>Ga0209188_1000459_pt1 | contig 39592 bp, 41 predicted proteins | sample C_130625_EF_Meta_FD_187307 | JGI IMG/M metagenome (GOLD analysis project Ga0209188, IMG submission 187307) | Freshwater microbial communities from Lake Croche, Canada to study carbon cycling - C_130625_EF_MetaG (SPAdes) (version 2) | ecosystem: Environmental > Aquatic > Freshwater > Lake...
AACACAACAAGTGGTAACTTGTTAACTGGTGGTTTAATTAGCTCAACTGGTACAATTACAGGTAGTAGTCACTTAGGTAGTGTTGTTAGTGTAACTGGTGCTGTTACTTCAGCTAGTGTTGTCGGTGGTGTGATAACAGGAAGCTCGTTAAGTGTAACTGGTACAGTAACTGGTACAAGTTTCGTAGGTACTGTTGCTACAGCAAGTCAAACTGCTATTACCTCAGTTGGTACATTAACGTCGCTGAGTGTAAGTGGTAACATTACTGGCGGTAACTTAAGTGTAGGTACTGGTACAATTACACTCAACAACATTGTTAACGGCGGAACAAGTGCTACTGGCAACGTTGGTTCTACAGCATTACCGTTCAATACAGTATTTGCTAAAGCAACATCGGCACAATACGCTGACTTGGCAGAGCAATACTTGGCAGACGCGTTATATGAGCCAGGTACAGTTGTGTCATTTGGCGGTGCTCTTGAAGTTACAGCATCAACAGCAGATAGTGATGCACGTGTAGCTGGTGTTGTATCAACAAATCCTGCTTACTTGATGAACAGTACTTTAACTGGCGATAATGTTGTAGCAATAGCATTAACAGGTCGCGTACCATGCCGTGTAACTGGCACAGTACGTAAAGGTGATTTAATGGTATCAAACGGTGACGGTACAGCTAGAGCAGAAGCTAACCCCGCAGTTGGTACAGTAATTGGTAAAGCCTTAGCAGACTTTGATGGTGTTACTGGAGTTATTGAAATAGTTGTAGGCCGTGTGTAAAAAGCATAGCTAGCATGATAAATGATAGGACCTGCGGGTCCTATCATTTTGTGTAAATATATTATATGATGATTGGAAAACTCTAATGGATGCTAGATATCGTAAAGATTACTTTGGTGAATTTGTGATTATTGAGTCAAAGTGGTCACAGGGTAAGAAAGAAGAAAAGCGTGTATGGATTGACAATCCCATCACAAACGAGCATCTGTCAGGGATGGCCGCTTGTATATGCAGTGACATAGACTATAAATCTTTTAACTACAGAATACTGGAATCACACAATGGCGGACTACTGGCAAGTAGAACACTGCAAACATATGGCACAGCTAAAACAGCTCATCACATGACGCTGGATTTTTCAGTTGATACAGATTTAACTAATCTAGTACCCTTAGTTGAAAACAAATACGTTGAAAGTAATATAGTTTATACTACCGCAAGAAATTGTATCACTAAACCTGGTGAATTTTATTTAATCCCAATGAATCCTCATTTGTGTACAGAGGCACTGCCGTTGTACCTCGCCGCGTTTGACGGTCACAAAGAAATTTATATGTTGGGTTATACTAGCGAAACACCAATTACACGAAGAGATTCTGTTCTACACATCGCCGAAGTAATAAAAGCATATAGCGGAACTACATTTATCATGGTAGGCAATAAAGACAACATGCCCGAAGAATGGTTATCGCTACCCAACACTGAAAATTTTACTTACAGACATTTTATCAGTTTTTGTGACGTATAAAGCTGCTGTACTACTGAAATTTTACTTTGTACTGCTTGGAAATTAACTGTAGACCATAGCCCAGGGTGCATTGGCCTAGGATTAGTTCCAGCATCAATCCATGCGTATCCGTAATGTTCACTATTTAGTACGGGTGTAAATTCTTCTTCGACTACACAAAAAAATGTATGATAGCAAAATTTATTATCAATACTGGTAAATTTTTCCAAAGGAATAATCTTTATGTATTCTGGCATGCTGCCAATCTCTTCCTGGCATTCTCGCGTCATCGTAGTCATTAGAGATTCGCCTGATTCAACTTTTCCACCAGGTAAAGACCAGCATTGCGGATGCTTGTCGTCATTCCTCATCAAAAACAAATATCTTTTTGTGGCGGCAGAATAAAACCAAACGCCTACGGCATCAATATTACTGTGTGCTTCGTTCATAAAAGTATTTACACTCACTGTAAGTACTTAGATTATAATTGACCACTGACCTCCTGGGTAGAGCCCTTGATATGACTTAACCCAATTATAGCCGGTCCACTTATATTGTATCTCAGTGACTATATTTGTTACATATTGTATATTACCAGGACTGCTTTCACCACTAAAAGAAATGACCCAGCGTGAGCCATCATATTCAATTATATCGTTGGGATAAGCTGTTACACTTTGACCAGCAGTGCCTAACCAACCCGGAGCTGCCCCAACTGGTTCAGTCAACAGATACCTTTGCCCAACCGCCGCTGCAGGTAAGCCATAGTCTGGCCCACTTAACTGCGGATTTATCACCGAGTTCACTGCTGGCAATGTATTAGAGGGTATAGACTCTGAGATAATGGTAAACAATAAAAATTGATCATTTGTAGGGTCAAAGGCCACCGTGCCATACACTTGACTTCCATCTTCTTGTGTTAACGCAATTAAACTGATGCCCGGTCGCAATACACCGTACATATTGACAATTGGTGTCCATGTTAGATTGCTGGTAGTTACGGGATCAGGCGGCGCTAACGCATAGTTAGGTTCATCTACCACAGCACTTTGAGCCAGTATCTGAAGTTTATTACCTATTAACACAACTTGATATCTGTATGGTGTAATATATTGTCGCGTACCTAGCAGCAGATCATTGTTGGAAATAGCGTTGACTAAATCGCCGCTGCCGTCGTAGATGCTGGCAATAATAGTTTCTACTACTCCCAGTTTCTTAACTTTAGCTGGTAGCGACAGCCAAATAGGTAAAGCAAACTTTAAAGTACTAATCTCGATGGGGTCTGCGGTGCCTTGCGGAATTGGTTTGCTCGACCATCCGCTGCTGACTAATTCGACTATACTTAAGCTGGTCCAATCTAAAAAATTATCTGTACTTTGTATTTCTAAGCTAGGGTTAAATAGCGGTAAGATTTGTTCTAATATCTGCATTTTTTGATTAGTATTACTAGTCCAGATATCTAAGTTAATTGACAATTTATAAGGCGCTGGCATATAACGTTCAACAGTAAACGCATTACCCTGAGTAGTTTCGTAGGTATTTGTAGCAGCATCGTATTGTCTTTGGCGTATAGCTTTATTATCTACGTATGTGGGATTCTGCATACGTGGTCTGTCGTAATCCAGCCCGGTAATATAAAAGGTCATTAACGGGGTTGATGGCATATTATTTGCTGAATTATCCTGCATGATAGTTTGAGCTTGGCGACTGGCGTCGCCATATCTCACAGGTACTCGATATAATGTATCGCCCGTGTTGGCAGCACCAGCTTCGTTGCGACCAAACTCCACTGAGAATCCGCTGAACATACGCGCAAATTGTGTTAGATAACGCCGAATCTGACCATCAAAAAAGTACTGTTGTGCCATTTATCGTCCTCTAGGCGGCGGGTTAGGCGGTAAATTACCGCCGGCATTACCGTTATCTGCTTCAGGTTTAAGTAACTGTGATAAACTTTGACGACTTGGTATGTTACCTTGATCTGTTGTGGGCACAGTATAAGGATTGTTGACAAAACTGGAACGTTGTGTGGTATTTGACAATCCCCAATCCAATGGTGTGCGCACGTCGTCACTAATGGCTAGCCACATTGACCCGTTGAATCTAAACAAACGATTTGGAAAATAATCTAATCTCAAACAATAATCTCCACTTGCGGGCGATAAAGGAAAACTCACACCCGGTGTAACTGGCAATCCATTTGGCGCCATATTATCGCCGGTTAAGTAGCCCATGGTATAGCCAAAGGATTTAGGTGTAGTGCCTTCGTCGGGTTGTGTGCCGTCTACCTTAGGAGCAGTTTCGTCGGCAAATAATCCTTCGCCGGCAGGTTCACTGAGTGGTGTAGTGGGCAGTATATAAAATGCGACATTATCGTAACCACTAAGCGGGACTTCTATATTGGCTTGAGCCACTAGCGCATCATTGATGGCAAGATCTTTGTTGCGCGTAGATGTAATATCGCCGACTGTAGTTGGTTTTTCAATCAGTGCCCAATAATTTGGATCATTGATATCAGTGCCCGGCGGGACATTTTTTGTGGCTTCGTAGTATTTACCACCGTTATCAACCACCATACCGCCGGGATAAAAATTACCACTGTCCCACACATTATCCGGCATAAGTGGTTGATTAATGATCTGCTGATATTCTTGTGCGTTGACCATTGGTGTAGCTTTAACACGCCATAAGTGAGGTAGCCAAGTTTGACTAAATCCTTCGGCAGCATAGGAAGCATCTTGAATTACATAATATTTGGGCAGCGCACGAGTAATGTTTGTGTTAAGCGGATAATAATCTTTTAAGTTGGGTAATTCTAATACATCGCCGGACATTAACTTACGACCAAATGTGTCTATCATATTGTTATAATGAAATGTGATAAAAAGTGTGTCGTTGTTTAAGAATAATCCAAATTGTGTTAAGTCAAAATCGATGTCACTATGAGTATAAACACCGCGCATTATATAGATATTGGGATCATACGATCTGTCACGATTTTCCAGCAGTAGTAAATCTTCGATGAATAGAGGATTTTGACTGCTGTAAACAGGTAAAGTAGCATCAGCATTGCCGGGGTTGGCTGTAGTGTCTACAATAGGCCCCATATATTTGTGTACGTGGATGTCTACGCCACCTACAGTATAGCGTTCAGATATCGTACGATCTAAAAATTGGTAGTCGGAGGTTCTATTTGGACGCCATAAACTTAATCTTGGAATTTTGTTTCTCCCGTTATTCTATACGTATTTAGCCCTTTTTTGGTTGACAGTAAATACCAAATCGTGTATAATACTGACATGCTAACAGAACTTACTGAGCGTATAACCAACGCAGAAAATCAAATATTAAAGGTAAAAAACAAGCAGGTTCGTCGCGATTTAAGTAAAATGCTAGCAACTATAGACTCTGCTTTTACAGAAATAGACAAGGAGTTAGTAGTATGTAGGCGTATACAACGTACTACTATCAAATTTGCGGAGTTAACACAGAAAGTAACAGATTTACTAGACAATTTAGAACAACATATTACACTAGCATTATTACTTGGTTGACTTTCCTCTAACACTCCTATATACTACGAATATGATTAAAAAACTCAACACTATCAAACGTCTAAAACCCAGCGCAGCAGATACTACTTATATGGGTGCTGAACCTGAATGGGTAGAGCAACCTGCGGAAGGATTTAGAATCTCAACTATCTCTAGAGCTTTTAATTGGTACAATCAATTTTATGGCAGAAAAGACGCTAAAGATATGATTGCTACTTATCTAGACTATGCTGATAGAAGTCAAGAGGCTAAAATAATCCGCGCTATCCCGGATAATCAAATACGCATAACTATTGGCTGGGTTTGTCGTATGAGTTTAATAGGACTAATTTTAAATGATTATGAGCGATCTCTAGTCGAAGATGAAATCACCAAGTTAGTTAATTCTAAACAATCAGCAGCTAAATCTAACACCACAGTTGCTGATCAAGCACAGGCTAAATTAACTATTCAAGATCATTTACGAGAAAAAGCCAATGAATGTGCCGGCGAACTCGAAGGATTGTTTGACAATTTTATCGTAGCTGAAACAAAAATGTCCGCTGATTTCAAACCTATGGCACTATTACGCAGCATGAATATTGTGCCACAGATGATTGGCAATATCACGGCAGTTTGGCGTTTACGTTTGCAAGAATTTAACGAAGTTTTGGCGGGCAAAGATCCGCAACTAGTTGAAGGTTATAGTCATTTGACCAAAGTTCAACTTAAAAATTGCGTAAAATTCTGCGAGCTTGTTATCGGTGATTGCGAATCTTATGCTCAATTGAAAAAGACTGAGCGTAAGCCCCGTGCTAGAAAAGCAGTAAGTCCGGAAAAGTTATCAGCTAAATTCCGTTATCTCAAGGAGTTTAAAGACCTCGAGCTTAAATCAGAATCACCAGTAAAACTAGTAGAAGCCAGCGAAGCATGGCTTTACAACACAAAAACACGCAAACTTATACACGTGGTGGCAGATGAATACGCCGTGAGGTTTACCATTAAAGGTACTAGCATTATATCATTTGACAAAGTTACCACAGTACAAAAAACTCTGCGCAAACCAGAAACACAGTTAAAAGCAATTATGACTGTGGGTAAACCAGCGGCTCGCAAAGAATTTGCCAGCATTAAGTCCGCGGAAAGTCCATTTAACGGTCGCAGCAATCCTGATCTAATCATTCTCAAAGCCTGGTAATGCATAAATAATAGGGAAGGAGATATTCCCTATTATGACTTTAGAATCACAATCCACGCTTGAAACATTGAAGCAAAATCTCATTGAGTATGTACGATTACAATTAGCAGATGATATCATTGACATTGAATTAGATGCCAGCCATTATGAATCTGCTTATCGTAATACTATAGGCACCTATCGTCAGCGAGCTGCTAATGCCTATGAAGAAAGTTATATCTTCATGGAGCTAGTTCAAAACGTAAACATCTACGATTTGCCACAGGAAATCATCCAAGTTAGACAGATTTTCCGCAGAACGTTTGGAGATTCAACTGGCCCATATGCTTCAAATTTTGATCCTTTTAGCCAAGCCACACTCAACGTTTATTTGATGAACTTTAATGTGTCGGGTGGATTAGCAACTTATGATTTTTATAGTCAGTACGTAAAATTAGCTGGACGTATGTTTGGTGCTTACATGAACTTTACATGGAATCAAGTGACTAAAAAATTACAGTTAATACGTGATCCAAAAGGCACAGGCGAAGAAGTTTTGCTCTGGACATACAATCTAAAACCTGAAGTTAATCTACTGTCAGATTTTCAGATACAGCAGTGGATTAAAAACTATATGTACGCTAACTGTAAATTGATTATCGGTGATGCCCGTGAAAAATTCGCCACTATCAACGGACCACAGGGCGGAACTAGTCTAAACGGCGCAGCAATGAAAGCAGATGCTAAAGAACTAATGGCTCAATGTCTTCTTGATCTTAAAAATTATGTCGATGGTTCACAACCCATAACATTTGTTATTGGCTAGTAAATTCAACAACTTATACGGTAAAGTTTTTCTTGTAATCTGTTGGACATAATGCTACAATAGCTCTATGTCCAACTTAATGATAGATATAGAAACTCTTGCCACAACTCCAGACGCTCTTATACTGACTATAGCAGCACAGAGTTTTGATCCTTTTGGGCACGGTTATTTAGATAGGCATTATTATGCTCGTATTACTATAGAAAGTCAAGAAGATCGTGCGATAAATGAAGAAACTATCAAATGGTGGGCCACACAACCTGAGGCACAAGCTGAAGCTTTCAACGAAGCAGATCGTGTAGATTTAGACACAGCACTTGATGACTTATACCGTTTAGCATGGCAGCATGATTTAATATGGGCACAAGGGCCGACATTCGACATCAATATTCTAGAACACGCTTATCGTAGTCGTAGTCACAAGCAACCGTGGCAATATTATAAGATACGTGATAGTCGCACTTTGATGTCAATGTGGACAGATTGCCCCAAACCTCCAGCTAGCCATCACGCATTAGAAGACTGTAGACGACAGATTGATCTAGTTCAACTGACGTTAAAACAGTTGAGCATTACATCGATTAGATAAGGAACATATATGATTATTGGAATTTCTGGCCTAATAGGCAGCGGCAAGGACACTATAGCAGATTACTTACAGAATATACATCAATTCCGCAGAGAAAGTTTTGCTAATAGTTTGAAAGATGCTGTTGCTATGGTGTTTGGTTGGCCTCGAGACATGTTAGAAGGCAGGACCCGCGAAAGCAGAGAATGGCGCGAACAGGTAGACCCATGGTGGTCAGAACGTTTTGATATTCCCAATTTAACGCCGCGTTGGGTGTTACAATATTGGGGAACAGAAGTTTGTCGGCGCAATTTCCACGATGATATTTGGATTGCTGCCTTAGAAAATAAACTACGTAAAACACAAGATGACATCGTAATTTCAGATGTTAGATTTCCCAACGAAATTGCTGCTATTAAAAATGCCGGTGGCACAGTTATTCGTGTTATTCGTGGACCTGAACCCGAATGGTTTAAGTGGGCCATTAGTGTAAATCAAGGACCCAACGACAATATTACCTGGGCATTAAGTAAACATAACTTAGAAAAAGCCAACATTCACACTAGCGAAACTGCTTGGGCTGGTACGGAATTTGATAAAATTATAGATAATAACGCCGATGGCTTAGATCAACTTTATCAACAGATCAGCGATCTGGTTCAAGATCTCCGGCACGCCACGGTAAATCCAACTTTGTAACTTCTATAACGCAGTTTTGACAAATAGTTCTAAGATTTTTTGGGGCTGTATTGTTCATATTGCCGTCTATATGATAAACTAGTAGCTGAGCAGCATACTTACTTCTAAACCCGCATCTATCACATGCGGGTTTTTTTTGATATCCAGTTTCAGTCCATTTTGGCACAGCAGGTTTAATTTTCTTACGCCGTTTAAGGCAGTTTTCACACATTTTTCGATAATAAATCTTGCCGTTACGATGGCAATTCACAGCTCGAAAGCGTTGTTTACAGTTTAGACACAGCGGGCGATCCATGACTTAATCCTAATAGATACATATATTTACCCTAAACCTTACGGTAAGGTACCGCATAAAACCAATTTTTGTGTGAATGGACTAAATATAATTAATAGAAAAAGGATTAAACCATGGCTAGCACACTAGTATCTCCCGGCGTACAAGTTACAGTAGTTGACCAAAGTAACTATCTACCTGCCGCAACCAATTCAGTTCCGTTAGTAGTTTTGGCTACTGCGTCAAATAAAGTATCCGGCGATGGCACAGGTATTGCTCCTGGCACATTAGCTGTAAATGCTGACAAGTTATTCTTGGCTACTAGCCAACGTTCTCTGTCAGCCAATTATGGAGTGCCATTCTTTTATCAAACAACAAATGGTACGCCTATCAACGGTTATGAGCTTAATGAATATGGCTTATTAGCAGCGTACTCGGCACTGGGTGTAACTAATCAATGCTATGTATTGCGAGCCAATATTGATCTAGCAGCTCTTACTGCTACGTTAAATCGTCCAACTGGAAGCCCAACCAGCGGAAGTTTCTGGTTAGATACTAATGATACCGCATGGGGAGTGTTCCAGTGGAATCAAACTACTGGTCAATTTACTAATCAACTTCCGTTGGTTATAACTGACAGTCAATATTTGATTACTAGTTCTTCAGTACCACTACAGTCATATGGCAGTATTGGCAATTATGCGATAACTGCTACATATACAGCTAACCCACTTTACTTAAAACGTGGCGGTCCAACAAGTACACAAACTCCCGATACTGCTATCAGTAGTTTATATAACACATGGGTACAAGTTGGCAGCACGAGCTGGCAAACAGCATGGGCAACGGTACAAGGTACAAACACGCCCACAACATTAACCGCTGGCGATACTTTTGTATTAAACGGAATTACGATTACGGTTCCTCCTGCCGCCAGTAATACTGTCACTGGTTTAGTGACTGTGATTACAGGATCTGCTATTACTGGCGTCCACGCTGCCAATGTTGGCGGAGCGTTGAATTTATACTGCGATGCCACTGCTGCTTCTGGCGCAGGTACTATTACCATAGCATCAGGTGGTAGCCAGCCAGGCACAGTATTAGCTACTTTAGGACTTACTGCCGGCACATACTATGCGCCACAGTATCAAGCTAGTCCCAGCTACACAGTTCCTCAATGGAATACATTTAGCGCGAGTCCAATGGGGGGAGCTCCTACTGGATCGATATGGCAAAAAACATCTAATGTCAATCTTGGAACTAATCTTGTAGTTAAACGATACAGTACGACATTAGGAACATTTGTTCCACAAAGTTGCTTAGTATACGCATCTGATGCTGCTGCGATTTATGCTCTTGATCCATCAGGCGGCGGTGCTAATATCGCCGTTAATACAACTTACGCTCAAAGCACGCCTTACAATAATTCTCTAGCAGGTTTATTATTATTGTCCCGCTACGCTGCTGGCGCAACTATCGTAACTGGTAGTAACACAACACAAACATTTGTAAGTGGTAATAGCTTTACAATCAAAGCTACACAGCCTGGTACAGCATCTTTAACTACGGCAACAGTTACATTAACTGGCACATCTCCCAGTGCTTTCATTGCTGCTGTTAGTTCAGCTGGTATTCCTTATGTTAGTGCCAGTGTAGCCAGCACAGGAGCTATTGTGTTTACTCACACTACTGGCGGAGATATTATTCTAACTAATGTAACTGGCACTCCAGTTACAGCAGCTGGGTTTACTACAAGTACTCCTTTAGTTAGACAAAATTATGTAAGTGGCAGTGCTTCTGGTTTAATTTTATCTAACTGGGTAGGCAGCCCCTTGTTTACATACACCGCAGCAAATTCAGCTCCGTACTTAGATCCAGCATCGGGAACTTATTGGTATTACAGTGATCCTACTCAAGTTGACATTTTAATTTCTAACAATGGCGTGTGGCAAGGTTATCAAAATGTAACTATGGATGCTCGCGGTTACAATTTATCGTTGACCAATGCCGCAGGACCAATTATTTCAGCTACTGCTCCTACCACACAAACTAACTCAGCTCAAAGCCCACTACAGTATGGTGACTTATGGGTTAATACCAGTGATTTAGAATTGTATCCTTTATTATATCGTTGGCAAAATGTCAACGGTGTAGATCAGTGGGTTGAAATCAGTAATACTGATTACACTACTAGTAATGGTATTGTTTTCAACGATGCTCGTTGGGCATCAAACGGTACAACAGATCCAGTAAATGACGCATTACCTACCATTGAAAGTTTATTGATTAGTAATTACTTGGATCAAGATGCGCCAAATGCTGAATTGTATCCAAATGGTATTTTATTATGGAATACACGTCGTTCGGGATATAATGTTAAAACTTATCAGTCTAACTATTTCAATAACAATAGCTTCCCCACATATGATTGGGCATCAAACACAGCTTATATGGTTGGCGAATATGTACAATATGCAGGGTTAGTGTATGCTTGTATAGATAGTAATACAGGTTATGAACCTGACACGAGCCCAACATACTGGTCATTACAAGAATATACCAGTACTTGGGTATCGGCTACCGGAACAAAAGCAACTGGCGCTCCGTATATGGGTCGCCAATCGCAGCGTGAAATCATTGTGGCAGCGTTGAAGTCAGCTATTGATACCAATACAAACATTCGCGAAGAACAAAATGTCTATAATTTAATTGCTGTACCTGGTTATCCAGAGTTGGCACCTAACATGGCAGAATTAAATAACGACATCGGTGATGTTGCGTTCTCTGTAGTTGATACTCCGATGCGATTAAGTCCAAACGACATAGCAACATGGTCTACTAATAATGGTGGATTAGGTTTAGCAACAGGCGATGGCTTACAAACCAATAGTAGCTATGCTGGCGCATTTTACCCAAGCTGTCAAACTACTGATTTAACTGGAAATTTTGTAGTCACAGCACCAAGTCACATGATGATTCGTACAATTATTCGCAGTGATGAAATTGCCTTCCCATGGTTAGCACCTGCCGGCACACGTCGTGGTCTAGTCGATAATGCGTTACAACTAGGATACATAAACAGCACTACAGGAGCATTTGTAACCTTAAGTGTCGGTCAGTCACTACGTGATGTATTATATCAACATCAAGTTAATCCAATTACCTTTATTCCTGGTGTGGGTATAACTAACTTTGGTAATAAGACGCTACAAGGCACTGCTACTGCTTTAGACAGAATCAACGTAGCACGATTAGTGGCATACATCCGCTCACGTCTAAACATTATTGGCAAGCAATATTTGTTTGAACCAAACGATGCTATTACACGCACTGAAATTTCTAACTCAATCACCAGTTTGATGCTTGATTTAGTGGCTAAACGTGGATTATATGATTATTTGGTAGTATGCGACAATTCAAACAATACACCAACAACTATTGATGCAAATCAATTATGGGTAGATATTGCCATAGAACCAGTTAAGGCAGTGGAGTTTATTTACATTCCATTACGTATACAAAACACAGGAACAATAGCTGCACAAGCAGCAGCTTAAGCGATATTTGGGTAAGATATCAAATATTTTACCCAAATTTCTTAGCTAAATAAAAGTACATCGGAGATTAAAACATGGCAACATCCTCATTAACTAACATGACCGTACCCCTAGGTGCTGATGGTCAAAGCCCAAGTACACAAGGCTTGCTTATGCCCAAGCTGGCGTTCCGCTTTCGTGTATTCTTTACTAATTTTGGCGTTAGCACACCAACTACTGAATTATCTAAACAGGTAATGAAATTTGATCGTCCGCATGTACAGTTTGAAGAAATTAAATTGCCTATCTATAATAGTACAGTTAAAATTACTGGCAAGCATTCGTGGAATGATGTTACATGTGATTTGCGTGATGATGCGCAGGGCAATGTAAGCCAGCTAGTGGGCGAGCAACTACAGAAACAATTAGACTTTATGGAGCAAAGTTCAGCTAGCTCAGGTATCGACTATAAGTTTACCACAGTATTCCAAGTGCTAGATGGCGGCAACGGTGCCAATCAACCGCTAGTACTTGAAGAGTGGAATATACTTGGATGCTACTTAAAAGATGTAAACTATAATTCAATGGACTATGGCACAAGTGAAGCTGTTAAGATTTCTATGACTATAACCTTTGATAATGCTATTCAAGTTAACACAGCAGGAACTCCGATTGGTGTCGGCGAAGCTATTCGTCGCACTACCAATAGTGTAGCAACTGGTACCGGAGCTTTTAATCCTGGTGGCATTACAATTACACTAGGCTAAACTAAATGGCCTTTTTTGGGCAGGGCAATCAATCTCTTCAAGTATCCACGCAAGTTGACTTGAAGGATTATGCCCATGCCAGCAGAACTTTTTTAACCAACGGGTACCAACTTACCCCGCGCCTTAAGTTCTTATTTCATGTTTATTTTAATCTAAATACCACACAGATTCCTCAGCTTCAAGCAGCGTATGGAGCCGGCTCCGGAGCCAGTATTGGGTTAATGGTAAAAAATATTGAGTTACCTAAATTTAAGATTGACACAGCAGTCTTAAATCAATATAATCGCAAACGTGTAACACAAACGAAAATACATTACGAACCAAGTCGAATAACATTCCATGACGATCAAAGTGATTTGATTCGTCAGTTATGGTATAATTATTTTAGTTACTACTACAAAGATCCCAGCCAGCCATATAATAATGTATCTTCGACATCGGGTAGTATAGGACAGATCGCCACTCTCAGTAACGGATTTAGTTATAATACCAGTGACATTTATAGTTCAGTTTTACAAACTGCTGATTGGGGTTATGTAGGTGAAAGCCCTGCTGATGGAACTGCCACTTCAACTAACTCCACAGGCAAACCAGCTTTCTTCCGCGACATTACCATATATGGAATGAGTCAAAAGAAATATGCGGCATGGACGTTGATTAATCCTATGATATCTTCTTGGAGCAGCGATAGCTATGATTACAGCGAAGGTGGACAGACACTGCAGAATGAAGTAGCGATAGAATATGAAACCGTAAAGTATTATTCGGGAGTAGTCGGAGCAGAGCAGCCATCGGCCAGTGTCGCCGGATTTGCTAATCCTCCCCACTACGACATGGCGCATTCGCCTATTACTACACCTTCGGGTAGAGCAACTGCGTTTGGGCAAGGTGGTATGGTCAATGCTGTAAATGGATCAACACAAGATCTACAAGCTCTAGTATCTGGATTAGGCAGTTTAGCACAGGTGATCGGTGGTGTACGACGTCCCGGCACAGTTTATAATACTTCCAATCATACTAGTGCTAGTCAAGTATTTGGTCCTAATGTACAAAATAATTTAGCACGAGTAGCACTGGGTATACTACCGGCGGCATTGAACGCCACTGCTAATTCTAAAAATGGTATGTTTTTCCCTACTGCGCCAATACAATCGCCAGCCAATGGCTATGACACTTAACGATGGCATCAGCTATGAATACAGTTAACGCAACTAATCCTTCGATAGATACTACGGTTCAAATATTTGATAGATTTTACAGCTATCAACAAGGGGTCAGTGCCACGGAATATGATGTAGTGTACAGTTATTTCCGATCAGTATTTGCCACTGCTGCTCAAGCTGGCAACTTTACTGTAACTTTATTTCGTATAGCCAGCTTGTCTAATATACCAGCAATGACTTTACTGCAGTCAATGAAGGGTCTTACCGCCCCACAAATCACATTAAATTTTGCTTATTATTTGAATACAATACAAAGTCCAAGTACTATGTTGGGTATTCAAACGCCAATCACGCCTAATTATTATGCGGCTAGAAATGTAAAACAGTAATCATGAATAAATTCCATCGCGGTGAATATCAAATAAAAAATACTCACAAGTATGCGGGCTCTAATAAACCAATATTCCGCAGTTCATGGGAAATGTCATTTATGTTGTTCTGCGATAACAATGACAACATACTACAGTGGGCTAGTGAGCCAGTTAAGATACCTTATCGCCACCCACTAACGGGAAAAATGACCGTGTATGTTCCTGATTTTATTGTAACTTATCGTGGACCAAACAACACCACCCGTGCTGAATTAATAGAAATCAAACCTAAAAATCAAAGTGTAGTTGAAAGTAAAATGAATGCCAATCAACGCGCTACTGTGGCAGTAAATTACGCTAAATGGGATCAAGCCACTAAGTGGGCTAAACAAAATGGATTATTTTTTAGAGTATTGACTGAAGATCAAATTTTCCATCAGGGCGGAAGAAAGAAGTAGTCGTTATAAAAATACGGTAAATACCCGTATGACATCAAAATTAGAACAAATTTTTGGGTTTGATAAATTAGAAGAAACCCCACAAGAACAAGCTAACTTATCATCTGCAGAAACACAGTCTGCTATAATTTCTATTGATGCTACGATAGATAAAATTGACGAAGCACTACCTGGTGTACGGGATTTAGATACTAGTGATCAAGAACTTGACGAGATAGCAAATCTAGCTAAACAAAGTTTTCAAGACTTAACAGATCTTGGTTTTAACGTGGACAGTAGATTTTCTGGTGAGCTATTTGCCGTTGCCAGCACTATGTTAGGACATGCGCTAACAGCAAAAACTACCAAGTTAAACAAAAAATTAAAAGTGATTGATCTTCAACTTAAAAAATTAAAATTAGATCAAGATGCTGCTAAAAATCGTGGGGAAGATGTCAATGCTAACATGCAGACTGCTGAGGGACAAATACTGTCACGTAACGATTTATTAGAGCGTATACTCAGCGCCAGACAGCAAAAAGACAATTAGCATAAATATAATATAGGAAAAACATATGAAGAACTTCAGAGACTATCTAGCAGAAAGTGAAAGAACCTACAACTATCGCATCAAAATTGTAGGTGACATGCCAGCTGGGTTTTATGATCGACTCAAAGAAAAACTTGAGCAATTTGATCCCGTGTCAATCGCGGCTGTTAAATCAACTCCCATTCAGGTTAAGCCAGCTGATTTCCCAGCATTTGAAAATGAAAAAGTCAATCACTTTGATGTCAAATTGCGTTATCCTGCTATTGAGCCGCAGATCAAACAGATCGCACAACTAATGGGGCTTAACCCAAACAAGATCATCATGCAGAATACTTACTATGATGACGTGGCAGATATCGAAAAAGCAAAAGTTGAAACAGAAAATAAAGATTTATTATCTGACACTGACTATCCTGAGCCTGATAAACGTCAGCAGGAATTAAGTCAAGATTATTCGGCTGATCCATATGACCATGAAGTATTAAAAAATTCATATCGCAGTAATTTTAAAATAGCTGGTGGTAGCCCGCCCAAAGCCAAAACTACAAACGAACTACCTATGGGTACCGATAGCCCCATGACACACGCAGAAAAAAGACCCAAACGCCCTGCCACCGGCGCCCAGCCCAGAGGATAATAGAAATGACATTTTTTTATGAATTAAATCAAAAATTAAACAGTATTGGTACTGAATCAACGCAGTTGACTGAAAGCAAAAAGCCAGCTTCGAGCCCAGTACGTCAGGTGTTAGAAACTACACTTGAGCAAGATCTTAAAAAATTATGGGAAGATGGCACAGGCGGCGCAAATTTCAGTGGATCGGGTAGTCTTGAGGAAAAATGGGCCGGAGGTGCTACACTTAATCCTGAGAAAAAAGGTATGTTCAAAGGTAAAACTAAAGCTGATTTAGAAAAACAATTAGCTGCTTTACACAAAACTGGACCACATAAAAAAGGTACCCCAGAGTATACTAAACAGCAAGAGTTAAATTTTGCTATTCGTGCTAAAAGTGGCTGGAAGAAAGGCGTAAACGAAGCGATGGAAGACGATCCTAGCGCATTCGCTCTTATGCTGCGCGGAATAAAAGATCCAGCACGGCGTAAGACTGCCATAGGAAAACTTTCATTTGATCAGTTATTACGTCAAATGTGGCATATACATAGCACAAATCCTTTTCGTGGATCAAATGACGGCAGTGACGGGGCGTATGCCCATGAAGAAGGCGAACGCGACATGATGGATGCTTTATGGAAAAAGGCAGCAGCTATGACTGACGATGAAATAAAGCAAAGGATAGCCGACATAAGAGCTGGCATGCAAACTTCCGCAAACAAAAATCCTACTTTTATCCAACAACGTGGACTAAACGTATTAACCACTGAATTAAAGAGACGTCATATCAGCATGTTAGTTTCTAAAGAAGCTGTAAACGAAGCGATGGAAGACGAAGATGATTTTGAATTGCCAACAAAATTAGGCAAGGCTAAAACCAATCCTAGCGCATATCAAGCTATGTTAGATCGTCGAGCTGAGAAAGAAGCTGAACGAGGCTTTGATGATTTTGACTTTGGCAACGAGCCACGACACTCTGCTAAGACAGTGAGAAGCGTAACTTTCAACCGCCCCGATACTGATTTAGATGATCTAGATGAAGCGATTCCGATGACATTAGAAGGTTCCATGAAAAATCAGATGATGGCAGATGCTGAGCACATGAGCCTACAACAGTTTTGTGAAAAATACGGCGATGAAGCATGGGTCAAAGAATTTTATCACAACACTGTCGGAGTGATGGACAGTGACACAATGGACGAAGATCAGCATATGATGGAATATCTAAGGCGCAAAGCCCAACGTGAAAATGCCCATATGGTGGCGGTCAATGACATGAGCCCTGCTCATGCCGGTATTGAATTTGAAGAAGATGGTCCTCATGGTAAGCCGCAGTGGTTAATAGATGCTCAGAAACGCGCTGAACGCCGTCAAGGTAAAGAAGTTGACGAAAGTATGATGCTTAGTGACCCATTAGAAGCGATTGACCATTTGTTAGACAAACTTGATAAGCTAGTACATGATCTTCCGGTCAGCAGCGAAGAACGTAGACAGTTATCTTCTTACATTTATAAGTTTTATGCCGAAGCTGAACGTGCTATGGTAAACAGTGTTGAAGAATGTGGCATCATGTATGAATCGAAACGTAGCTCTGCTTATATACGCAAAACAGATAAATCTAAACTATCTGAGCACGATGACGATGACATGACCAAAAATCAAATTCATACAATTCGCCGTGCTGCTCGCGCATTAGAAAGTATTGTTCGTGCCGACGAAGAAGTACCAGAATGGGTAAAGAGCAAGATCACTATTGCCAATGATTATTTGAAAACTGTGCGCGATTATCTTGAAAGCGCCATGGAACGTAGTGTTGAGCGCGCCACAGGACGAGAAGGCGTTACTTCTACGCTAGATGAAAAGATTACTAAAAAAACTTCAGCTGGCGAAATCATCAGTGATTTTGAAAAAAGTAAGAACCCTAAGTTTGCCGGAAAAAGCAAAGCAGAACGTAAAAAGCAAGCATTAGGTGCCTTCTATGGCATGCATCCAGAGAAATCTAAGAATGAAGATGCTAAAAAAGACGACAAAGCCGAACGTGCTGGTAAGCGTGTGGCCAAAGATATCGAGTACGATGAAAAAGTTAAAGATCGTATACATGGCAAAAAGCGTGATAGTGAAGACGACAAAGCCGAACATGCTGGTAAGCGTGTAGCCAAAGATATCGAGTACGATGACAAGAAAAAAACTAAAAAAGTAAAAGAAACTACCACCGCAGGTTCAGTAGCACCTGCTGCTGCTAAGTCTACGAAAGGCTCTCCCACTGTTGGCAAAGGCATTTACGATAGCATCAATCGCCAAGTTGAATCTATGATCAGCGAATCAATCGATGTTGATATGAGTAAGAATTTTAGCGACGAGGGCGAAGAAACTAGTACCATTAAGATTAGTGCTAATGGGGCAGAAGCTGACATGCTTAAAGATCTGCTAAAAAATGCTGGTATTGATGTACATTCCGATCAACGTGATATGGCACAAGATTACCAAGATGAGGAAGGTACTTTTGAATTAGAATTAGACGAAGCTGATGTTGATGTTAGTGAAAATAATCCTGATTACCCAACTAACAATGAATTTTCCGATGACGCGTTACAATACAGCGGTGGATTAAACGGTCGCAAATCGACCGGGCAGACAACGGTACCTGTAATATCATCCCAAGATACAAGACAAATGTCAGAAGAGCGCAGTATGTTTGATTTATATAAAGCTATAGCAGAAAGAACCTAAAGGAATAAATTATGAGTCAGGCTAATGTTGTCACAAGCGCAGGTAATATCGTATGGTACACTGATAAAGCAGAAGTTGTAACAGGCAGTACCCCTGTTACGTATAACGTATATGCCTTATCTACCACACAACCTATTACGATTAGTGGTTCAACTACCAACGCTAGTAACGTACTAGTTACAACGGCAGCAAGAGCCAGTATGGCCAATGCCACAGTAACAGGTGCTAATATTCCTGCCAGTACAACGGTAACTGGGTTTTCTGCCAGTGCTAATTTAATATTAAGTGCCACTGCCACTGGTAATACTTCTGGCATGTTTACTGTAACTGTAGTCAATCCTGGCAATATCTACTCTAACGCAGTTCAAATCGCAGCTAATAGTCGTCAACAGATTTTTGTGGGCGCTGGAAATTATCTAACAATAACAGGAAGTAATTGGACTGCTAGAGAACTTGGCACTGCTAGTTCTGCGCAGCACAGCGTATTTGGACAAGCATAATTATGCGAGCGCATGAGTTTATAACTGAAGAAGCTGGAAAGATGACTGCGCATCAAAGTCGTCCTATGAAGGGAGCAGAGTTGGTACGCGACGGTGAAAACATTGATCGCATATACCACATGAATCGATTTATGATGGCTATGGCTAAAGCAGATGGCAAGAGCCACAAGCCAATTGACATGGATGATTCTAGCTGGACCGAAAAATACAATACCGTTCATCCCTACACCGAAGAAGAGCACAACATGGTCAAGCAGGCCATGGCTACGATAAAAACCGATCATGTCAGCGCATTCAGTGATCATCATTCACGCGAACCGGCAGAGACACATCGCATAAGTCCAGTAACTGGTTTCAAAGGCTACCCTAGATGAGAGCAAAAGAATTCGTTCGAGAAGGCCGTACTGGATCAATAACACAAGATGTAGGTAGATCTCTACCTGGCGCATTTAAAATTCCAGCCCTTAAAAATCAAGATCCTTATTTGCAATATCGATTTGGTGTGGCCATAGCCGGTGCCAAAGGCGCCAAACAACGTGCCATGGATGGTGTGCCACCATTTGATGGCAAAGAATCTGTATTTGGCGAAAATGAAATCGTAGTAAGCTACGATCCGCATGTGATTGATTATATTCACGATGCGCTGCGAGCTATGGGTATGCCGCCCAGCGATGCTGTACAAATTGGTTCAATGGCTAGCGAAGAGATGCCTGATGTAGACAAAGTTAGTCCAGTTATCAGTTTCAAAGGCTACCCAAGATAACTGGAAATGCAAACCTATCTTTATGTTAAAATCTTAGTTATATATTTTGATTGAAACTGTGTTCATATAAGTATGATGCATTATACATCTACTATTTTAAGATAGTTTGACATTTTTACCATAGATAAGGATTTTATGAAGCTTCTTGCCTTACGACTTTGCGAGCATGATAGTAATTTTAGTTACTGGGACGGTAGTCAATTACATTATTATAAATCTGAAAGGAAAAAGCAGATAAAATATCATTCTTATCAAAACCTATGGGAGTGGCGCCAAGAAATTAAAGATGTCTGGGACGTGGATTATTCAGATATAGATGAGATCGTTATTGTAATTGATCCGGATAATTATAAACTTCCAGAAGATGCCAAATCGTTTTTCCCAGCTGTAGAATACGAATTTTTCCCAGCACCGTGCAAAGTTTGGAGAATTAATCATCATCTGGCTCATAGTCTTAGCGCATGGATGTTAACAGATAAAGATCCCGATGTCTACATTGCGATGGATGGGCACGGTGACGCAAATAGAGTATGGACTGTAATTAAAAACGAAGAACTACTTCAAGAAGGATGGTTAGACACTAATGGATCAGTCGGGGTCAATATGACCAATGCCGGGCATTATTTGAAGATTGATTGTAAACATGATCTACTAGAAATGCCCGGCAAGGCCATGGGACTTCAAAGTTATGGTAAACTAGATCAAAAATTTTTAGATGTAATTAGGCAATATGACATCTATACAGTAGATGATATTTTTAGTTTAGATCACTGGGTCAATCATCATAATGATTTATGGTTAGCTCATTTGCAACCGCTAGATTGGATTAGAACTGTTCATGAAAGAGTAGGAGAAGCACTATTGGAATTTTTTAAAAAATTTGCTAACCCAACTGATGTTATTTCCTATACTGGTGGCATAGCTCAAAATGTTATTTGGAATACAAAACTTAAAGAATATTTTCCAAATTTAATTATACCTCCACATTGCGGGGACGAAGGACTTAGTTTGGGAGCAATTGAGTGGCTTAGGCGTAAGCATAATTTACCGCCCTTTGTGCTGAATGACTTTCCATTTGTGCAGCATGATGAGGCTCCGCACAGTAAAGTAACGTTAGATACAATTAAACATACTGCCAACTTATTAGCAAGTGGAAAAACAGTAGCCTGGTATCAAGGACACGGCGAATTAGGTCCACGGGCATTAGGCAATAGGTCAATACTTATGGATCCCAGGATTCCAGAAGGTAAGAAAATTATAAACAATATTAAAAAACGTGAAAAATACAGACCGTTTGGAGCAGTTGTACTAGATAAATATAAAGAAGATCATTTTGAATTAAGTTATGAAAATCCTTATATGTTGTATGTTGCCAAAGTTAAAAATCCAGCATTATCGTGTATTACTCATATAGATGGAACTTGTAGGATTCAAACAGTTAAGGATTCTGAAACCAATCTGGCCCTGCTATTAGAAGAATTTTATAAAATTACAGGATGTCCTGTATTGCTGAATACTAGTTTAAATTTAGCAGGAAAACCTATAGCAGGGTATATTGATAATGCTCGGGAATTATTTGAAAACTCTGAACTGGATGTGCTGGTCGTAGGTGATTGTTTAACCCAAAAAACATAAATTTTTTACATAAATAACCAAAATTTAGGAGATTCATAATGAAACAATTTATTATAATAATAACAGCATTAACAAGTTTATCAACTTTTGCACAAATTGATCAAGAATGTCCACAGTTTACTGTAAACGGCACGCCACAGTATCAATCACACCCCGGTGATCAAGAAATTTGTCACCTCAATTACGCAGTGATTCATCGTTGTGATGTTAAAGCTCCGGTGGCAGTATTTGAACATTTAACAGTAGCGGCTATGACTGGTCCAGCAAAACGCCGAGATAACTTCCATCCAGACGCCAGTGTCTCGCCTCAATGTAGTGCCAGTCTAGCTGACTATGCTACTGTAGGTAAAACACATGATCGCGGTCATATGGCGCCCGCTGGCAACAATACACAAAATGATGACATCATGAGTGAGAGTTTTAATTTAAGTAATATGGTTCCACAAAATGCTAATAATAACAGAGGTGGATGGCGTTTACTCGAAACTGCCGAACGGCAATGGGCTATGGCACAAGGAACAGATTTTTACGTTATCTCGGGTGGTATATTCGATCAAGGTCACGCATTTACTGGCAATGGTTTGGGTATTCCGACACGATTATATAAAATTATTATTGAGAAGCGTAGCAAAAAAGTTCAAGCATATTTAATGCCAAATGCTCCAATTGTGCCCGCCACTAATTGGTTACAATATCAAACAAGTATGACTGAAATTGAAAAAGCTACAGGCATGAAATTTGGGTTAGGCCAGTAATCAACTAATTGTAAATAACACATGTCATTTGACGCATCTAGCCTAGCCAAAGCCCCTTACAAAAAACAAAACTGGACGGCTCAACAGCTAACTGAATTTGCTCTATGTACAGATCCTGAGTCAGGGCCTCACTACTTTATGGGCAATTTCTTTTTCATACAGCATCCAGTTCAGGGCAAGATGCAATATCAACCTTTTGATTATCAAAAAAGATTGATTGAAACGTACCACAACTACCGATACGCTATAGCCATGATGCCGAGACAGTCGGGAAAATGTTTACAAGAAGATTCCAATGTAAATATTATGAACAACAAAACTGGAAAACAATATGACATACCGATTGGCATCTACCACAAATTTATGCAGGCTCAACGAGACGGAACAGAAATCCCTGACATATCGAAATATGAAGTCAAAAAATTGTAAACACTGTAAAATGACTTTTACGCCACACACATTCGAGAAGATATGAGTACATACAAAAACAAAGAGTATGTCTTGGAGCTTGATAATACATATGTACGCCCTGATTTTATATGTTTAACTAGGAAAAAAATAATTGAATTTGATGGAGATTATTGGCATTCGCCGGTGCGAGCAAATCCAGAGCGTGAAAAAATGCGCGATCATAGAATAGCAAATGCTGGGTATAAAATATTTCACGTTTTTGAATATGAATATAAACAAAACAAAGACAAGGTTTTACAAGAATGCATCAACTTTCTAACTCAATAACACGAAAATTTACTGATATAGTACCAGTCAGTGAGTGGAGTGTACTGACTGACACTGGGTACCAACCTATTGAAGAAGTCAAACAGACAGTTGAATATGAAATTTATACGTTAAAATTATCAAATGGGTTAAGTCTAAGTTGTGCGGATACACATATTGTATTTGATGACAAATTTAATGAGGTTTTTGTCAAAGATTTAACATCAACTGAGTTAGTACAGACTATTCAAGGTCCAAGCCAAGTTCTGTCTGTCACGGCCACTGGTGTGTATGAATCAATGTATGATTTGGCAGTAGCAAGTAACCATCATCGATTTTACTCGGATGGTATATTAAGTCATAATTCAACAAGCGCAGCAGGCTATTTGTTGTGGTATGCTATGTTTGTGCCTGACAGCACCATTCTCGTATCTGCTCACAAGTATGACGGTTCACAAGAAATTATGAACCGTGTCCGATACGCTTATGAGCTTTGCCCTGATCATATCAGAGCAGGTGCCACAAACTATAATAAAGGTTCGATTGAATTTGAAAACGGATCGCGTATAGTATCTGCTACTACAACTGAAAACACTGGTCGTGGTATGAGTCTTTCGTTACTTTACCTGGATGAGTTCGCATTTGTGCGTCCCACTATTGCCTCTGAATTCTGGACTTCAATTTCACCAACGCTGTCAACTGGCGGTAAAGCAATCATCACTAGTACCCCAAATAGTGACGAAGATCAGTTTGCGTTATTGTGGAAAGCCGCTAATAAAATGGAGGATAGCCATGGTAATCCCCAAGAAGTGGGGTTAAACGGGTTCAGACCATTTAGAAGTTATTGGCAAGAACATCCCGACAGAGACGATGCATGGGCAGAAGCTACTAAAGCGCAACTAGGAGAAGATCGCTTTAGGCGAGAAATAGGTTGTGAATTCATTATCAATGATGAAACATTAATTGCTCCGGCTAAACTTATAGATCTAGAAGGGGTTGAGCCCACGCATAAAACAGCGCAGATACGATGGTATAAAACTCCAGAATTGGGTAAAATTTATTGTGTGGGCCTAGATCCCAGTTTGGGCACTGGTGGCGATCCGGCTGCTATACAGGTATTTGAAGCCAACTCAACTGAGCAAGTGGGTGAGTGGAAACACAATCGTACGACTATCCCCGAACAAATTAGAATATTAGCCGATGTAGTACAGTATATCTACAATATAGTAGGCGACGAACAAAGTGTTTATTATAGTGTAGAAAATAACACCATTGGTGAAGCGGCACTGATTTCCATAGATCAGTATGGCGAGGAAAATATTCGAGGATATTTCTTGTCAGATCCTAACAGAGGAGCCGGCAGGTATCGCAAAGGATTTAATACTAGCCCAAAAAATAAACTAACTGCCTGCGCTAAATTAAAGACACTAATAGAATCAGGCAAGATGAAAATACGCAGTAAACCATTGATCTCAGAATTAAAGGCGTTTGTGGCGCACGGGGTAAGTTATGCTGCCAAACCCGGCGAAACCGATGATTTAGTCATGGCCACTATACTAGTAACTAGAATGATGATACTACTACAAAGCTATCATCCTGAAATGGATACACAGATGCGAGATCATGGCTCACACATCGTGCCACCTCTGCCATTTATAGCTTCGATGTACTAGTCATAAATACACTATGTCCAACAATAACATTAAAGCTCAGCTTGATAACCTGCTAGTCACAAAGAACTTCAGTCCAGAAACTATAAAAGCTGGTAACGATGATGTACTTTCTTTTGATTACAAAGGTAAATCAGGCCGTGACTATGGTCAAGCCAGTATATTATTACATTATGCTGATACAACGGTACCCAATGACACTAATCGATTAGATGTTTATTTCGGAGACAACCTTGGTAAAAGCATGGAACCAGAGGATAAACAATCGTGGTTTGATGATTTCTTGCTGCAGCTACGTCAACTTGCCAAACGTAACGTGTTCCTCTTTAACTTGATGGATATTTCCAAATTAAAATATAGTTTACAAGGACAAGCAGCGATACGAGAAGGGATCTTCGAATCATGGCGTGGTACTAAAACTGCCAGTTGGAACAGTGCCCCCGCTGCTGCGAGATTGATGATTAAACACAAAAAAACCATCGGCGAAGGTGATGCTCGGTTCCGCTACATTGAAAGTTTATTTGTGGAAACTGCCGAAGGCGAAAGACATAAACTGGCATTTGCTAATTTGGCTGGTGGTCGTGCTATGGTAGAGCATGTGCGCCAAGGCGGTAAACCTTATGATGCCAGAGGCCAGCATATCACAACTATTGTCAACGAGATGAGTTTACTGAGTCGTTTTCGTCGTGCTAGTCAGCATAAAATATTTGAAGGCGACGCGGCACAGTTGGTAACAGAAGCTAGCCAATATTTTGAAACCCTGCGTCGTAATCTTAAATCGTTGGCAACACACACTGGATATAACCGATATTTTGAGTCATGGGACCCTGCTGCTGTCACTGACGAAGATGTTATCATCGAAGATCTGCGACATATGTTTATAGAAACTAACATTGACAGTCGCATCGAGCAAGCTCTGCCATTATTGGCAAAATTGAAAAAACAGGATACAGACATGAAAGAAGCTAATATTTTTGAAAGTTGGATGAATTTACTCTCTGAGGGAACTTGGGCGCTGCCGGATACTAAAGAAAAACAAAGTAAATTAGTAGAACTATTAAGTCAAGATTTTCCTGTAGGCGCCGATGCTATCAATGCCACTGAACAACTATATGATTTGTTAGGCGACGATGAGTTATTTGATAAACTACACGAATTGGCCGACGAAGATGCCAACGCTGATGCTCGTACTGTTATACTTGCCCGATTAGAAGAATTAAAAAATGACCATGATGTAGCACAAGTTATCGGAAAATTAAAAGTAGAGCAGCCCGATGAAACACGATCCAAGGCAGAGTCTTCGCTTGATGTTATGGAAAATTTTAATGGATATCAAATTAAAAAAAAAGTTAACGAATCAGCAGTTAACTGGACAGACTTAAGCAATGATTTAAGCATAAATGATAAAATTTCTATATTTGAATCATATTATGCTGATGGTATACTCTTAGAATCTAATGACGACAATGTGGAGTATTTTCAAGGCCTATCTAGATTTACAGTAGATCCAAAACAAGATAAAAGATATATTGTAACTCCTTTGCTGTTGATACAAAACAAAGTAATATCGCTAGATTCAAATTTACTTAACTTAACATTTGTCAAACGTGTTGGATCACAAATGATTTTTTCTAATGATAGTGGTGACTTTGTAAAGTTTCCGACTAATCTCAACAGCACACGTGGCCTGACACATACTTTTGTTTTTGATAACTCACAGTCTTATGATAAATTTAGAACAGAGTTAGCTCTAAAATTTAATTTGGATTTGCCCGCTGCTCCCACTGATCTCACCGAGCTCGATGCTAATACTATAGACAGATACAAAAAAGCAGCCGGACAACAGATCAAAGATTTAGAACCAGAAGTTTCAGGCGAATATGGTGACATCGCTCAGAGAATGATTGATCGCCGTAAACGTGGATTAGAAAGAGTACCTGACCATGACGCAGAACAACTTAAAGAATACAAAGAATTCCAATACTCAGATACTGTTACAGTACAGGGTTTTGGCGTAGGTAAGATCATAAGTAAAGGTCCATTGATCAATCAGTGGGGATCGTCATCTAAGTTCCAAAATGTTAGTGGTCCTAAATATCGTGTAAAATTTGCGAATGGCCATGAAGCTGATGTGCCAGCAGCAAAAATACAATCTACGGTATCCTCCGCTAAATTTTTAAATAGAAAAAATTTACGGGATAAAAATGTAGCCGAAGAACGCACTGAAACCAAAGATGAAACAGGTAAAGTTGTTAGTTGGAAAGACGTAGGTGATTGGAAGAAAGTTAGTAAGCCCACAGGCGGAGCTGGAAAAGCGGCTAATCTAAGTGATCGTGCTCGCAGATCCAGTGAAAAATTAAAAGAAGCAGCGATGACAGAAGTTGATATGTTATTAAAAGACATTGCCGCAGGTAACATAGATATCATGACTGTATATGTTAATCCAAAAAGCATGGCAGAAAAATTCGTAGCCAAACAGATCGGCGAAAAAATCAAAGGCATCGCACGTTCTCATGGCATGGATGTAAAACGTGATCTTGATAAAATTTTACCCATTATCCAAAAAGATTTAGAACAAGATTATACAGTAGATGAAGCTGCATTGGGTAAGGCATTAGGCACAGTCGCTGGTGAGATATTAGCTCCGGAGATTCCTGGTAGTGGGGCTATTGGCGGAGCACTGGGCAGCGAGATACAAGACAAAATAAGCGAAACAGTTGGCGGCGGTAATTGGTTAGAAAATGATGACGAATATGTTAATATTGGCGGTGATCGTGTAAAAAATACCCCAGCTGACAAATTGGCACATGCTCAAAGAACTTTCCCAAATCTTAAAAAAGTAGATGACAAAGGTGATCCTGTGTGGGACGAAACAGATTCAGCCAATGTATTAGCTAACGAAAGTTTAACCTTACAGGGACAGTATGGTCATTCGGGAAGAATGGAACCAGTTGTAGGACATGATCAAGATATGATTGATCGTATACGAGCGTTGGCAGGTATACGTGCCAGTGAAGTTAACGAAAACACTGATTTTGCTAGCAAAATGGCTGATTCAAAAAGCAAGTTCAATAGTCAAGTTGCTGACTCACAGAAGATATATAATTACCAAACAGCGAATCCTATCACTACGTCTAATCTCAGTCAACATAGTAATACAACGATGGCTAAGCAGCATGGGTTTTCTGATGTTCGTTCATGGTACAGAGATATTGCTAAACGATTAGGCAGCAATGATCCTACAGTATATAAGGCAGCTGAGAAAGAATTACAACAGTATGAGCTAAATGTAAAACGAGATCGTGCTAGTACCACACCCAATCAGCATACTGATTGGATTGCCAGCACACAGGAAAAAGTAAAACTTTCTAGACAAAACGCGCTAGCCGAAGCTACTCCTATACCCGCAAAACCTGCGATTGCTGCATGGATGGGCGACACCGAATGGACTAATTTAGTCAATACAATGGGGCAAGCTGAAGCTGAAAAGGAAGCTAGAGAACGTAGTCCGCAAGCTAGGGCTGCTCAAAATACTAATAAATTAAAATGGGAAAAACAACAGGCTGAAATTGCTCGTTTACGAGATCCATTGCAAAAACAAAAGGCCTTGCAACGACTTGAACTTGAAAAAATGCGTGCTCAAGGAAATGAACTTAGAAGCACTATGAGCCAGGCAGAAATCCATGGATTAGATTCTGATAAATTAGGTCAAATTGGGCAGATGTCAACGCTTTGGCATCCAAAAAATGATAAAGAAAATTATCAAACACAGCCTGGACAAGTTCAATTAACTGGTCAAAAACGGAATCAACAGTCATCTGCGGCACCAGTAAATAATCAAGGACAAGATAGTGCTTTTGCACAAGGATTTCAGCAAGGTTTTACAGGAGCTCAATCAAGAGAAGCACAGACTTCTTCAGCAAGTCAATCAACACCTTCGACCGCAGGAACACAGTACGCTACACCGTCGGAAAAATTTGTGGGATCAGGATCAACACAACCAGTATATCCAAAATTGACTTCTCCTATGGCCGAAAGTGAATTCGCAGAGTTAGGATTGGCTAGAATGCGATCGTTGGCAGGAATTTTCATTCAACCATAAATATACAATACGGAATAAAAACACTGATATTTTAACCATATAAGTAGTAAACACAGACCTAGATGTGTATAATTGCTAGGCAAGCACATAAAATCTATATATTTAGATAGGCATCACATATTAAACAACTAAAAGGAAGGCAACTAATATGGCATCGTTAGCAGAAATTCGTTCAAGACTAGCAGCAGCAGATAACAAACAAAGTGGATCACAATCTCAAGGTGATTCAGCAATATATCCCCACTGGAGCATCCCAGATAATTCAGCAGTAACTATGCGTTTCTTACCCGATGGTAACGCAAAAAACACATTCTTTTGGCAAGAACGTGCTATGATTCGTTTGCCCTTCAATGGCATCAGAGGTGATTTAGAATCTAAACAAGTACAAGTCCGCGTACCATGCGTAGAAATGTGGAATGAAACTTGCCCAATCTTAACTGAAGTACGTACATGGTTTAAGGATAAATCTTTGGAGGAAATGGGTCGCAAATACTGGAAAAAACGTGATTATATTTTCCAAGGCTTTGTACGTGAAAACCCCTTGCCAGATGATAAAGCTCCGGAAAATCCAATCCGTCGTTTCATTATTGGCCCTCAGATCTTTACACTAATCAAAGGTGCGTTGATGGATCCTGAGCTGGAAGAATTGCCAACTGACTATTTGCGTGGACTAGATTTCCGTATCAGTAAAGGTGCCAAAGGTGGGTTCGCTGATTACAGCGGTAGCAAATGGGCACGTAAAGAATCGGCGTTGTCTGAAGCTGAACAAGCCGCCATTGAACAATATGGTTTAGTTGACCTCAGCACATTCTTACCCAAGAAACCCGGCGATGTTGAACTTAAAGTCATCAAAGAAATGTTTGAAGCCAGTGTTGATGGTCAAAGTTATGATACTGAACGTTGGGGAACTTACTTCCGTCCAGCAGGTGTATCAGCCCCTGGGGGCAGCAGCAATGCTCGCAGCGAAGACTCTACGCCAGCGCCTGTGGCAAGCAAACCTCAAGTAACAGCCACTTCCAGTGACTTTGATGATGATGAAGACATGCCGGTAGCAAGTGCTCCTGTACAAGTCAAAGATTCTAAGAAAGCTGAAGATATCTTGGCAATGATCCGTTCTCGTCAACAGAAGTAATAAGCAATTAGCCAAAATTGTAACACGGTGCGGTAACGCCGTGTTACAATAATATTTGTATAAAAGAAGGAATATATTATGGCTATGAAGCCGTTTGACATAAGCAAATTCCGTCGTGATATTACTAAATCAATCGACGGACTTAGTGTGGGATTTAATGATCCCACTGACTGGATTAGTACTGGTAACTATGCGTTAAATTACTTGATAAGCGGATCTTTTACTAGAGGTATTCCTTTAGGTAAAGTAACGGTCTTTGCAGGAGAAAGTGGCTGTTTGCCTCAATCTGCGAAGGTAAAAGTACGTTTAACTAGAAAATAACTTAAAAGAGTCTGGTACAGTTATAGAATTTTACGGCGATTTTTTCCATCGAAACCCACTGTTGTACGAAGCTGATTATACCATATTTGGATATTCGTCGGCTGAAAAATGGAATACAGATAATTTTAGGATAGATAAAATTAAAAAGTCAAAAAATGTAAAGCAATTAATAGTAGTTTGGGAAAGTGACTATAGACGAAATCCAACTATGGTTATCAACAATTTAGTGGAAAAAATAATGGGAAAATCAAATGATTGAAGAAAGACAAATAAGTGTAGGCGAACTTAAAACTTTGTATGATTCTGGATTGTACAATATTGAATTAGATACTCCTGATGGCTATCAACCTATTGGACAATGGTTTGACAAAGGATCGTTGCCAATGGTGTCAGTGACAACTAAATCCTATTCTACTACTTGCGCAGAAAATCATATGATCCAACTAGAAGATGGAAAGTGGGTTTTGGCAATAGAACTTTCAGTTGGAGATTTGATTATAACTGAGTCTGGAGCTGAACCAGTATTAGATATTAAATCATCTAAAAACGAAGAATGTTATGACTTTGAAATTCTTCACCCAAATCATAGATATTGGGGAGATGGCATTTCCAGTCACAACAGCGGCAAAAGTTATATTTGCGCGGGCAACATCGTCAAAAACGCACAAGCACAAGGTATCTATGTAGTATTAATTGACACAGAAAACGCGCTAGATGAGACTTGGCTTCATGCCTTGGGGGTGGATACAAGTGAAAGTAAATTACTGAAACTAAGTATGGCAATGATCGATGATGTGGCAAAAACCATATCCACTTTTATGTCAGAATATAAGACACTGCCCGATGGCGAACGTCCTAAGGTGCTGTTTGTTATTGATAGTTTGGGTATGTTACTTACACCCACTGACGTTAATCAGTTTGACAGCGGCGACATGAAAGGTGACATGGGGCGCAAACCTAAAGCACTAACAGCATTAGTTCGCAACTGTGTCAACATGTTTGGCAGTTATAATGTTGGATTAGTGGCAACCAATCATACATATGCTAGCCAAGATCCATATAATCCAGATCCAAACATAAGTGGTGGTCAAGGATTTGTCTATGCGTCGAGTATCGTGGTAGCAATGAAAAAACTCAAATTGAAAGAAGACGAGGATGGCAATAAGACTACTACAGTAAATGGTATCCGTGCGGGTTGTAAGATTATGAAGACACGTTATGCCAAACCGTTTGAAGATATTGAAGTTCGTATCCCTTACGATACTGGAATGAGTCCTTATTCGGGATTATTTGACCTGTTAGAAAAGAAAAATCTCATTACTAAAGATGGAAATCGTTATGCTTACATTGACTTAAATGGCGAGTTACATAAGTATTTTCGCAAGGAGTGGAATCGCAACGAAAATGGTATCTTTGATCTAGTGATGACAGAGTTCTCTGAAAAAACTAAGGTAACAACACCAGTTGATGAAACTGATGTTGATGATGCCGAATAATCAAAAATTGGTAAGTACTGGATATAGGAGAAATAATTAGATGTCAGTAGATTTGTACTATGAAATTTGGAATGAACTAAAACGTCATATTAACATTGTTGACCGTCAAGAAGCTGCTGAAAATTTAGTTTCAGTATTAATCGACAATGATGTTGATGCAGATGATATCAAAACATCATTTAAGTCTGACAGCGAAGTCAAGCGTGCTCTTACCAGCTATCTAAAAGATCATCCGGTTGATGCCGAAGATGACGAAGACTATGATGATGATGACTATGATGACTCAGATGATGAAGATGAAGATTACTAATGTGGTATAGTCGTGTTACAGCTGATTTAGGTCAACTCCCAGATTTCATCGCACATTATGAAGATGAACTTGACGCTGCTAAAAAGGAATGCAGGGTAGGCGGTATCGTGGAAAAAAACATCACTGCCTTACCCGGCATTACTGAACATAGATTTAATCAATTACAGGAAGTTGAAGCAGTACTAAATTATCTTAACATCCAGTTGAGAAAAACTCGCCGTAAGTATTTTCAAAAATATCTAGAAGGTTATGCTCGTGCTTTGACCAGTCGTGATGCTGAAAAATATGTAGATGGCGAAACTGAAGTTATTGATATGGAAACTATCATTAACGAAGTGGCGTATCTAAGAAATCGCTGGCTTGGTATTATGAAAGGTCTCGATACTAAACAATGGCAGATGGGTCATATCGTTAGACTTCGCACTGCCGGAATGGAAGACGTACAGGTATAATAATGTTCAAAAATCCAGAAGAATCACATAATCATAGTTTAGAAACCTTAAACTTGCTGTATGAATATGATGACTTTATGTTATCAATTAAAACAGTTGCTGATTTGGGCTGCGGCTATGGCAAAGACATCGAGTGGTGGGCCACAAGGACTATGCGAGATGAACGTGCTAGCCCGCTGGGCATTAAATGTCAAGGTATAGATATAGTAGACTCTCTACCCGTCGCGCGTCAATACGATAACTTAACTTATCAGAAAATTGACTTTGAAGGAAAAGTTCAAACACTGGCTAAAGATAAGTTTGACATTTTATGGTGTCACGATGCTTTTCAATACGCAGTTAATCCTATTCAAACACTGATAAAATGGCGTAACATTACTTCAAACGGCGCAATGCTAGCCATTATTGTTCCCCAAACTACCAACGTTTATCAACGCTATCTTGATTTTACACAACACGATGGTTGTTATCACCACTACACTATGGTCAGTCTCATACATATGCTGGCACTTACTGGTTGGGATTGCCGTGGTGGCTTCTTCAAAAAAACACCAAATGATCCTTTTATTCATGCTGTGGTATATAAAAGTGATCAAGAACCACGCGATCCCAAAACCACGCGCTGGTACGATCTAGCCGAAGCTGGACTGTTGCCTAAATCTGCCGAAGATATAATAAATTCAATTGGATTTTTACAACAAAAAGACTTAGTACTGCCCTGGTTGAACAAAAGTTTGAATTATGTAGGATAATTTACGGTTGACTTCTGATGCCAGTGGCTGTATAATGTACACATACACTAACAGCACAGGGCTAGCAAATGACTACGATCTTGATCAAAAACGGTGTTTATCGTAAACAACCAGTCGTTAATGTAGCATTTACATTGGTGAAAGATTATCAGACGGGAGCAAACGGTAATTTTGTAACTGTAAAATCAGATGGTTACTTCGGTGAAGATCACGATGTTGTGCGAATCAAGTTAGACAGTATCGAAGACATGACAATTACTAATCAACTACCTAGGGAAGCCAATAAAATGAGACTGGTATCAAACTCGACGGCGGTACAAGAAACTGACGAAGAAGTTATGGATCGCATTGAACAGAGATTTGACATCTTACAGCAAATGACACGTGCTACTATTTCCGGCGATGTGCGTGCCATGATTGTTGTTGGTCCTCCGGGAGTAGGTAAAAGTTACGGTGTAGAATACGAATTAGAAAAATCAGGCATGTTTGATAAAATCGCCAATCGTCGTATTAAATATGAAATTATCAAAGGTGCGATGACCCCTATCGGGTTGTACTGTACGTTATATCGCATGAGCGATCCTCAAAATGTCTTAGTGTTTGATGACTGCGATGCGGTATTCCAAGATGACGTGTCACTGAATATTCTTAAGGCAGCATTAGATTCGGGCAAAAAACGTAAAATTTACTGGAACAGTGACAGTGCCATGCTACGCAGAGAAGGTGTGCCTGACAGTTTTGATTTTAAAGGTTCGGCAATTTTTATCACTAATCTTAAATTCCAAAATGTTAAGTCTAAGAAGATGCAGGATCATTTAGAAGCACTACAGTCTCGCTGCCACTTTTTAGATCTTACATTAGATACCGTGCGAGACAAATTGCTGCGCATTAAACAGATTTTCCGACAAGGTTATTTATTTAAAGACTATAATTTTGAGCCAACAGTCGGAGAAGAAATTATTGAATTCATGCGCGAAAATCAAAATCGTTTGCGAGAAATTAGTTTGCGTATGGCGTTGAAGCTGGCTGATCTTACCAAAGTAAGTGAAACTGAGTGGAAAACTTTGGCAGTATCAACTTGCATGAAAAATTCCTGAGTTATTTCCGGAACGCTACCGTGTGCTCTTTACAATAGGTACAGAAATGTATCTATTTTTTTGACTATGCTATACTAAGTATGTTAATATACAGTATGAAAAAATGTACAATAGAAATTAGAGATGAAGTTAACTGCCGACTAGTGGGTCTTGAGCTCGACGCTAGGCGTGCCTTAGTCAACGCATTTAAATATGACGTGCCTGGGGCTAGATATTTACCCGCTGTTAGATTGGGCCGTTGGGACGGAAAAGTTTCATACTTTCAGTTAGGGGGAAGCACATACGTAAATCTACTTCCCGAGATTATACCTATTTTAGATAATTTTAACTATGACATTGATTTAGATGATCAGCGTGATTACTCTACGATCTATGAGTTCAGTAAAGTAACTGAAGCAACATTTAGTCATTGTATGTGGGGAGAAGGGCATCCGCTGGCAGGCAAGCCAATTATTTTACGAGATTATCAAGTTGAAGTCATTAATAATTTTCTAGTCAACCCACAAAGTGTACAAGAAGTTGCTACCGGGGCTGGTAAATCTATAATGACAGCAGCATTAAGTCAACGATGTGAAGCACACGGACGTACCATTGTAATTGTTCCAAATAAATCACTAGTAACTCAAACTGAAAAAGACTATCGAGGGTTAGGATTAGATGTAGGTGTATTTTTTGGTGACAGAAAAGAGTTTGGAAGGACACATACTATATGTACATGGCAAAGTCTAAATATATTACTTAAGAATACTAAAAATGATTTAGTTGATTTCACCATACATGATTTTTTAGAAGACGTTGTTTGTGTAATGGTGGACGAAGTGCATCAAGCAAAGGCTTCAGCCCTTCAAACGCTGTTAACTGGGGTGATGTCAAGAGTGCCCATTAGATGGGGCCTAACTGGTACGATACCTAAAGAAATTGCCGAAGCACAGTCTTTAAATATAAGTTTGGGGCCAGTCATCAATAAGTTATCGGCCAGTGAATTACAAGATCGTGGTGTACTGGCACAATGTCATGTAAATATCGTACAACTTGTAGATCATGCCGACTTCCCCACTTATCAAAATGAATTGAAATTTTTACTTGAAGATAATGACAGATTAAAAGTCATAGCAGATTTAGTAACTAAAGTTAACGCAACTGGTAATACTCTGGTACTAGTAGATCGAGTCGCGCCCGGGCATGAATTGGTAAAAATGCTAGGGGATCGAGCAGTATTTCTCAGCGGAGCTACAAAAGGTTCCGATCGTGAAGACGAATATAAGGAAGTAGCCACTAGCACTGATAAAATAATCGTTGCCACCTACGGAATCGCAGCCGTTGGTATTAATATACCTAGAATTTTTAATTTGGTTTTAGTCGAGTCTGGTAAAAGTTTTACTCGTGTTATACAGTCAATTGGACGTGGTATACGTAAAGCAGAAGATAAAGACCACGTAGAAATCTGGGACGTGACTTCTACATGTCGTTTCGCTAAACGTCATCTACAGAAGCGCAAGGCATTTTATAAAGAAGCACACTATCCTTTTACACAAGAAAAATTAGAATGGAAATAAGGTTGCTTTTTAACACAAAATTTGTTATAGTTAGAGCATGAGAATACTGACCTTAGAAAATAGACACTACGAACTTGATCATCTTCCTGAAGAGATAGATGATATGCGATTTGCGATCTTAGATAATTCAAACACGCATGAAGTTGACTATCATTATATACCATTGATCTTTCTGGAAAGTTTTACTGCGCCAGCATTGGTACTGAAGATTGGCGAGCATCGTATACGGATGCCGGTTGATTGGCAACTACTGATCGGTGAGCCAGACTTTGGAGATTTAGAAGTAATACCGTTATCAGCGTTAAATGATCGCGGATTCAAGGCATTTCAGTTTAATCCGTTGACTAGCTTTAGGCCTAGTTTTTTGGATGTTGAAATATTAGATGTATATCAAGACTTATCGTGGTACGCTCCTAAGTTAAAGAATGGACAATTACTGTGCGTACCGCTAAGTGACGACAAAGAACCGGAGTGCGTGTATTTTGTCAAAGATATAAGTAGAAACTGTGAATTAGTAGATTACAATCAGGTATTTTAATGACAAAGGCAACCGATACTCAACAGCAATATGCCAATATTGGCAGTGAACTATTGCCTATTAAGCCTAAAGATCCCAATGCTAAACTATTAGCCAGCACAGATTCAAAACTAAAAAATCTCGAAACAACAGTCACTGAGCAAAATAAACTTATTAAAAAACTTCAACGTGATGTATCGAGATTAAAAGATCAAATCGGTGAACTAGCAGGAAAAATTTCGCGTGGATAAGTTACATATCAGCAATGAGATGCGATGTTTTGATGAGAAAGATCGCGACTTTTATCAAGAGTTAACTGACGAAGAACGTAAAAAATTCAGTAACTATCTAATGATACGCTGGGGCAGTTCAGTACAGGGTAGCAAAGACTTACAAGAATTTTATGTGATTAGCTGTAACGAAAGACTAAACAAACATTTTTTTGCCATTAACAAACATCCTAAACTACAATGGTTGTGTGCCACTACGGTAAGTCCAGGCATGGGGGCTCAACGGCATAACTGGATAGCACCAAAGAAAAAAGCTGCTGATTCTAATAAAAATAAAAAATTACTAGCAGAGCTATTTCCCAACCTGAAAGATGATGAACTAGAAGTAATGGCTGCGATTAACGATAAAAAAGACATTGACGCTTATTTGCGTGATTACGTGATTGAACGATGACATATACATGCCAATATTGTAAAAAAGACTTTATAAGAGAATCTAGCCTTGCGGTACATTGTTGTGAGCCCAAACGTCGTCACCAAGATCAAAATGAGGTGGGGGTACGTTTGGGCTTTAACGCTTATCTAAAGTTTTATGAACTGACGCAGGGCTCCGCTAAATTAAAAACCTACACTGACTTTGCCGAAAGTCCTTACTATAAGGCGTTTGTAAAATTTGGAAGATACTGTGTCAACACACGAGTAGTTAATCCAGCTAGATTTACTGAATGGGTACTTAAACAAAATAAAAAATTAGACTATTGGTGTAGTGATAAGCTATATGACGAGTATCTGCTTTACTATTTGAAAGTAGAAACAATGGAAGATGCTTTAGCACGTGCCATTGAACATTCAATTAAATGGGCGGAAGAAAAATCAGCTGCTCCACAAGATTTTTTAAGATACGGTAATCCAAATGTTATAATTCACGCGATAACTAACGGTCGTGTCAGCGCATGGGTACTGTATAATTCCGATTCTGGCCAGAAGTTTTTATCTGACTTAAACGAAGAGCAACGTAATATAATATGGCCTTATATTGATGCTGATGTATGGACAAAGAAATTGCGAGAAGATCCGGCTAATCGCATAGAAGCACAAGAACTATTGACACGGGCAGGTTGGTAATGAGCGCAGACATTGACATAGATTTGGCAGACAGAGAGCAGGTGTTACAACTCATAGACTATACGGCAGCACGGCAACAGCATCAAGGTCAAGTTCGTCGTCATAATAGCGGAATTTATGTAACTGATATCCCCGCTGATCCAGTTAATCTCTGTGCGGCTATAGACTACGAAACCGCTGAAGCCAGGGGTTATTTTAAGATTGATCTCTTAAATATGTCAGTATATCAATTAATCAAAAGCCCCAAACACTATGAAGAAATGTTAGCATTGGAGCCACCTTGGTCAAGACTTTGGCAAGACTCGGCATGGGCCCAACAATTAGTACATATTGGAAATTATACTGAACTGCTAGAGTCTATGCGGCCAGACTCGATACCAAGAATGGCAGCTTTTATTTCTATTATACGACCAGGTAAAGCTCATTTGCAAAATAAACCTTGGGATGAAGTATTTGGCAGTGTTTGGGATGGCGACAGTAGTAAAGGTTTTGTGTTTAAAAAGAGTCATGCTATAGGATATTCAATGCTAGTGACTCTGCACATGAACTTACTCCATACGTCTAACTAGGGTAATAGACTTACGTTTGCTTTTTTTGCGGGCTAGCTCGCTTAAACTACACACTGGGCCGTGTAAAATTTCTAAATCTTTATTGACAAAAGTGCGCAGATAACTTTTAAATGGCTGCCATTCTTGTTTGAGGAATATGTTGATGGGCACGGTTCTATTGCTTTCCCACCACCAAACATTAGCTAACTCTAAAAACTTTTTCTTAGTTTCTAAATCAGTTATACTGCCAAAATCATAGATTGTTGTAATGGTAACATCTTGGTTTTGTATGATTCCCACATATTCTTGATTTGCGTAGAGACATAGCGATATAAAAGGGTATTTGTCAGCTAGTTTAGTGAAAATCTCATTGTTCATATTGTTTTATTCATTTACGATATTTAGTTAATCAAAACAACCGGATAAATATCATTATGACCCGTAACACTAAATATATGAATGTATTCTACGACTCTATACCTTTTTCAACAGAAAACTCAAGTATTGTTAATAGACTCGAGTGGGCAATACTTTACTGCGAGGTATAATCCTGTGTACGCAAAACGTCTGACCATTAATCTCGGAGTTGACAATGTGTTGCTATTTGCTATGGTCAATCAAGATGAGAAACCAGTAAATGTAACTGGCTGCTCTTTTACATTTCGCGTTACTGACACTGCCGGAGTAGCGATGTTGCTACAAGAGCCTATGACGATATTGAATGCTCCCACAGGGCAAGTTAAGGTCTATATACCCGCAGCACACACATTAGAGCTAATTGCGCAGCCAGCCAGTTATTCGATCACAGTACAAAGTGGTAACTTAAATCAAGCAGTTTTTACTAATGCTCAGTCCGGAGCAAGAGCACCCATTGACTTAGTTAATTCGATATTTCCTCAGTTTGTGCCTAGCCATCATTTAACGATTCCCACGACTCAGTTAACAAATCAAGGTATAGAATATGATGGCGCAGCTTGGGGTGATTTCCCAACCTGGGCTAATCCATACTACTGGGGATCAAATGGCAACGGAGCGTGGTATTATAACACATGGCAAAATACCGAGTACTATAGTAGTTTTATAAATCCAGTAAACTATACCACAACAGTTCAAATGGATTTAGTTGGTTACACGGGTACTATCAAAGCGCAGTGGGCTGAAAATTAC
>Ga0209188_1000463_pt1 | contig 39498 bp, 57 predicted proteins | sample C_130625_EF_Meta_FD_187307 | JGI IMG/M metagenome (GOLD analysis project Ga0209188, IMG submission 187307) | Freshwater microbial communities from Lake Croche, Canada to study carbon cycling - C_130625_EF_MetaG (SPAdes) (version 2) | ecosystem: Environmental > Aquatic > Freshwater > Lake...
TCTCTGGCTGCTAGAACAAGAACTCAAACGCATTGAGCGAGAGAAACCATGAAAACCCTTATTCGATATGAGTACGAACCTGATAATGTGTGGGCAATTTGGGAAGACGAGAACGGCGACCGTACGCGGGAGCATATTGTTATCAACGGCGAGGTGCAGTGGTGATGTGTAACAGACCAAAACCGACGACTCATATATCCGGCGACATGGGCTACCGTTTTTCCGATGTGCCAGTGTTGCTAGGCTCCGAATACGCCGTTGCGGATGGTAGGATTTGGATTTCCTACACCTGCGAGCGCGACGAACGCGGGTGGGATGTAGACTGGGACTTTGAAGGGTTTGATGAACTGGATGTCTATTTATCCGATGGAGAACCAGTTGACCCTGCACCTGATGCCGTTTACGAACAGGTCAAAGCCTACCTTGAACTACAACCCTCAATTATAACGGATGCAGCTTATGACCACGCCCTCCAATCCTTCTAACACTTGCCCACGGTGCCTGTATTGGGATCACCACGCATCGGACCCGTACGGCATCTGCCGAGCCAATCCGCCGGTGGGCCACGGCTGGCCCCGCACTTCACGCGACGATTGGTGCGGGCACTGGGAAGCCGCTCCTGTACCGGTGTCGGTCATCGAAGTTGCCCCTGTTATTGAAACCAACACCAGAAAATCACGGAAGAACCAAACAGCATGACACTCGAATTTCAAACCGCCGAAGACCTTTACGCTCATTACCAAGCAGTTGCGCATCGCATAGGCTCGCGCCGCTACGTTTATCCGGTTGTGCCAGTTGCAACGGGGTTCCAACGACCTTCAGCCCCCGCGGTGGTTGCCCCGCCGCAGTATATGGAAGGCGTGCTTGACGCACCTGCTCCAGTGGTTGCAGAACGCGTGCTTGTCTCACCGGAAGAATACTGGCTTCGGATCGAGGCGGGCGAGGTGCCAAAGTCGGAGAAGACGGCGTTGCGGATGGTGCGGTTGATTGCCGAGAAGCACAAGGTCACGGTGCAGGAGATTTTAGGTCCGAGCCGTAAGAATCAAATCATGGTCGCCAGGCAGGAGGCGTATTGGTGGTTGTACAAGAAGTTCAAGTTTTCTGCGCCGAGGACAAGCCAGATCATCGGCAACCGTGACCATACTTGTGTCTTGCAAGGCGTTCCGCGTCATTTGGCACGGCAACCCAAATGACCGCGAAAGTCCTGCAATTCGGTTCGGTCGAGAACATCCGTAGGATAAAAGAACTAGAGGCGCAGTTAGGCGAGGCGCATGACGCGCTTCTGCGGGCGAAGGATGTCATCTTAGAGTTGCAAAAAGAACAGAAGTACCGAGAGTTCTATCAGTGGCTCGCCACTTCACGGCTGTCTGAAACGATAGCTTTAAGAAAGGAACTTCAAGATGGACGAAAATGATTTTCTGGAACGACTGCAAGAGCAGTTTGGCTTTATAGATTTTGTAATTGTGGGAGTTACCCCCGCTGCGGAAGGCGGAAAAGAATTAAACGATCTGCATCTTATCTCCGGTATGTCGCCGTATGGGATGTTGCTAATGCTGAACGAAGCAATGGCGAGTTTGATTGACGATTTGGCGGACGAAAGCCCGGCGGTACACTGATGATCGCATGGTCGCACCAAGCGGAAGTCGTACCGAAGTTACTGGCAGGTAACTTCTTATTGATATGGGATGCCGGTGCCGGAAAGACTCTGCCGCTTTTACAAGCGGCGAGTCAGCGCGGTGGCCGCACACTTTATCTTGGTCCTCCTGCTATTAGGACGCAGGTGTCAAAAGAAGCGCAAGTGTTCGGGTGTTACGATTGCAAAGACATCCAAGTGATACAATACGGCAAAGACAAAGTCGCGTCTCAGGCGAAGCTGGTGATCTGTTCATACGATCACCTGATTGACCAGAAACTCTGGAAGCAGTTGTTCCAGTTAGAGTGGGATACGTTGATCCTCGACGAAGGGCATTTGCTCAAGAACACCGCCGCTAAACGGACAAGAGCGATATATGGTTCTCGGCGAGATTCGCCAGGTGCGTTGATCCGGCGGGCCAAACGGGTGTGGGTTGCGACCGGCACGCCGATTGTGAACGATCCGAGCGATTTTTGGCCGCATGTGTCCCGGCTTTTGCCACGGGTACTGGAGTTGCTTGAGGTCGAAAAGAAATCGCAATGGATCGACAAGTTTTGCCACACTCGGCAAACGCCTTATGGGCCAGTGGTGACGGGCGGCAAAAACCTAGACGTCCTGAAGGCAATGCTTGCACCGTTCGTATCGCGGGCGAAGAAAGATACTATCCTCGATCTGCCACCATTGCTAATCACGCAACTGTGGGTTCCCGCTAGGGATATTGACCTTGACGGCATCCCCCCAGAAGCGATGCAAGAACTTGAGCGGTTGTTGGACACCAATCAGACCGAGCGTCTAGGTGAGTTGATGGCACCATTGGCGACTCTACGGCGTAGGATCGGAATGTTAAAGGCGGCGCATTGCGCGGACATCGTGCGGACGGAAGCCGAAAGCGGTGGCGGCAAAACGATTTTGTTCTACCACCACAAAGATGTCGGTCAGGCATTAGTCGAGCAGCTTACCCCGTTGCAAACGTTCAAAGGCGGTGTCGCACATTACACCGGAGGTATGGCGCAGACAAAACGCGATGCAGTGGTAAAGCAATTTACGGGTGACAAAAATTGTCGTGTGTTGGTTGCACAAATTATGGCGGCAGGTACTGGGTTAAACTTACAGGCGGCGGAGCGAATTATTATTGTTGAGCCAGCTTGGACCCCTGCGTCGAATGAGCAAGCTATCGCCCGTGCCTATCGCGCGGGGCAGAAGAAAAAAGTTTGGGCATCGTTCGTTTGTTTGGAAAACTCTATTGACGAACGTATAACTAGTGCGCTAATACGGAAACAACGAATCATTGATGGAGCAATCGGATGAGCGTGAAGACGGAATATCAAGTCAAAGAGTTATTTAGTTTACTGGAGCGCATTCAGGATTTGATAACGGACATTACCGACGATGCCGCCGCTTTGACGGTTGCGAAGAAGTTACGGATTACGCGCCGTGACATGGAAGGCATACTCGGCGATTACGCCGATACGGTGCACGGGGGGAATCATTTGATGATCGAGAAGCTGATTTACGAAGTGACTGGCGAAGTCACGTTGTTTGACGCGCCGATTGATACATGGCCCCAAATTAGCGAAGCCGCTGTCAATGCGATTAACGAATTTGAGTGGGAAAAATTTTTATACGAGATATCCAGATGAGCGGGCATTCACGATTTGGCGCGAGTGCCTCGCATCGTTGGATGCGCTGCCCTGGCTCTGTGTCAGTGACACATATGCTTCCGAACCCATCTTCGCCGTTCGCGGCGGAAGGGACAATGCTTCACGAAGTCGCGGCAAACATGCTTCTTGATCTTGAGAACCCGTACGATTTAACGGACGAGCAACAAGACGTTGTCGATATGTATGTTCAAACAGTGCGAAACGAAGCTAAAGGCGGCGAGTTATTTGTTGAGCAGAAATTTAAGCTGCCTCACCATCCAGAGTTTTGGGGTACGGCGGACGCGGTGATTAATTGTGGCAATGTGCTCAAAGTCATAGACCTTAAAGCAGGTCGTGGCGTTGCGGTCGAAGTGGATTATGCCGGAAAGATTAACCCGCAGCTTGGCTTTTACGCACTTGGCGCGATGGCTTCGCTTGATAAATGGGAATGGGATTCGGTTGAAATCATTATTGTTCAACCGCGTCTTGGCGGCATAAAGCGAAGGGTAGTAGACGTTTTGGAATTGGCGGACCTTGGCGCAGAATTAATCGCCGCCGCTAAATTGGCAGAAAGCGACAATCCTCCGTTTGCGGCGGGAAGCCACTGCAAGTTTTGTTTGGCACGCGCTACCTGTTCGACACTTCGGGACGAGGTAATGCGTTTAGCAAGGATGGATTTCGATGCAGTCGCCTGAAAGTTTGTCGAATGACTACATAGCCGAACTGCTTGATAAAGCCGATGTGATTGAGACTTGGCTGAAGGCAGTCCGTGCTTATGCACAAGAGTTAATTGAAGCGGGCGATACCGTGCCCGGTTGGAAATTGGTGCCGAAGCGCGGCACACGAAAATGGAAAGATGAGAGGATTGTTAAACAGCGTCTTGCTTCGGAAGGACTATCGGGTTTTGTAACGGAAGATTTATTGTCGCCGTCACAAGTCGAGAAGCTGGCGAAGAAGCAAGGGTTACAGTTTGATTTATTTGATCTCATCACTTCTGAAAGTACGGGGGTTAATTTGACCCGCGAGACGGACAAGCAGGTTTCCGCGACTGCATCCGCCAAATTAGACTTCGCGGACTAAAAGGTAAAACAGCATGACTATCGAATTTATTTATGGAGCAGTACAATGACGAAGATTACTATTGGACCGGGTCGGCTTTCGTTTCCTGCAATCTTTCACCCGCAGCGCGAAGACATGGGCGGCAAATACGGGATTACGATCCTGTTGCCACCCGACTATGATACGAAGCCGTTGGTAAAAGCACTTGAAGAAGTTGCCATCGAAAAGTGGGGACCAGATAAAGCAAAATGGCCTAAGGGTAACTTTAATGGTCCGAAGCAGGTAATTCGTTCTGCGGAAGACAAAGCGCATCTGGCAGGTTATGAGGCGGGTTGGAAGTTTATCTCGCTTAAGTCGAAGTCTCAGCCTGGTTGCGTGAACGCGGCGACTGATCCCGTTACGGACGAGAAAGAAGCGTACGCAGGGCGTTGGTGCCGTGTAACCGCGAGAGCGTTTGCATATGATAACGTGCTCAAAGGCGTAGGATTCGGTTTACAGAACGTGCAGTTGCTCAAGCACGATTCCGCCTTCTCCGGCGCGGGTCGGGCGCAGGATGACTTTGATGTCATTGCTGAAGAACTTGGCGCTGCTCCATCAGGTTCGGGTTCGGGCATTAGCCTCGACTCGACATGGGACGATTGATGCCCGAAGGGGCGGCTTTGTGCCGCCCCACCTTTTCCTGTGGATAACTTTGGAGAATAAAACGTGCTACCGTATCTTTTAACTTTTTCTTATATTGCGACAATACCCGTCGCTAATTGGCTAATCGAAAACATAGGAACTTTTTGCGTTCCAAACGGACCTTGTTTGGTTCCGGTTGGACTGGGACTCACTGCGCCGAGCGGTGTATTGATGATTGGATTTGCTCTTGTTTTGCGCGATCTTGTCCAACGCGAAAAAGGACCGATTTGGTCTTTGACCTGCGTAGCAGCCGGTGCAGCAGTGTCGTTTTTTATTGCGCACCCGGCGTTGGCTTTCGCCAGCACGGTGGCGTTTACGCTTTCCGAACTTGCAGATTTTGCTATTTACACCCCCCTTCGTCGGCGCGGGTTTATTCTTGCGGTAATTGCGAGTTCCGTTGTTGGCTCAGTAATTGATAGCGCGGCTTTCCTTTGGTTTGCTTTTGGCTCTTTGGATTTTTTAACGGGCCAAATTATAGGAAAAATTTGGGCTATTATTTTTGCCGTAAGCGTAATGTCGATTATTTCTTATTACAGGAAAAAAATATGACTATTCATTATCATGGAACTCCCCTTACACCACGGCGTGAATTAACAAAGTTGGCTGGAAAAAATTTCTGTGTCAGCTTTGCCCACCCCGCCGATGCAGATTGGTGCGTACACAACGCGCAATCGATTATGTGGGACAACGGTGCGTTTTCTAACTTTACTAAAGGAAAATCAATCGACGTTGATCGACTTTATGCATGGCTTGAAGATCGTCTTTGCCATCCACATTGGGCGGTATGCCTCGACGTTATTGGTGGCGATGCGGATCAGCAACGAGAGTTGTTAAAACAATGGCCTTTTCCAAAAGAATTATCTTCTCCTGTTTGGCATATGGGTTTACCGATAGAATATTTGTTGGAACTTGCGGATACTTACCCACGCATTTGTTTCGGATCTTCTGCCGAATATTGGCGAGTAGGTTCAGATGAATGGAACGGCCGATGCGAAGCAGCTTTTGAAGCATTGTCAAAAAGACACCGGCATTTGCCTTGGATACACATGCTTCGCGGTCTAGCTGTTGTTGGGAAAAGATGGCCATTCGCCAGCGCGGATAGCGTTAACGTTGCGCGTAATTTTAAATCAGTGGAAAAATGCCCAAGAAAAATGTCTGATGAAATCGATATTATCCAATCACCACCGTTTTGGATAAACCCAAATGAATTTTATACACCATACGGAAAACTTATTTGTGGATAATTATTATGCGTATTTTAATAGCTTGTGAATACAGTGGAACAGTACGTGATGCTTTTACCGCTAAAGGCCACGATGCAACATCCTGCGATATTTTGCCTACTGATAAACCAGGTAAGCATTATCAGGGGGATGTGCTTGATATTATTAACGATGGTTGGGATATGATGATAGCGCATCCCCCTTGCACGTTTCTTACCAATAGCGGAGTAACTTGGCTTCATAAAGACCCGTCACGATGGGATAAATTAGATGACGGCGCATCTTTTTTTAAAATGTTGTTAAACGCAAATATACCAAAAATAGCAGTAGAAAATCCGATCATGCACAAATATGCAAAAGATCGTATTGGAAATATTAAACAAACTCAAGTAATCCAACCTTGGATGTTTGGGCATATGGAGCAAAAAGCAACTTGTCTTTGGCTCAAAAATCTTTCTATGCTTGTTCCTACTCATAATGTTAAAAATGAGATGATGGAATTACCAAAACGAGATAGAGAAAGATTGCATTATTTACCACCATCTGCAGAGCGTTGGAAATTGAGAAGCAAAACTTTTCAAGGGATTGCTAATGCTATGGCGGAGCAATGGGGATGAGACTTCATATTGACTTTGAAACTCGTTCGACCATCGATCTTCGTAAGACTGGTGTGTACCGCTATGCCGAAGATCAAACGACCGAAGTGATCTTGGCGTGTTACGCGTTGGATGACGGACCCGTAAAAACTTGGTTTGCGCCGAACCCATGTCCGAAAGATTTGGCCGATCTTTTGGCCGATCCTAAAGTAACGGTTGTCGCGCACAACGCCGGATTCGAACGGGCGATGTTCGAGTATATCCTTGGTCCTCGGCACGGCTGGCCTGTGCCCGCATTGATCCGGTGGGACGATACCGCGGCAAGGGCTGCACGGCAAGCACTACCGCGTTCTCTTGAAGGCGCTGCCGATGCTCTTGGTCTAAACGTATTGAAAGATAAAGAAGGCAAGATGTTGATGCTTCGCATGTGCCGTCCGCGTAATGTGGCGGCGGATGGAAGCATTACATGGTGGGAAGACGAAACCCGCATGACACGGCTCGCCGAGTACTGCGCCACTGACGTAGAGGTTGAGCGAGAACTTGACCACACATTACGCCAGTTGTCTGATGAAGAACGCAGGATTTGGTGGTTGACCGAAGCGGTGAATGATCGTGGTGTTCGGATCGACGATACTTTTGCCCAACACGCAATCGCGCTCGCGAATGAGGCGCAGGGGGTTTTAAACCATAATTTAGAGGTTCTGACCAATGGCGCTGTAAAAAGCGCGAGTCAAATGTTTCAGCTTAAAGAGTGGTTACTGGCGCAAGGGTTTTCTATTTTTGAAGGCGATGATGAAAGCCTTAATAAAAAAGCCATTGAGAATATGTTGAAGCAAGACCTGCCACACAATGTAAAAGAAGTTTTAAAAATTCGTCGTGATGGCGGGAAATCATCCGTTGCAAAATATCAGGCGATGGTTGACCGGGTATCGTCAGACGGGCGGGTACGCGGGAATTTGATGTACCACGGCGCGAGTACTGGCAGGTGGTCGGGTGCGGGTGTGCAGTTGCAAAATCTTCCGCGAGACACGGTCAAAGATTGGAACTGGTCCCGCGACCATTTGCACCCCGTGTCAAAAGAAACACTTGGTCAACTGTCGAGAATGATTCGTGGCACGATTTGCGCCGCTCCTAACCACCGTTTGATCTGGGCGGATTATGCCGCAATTGAAGCACGTGGCGTAGCTTGGCTCGCGGGGCAGAAGAACCTTGTGAACCAGTTTGCCAACAACGGTAAAGTTTACGAAGAAATGGCTGCCGCTATTTTTGACGTTTCGGCTCAGGACATTGGCAAAGACTCTAAAGAACGTTTCCTTGGAAAGACAGTTATTCTGGGTTGTGGCTATAGCATGGGTGCGCAGAAATTTCGGCAATCCTGCGCGGCGATGGGTACGGATATTTCAGAAGAGTTGGCGCAAAAAGCGGTGAACACGTATCGCGAGCATTACTCGAAGATACCGTTGTTGTGGAATAAACTAAATGAAGCAGCTACATCCGCCGTGCAGAACCCTAGAATTGAGATGCAATACCAAGGTGTGTCGTTCTTTTCTGACGGCGACTGGCTTTTAATCCGTTTACCTTCTGGACGGAAATTGTTTTATCGCTCGCCTCGTATCGTTTCTTTTGCCGGACCGTTTGGGTCAAGACCCGCTATCGAGTATATGGCGGTCAACTCTATGACAAAAAAATGGGGACCAGAACGGACGTTTGGTGGAAAACTGACAGAGAATATTGTGCAAGGGATTTGCCGAGATATTATCGCTGAAGCAATGATGGCGTTAGAAGCAGCAGATTACCGAGTTATCGCCTCGGTGCACGATGAAGTGATCTGCGAATTACCTGAAAAATTTGGAACTCAAGAGGAAATGAAAAAGATAATGTGCCGGATACCAAATTGGGCGACTGGTTTTCCTATTGCCGCTGAAGCCAAAGAAGGTTTTAGATATGGAAAGTAATTTTGTAAAAAACGATGTGGATAAACCACGTTTTGATCTGATACCACCCGAATTTTTATGGGGCATGGCTGAAGTTCTGGAATATGGCGCTAGAAAATACGCTCCAAATAATTGGGCACGCGGTGCGGATTGGAGCCGGTATTACTCCGCTTTGCAGCGGCACTTAAATTTGTGGTGGGCAGGTGAAGATTACGACGAGGAAACATCTTGCTCACATTTGTATCATGCCGCATGTTGCCTAGCCTTCTTGGCGGCTTATCAAACCAGAGGAATTGGGCAAGATGACCGCCCTCATACGCCGGGGACTGACAATGCAGATTGATAACATGGAATCCTTACTTGCGGCCCTCGAAGCCGCCCGTGTAGAAAAAGGGTTTTCAGAACGGGAACTATCGCGCCGCGCCGGTATGAAATCGCCTGGCGCTTATTGGTGGTGGAAGCGTAACATCGGCACAACGTTGTTTTCAACGGCGTTAAAGTATGCTGAAGTTCTTGATCTAAAAATTACCCTATCCGCATAAAAAAACCCCGGCAGTGGAGCAACTGCCGGGGCACAGAGATGGAGAGAGACAATGAGTAACAACGAGGCAGATATGTCAGAAAATTTATTAGCGCACAAGCCTTCTTTTGCAAAAGCCACACTTCCTTTTATTCAGCGCGGTCAATTACCCGCAAAAGATTTGTTGCCGATCATCCCGCCAGGCGCGGCTCTGTCGCCGAAGTCGGCGGTCGATAGTTCCCAAATTGGGAAAGTTCCAGGTCGGTATGACTTTCGCTCGAACATTTGGTTTGGCTTAACCGGCGCATGGCCCACGATGGGTTTGCCAGACAATTTGCTCAACGCCGCGCAGTCGTGGCCCACCGACAACGTAGGGCTTCGCGCCGAGAATTGGCCCGCAGTCGATATTGACGTGGACTCAGAAGAGGCGCGTGATCTGGTAGAAGGCTTGGCAAACTTTCATCTTGGTCACGCCCCTGTGCGTGTCCGAGCAGGTGCGCCGCGTGCTTTGCTAGTGTTCCGAAAGATAGGCGAAGAACCGATCCGCAAGATGCGGTTGGTATTCGAGGACGGCACGCGTACACACGCGGTCGAAATTCTTGGCGCGGGGCAACAGTATCTTATTAATGGCGTGCACCCTAGCGGCGTGTCGTACGAATGGCGAGAAGGAGCAGACCTTGCAACGTGGAGCGCGGACAGCTTAACCAAGATTACCGCGCAGGACGTGCGGAACTTTATGGACGTACTGGCGGGAGAAATTTTAGCGCGGGGCTGGAAGATTACGACCGACATCCGCCTTCGTCCATCTGCCGGTGGTATAGGTCACGCGGTAAAAGATTTGGAGCCAATTGTTTCGGTCGAAACGGCGTTGGATGCACTCCGCGCAATTCCAAATAATGAAGACACACTTCCTATGCGCGAAGATTTAGTCGGGTTATTGGCAGCGTTTAGCGCAGCCGCAGGTCGTGATAGTCAACGTCCTGAAGTCGTAAGCGAGGTAATCCAATGGGCTACCGCGCAAGATTGGGCGGAGCCAGACTACGTTAATAGCGTACTTCGGTCATTGACGCATGTGCGTGTCGGACCGGAGCGGCTATTTGGTATGGCTCGGAAATACGGGTTTGTAGGCGATGCGCAGGAAGATTTTAAAGATAGCGTAGCGTCCGCCGAAGAAGTTATTACAGTAGCCCAAACCGCGTTAGACGAGAACGCAGAACGTTTGGAAGCCTTATCGCGCAGGGTAGTATATTGGCCCTTTGCAAAGCGTTGGATCGACAAGGAATCAAAAATTCAATATGACGTATCCGCTTTTAACCAAGCACCGCATTTGGGTGTAATGATCGCGCCAACCGGTGCGACAGGTATTAAAACTGCGTCGAACTTATTGCTGAACTCTACCCGCGCTCAAACCGTTAGTGGTATGACCTATCTTCCCGGTCAACCGCAAATGGTGACATGGGAATTTAACGGTGTTTCGAACTTTTTCTTCAACAAGTGGACGGCGCGAGATGTGCCAGTATTTGTCGCAACGGATGACGATATTAGACCTTGGCTCGACCACGTCGAATACCTTTTTGAAAACGTCGAAGATCGCGAATATCTTTTGGATTTCTTGGCGCACGTTGCGCAGTATCGCGGTCGTAAAATCCGTTGGGCACCGATTATCATCGGCAATCAGGGCGTAGGTAAGGATTTGTTTTTGCGTCCTATCGTCAAAGGATTGGGAGAACGTACCAACGCCCAGACCGTGCAGCCGGAACGTTTGAATGGAAACTTCATCGACTTCTGGGAAAAAGAACTGGTAATCGTTGAAGAAGTTTCTCGCACTGACCGCACGGACATTTACGAGAGAATGAAAGCTGTTATTGCCGGTACAGTGTCCGACACGGTGACGATTGAGCGGAAATTTGAGCAGCCTTATGAAGTTCCAAACGTAGTCAATTTGATCTTCTTCTCCAACCATTCAGACGCGCTTAACTTATCCGCTGATGACCGCCGGTTTTTTGTCATGCACTCTTACGCAGAACCCCGTGATCACGATTATTACGAGCATTTATCCCAGACGTTCTATGAAAAGCAAATGGGCTGGCAAAAGGTATTTAATTGGCTGCGGAAGCGTGACATCGCCCATTTTAACCCAGATGCGCGTCCTCGTTTCAATGAAGCCAAGCAACGGATGATTGAAGAGTCCCAGCCATATTATACGTTGTGGATGCGCGACACTTATCTTATTGGTCGTTCAGTTGTGGTTATTAAGGATATTCTTGACCAGATTTCAACTGACTTTAATTTCCCAGCTCGGATACGAGACACTATGCGTTCGCAAGCACAGGTATCAAAGGCGCTAAAGTTCGCGGGTTGGCATTATCGCGAGAAGATGCTTCGCCTCGGAGAAAAATCTAATAGCCAAAATGTTTGGTGTCGCACAAAGGTACTTGCCGAAGGCGATGCAGAACTAATCCGCGCACGGTATCAAGCCGAGAAAGAAAAGAAGTTAAGCAATGTTGGATGACCTGCGGGTTAAACGGCTTGTTAATCTTCTTCGTGAGTATGGATTAGGAGAGATCGAAGCCAATACATTGGCGCAAGTAATTATTGCGTTTTTTAATGTAGAGAAATAACCGTACTAATAAATGTAAAGATAAGGATTAGGACAGTTAGCCCTAATCCAATTACTAAGTTTAGCTTAATCTGTTCGGCTTTTGATTCCGCCGCGTGTTTAGCAGCAAGTTTTTGTTCTTTTTTTATTTGGTTAATTTCACCGACAATTTCATCCCAAGCACTTGGACCGTATTCGCCGGTAATCATATTCTTTACGTCTTGTTGCATTTGCTCAACTTGCTTACGGGCGGTGAACGCCTTTAACGCAAGTTCTTCGGCACTGGCGGTATTACCCCAAGTACCTTTTGATGCCGCCGCAATTTTGGTCAATTGTCCCGCAGCGCCCAATAATTTGGATACGTCCCCGATCATGGATTGCAAGTCTTTGCCATATTTTACGGCGGTTTGAATCCCCGTAAATGCGGCCTTTGCCCCCATTAGGATCGTAATCGGGTCCATTAGTGTTTACCTAGGAACCAATTAATCACAAGCGTAGCCATTGACCCCAATACAGCCGCAACACCCATAAAAACGCGAGTGCCGCCTTTCATCTCGTGGAAAGCATCTTTAATTTCTTTAAGATCAGCCCGCATTAAATCCATGCTGAATTTTAACGCAGATACTTCTGCCTCAAGACGACCTAGATCACGCTGCACATCATCACTCATTTTGATGTTCCTTGCTTTTTATCAAAGGAACGCATCGCGCCAAGGCCTAGCATACCCGTGGTGAGAGACATAAGTGCATTAGTATCGAACTGCGGAATCGGAACAATATGGTTAAAAAACGCCGCCACCCAAGTTGCGAGCGGAGCCACGACATACATGAACATGAACGCCAATGCGCAAGTCCAGCCGATAGCAGGTCGCCATCCACTTACGAATACATTAGCGTTAGCCGCCTCAACCTTATTGACTTCCGACTGTTGCGCCGATTGCTCGGCAGCGTACTTGAGCAATTCTGTCTGCATCTGTGCTTCGGCTCGTGCCTTGGCATTTGCATCAGGAATTAAATCGAGCACTTTTGAAACAATCGGAGTTAAGCCGGAAATAAGGTCGAGAGGATTCATGGTTATTGTCCTAATAAGCCAGGGAACTGATTACGATCTATACGACCAATTTGTTGCAACATATTTAAGGTAGTAGGCGATGGCAGCATACTGGCGGCTTGACCGGCTTTATAAGCGGTTTCGCCTACGAGACGAGGCGAAGATGCGGCTAGATACGCAGCGGCTCCTGGTAGTCCCGCCGGATTGCCTAACAAATGCAACAAGCCTTCACCCGCAACTACACGGCTCAATCCCCTTGGCTCTATGCTTCGCATCGTTTGTCCAGCGATAGCTGGAAAGAAATCAGGATTAGACTCAGCGATCTGTCGCCCCAACGCCGCCCTCTGCCCGAAATTGGTGTTTACGTTGTCGCGAAGAATTGACAAGATTTTGCGAGAGGCGGTATCAGTCGATACGTTTTTTCCAAGCGAAAAGGTTTTGCGGAGTTGCATCAGATTATCTGACGCGTCTGCGTAACCTTGCATAGCTTTAGCATATTGCGGGGTATGAATCGCGAGTTGCTTTTGGATTGAGTTATAAACCTGCGTACGCACGGCTTCTGCAGCAGGATTAGACGCGTCAATGCTGCCAATACGTTGTTTAAGCGCATCGTAATCCATAGGCGTAGGTTTTGGATTTGCGGCTTTCCAATCAGCGATTACGTTTCCGATTTCTTCATGCACCGCTTGTGCGGCGGTATTCTTAACAAAGTTGCCTTGTTTAAACACGGACTCCGCGTCATTAAACGCCTTATCAATCGGAGCCACACTTAATTTTCCCGCTCCGCCACCTGCGCGAAGTTCTGTGGTATTTGCGAGGTAATCGGCTTGTCTTGTAGCGCGTAAATCTTCAACGTGTTTTAGCGCCATATCTACAAGGTTACTAGCATCGCCTTCACCGCGCATCTGTTCTAGGAACGCAGTTCTACCATTTCGCCCTGCTTTAAAAGCTTGTTCGACAGCTTCGCCGCCTACACCGGTTGTTAAGCCAAGGCTCTTGGCGGCAACCTTCCCGCCTACTCCTGCAACGCGGGCGGCGTTAGTAAGAGGATCAATTGCACTTCCTACCGTACCTGCCGCGCGGGCGGTTTCTCCAATAATGCCAGGCACACGACCAGCAGCGAGTTCACCACCGGTTAAGATTGTTGCCGCATCGCCGAGAAAACCAATTGGGTCTTCCGACATTGTTTTCTTTAGGTTTTCTAAACCACCGTAACGTTGTGCGAAAAAATCGCCGACAGCATTTGCGGGTGCTTCGACTTGAGCCTTTTGTTCAGGGTTCTGCTCATAGCCCAAAGCACCTTCGGCTTTGGAATAAAGACCTTTGCCCAACGCACCGATATTTTCGGCGGTTTGAATCGGGTGCATAAACGGCTGAATTAAATTTTGACCGAACTCCATCGCGCTCGCTGGCGCGTTTTTTAACGCAGCGATTGGAACGTCTGACCAATTTTGGGCTTGAACACGTTGATTCGCTTGATTGTTCTTAGGAACGAAATCGTTCCAAGGACCACTTGTATTAGTAGCAGGAGCAAAATCTTCCCAAGGACCACTCATTGCGCCGGTTCCCAATTATTCTTGTCAGCAGGATTTCCACCTTTGAATTTGTAACCTTTAAGCACCGCTCCGACAGCCGGTGCGCCAGAAGAAGTTTGAGTTTTTGGGCGGCCCCAATCATTGCTGTTATATTTGTCAAACATTTTCTGAGTTTCTGGCGTAATTAAGCTGTGCTTTTTTGGATCATAAAAATCACCCATCACTCGTTGGGTAGATGAATCGACAGCGTTAATCCTTCCGTTTACAAGTTCATGGTATGCGTCAAGCACTCCACGAATTTGTTCCGGCGATTTGGCAGCCGATATGTTTGAATTTAGCGATGACTGTTCTTGATCGGTAAGAACACCTGCGCGAACCATTTTACCAACTTCACCTTGGAGCATATGAAGTTCGGTATTAAAGTTTGCGACACGCGGGTCGCCGCTTGCGTTAAGAAACTCGTTGCGCACCGCGTCGAATGCTGGAAGCGGTCCGTTACCAAGTTTTTCAGCTTTATCCAATACGCCAACTTCATGTTGGGCAAATGTACCCAACGTTGTGCTCTGCCCGTAAAGGCTTTTAAGATTGTCACTCTTGGCAAAACTTTTGCTGATTGCGGCGCGGTTTTGCGCTTCGAGTGGATTATAATCAGGAAATGCGCGGTACATATCCATTTGCATACGTTGCATCATTCCGGCGTTTCCACGCGCAGCGCCAGAAAGAGTATCCGAACCCGCCGCAACCTTGGAAAGGCGTTGTTTGTATTCATCCGATAGGCTATCAAAATATTGCGAATTTACACGAACATCTTTTGGAATGCCGTATTGCGCATAATCTTGAGGTTTTGCGTTACCAGTTTCCGCAGTGTTGGCGGGCGTAGTAATTGGCTTACCGGTATTAAGATCAAAACTTTGGTTGCTGATTGTATCAGTTGCGATCCCGGCTTGGCGGTTGATAATCATGCCATTTGCAAATTGTGGTTGCGACTTTTCAATAAGACCCATAACACCATTGATGTCGCCGGAAGCCGCTGCCGCTTTCGCGAGTGCTTGATACTGCGGCGACATATCTTTGAATTGAGTTTGGAACTCTGGCGACTGCATGATCTTGGCGAGATTGGTTTGTTGCGCGTTTTCACGCGACATTTTTTGTTGCTGAAGCAATTGCGTCTGCATCGCCGAAATAGCTTGCGGCGTAGTTAAACCTTCACCCATACTGCCGATAATTTGCGCACGTTGCGAAGGAGTCATTTGTTGTCCAGCAGCGGCTAACTTGAACCCAAGGTTCGCCATATTATTGAACATCATCAACCGCGTTTGCGCGTTGGTCAAACCGGTGCTTGGGTTGATCGCTTGCGGATCACCGCCACCACCAAAAATGTTTGACAAAAAATTACCGCCCGCCGCACCGCCCGTAGCCGCGCCGCTTTGGGTTGTACCACTATCCGCCATTGTAGCAGGTGTAGAAGTAACTGGAGCGGAAACAGGTGCCTGTATTCCCGCTCCGCGCAAATCGAACATTGGCGTTGCGCTTATTTGCGCGGGGGCTGATGGTGGAGTTATTTCACCAAGAGTTGCGTAAGGCATATTTGACATTGGGGAATAATTAGATTGCCCTAATGCAGTTTGAAGAGCCGATTCTGGTGAAGAAATACCAAGATTTGATGTAAGTGCACTTTGAATAGCCGGAGCCGTATCCATCGCGCTTACGCCAACAGACGGATTAACAGCATAAGGCAAAGAACTCATCGGTGTTTGTGAATTTTGTTTAGCCAACAACTTTTGTGCTTGAGTTATTGCGTCTGTTGGCTCTGCGCCCATACTTCCTAATTTTTGATGACTTACTTCATATGCACGGTCAAGTTCACGCTTTAATTGTTCTGGAGTTTTAGGAACATTTGTTTCAGTATCCGCCCACATTGATTGCGGGTTATTTACTGGGTTATAATCCGATTGCAGAGTTGTGCCCGGCGATGCGCTTTCTGCGGTTGAATAACCAGAAAAAAGTTTTGTAAGAAGAGATTGTTGCGGAGAAAGAGCAACTTGCGGTTGCGCGGCTGGCGAAGCCGATGGCGACATACTTAAATCGCCTTGCGGCTGCGCAGCGGAAAGACCAAGCGTTCGCTTGAGCCAATCCAAGTACGATTGATCGGAAGTTGAAGAGGATACATCAGTCATTTTAGTTTATCCTTCAATACATACTTTGACCAAGCTGCCCGCCTAATCCGGTATCGCCCCTACCAAGCATCCCGCCCAATAAACCGCCTAGACCCCCACCATATCCGGTATCGGGGCTATACCCATGATTGCCTGAATATTCGCCACCGGCAGGGCCGCCATTACCGTTGCCCATTACATTAGGAGCAGTTTGCGCCATTGCGGTATTAGGGTCTTTCGCCGCCGCAGCAGCCTGATAAACACTATTCCAAAATTCAGGTGTCAAACGATAATATTGGTTTGCGCCTAAAGGACCGCCACCGGTGTTAGGCATACTTACTGGAGTCGCTTGCGGCATATCATTTGATAAAATACCCATTTGAGATGCCGAAGGAGCCGAAAGCAAGCCTGGGTTATACGCTTGGTTCATCAAAGAATTTTGAAACGCTTGCGAAAGCGCCGCGTGCGTTGGTCCATGATAAGCAAATGAACCGGGTGTCATTTGAGGAAATTGCGCGGGCACTTGCGGCGCGTAAGTTTGCGCTTGGGCAACAACTGCTGATGGGTCGTAACCTACTGGATACATCTCGTTCATCCGAAAAGTCCTGTAAACATTTGATTACCGTACATTTGAGGACGGTGCTGATAAGGGTTTGATAAAGCAACTGGCGGTTGTTCGGGCTGTGGCGAAAGCAAAGACGCTAAACCAGAAAAACCTTTTTGAAACTTAGGGTCTTGCAAAAGACCCATTATCGTAGGTGCTTGCGGCGTAGTCGGTGCCATAGCTTGCGGCGCGGGCGGTGCCGACGATTGCGGTGTAGGTTGCGCAGGAGGTGCGCCATTAAATTGGTTCGCAAATCCTACACGTGCATCAAGATTAGCATATTTTGGGTTAGGACGTTCGTAACCTAACATAAACGCGCTTGTTGCCCCACTTGTATCTGGGGCGCCTTGCATTTGCCCGTATACTTTTGAGTAAGCGGGCGACTGTAATTGAGAACGCACAAAATCTAATTGGGCATAAGGATCGTTTAAATCACGTTTATTTTGCGCAGCCCACGCTTGCAATGCAGGTTGCTCACCGTTTTTATTGAATTGAAATAGCCCGATAGAATTACCATTGTCGCCAACACGACTTGCATCAAATCCGCTTTCTTGACCAATATTACCCACAATCGCCGCGGCGACCTGCGGTGATTCACCTTTGGAAATTAGGTACTGGTAATATTGAAGTGCGCGTTGGTCCATTATTTAAACGCCTTCGCCATTGGCCCAAAGCCCAGATTAACAGCTTTGCGACCGCCTACATCGACTACTTGATCTGGATATTTCTTTTCGATGTCCTGCGCCATCGGTCCAACAACTTTTGGATAAGACTTTGGATCGCCCTTATAGCGGTAAGCATACATATCCAAACCGGACGCAGGGTCTTTGCCCATCTTTTCGATGTCGGTTTTCATTTTTTCGTCTGATGCGCCGAAGAACGGCGCGAGCGACCCAACACCACCAAGCAACGCGCCAAAGCCCGACAAGAATGAACTGCCACTTGTAGGCGTGCTAGAAGTAGTGGTCGAACCGTAAGGTGTCATACCCAAGGCTTGCAACGGAATCTGCAACTGTTGCAATGGGAATTGCTGTTGTTCGCCGTACGCTTGTCTTTGTGCGTCGAGTTGTGCTTGGTTCTGCTGTTGGATCGCGCCTTGACCAGCCAATGCCGCACCCGTTCCTTGAAGGAAAGCACTTTGTCCTTGCCCTGCAAGCGCACCGAGCGAGTTCGCCGCGTTCAAACGCATACCTGCACCCGATAATCCGGCTTGCTGATTTGCTATTTGACCTTGGAAATTACGGTTAAGGTCATTCTGCGCTGCACCTTGCGCTTGCATGAAATTCTGGTTCATCAAGTTCGACGCAAGGTTGCCCGCTTGCATGGCAGCGCCCGCGTTGGTAATACCTTCGGAAATACCCTGACGGGAACCACCAAAGGCACCGGTATGGATCGCTTGATCGCCAATACCGTTCAAAGCCTGTTGGCGTTGCATATCCAAAGATTGCAAACCTGAGTTGATGACGTTCTGCGTGTACGGGTTCATGTACCCGCTTAGGTCAGTTTGCGGAAGCGAACCGGCGTTTACCTGACCGGGTTGATAATTAGTCAAATCACCCGCTGCGCCTTGTGCATACGCAAATGCTGGGTTAGTAGAGCCAACGTTATTTTGAATGGCGTTAATATCGCCTTGAGCGCCAGAAGTCATACCCGCAACACGTTGCCCCGAATACGGCCCCATCATGTTTCCTGAAACCTGATAGGCAGCATTAAGGTTCTTTTGCCCCGCATTCTGCACCCATTGGGGCAGTTGGGTTTGCTGTGTTGTAGTCTGTGAACCGCTAGACTTACCCATAATTAATACCCTTCAACTTCTTTGATAAAGACCATTCTAGTAGCCTTCCATCCGTAATCTGGTAACACTTTTTGCCAACCCATCCGTGCACTGGTCATTATGTAACTGCACCCGTGCACCAACGCAAATGTATCAACATCTTTCTGCAAATCCATGACTTCTGGAAGCTGTCCCGCAACCACAAAACAATTCAAGTATCGTTTCTTTGGCGCATCCACGATTTCGGTGATACACGCACCGAAATCATTCCAGAATATTTGAAATTTGCCTTCAATCAAACCGTGTCGGACATCATCCCATGTATGGGTATCACCCCCATGCGCAAGCGCCTTTTCGATGCGCCGAATGATTTCGTCCGGTGGCAGACCGTTAGATGTCTCTTGTTTTACCACTAATTACCGCCGTTGTAACTACCCCAATATCTGATACCGTTATCGCGTATACGGTCCCATTCGGAGATTGTAAAAGAATCCTTGGAGCAGCTTCATCTTTGGAAATAAGAGACACAAACGAACGGCGGATGATGTCGAGAATCTGAATAATAAATGCTTGACCAATTGTGCCCGGCGGGACAGGAAATTGAATAATCATCGACCGCTCCCCGTTGTCGTGTCAAACCGCATTTTACCTATGCCAAAATCCCCGTCTTGCGAAGCGGTGAACCGGATACGAGTTTCGCGTCCACTTACCCGAACATCGGTATATCCGTCTGCTCTTGGAGTATACGGACCAAAAGTGCGTTCCGCACCTTCAGGAGTCATACGAGAATAAAAATTCAATTGCAAAGAAGTTGCGCCGGTTCCGGTAGCTGGCAAAACTTGTCGAACTTCAATCGTTTGATCGCCGTTTCCAAGTCCTAATGCGCCGGTTTCAGCGTAAACTTGACCCACGCGAGAAGTACCTGCATCGGTATAGCCGGTTTCTTGTTGATACATTACGCCATCGCCATCACCAGCATAAGGGTATTTATACACTTCGGCGGGTGACATCGCGCTGCGTGTCATAAACCCGCGTGCCCACCAATTTTCTTGATAATTCCAGATAACGTAACGGTTCGCCTCTTTATTTCCCGCGGTTGGGTAAAAAAACCAAATCTCTGGGAAAACACCGTTATGACACGCGTGCATACGCAATGGTCCGTAAGACGGGTCCATCTCGTCAAAAATATCGTTAAGGATTGGGCAGTCGAGCGGTTGCACAAAGCCGCCGGAATAGATTTGAAAACCCGCATTTGAGAGCCAGACAGCTTTACCGTTAAATGTCGCAATGCCGTCTGGATGCAGCATTTCTGTATCGGAAATACGTTGGAACCCGTAAATATACGGCTGTCCGACATATTGCGCGAGGTAAATGTCGGTTAGCGAAAAGATCAACACGCCTTCGCGAACTTTTACACCTTTAAGCAATGGTGTACGTGTCGGAAGGTCTTGGAACCCGGCAGAGTTGGTTATGCTAGAATAATTCCAGTCGGTGTAATCTTCACGCGAAGACCAAGCTACTCTTCGAGAAGAACCGCCACCACCTGTTTGCCCGATTGCCATAACATGACGTTCTTCGGTAACAAGCACGGAACGGTTATCAGTCGGCGCAGTAGAAATTACCGTAGGTTTTGTAGTTGGTGTGGTAGTCGTATAATAAAATAAACGACCGTCACTCGAAGCCGTTAGAATAACGTCTTGACCCCAGTTTGCAAAAGTCCAAAACTCAAACGGTATAAACAATGGTGCGGGGTATGGACGGGCGTTACCATAGGTGTACTTGCCGTATTCAAACGTGCCGTACCCACCATTACCGCCAGCAGCATCCAACGGTACGAAACTGGTAGGCGTAATATCAACATATGTACCAGTATCAACGTATAATTTTGAATTTGTCCCAATAAGAACGCTACGGCTATTATTGTTATCACGATAAACGTAAATTTTACGCACTGCGGAATTAAGCGGCGATGTTGCCGATGTCAAACGCAAATTGCCTTTAACGGGCATTAACGACCCGCTTTGCCACCGTATAAGATTAGTATCCCACCAAGAATTTGGCGTATCGTATGGGGTATTATTCCGCTCTAATCCTGGGGGTAATTGTACGGGAACTAATGGCATTAGGCCCAAGCCTCGCTATTCCATAAATTTGCTTCCGCTGTACGCCTACGCACTAAGCCCGCAAGAACCTTACCGCCCCCATGCGTCCAACGCATTAACTGGTCAGGAACCGCGTCATACGCGCCGCTATTCAATCGTGACAATAGAGTACTAGACCGAAGCGTTTGCGCACCGAGGTTATAAGTAAACGAGCAAAGCGCGTCAAATTGATCTTGGTTTAAAGGAACTGTAACCGCAGCTTCAACCTGTTGCGAAAACTCTGCCAGATCATCGGCAAGCATTTCCGATGCCGTGTCTTCGGTGACAAACTTTACACCTACATCGGCTCTTGTGACACCCTTCGTGTGACCGTAACCTATGGTTGGAACATTTGCCGGGCATAGGTAGGCGGTGGCTTGAAAGCCTTCAAAATGCTTAACTAAGGCAACGCCATTTTCAGAGATTTGCATCAAAAGGCTTTCGGTTTATTCGTATTGGATATTAATGGAACCAGCGTCGAATGTATCAGTCCCCGCCGCCGTAGTAATTCGTATGCGATCAAGAGTTGACGAAATAGTTTTATACCCGCCGCTCCCGTACAACGCACTACCAACTAACACCCCAGTAGAAGAAAAAGTCCACAAATTTGTTCCGGTTAAATCTATAGTAGCAATACCGGAATAAAGACTTGCCGCCGTAGGACCATCAACAAAAAGAAAACCAACTGTTGATGAAGCCGCACGGCACCCAGATATATAGCCCGTATTTTCAACGCCACCTGATGAACTGCCAAGCTGCACAAGGTAGCTAGACGTTCCACTGGTAGAAACACCATTAAACATAATGGAAATACGTTTTACCCAAGATGGAATACCAGTAAAGTCGATGGATGTACCGGATGTGGAAGCCTGTGCAGTGCCTAATGTAATCGCACCGCCTTGAATTGTAGTTCCTGTTAAGGTTTTACTACTCAAGGTCTGTGTATCGGTCGTACCGACTACTACACCGGCTGGGTTGCCAGTTCCGCCAGCGGGGAAAGTTATTCCGGCAGTGCCGTCAATTACTACGCTCATGGATTATCTCACTCGTAAATAATGTTGATGGAACCTGCGTCAAAAGTATCTGTGCCATTAACTGTTGTGATACGAACAGCAGTAAGCGCCGCGCCAAGCGCGATAGCGCCAGCGCTACTTGTAATTCGTGTGCCGTTTGTTTCTCCAACTTGTCCACTTTCAGCCCAAGTATTTCCTGATATATTTGAAATAATAACTTGACCAGAAGAAACAGCAGTAGCACCAGATTGAACAATACAAACAAACCCAGAAGTTGCGGAAGTTGTTGTTGTAGTTGTAGCACCTAAAATACTATAGATATTTCCATAACCGGAAGTTGTATATGTTGGTGTTGCACCAGTACCTAATTGAATTTGTATATTTGAAGTTCCACTAGTAGACACACCGTTAAACATTACCGTAATGCGTTTTACCCAAGACGGAACACCAGTAAAGTCGATGGATGTACCAGATGTAGAAGTTTGCGCCGTACCCGATGTAATTGCACCGCCCTGAATTGTTTTATTCGTAAGCGTTTGCGTTGCCGTAAGACCAACTAACGTATCTGTGATCGCGGGAAGTGTAACCGTATTCGACCCCGCAACCGCAGGGGCCGCGAGGGTGATTGAACCGGAGGTATCGCCGCTAATGACTACTGAAGACATTTAATAACCCTTTATGCTGTTACTGTTTTAATGACAGCAAACTGAATTACTATCGCTTCGGATAATGACCCAGCAGTGTTGTTACGAACATAAATTGTAGCGGAACCGGCAGCGGGAACTACTGCGAACCCGTACCCACCTAAAGTTCCAGTCGCGGCGTGATTAACAACAATAAGGTCTGTAGCAGCAATTGTAGAGTTCGTTAAAACAAACGATACAACCGTTGCGGCGGATAAAGCCGCGCTGTTTAAGGTAATCTGCCCAGTAATTTTGTTAAGAGTTACGCCTGTAGCTTTAGACGTTGATTGCGTAATCGTCCCACCGGAACCGGTTCCGTAGCCGATCCCACCAGTAGACGGCAGAGTTAAATTACCGTTTGAATCAAGATTAACAGTCGCAGTGCCGTTTGATTGGAATTGCAAGGCTCCAGACGTGTCGCCTGAAAATTGAATACCTGCCGAAGTAGATGCGTTGATAATGCTCGCCATTAGAGGACCACCCACCTAGAACCGCTTGGAACTGTTACGGTAACAGAAGCGGTGATTGTTTCAGAAGCTATGCTTGTGTATGACGCGCTAAGAGTATAAGTACCATTACCCCCAGAACCCGTACCAAATCCTATAATCGTTGTGCCTGGCGTAATTCCGGCACCTGAAATAGTTGAACCAATATAAAGCGCGCCAGAGGATACAAACGTAATTTGCATAGTTGTACCAGAAATCGACCCGGTTCCCGTAAACCCAGAACCAAGAGTGATTGGACCCACGCTATGCGCGTTTTGCCCAGAAGGAACCGTGTAAGAAGCATTGACGGTTTTTGAATTAAGATAAAAAACCGAGTCAGAACCGCTACCCGTTGCACCGCCACCACCACCAATGCTGCCCCAAGCTGTGCCGTTATAGCCTTCAAATGCACTGCTAGAAGAATTGTATCGTAGATACCCCGCCGCGCCCGTTGGACGTTGCGCGGTTGTTCCAACGGGTAAAAGCACCGCATCGGTCGAAGAGATTGCTAATTTAACCGCAGGTGTGGTCGTGCCGATACCAACATTACCGGCGGGTGTGACACGCATTACTTCCGCAAGTGTATTCGCGGTCGTACCGGTTGTACCGGCTACGGCGGTGGTAAACGTGATTGGACCCGATCCGCCCGTACCGGTGCCGTTTCCGGCTTGTATAGCAAGCGCAGTGCCCGTGATATTAGTACCGGTGCCTGACGCACCGCGAATGGTCGCCGCAGAAAGCGTTGCAGTTCCGTCACCCGTACCCGCGATTAACGCAGTGCCAACAACAGGACTTGTAAGGGTTTTAGCAGTAAGCGTCTGTGTCGCGCCGAGAGTAACTAACGTATCAGACACATCCGGCAGAACATATGTGCGAGTTGTACCGGTAGTAATCGACGCAGCGTCGAATTGCGCAATTTTAGTCGTATCGGCGTTATCTTTAATGTAAAAAAGGCTATCCGTAACGGTTGCTGATTTACCGGTATGATTAATCGCAACCGCCGTACCACCCGCAGCAAAAATGCCGTCAAGGGTATCAAGGTCAGTATTAAGATGACCGCCCCAAGCATCGGTATCGGCACCGACTTCGGGCTTTGTCAAATTTAGGTTGGTCGTAAAACTATTCGCCATTTAAGCAACCTTTTGCCACGTATCGGTTCCGTTACTCAACGGAGTCCAGTTATCGGTACCGTTGGTCTGCGGGGACCAAGAATCTGTGTTCCCCTGTGGGGGTACCCACAGTAACCGAGCCACGCAAGTAGCCGAGGAAAACTGTGGAGCAGACGCGCTTGCGTTTGAAACGAAAACGGCTGTAAGTGAGGAAATAGATACCACATTTGTGGCGGCAGACGCAAGGCGTATGGCTGTTCCGGCAACGCTTGCGGAAGATTGCGAAGTAACATCCGCCGAAATATTAATGTAATTGACGCGGTTGAATGCAGCGGTATCTTGTGGTTCTGTAGCCGCGAGCGCGAAATTATCTATTTCTGACGCTGTAATAGCCGCAGTATCAGTTGGTTCCGTAGCCGCAAGAGTAAGAGGTATTATTACCGCCACCGCCATCGAAGCGGTATCAGTCGGTTCTGTAGCCGCGAGCGAAGTAGTTGCGATTATTTCTGCGGTGATAGCAGCGGTATCAGTTGGTTCCGTAACGGCTAAACTTATAGAAGAAATTACAGCAACGGTCGCGGCGCTAGTATCTGTTGGTTCGGTAGCGTTTAAGGTAGCCGAGGTTTTAGAATTTACGGCAATTGCCGCCGTATCAATTGCTTCGGTAACCGCAAAAGAAATTGTTCCGGTAATCCCCGCGCTGATCGCGGCGGCATCTGTTGCTTCAGTCGCAGCAAGAGAAGTTGTTGCAGTGATAACCGCGTTAATTGCCGCAGTATCGGTTGCCTCAGTTGCGGCGAGAGAAGTTGTTGCGGTAATTGCCGCACTGATTGCCGCAGTATCGGTTGCTTCGGTCGCCGCTAATGAAAGCGTAGTACTCGCCGAAGGGGTATAGGTAATGACGATAACGCCTTGAGCGCCGGACCCATAATTTGGTGTTTGGTTAGAAGCGCCGCCACCGGCCCCATACAATCCCGCCGCGCCCGTTTGCGAAGTACCGCCAGAAGGACTACTTTTAGACGATGTTCCGCCAGAACCACCACCTGGACCCGCAACCGCTGTAAAAGTAGCGGTATGTGTTCCCGATTGTGTACCGCTTAATGTAATGGCCGATCCATTAACGGTGGCAGAAACTTGAAAATTTACGTTAGAAATAAGAGAATTGGAAACAGAATTTAATACGTAATAAGTTACTCCCGACGTAATATTCGTTGGAAGCGTTCCAGTAGTTGTAAATACAACTTTTGATCCCGCAGGGGGAATTAAACCGGCTCCAACGGTAAAAAGACTTGTAGCAATGGTTATAGTAGCAGTAGTGGAAGTAGTAGTTGTAGAAGTCCAAAGATTTCCGTTGCCGCCCAAGCCCGAACCAGCATTAGACGCCGCGCTTCCGTCTTTTGCTCCGCCGCCACCGCCGCCGCCCGTACCAACTTTTCCTGAACCCGCCGCAGTAGAAGTTCCCGAAACTGCTCCAATACCGCCCGCACCGCCTGATGCTCCGCCACCCGCCCCGCCCGCGCCGCCCGCGGTCGCGGTTCCCGCCCCACCGGCTGATCCGTTATTTCCGCCGCCACCACCGCCAGAACCAGCTAAACTAGTTGTAAATGAATTTCCACCGGCGGCGCCCGCGCCGCTGGGTCCAGCCGCACCGCCGCCGCCCGGATAAGACCCAACTGATCCATTGCCGCCAATACCACCGGCACCGCCGCTAAATGCGGAAGCAAGCGGAATACAGTTTGCTGCTAAACCGCCAAGTCCACCAGCAGTTGTAGTTGTTGATGAACCGCCTTTTGCTAAAATACCATCTGTGGATAAGGTAGGTGCGGCATTGGTTGTTTTATTTAACCAAGTATCCGATCCCGCCGTTCCGGTAGTACCACCAAGTCCGCCAGCCCCGATAAAATAAAAAACTCCGCCACCGGGGGTTAAAGTAAAATTGGTTAATACTGTATATGCACCGCCGCCGCCGCCGCCATATTGAAAATTACGACCAGAACCGCCGCCGCCGCCAATAGCTTCAATGGTATTATTGGAGTTGTTCCAATCTGATGGAACAGTCCATGAGTTAGCCCCAGCACCACTTAAAATGATGACATTAGTCGCCATTACTCATATACCGGGGCGGTAAATTGTTGAGTTTCAGTATTATAAATCCAACCGATACCTGCGGGTGAATCATCAGGTAAGTTGACAAAAAAAGTACCGTTTGGCGCGATAGCAATCGTTGCGTCAGCCATAGCGACTCCAACAATAATATTAGTGTTAAGGTCGATCATAGCGCAGCGCATGATATTATCCGTGTGTAATCGTGCCTGACGTAATCTGAACGGTCTGACCGGAAGAGATCGCCGTTGAGTTGATGGTAATATCGCTACTAGAAGTTCCGACCGTTAAGCCCGACACGATTACTGTACCCGCGAAATTGCGAATTTCGGCAAGAGCCGCTGTACCGGTACCAGAAGCCGTAGCTGACAAAGGAACACCGGAAAGTGTTAACACCGTGTTGCTCACGATGGTCGCAGGGGTTGCCGAAAGCGTAATCGTTGCGAGAACACCAGTTGAACCCGAAAGCGCACTTGTGCCAATTACAAGTGACCCTGCGGTTGAAGTACCCGATCCAACAACATAAGTTTTTGACCCAATAGCGTCGATGACGTTCTGGAGTCGGTTTGTTTTAACAACAGTAGCATAAGTTACAGCCATTTTAAAAGTTCCTTATTAGGTTAGGGTCACAGACAATTGGCTTGCCGAAACTTGAAGCACATCGCCTGTATTGATGGTTTTTGAAGTTGTTAGAGCGGCAGTTACAAGTTGGTTTCCACCGGTACTCGCATCATAGATCGCGATATGAGTAATTGTACCCCACGAACTTGTCGCGGCGGTCCATTGCAGGGTGGAAGTGTTAGTGGCAACGTTGCTAGAAATTGTAAACGCTGCCGATAAACGAGTATACGCCGTACCGGAAGTTGAAATTTCAGTTCCACCACTTGCAGGGTCGCCAACAAAAAGCGCAACGTACAATGCCGATGGCTTGGTATAGGTTGTCGAACCAAGCAAGTGCCCAAGCAGTGCGTTGTCCGTATAGGAAGTAAAAGCCATCAGAAAAATCCTCTTTTACGAGCGACCATTTGGGTAGACGGACGCATTGCCCGTTCGCTTTCTAGCGCCATCGCGTCCATAACCTGTTGACGCGCTGCGGCCCAAATTTGTAAACGCGCATCGTCTTTTAAATAAGGTGCTGCTTCAAGCAGGGTGGAATAAAGGTATAGGTCTGGAGATTTGGTGAGTAGCCAGTTTGTAGCTACAGAACCCGAAAGAGATGGAATCCGCTGATAATACGTAAGGATAATATCAGCATTGGTCGCAGGTGCGGGTAGAATCTCAAACGCACCGTCGATCATGGTGTAATACCGGGCTAAACCAGTAATTTTGTTAGCCTTTAAAACTTTGGCTTCTAACGGACCGATAAACGATAAAGCCTGTTGCGGTCCGATTTGAGTCATATTCAGTTCTAGCGAATAATTCTCAAGGAAATCGCTTGGAACAGATACATATTCATTTGAAGTAATGGCTTCGGAACGCAAAAGCATGTCCCGCGTACGCAATTCGCGATTAAACTTCGCCTCTGCCAGCGAAATAAATGTCGGAATCACTGACGTAAGATCGGCACGGTTGAGCCAGTCACCCGCTGCGCTTTGTAAGTCAGTGTACGTTGCAATAGCCATTAAATTGTTCCAGATTTGGTACGGAAGTATTTATTGTCGGGGTCATTTAACCACCGTTTCAAAGCAACTTGATCGTCCAATATGCCTTTTTTCTTGAGGTCCATGTAAATGACCATCGGAATTTGGGCTACTCGCGACCATTCTCCATGCCTATCAGGCGCATCGTTATATGCCCGCTTATTAGACTCGATAATATCGCTAACGTCTTGTTCGGCGGTAATTGTCGCTTCATCGGTCATATCATCATAGTTGAAAACGTGACGAATGCCGGTGATCGGGTCAATATCAAGAAGTTTTTTCATGGGATTCCAAAAGTAGTGGGGGCGGCTTTTACACCGCCCCCGTTAGAGATTACGAAGTGGTAAGATCGCGGACAGCAGCGTGTGACTTCTGCTGACGAACTTTCAGACCGTATTCCACGATAATCATACGCTTTTCAGCATCGCCTGTCTTCGCAAGAACTTCCGTGCGGAAGTTGCGGAGATAGCCGACCGAAGCGTACTCAGGGTCCATGACGTAAGCAGTGGCTTCAGGCTGGAAGCGGTTAGGCACAACGTTTACGGTACCGAAGTCGGAAACGTACACGTCTGCTGCACCGATGATTTCTGCTTGAGAGCCAGCAGGAACGTCACGGAAGCGGGTTGCGATGCCGGTGAAGCCGGAAACAACGGTCTTGTTGAAAGGGCCGACCATCAGAACCTTCGGATCACCACCCTGCGTCCAAACGCCCTGTACGGCGGTCTTGAGCAAGGTTTCAGTGAACGCACGGGCGGTACCCGCGCCAGCAGCCGTTGCGGGCGTACCATCGAGAGAACCCGAACCACCGGACATCACAGGAGCCGTACCGGACGTGCCGGAATAGCTGTTGGTGATGAGCCACGAACCAAAACCTGCGGTTACGCGGGCGGTCGTGTTGTTACCTGCAACCGAAACCTGACCAGCGGTCAACGTCGATTCCATATCACGCTTGAGTTCCGAAGCTGCCTTAGCAAGTTCGTAGGCAAGATACGAACGCATACCAGCCTTATCTACTGCTTCGAGAGTGCCCGAAGTTTCGATGATCTTGGAACTGATCTGCGTGTAGTTACCAACACGCTGCGTAGGCGTACGCGAAGTCGCGGTGCCGTTGTAGTCGTTACCTTCAAGCTGTGCGTTCGAAGACGAAGCTGCTGCAAGGTTGTCGGTCTGCCACTCGTAGTAAGTGTTCTTTACATTTTCGCGACCAACGTTCGACATGAAAGGAACGTCAACTGGCGAAATGTTATAGATGACGTTCGCGAGGTCTTCGCGAACCGAGCGATACCCGTCATAACGGGTAAGTGTATTTGTTGCGATAGCCATGATTATTTACCTTCTGTTAATCCAAAAAAGCTTCAAAAAGGGAAGCGGCATCGCCGATTTTCCCAGACTGTGCGAGACGTTGTTTCGCTTTGGTAACATCAGATGCGGACTTAGGTGCGTTGGAAGCAGACCCCGCAGATGCAGTTTTTGGCCCTTTGTTCGTAACCGGTTGTGGCCGATTTGTGTTTAAGGCATCAAACTGCATGGCTTTGTATAAAGCCACCACGGCGCGGGAATCATACGTCTGGTTAAGTTCCTCGGCGGAGAAGCCTAGCTTCTGCCCGTATTCGAGTAACTTGGGACGATCTGCTTCCCATTTTTTCGTATCTTTCCAGGCTGGAATAGCTTCCGTGAGTTTTGCACGGTTCTCTTGTACCAACTTGGCAAGATAGGCTTGCTGTTCTTGCGCCTGTAAAGCCGTTAGCCGTTGCGACTCAAACTGTGCTGCTGCCAGCTTGTCTTGTCGTTCACGCCAAACGTCTTTTTGTCGCACATACTCTAAAGGATCGGTATCGTAGAGCCTCTGCCAATCCGGTTCCTGTTGCAAGTTGGCCTGAACTTGCTGTTGGAGCGCGGTTAGAAGTTGGGCGTACTGCGCACGTTCCTGTGTTACTGTCTGCCGCTCTGCCTCAAACGCCTTGCGTTCTTCTGACAAAGCGGAAGTTTTCCGCGAATAATCCGCTTGTCTCTGATAACCTTTGACTGCCTCTTCCAAGGGAATCTGCTCGGTCTTGCCGTTAATAGTTACGGTGACTAGCTGGACTTCTGGTTGGGAGCCATCAGTATCTTCGTCTTCAGCGGCGGGTTGATCTTCCGAGGCAACTTCTGCTTGCGCATCCGCCGTCTCATCCTCGTTGACTTCACCCTCAAACGCCTCTGCTTCTTGGGCAGGGGCTTCAGTAGGCGCTTCCGTGTATTCTGGCGCGTTGAGATCGGGGCTTCCCCCGGCAAGCAGCGCTTCGAATGATTGGGCAGCGCCCGTGAGGCCGGTGGCTGTAATCGCCGTATCGGTCATAGATTTTTACCTTAAAGTTATGTCCCGCGCAAGCGGCGGTTCCAATCTTTGATTTTGGTACTCTGGGCAACGTTTTTTAATTCGGCGCGAAGAGCGTTAATTGCAAGGATCATACGGTAAAAGTGTTCCCGTGTGTCCGTGCCCACCGGAACAGTAGCTTTCCAATCTTCAATGAACTTCTGTTCAAGACGATTAAGAAGTTCGGTTACTGCTTCGGAATCTGCGAAGGCTTGCGCTTGGTTAATTAGATCGTGCTCAAGCATTAGGCGGTCCCATCGGCGCGGATAATGCTTGGACTAGCTGACCGTGCATATCGACATTCGCGCCAATCTGCGCCTTAGACATTTCTTGGTCGCGGGCGATCATGGCTTCGACGTGAGCAATGTTGACTTGTGTACCGTACTTGGCTTCGATGTCAGCCATACGAACCATTGCATCCAAGTGCATTTTCTGCTGTTCAAGTTGATTCTTGCGCATCGAGTCTTGCGCATCCGCTTGAAGTTTTGCCGCATCAATTTGAGTCTTGGCTTGAACTTTCTGTTGCTCAATCTGAACAAGCATCATGTTCGGATCAGGCGGTTGATTCTGCTGTTGCTGTTGCAACATCTGTTGCACGACTTGCATATCTACCGGCTTGAAATACCGGCTCGCGTCTTTAAACCCTGCAAGGGTACAGATTTGTGCGAGTGTGTTGCGGTATTGGCTTGCGTCAACTAACGGATTCGACGGACCAAGAGTTTGCATAATTTGTTCTTGCTTTTGAGCAACCATCATCAAGAACTGCATCTTTTCGCTGTCAGTGCCGTGACCCAACGCCACATTGACCTGCACGTCCATATCTGCGTCCCAATATTTTGGGTCGATCTGCACCCACTTGCCACGCAAACGAACCATGCGGGGTTGATCTTGGTGACGAATTAGAAGTTTTAATAAACCCTTAAACAACCGTTTCATGCCATTCTCAGCAAACAAACGGGCAACCAATTCAATACGTTCTTGCGCACCTTGCACCGTGGCATTGACCGCCGAGGCTGTGGTTGATTGCAGAACGTCTGGGTTAAGTCCTTGGGAAGCCGCCGAGATACCAGTCCGTTGCGCACGGACATCATCCATGTACGCAATCAATGGCATCGCACTTTGCCCGACGAAAGGTTCAGCCAAAGGCTGCACCATTCCAGGCGCACGGGCACGAATGATCGCGCCCGTTTCGTTGTTCATCACATCGTCCATATTAACCTGACCCTCGACCACAACGGTGCGAGGATGGATTGTCTGGGCAAGCGAATCTAGCGTGTTGCGGACAATGGATGTCTTGATCCGTTGCAAATCGCTAGTTTGGTCAGCAATAGACTGACCAATAATCATATGCGGTTCTGGATCGGGGCAGAAAAACGCGAATGGTACGTCTGTCGCAATTTCATCGTGCAGGATATGATGCGCGTTGCCGAGCGAGCAAACTTTCCGCAACTCAGCGATGCCGTCACCGTCTTTATCTATACGAACGTATGACTCGACGTACAATATACGGCGCATCGCGGGGTCTGGATTATCCGCGTGCATCATAAACGACATGATTGCGGGGTTACGAGTTTGCGCTTCGTAGTTGATGCTGAAAACATCGCCCTGACCGGCGTACTTCTCAATCTCTTCGCGCTCGTAGCCCATAGCAATAAGTTCGGACATCGTACGCAACGAACGATGCCCCACATATGCAGCGGTGTCTAAATCCCGTGCCTCGCGGGCAATCAAAAACTCTTCTGGCGGAACAGACTCAATTACAACTTTATTGCGCGGAACTTTACGGCGGATTGTAACGTTAAACTTCACTTCAGGAGGCGCGATCTGTTGACCATCCGGTCCAATCACGGCTTTCTGGTGCACGATCTCTTCCATCTTAACTAATTCGCAACTTTCGTCTTGCGTTAAGATAGAAACTTCGGCTTGGTTCAAACCGGTATATTCGGCTTCGCTAATCTCAGTATCTTCGGACCAACGCCATTTGATAATGCCGGTCTTACGCACAAGCGCGTCTTTAAACGCACTGTGCAAAATGCTAAAGCCAGGGTTATCGTTATAAAATACAAAGTTTACATAATCCGTGGCTTGCTCGGCGATCTCGATTGTACGTTCGTTACGCGGTGCGTACTCTACAACCTGCTCGGAAGCAGTAAAAATGCGGAGCAATGATGGAATCATCGCTTGCACTACATCGCGCACTTCGGTCATAACAATTTGGCTACGACCTTCTTCTTCGTTGCCAAGCGGATCACCGCGATAATATTGCGTAGCTTGCGCACGGCCTGGTGCAACAAAACCATCAATATAATCTACAGCGTCATCAATCGACGACTTTACGCTCGCAGAAAACTGCGACTCAGACATCTCCTCGTGCGGATCAGGCTCGTTGTTAAACTGCGTTGGCTTCGCGGTATAATCCTCGCCGAGCAATGCGTCTTGCGACGATTGCGACATCCCTGCGTAATTGCTCGCCATTATTTCTTCCGTGTTGCTTTGGCTTTGGTGCCTTCGGCACCTTTGACCTTGCCCGCATTAATAGAAGCATAAAATACGGATTCGCCTTTTTTGGCACCGTATTCTTTTTTCATAGCCGATTGAATCTTAGCACCTTTTTTAGTCAAAGGCATGATGTAATACTCTTAAACGTTGGTGATTTCGGTAAGGCTAACATCAATGTTCGTGCTTGCACCGCGAAGCACGGCAATTTTATCGCCAGGCGAAACAACCACATACGTAATTAAACCGCAAGGAACCATTGCGTCATTCGTTGTAGCCGTTGGGTTTGTGCCTGTAGCCAAAGTAATATGCGCACCTGCGCCAGTCAGGTTTGTAGTAGCTACGCGTACAAGAGTTGTTTCCTGCCCAAACGCGGTTGACTGCGTGCTAGTGGCACCGGCAGTGATGGTTTGGGACGTACCAAACTTTCCGATAATGTCAGGATAAATATTACCAGCAGCGTCTCTTTGCAGCTTGCTCATTTCTTTTTACCCTTCATCATAGCTTTATCACGAGCCATATCTTTTTTGCCGCCTTCTTTCATACCCTTATCGGACTTAACATCGGCCTTGGTCTTTTCAAACTTTGTAGGAGCATATTTACGCATGGGTTTGCCTTATTTCAGGTTGACTAGTTTATAATGGGTCGATGAATACAACGCGAGCAAATCATCAATAAGGTTTTGAAGCAGCGTAATCCCTTGCGCTATCTTTGCACGGTTGTCAGCAATCCAAATCGCTTCGTCGCCAATTTGTTTGGCGATGTGGTCTTTAGACATAGTTTTCTGCGGCACGGGGCCAATTAAACCAAACCAACCTTGATATGCTTCTACGATCCCGTCGATTTTTTCAATCACTTCGTCGTAGAAACTTCCCAATGCCATATGCTCGGAAAAAGATTTCGTAGACCAATGCGCAAGATGCGCAGCGTTACGAATCGCAAAAGCATGGGAAACAAGGTCTTCAATCATCTCACATACCTTTTTTGGATGCTTTCATAAACTGCGTTGGCTTTACGCCATTATCTTTTCTAGCCTTTGGTTTTATCTGCGCTTCGCCCTTACCAAAGTTTGCTGGATCGGGCGCACCCTTCTTGTGCATCGCGCCATGAAGGGTCTTTGGCATTTTGGTTTTTTCTTTAAACATTATTACATTCCTACAACTGGTTTGGAACCGATCAACGGCAATCCTGCCGCAACTTTACGCTTGACCGCACTTGTGCGACCAGCTTTAGTAACCGCCGCGTGCTGGGCAGGTGACTGTGGCTTCATCGACGCTTTCTTTGGCGCGAGAGTATCAGGATGCAAATCAAACCCGCCAGACCCCTGCGGGGTCATGGAAATGTTAGAGTTCGCAGTAGCAAACGCATCGTGCAGGTTTGAGAATTTGTTTTTCATCGCATCGGTCCTGTAAAGGGAATTGCTCGGAATATACCCGAATTACACCACGCCCGCAATGGCGCGTTTTAGGGACTTGCCGGATACCCATCGACTCGCTCGGCCCCCTACCATTGCCGCTCCGCTGGCGAAAGTTAGGCAGAGAGCATCCGCGATGTCAGGCGACCGCATACCGCGCCGCTTCATCTCGGATTTACCTTCAACCTTAATCTTTCCGTTGGAGGTAAAACCATAAGTCGGTGCACAAAGTTCCTGCCTCAACTCATCCGAGCGGGGTATTTTGCAGGTGCGCTGATTAAGCCAATCGCGCACTGCCAGCCAAAGTTCATCACGGAGGCGGGCAGCCTGGGGGTTCATCGCCGATGATTCAGACACATTAACATCGCGCACGTTATATCCAAGCTCGCGTAGACGGTCAGCAACACCAGACCCCAGTCCGATACTATCAACGCAAATTTCAGAAGGCTTATCAATCTCGGATTCATGCACAATCCTTCCGACCGTTTCCATAAGATCGGCACCGGTCCAACTTTTTATTTCCGTAACAATCTGCCCTTGCCGCTTGACGATACAAGTCCGGTCATCGCCGAACCGCGCCACGTCGATACCGTACACAATCGGCTCGTGCCGGTCGAGCACAACATCTCGCTCCATCGCTCCTTCAACCAACTCCGCCGCGATAAGGACATCATCTTCGCGCAGGGAGAACTCGCCAAGCACGCGGACACGGAACGCATTGCTGACTTCACCGTATGTGGCTTTGATCTGTTCGATAAAATCTTCCGAGACAAGCGGGTTGTCGCGGCAAGAGACGTGCATCGTAAACCAATCGGATTTAAGCTGATGATGCGTCTTAAAAAATAAGCCGGTATTACGGGTGGGGTTCCCGATAAGCACGGTCGTTGCAGAGTGACCCGACATAGAACCCGCTGCCGATTCAAATACGGGTTCGGGGATAGCCGAAGCCTCGTCGCAAATAATAAGCACGTTCTCAGAATGAATACCGGCTAGGGCTTCCGGTCTATCGGCGGATGAAGTACGCGCCGACATGAACGAAGATTCCGGTGCGTGTTTGTGCACGATGCGGTCGGAGAATACATCAAGATTGTCTTTCAAATATTCGGGCAGGGCGTTGACCCACCGTTTTACTTCAGAAAACAATGCGTCGAATAGCTGACCAGCAGTGGGGGCAGTAACAACCGATTTCTGTGGATAACGTGTTAGCATGAACCAAACTAACGCCCAAGAACACACCGTAGACTTGCCGACTCCGTGACCTGCACGGACTGAAATGCGCCGCTCGCCCCTCGCCAGCGCAATTAAAAACTCCCGCTGCCAAGGCAGAGGCGTAGCTTTCAAAACATTCTCGACGAACTCGACGGGTTTATTCCGGTAGGCTTCAATGAAAAAAGCATAAGCCTCTTCCATAGTTTTTATATTTTTTGGATCAAGGGCAGGTTTGACCACGGGGGGCACGGGGGTGGGGGTCGCCTGTTTTTCTTCGTGAATTAAAATAGGGTGGGTATCTATAGCATCGCCCCCGCCAACCCCCAATGCCGGGGGGTCTTTCGAGTCGGTCGCCCGCTTGCTTTGCGTCTTGGAAGCCTGCTTAGCCATTGTCATCGGTCCCCATGTCCACGTCTACGTCCGAATTGTCTAACGTTATCAGCACGTTAGCTGACTGATCTGCTAGTGACTGAACCGGTGGATCCCCCCGATCAGCGAGCGATCCCTCGATGGTCGTCATGCTTGCCAGCCCTATCAGTGCCGAGAGATGAGGCGAAGCGTTATGCGTCACTTCGATAGTGGCTTGCTGCTTGGCGCGCCCTATCGCTCGATCGAAAACTTCCTTTGCAGCTGCCAGGCGTTCACTGTGTGACGCCGTCTTGTCGAGCAGGATATCTTCGAGAACGTCGACAGCTTTGAAGGTTAATCCCTCCAGGCGTCGAAGCATGGCGGCACGCTTTGCAACGTGTCCGGATGGATTGCCAGATTGTCCCTTTACCCAAGCCACTGAACCATTGCCCTAAATTATTGTTTCGTTTGCGAAATAAATATCGCTTAAAAATAAATTGAGCAAGAAGCATTTTTCCTGTTGCATCTTGTCGGACTAGTTGATAATCATAATGCACGCGAGCACGATGCACGCGAAACAAAAAAGGGATTAAGAAAATGGTTGCATATTATCACAAAGTGCGTGGCGGGTTTCAATTGACAATCGTGGCGCAGGCTTGCAACGGCGCAGAGTTCAACAATGGCGAAAAGATTAGGGTTTCCGGAAAAATCGAAGCAAAACGGATCTGTAAGGATCGTAACATAACACCTCACAACTTTTGATTAGTGACAATCTTAGACCGGCATTTAATTAGTGCCGGTTCATAGATTGCCGTTGGAAGCAATCGCAAAGGAGAGAAGACAATGAATATACGATCAATTATCAAAACAGAGATGCTGCGCGTCGGCGCTGAAAAATACCGTATTACGGCGTCAAACGAGGTGCATTTTTACGGTGTCATGCCAAACGCTCACCGCACCGGCTGGTATTTAAAACACCATGACGTCGCTGATTACGCCAATCAAATCTTATCGGATATCGCAAAGGAGAAAAGACAATGAAACATAAAGCACAATTCGGCACCATCTCGCATGGGACAATGAGAACAAAAGATTTGATCCCGGCATTCGCCAATGAACTGGAATATCTCGCAGGAGATGAGGCAGGGTTTGATGTCCTTATATCTCGTGCGAATGCTTTGCTGATGGACGAGGATGGAAACTATTATTTAAACGAGGACGATGCCCAAGAAGTTCTTAATTATCTGTTTGATGCTTTGAACAGTCTCGCTCCTTCCTATGCCTATTTCGGATCGCATTCCGGAGATGGTTCGGATTATGGGTTCTGGCTGTCGGAGGATTTGGTGCAGGAGTTTGACGGGCTTAAAGTTTCAGACACCAGCGAAGTTCCAGAAGATTTTTCTGGTGAAGTTCTGCACGTAAACGATCATGGCAATGCCACTTTGTATGCTGCCAATGCCGGCATTCTGACAGAAATCTGGGCAGTAGTTTAAGGAGGACAGGAAATGAGCAGACGCATTAGTTTTGACGATACGAAAAAGACATTTTTTCGTTTGACTGACATTCTCGATGTCGGAGTGACCAATTACCAGACATTGCGCCACCATCTCGCAGAACTGCGAGCTGCTGCCATGCGTCTTTCTAATTTGGCAGAGCAGGAATGCAATGGTGTGACCGGTCCAGATGGTCATGCCAAATGGGATGAACAGGATCAGGCAAGAAATGAAAAGGCAAGGCAGAAAGCAGAGGATCGCGCATCGCGTGCTATCGAGTTTTTGCTGGATGCTGAAACGTTCAAACGCTTAGAAATCGAGTTTCAGCCCGATCCAAGAGGACCATCTGTGATCCTGCACATTAAGAACCAATACCAGCGTGCTGCCTGTTTTTGGTGACAATCAGCCAGACAGCATGGGTTCTGCCTGTGCTGTTCGCTGATTGCCATCGTGGACAATCAAAAAGGAGGCAGCGTGATGGTGCGAGTGATTATAGAGGACGTTTTGGAGCTGGCTTGCCTTGGCCTGTTTTTGGCAGCGATAGCAGCTTGGGCAGTGGGACTATCTTAATTAGGACGACAGCACGGCATAGGCCGCGATCAGCGCAGCCTCTGCTCTGTTGTGGTCCTTTTTTAGTTTCCAATGGTCATCTGACGCGAACAGCATGATCGCGTGCTTTCGTGCTGCTTCCTTATCGGCTGGCACATCGAGAGCACGTTTCCAGACACTCGACACCACCAGCTTATAGCCACGGAGCCCAGCCATTCGGAGCACTGCGATAATTGTTGCCATCGTCGCGCCCATCGAGAATGCAGACATCCCAGAGATGGCAGGAGGAGCGATCATCCTTTCGCATACCACGCGATCCACAGGACCGATCTCGTCGAGCAGCGCAGCGAATGCGACAGGATCGACATGCCTCCGCACTTTGCCGGTCGTGGTCGTTTCGGAATACGTCGGCAGGTCGTGCACGCACTCTACGGTGAACGCACCGGGCTGCCCGCTTACTACGGCGAGCGCACCCGATAACCCTGGGTCGATACCTATTACCCTCACGTCTACGTCTCCTTGGAAAGAACCACCACGTCTACGTCCACGTGCGCCAAATAGCACGTCTACGTCCACTTGTCGATTAAACGCACGTCCACGTCCACGTCTGGCAAAAACGGCGCGTCCACGTCCGCGTTTATGCCTTTTACGTCCACGTCTAGTGTACCCGAACACATCTCTTTCACGCCCTTCCAGAAAAACAACTGCTCTGACAGCACTTTACGCAATGATTCCAAACACTTAACCGTTTGGAAGGGCTGGAAGGGCAAAAAACGCAAATCCCTCGTATAATCAGCACCACGTCATAACAACCTATAAAACAGAAAACCTATAATATTACTAAACTTTATATAAAAGGTCTTCCAGCCCTTTCAACCTATCTAACCCTTTGAAATTATTAAAGAAAACATGGAAGGGTAGGAATATAATCCCCCTTCCATGCTCTTGCGTTGCCCTTTCAATTTTAACCCCCTGCGCAAAACACCGTTTGCACCTGTGCAAATGCTACTTGCCAAATTGCAAGCAAACAGTCCTTGCATCCTATTAAACAAGTCGCCTATAACCAAGATGTCCAAGGCAATCCCGCCAGCGGACCGAACTCTGTTTTCCTCCCTAACTCACCCGATGCCTTAAAAAGCATCGGGTCTTTTCAAACAGGAGCAAGAGCATGATTACTGGACGATCGTTAGGTGGCTTTGCGAGCAAGCGCCTATTAGGCGATTCGCGTGATCCCCGCCACGCGGATACCACTACCATAAGCCATATTCTCGAACTGCGCTGTGCGATTGACCGTCTGACCGCCGAGAACAAAGCGTTAGAGGATAAAGCCTGGCTGCTAGAACAAGAACTCAAACGCATTGAGCGAGAGAAACCATGAAAACCCTTATTCGATATGAGTACGAACCTGATAATGTGTGGGCAATTTGGGAAGACGAGAACGGCGACCGTACGCGG
>Ga0209188_1000464_pt1 | contig 39408 bp, 55 predicted proteins | sample C_130625_EF_Meta_FD_187307 | JGI IMG/M metagenome (GOLD analysis project Ga0209188, IMG submission 187307) | Freshwater microbial communities from Lake Croche, Canada to study carbon cycling - C_130625_EF_MetaG (SPAdes) (version 2) | ecosystem: Environmental > Aquatic > Freshwater > Lake...
GCAGCATTTGTTATACTGGTTCCCATGGTCAGTTTACTTGGTCTGATTACGGTGATAATCGGGGCTTACATGTTTTGGATCTTGGAAAAAATCAGTTAGACTTTATCCAAAATCCATATGAAATGTTTGGTAAAGTCTGGTATGATGATACCGATAAAGATCTTAATGAACTTTTAAATTATGATTTTAGTAACTTTACAAATAAGTTTGTAAAACTAATCGTAACCAAAAAGAATAATCCATATTGGTTTGACTTGTTTTGTGAAAAGCTAGAAAAAGCAGCCCCTATTGATTTTCAAATAGTCGAAGATCATAAGAATTTAATAATGGAAGATGAAAATATGGTGAATGAAGCAGAATCTACCATTGATATTTTCAAGCGACATATTGACCAAATCGGATCATCCAATGTTAATAAAAACAAGTTGACCAATATTATAACCGATTTGTATACCCAAGCACTTTCAATCGAATAGGATTACTATGTCAATAGTATTTTCAAAACTTAGATGGAAGAATTTTCTTTCAACCGGTAACCAGTATACTGAAATTGATTTATCCACTAGTGGAACAACTCTTATTGTTGGTCAAAATGGCGCTGGTAAATCAACTTGTCTAGATGCATTAACTTTTGCATTATTTGGTAAGCCATTCCGTAATATTAATAAGCCACAACTTATTAATTCAATTACAAAGAAAGATATGATTGTTGAGATTGAATTCAATATGGGTTCAAATTCATACAAAGTAGTCCGTGGTGTTAAACCAACTGTATTTGAAGTATATTGTAATGATACACTCCTAAATCAGTCTGCTGAAATGCGTGATTATCAGGAAATACTTGAGAAACAAATTCTTCGTATTAATTACAAGTCTTTTTGTCAGGTAGTTATTCTTGGTAGTGCTTCATTCGTTCCGTTTATGCAATTACCTACCGGTCAACGTAGAACAATTATTGAAGATCTTTTGGACCTCCAAGTATTCACTACCATGAATACGCTGTTAAAAGAAAAAATACAAACAAATAATGATGATATATTACAGAATGGTAATGATCAAAAGTTAGTTAAAGAAAAAATAAAGATGCTTAAAGAGCATCTACAAGATCTTCAGAATCGAAATGAGGAATTTGTAAAAAGAAAACAAGAACAACTGACTTCAATTGAACAAAGTATACTTGCATCATACAATCAACAAACAAAATTCATTGAAGAAGCACTTGGATTTTCATATACTATTGATGAAAAAACTAAGCTAAATAAAAAAATCAATCAACATGATCAACTTCTTATTCAAATGAGAAGTAAAATAGAGCATATATCAAAAGATATTAAATTTTTTAATAACTCAGATAATTGTCCGACATGTACACAACAGATTGACAAAACTTTTAGTTGTGATATAGTATCTACAAAGGAACAAGAAGTATCAGAATTAAATGACGGTATTTCAAAGTTATTAAGTATTAAAGAATCTGTTGAGGAAAAATATAATAAAGTTTTATCTGATGAGGCTGAATATAAGAGATTAATGAATGAGGCCTCAAATGAAAAGCTAAGTATTAAAATTTTTACTCAACAAAAAGAACAAGTTATTAATGAAATCAATAGTGTTGTTTCGGAGACCAAGAAAACATCCGATTATAAAATTTCGGACTTGGAAGCAGATTTGACAACATTGAGTGAAAAATATAATGAACTTCAGGACGATAAGTTGACTCTAGGTGCTGCATCTGTAATGCTTAAAGATGGAGGTATTAAGACCAAGATCATTAATCAATACATACCGATTATCAATAAGCTAATTAATAAGTACTTGTCCGAATTTGATCTGTTTGTTGAATTCGAACTTGATGAACAGTTTAATGAAAAGATCAAGTCTAGATATAGAGATGAATTTAGTTATTCATCATTCAGTGAAGGTGAAAAGCAAAAGATTGATCTTGCTATTCTTTTTACATGGAGAGCAGTTGCCAAACTTCGTAATTCATTGAATACTAACTTACTTATTCTTGATGAAATATTTGACTCAAGTCTTGATGGTAATGCCGCTGATGATCTTTTAAAGATTCTTCAGAATATAAGTCAAGACTCAAATATCTTTATTATCTCTCATAGAGAAAATCTTCACGATAAGTTTGAAAATGTTATTAAATTTGTAAAACATAAGAATTTTTCAAGGATTTCAGAATGAACCTTTTAGATTATAAAGATCCTGTTTTAAAAGAAGTTTCAGAGAAGTTTGACTTCTCCAATCCACCTTTTGATCCTATTGAGTTTGCACAAGAACTTGTAAAATTTATGTATGATAACAATGGCATATATGTAAGTGCACCTCAAGTTGGTATTCCATATAGAATCTTTGCTATGCGTGGATTACCTGAAAACTTTGTTTGTTATAATCCAAAGATTGTAATGCCAGGCGAAGAAGAAATTCGTATGGAAGAAATATCGTTGACATACCCAGGGTTATGTGTTAAAATAAAAAGGCCAAGGCATTGCAAAGTTCGTTTTGCTACGCCTAATGGTGAGGTAAGAACGGAAACATATACGGGTATGACCGCTCGTGCATTTTTTCATTGTATGGATTTCCTTGACGGTGAGGTTTTCTATACAAAAGCAAATCCAATCCACCGCCAACAAGCTTTTAAGAAATGGAAACGATGAATATTTTCTATCTGTCTACCGATGCACGCCAAGCGGCTCAATGGATGGTTGATAAACATGTTGTTAAAATGATTTTGGAATCGGCACAATTGCTGTCTACTGCACATCGTGTATTGGATGGTGTTGAATCGGTTGGTAAATCACCGACGGGTCGTAAACAAAAGACCTGGACTCTTGGTGATGCTCGTGACTCTGTGCTATATAAAGCTACCCATATTAATCATCCATCCGCAATCTGGACTCGCAAGTCGGTTGAAAATTATAACTGGCTTGTAGATCATTTCTATGCACTTGGTGACGAATATACATATCGCTATGGTAAGACCCATAAATCTTTTACTGGTGATTTGGCTTATATGCTTCAGTCTCCACCAAAGAACTTGACCGAATATGACATGACAGTTATGCCATCCGCGATGGCTGATGAATTTGTTGTGGGTGAAGATCCTATTATTAATTACCGTAATTACTACAAGATCGGGAAAGCAAGAATGCATTCCTGGAAAAACCGTCAACCACCTGAATGGATTATCTAAATATGACATATGAAATTACTGAATCGGAAATTACCACCATCCGTAACATTCAAGACAAGCTTTATGGACAAGCAAGTGCTATGGGTTGGCATGATAAGCCTCGTGAAATCGGGACTTTTATTGCTCTAGCTCATTCTGAACTATCCGAAGCACTTGAAGGTGCTCGTAAGGATCTTATGGATGACCATCTTACAAATAGGTCAATGCTTGAAGTAGAACTTGCGGATTGTATTATCCGGATTCTGGATATGGCTGGCCATTTTAAGTTGGATGTTGCCGGGGCTCTGGCAGAAAAGCATCAATATAATGCCAATCGTGCAGATCATAAGCGTGAAAATCGTGCCGCAGTCGGTGGTAAGAAATTCTAAATAACATTTGGGAGATAACCTAATGACAATGAAAGTACGGGATACCTCCCAAGACTATGATGATATGGTTTCCTATAAAGCCAAAGAAAATATTCGGACTGATTTGTCTGTATTCTTTGGTGAAGAAACCGATCAAAAGCCAATTGTTCCACCCAAGAAAATTGATCCAGATTTTCCTGAACAATGGCAATCTTTATTTGTAAATTTTAGATCACATGATGATTTTGTCAAGTTCATGAAACTGATTGATGAAGTCCCATCGCCTAAAACTAAAGATCTTATTTTTAAAGCAAATAAAGATAATGGTATTTTGAATTTTTTTGGAGATTAAAATGAATCTACATAAAACGGTTGAAGATTTGGAAACTGATTGGCGAAATCCGTATGCACAATGGTATGCAGCAGGTATGCCAGCATTTGTTACTAAAAATCTTGAGCCATGGAAACAAATTTCTATTAAATTTCCTACCATGGAAGACCGTAAGAAATTTGCTGAAATCACCGGTTATTCTTTGACAGAAAAAACAAATGTTATTTGGTATCCGGATAAGGGCCGTGAACGAAACAATATGAATAGAGTTATTGAAGATGAGTAAAGCAAGCCGTTACCCGATTTACATTATCAGTAAAGGTCGGTGGGATTCTAGATATACTAGTAAAGCCCTAGAGCGTATGGGTGTTCCATATTATATTGCGGTTGAACCTCAGGAATATGATAATTATGCCGCTGTAATTGATCCAAAGAAAGTACTTACTTTACCTTTCAGTAACCATGGTAAGGGATCCGGTCCTGCCCGTAATTGGTGCTGGGAACACTCACAAGCAAATGGATTTAAGCGTCACTGGCTTATGGATGATAATATCTATGAGTTTTGGCGCTTTCACCAGAATAAGCGTTATCGTGTAGAGAAAGGTTCTGGTATCTTTAGAGCAACAGAAGACTTTGTTGATAGGTATGAAAATATTGCCCTAGCAGGTCTACAATATAAGTTTTTCTGTGTGGATGATTATCCATACCCACCATATATTCTTAACACTCGTATTATGTCATGCTTCTTAATTGATAATGATTGCCCACATAAGTGGCGTGGTCGCTATAATGAAGACGTTGATTTGTCAATCCGTGTTCTCAAAGAAGGTCTTTGCACAATGCTATTCTATGCTTTCCTTTGTGGTAAAGCAAGAACTGGCACTGTCAAGGGCGGTAATACATCAGAAGTTTATAATAACTATGCTGAAGATGCTTCACTCAAGAAGTCACAAATGCTTGTTGAGATGCACCCAGATGTAGTTACTCTTGACCAACGATATGGTCGTGTGCACCATCATGTCGATCTTAATGCTATTATTAATAAGAATGGTCAACCTGCTAGAGATAATCGACCAATCTTGAAAAAAGATGTTGACATTTTCAACAAAGTGGATAATTATGGTATGAGACTCATCCGTGAATGGGATACACCTGAAGCGTATGAAGACCTGGCATATTCCAGTGATGTATATCCACAAGGACGGAAAAACTATTAATGGCTAAAATTTTAATTACCGGTGGAGCAGGCTTTATCGGTTTTCATCTTGCACAAAAACTCATTAATAATAAAGATACTATCCATATCATTGATAACTTCAATGACTATTATGATGTAAAATTAAAGCATACTCGTGCAAAAATCCTATTTGATACTAACAAGGTTGAAATTTTTGGTCATGATCTGAATGATACTATAGCTTTACAAAATTATTTTGATACAAATAAGCCTGACATTGTAATTCATCTTGCTGCTCATGCAGGTGTTCGTCATTCACTTGACCATACTATGGATTATATTCAAAATAATATTGTAGCGACTCAAAATCTTATTGAGATGTGTGAAAAATATAATGTGCAGAAAGTGATTTATGCTTCAACTTCTTGTGTTATGGCAGGTAATCCATTGCCGTGGCGTGAGGATGTTCCAGTCGGTCACCAACTAAATCCATATGGATACACCAAGCGCACAAACGAATGTCAGTTTATGACTTCTAAGATTCCAAATACTATTGGTCTTAGGTTCTTTACTGTTTACGGTCCATACGGTCGTCCCGATATGGCTTTATTTCAGTTTGCAAATGCTGCTGTCACCGGAGAACCAATTAATGTTTTTAACTATGGTGATATGAAGCGAGACTTTACCTATGTGGATGATATTATCAATGGAATTATTATTCTCCTAGATCGTATTATATGTATTGACAAACCGTTGGATGAGATATATAATATAGGGAGAGGCGAACAAGTCCAACTTATGGATTTTATCTCCGAGATCGAAGCTAATTTTGATCGAATTATTACCAAGAATTTTGTCCCAAAGCACCCTGCCGATACATTGGAAACTTGGTCTGATACAACCAAGTTACAAGCTCTTGGATGGAAACCTTCGGTTTCTGTTCCTGAAGGTGTTGCAAAATTCTGTGAATGGTATAAATCATATTATAGGGTAAATTAAATGAAAATTGCTATTATTGGTCATGGATTTGTAGGGAAGGCAGTCGACTATGGCTTTCCCGACATTATGTGTGAAAAGTTTATTTTTGATCCCCTACTTAATAACCCCGTGGAAAATATATTTTCAGTTGATGATATAGACTTTTCTTTTGTCTGTGTACCCACCCCTATGGGTGCTGACGGTAGTATTGATTCCTCTATCATTGAGAATGTTTTGGCCGTACTAAAGAAAAATACAAGCGGAACAATTATAATCAAGTCTACAGTCACTCCCAACATTATCAGTAAAATTTTCCGAGGGCCTCACCGCGATCGGATTGTTTATAATCCAGAGTTTTTAACCGAAAAAAGTGCCAATGAGGATTTTGTAAATCCTTTCATGCATATTTTTGGTGGTAATCCGGACTATACTAGTAAGGTTGAGGAACTATATAAGTATTATAGTCTTTGCAAGCCTTGTCCAGTATATCATATGTCTGCGGTAGATGCCAGTTTTGTCAAGTATGGTGTTAATAGTTATCTGGCATCTAAGGTTCTTTGGTTTAATCAATTCTATGATATTGTTAATTCCGAGGGTGCAAATTTTGGTAAGGTAATCAGCGCTATTACTGCTGACACCCGTGTAGGTAGATCACATACAACTGTCCCCGGCTTTGATGGGAAGAGAGGTTTTGGTGGGGCATGTTTCCCTAAAGACACCATGGCATTCCTGAATTATTCTAAAAAGAATAAGCAAAATTTCTCTGTCCTGGAGACTGTTATTAGAGAAAATAATAATTATCGTAAGGGATATGAAAAGGATACTAGGGAAATTGAACAGAATATTAATTTTGACATGGGAGTAACTAATGCCACCTGAAAAATTTTTGTTTAAGTATAACGAAGGTCAAATACTAGACGAGCTATATGCATATATAATGAAGACATATGGCAGTCATTACGGCGATAGGGTCCAAGCACAAGATCTGATAATTTCATCTGGTCACGCTGAGGGTTTCTATATTGGGAATGTTATTAAGTATGCTTCTCGCTATGGTAAAAAGAATGGTAAAAATAAAGATGACTTGATGAAAGTTCTTCACTATACCGTTCTTGCTTTAAATTATCACTACATTGAAAATGAAAATAAGGAAAATTAATTATGGAAATCTCTATTCAAATTGAGGAACTTCGTAAGCGTAAGTTGTTTCTTGCTGCACCGATGTATGGTGGTCAGTGTGCTGGTATGTTTGCTAAATCTGTAGCTGACCTATCCTCTATCTGCACCTCAAATGGTATTGAACTACGTTCATACTTTTTGTTTAATGAATCTCTTATTACTCGTGCACGTAATTATTGTGTGGACGAGTTTATGCGATCTGATTGTACTCACATGATGTTCATTGACTCAGACATCGGGTTTGATCCTCGTGATGTTCTTGCAATGCTTGCGTTACAGGGTGATGATACAGAATACGACGTTCTTGCTGGTCCGTATCCTAAGAAGTGCATCAGCTGGGAAAAGATCAAGCTTGCTGTCGACAAGGGTGTTGCCGACGATGATCCTAATGTTCTTGAAAAGTATGTTGGTGACTACGTATTTAATCCCAAGGGTGGTGGTGGAAATATCCGCATCGACCAGCCGGTTGAAGTTATGGAAGTCGGCACCGGATTTATGATGACCCGCCGTTCCGCCTTTGAAAAATTTGAAAAAGCATTTCCACAATACAGCTATAAGCCTGATCATGTTCGCACCGAGGCCTTTGATGGTTCACGTGAGATCATGCAATATTTCCAAGCTGAAATTGATCCAGCATCCAAGCGTTACCTTTCGGAAGACTATTGGTTCTGCCAGAAGATGATTGAAATCGGTGGTAAGATTTGGTATTGCCCATGGATGAAGCTACAGCACGTTGGTAGCTATATTTTTGGTGGTTCATTGATTGATCTTGCTTCTATTGGTGCACCTGCTACCGCCGATATTGGTCTACTGAAGAAGACCAAGAAGTAATTTTTATATATTTTATTATGGAGAATGTGAATGAAAATTAATAACAAGACTTTGAATATTCTTAAGAACTTTGCGACAATTAATCCTTCGATTATTGTCAAGCCTGGGAATACTTTAAAGACAATCTCCTCGAGCAAGACCATTCTTGCTCGGGCTGAGGTCCCCGATACATTTGAATATCCATTTGCAATTTATAATCTATCACAGTTTATTGGTTGTATTTCAATGTTTACGGATCCGGATCTTGACTTTGATGAAAGTTCTGTGACCATCAGTGATGGAAAGAATAAGATCGTATATCACTATGCTGATTCCTCAATCATTCTTGCACCACCTGATAAGGATATTAATATTCCATCTGTTGATGCTGAATTTAAGATTTCAGCAACTGATATTCCTAGTGTTGCCAAGGCACTCAGTATTCTTGAACTTACTGAAATTGCAATCGTCGGTGATGGTGATAATATCTTTATTCAAGCAGTCGATAGTAAAAACCCATCTTCCAACCAGTATAGTGTGAAGGTTGGTGCTACTGATAAGGTTTTTAAGGCTATTTTCAAGCCTGATAATCTAAAGATGATTCCTGATGATTATATTGTTACTCTTTCATCAAAGGGCCTTTCCAAGTTTACCGGTACTGAGGCTACATACTACGTAGCTATTGAGGCCACCAGTACTTTTTGATTTACATCTTGATACTATTGGTTTATAATAGGGTAGGGTTTTTAACTCTACCCTTTTTTATGATGGAGAATTTAAATGCTTGAGCAATTTTTGTGGGTGGAAAAGTATCGGCCGAAAAAGATTAGTGATACTATTCTTCCGGTTGAACTAAAGAAAACGTTTCAGCAATTTGTAGATCAAAAGAATATCCCAAACCTACTACTTACCGGTTCAGCAGGTGTTGGTAAGACCACCGTATCTAAGGCTATGCTTGAGGAACTTGGGTGTGATTATATCGTCATTAACGGCTCGATGAATGGTAACATCGACACACTTCGTAATGAAATCCAAAACTTTGCTTCTACCGTATCGTTTGCCGGTGGTCGTAAATATGTAATCCTTGACGAGGCGGATTACCTAAATCCCAACTCTACACAACCTGCTCTCCGTAATTTTATGGAAGAGTTCAGTCGTAATTGTGGGTTCATTCTTACATGTAATTATAAGAATCGAATTATTGCACCTCTGCATTCCAGATGTTCAGTGGTTGATTTTAGTATTCCTAAGGATTGTAAGCCCAAATTGGCATCACAATTCTTTAAGCGTGTAATTGGTATTCTTGACTCTGAAAAAATTACATATGATCAAGCCGTTGTTGCAAATGTTATTCAAAAGCACTTTCCAGACTGGAGACGTGTGCTTAATGAATTGCAGCGCTATAGTGCTATCGGATCCATCGACTCAGGTATTCTGACCAATTTCCAGGACCTATCAGTCAAGCAAATCTTTGATGCATGTAAGAAGAAGGATTTTGATGGAGTTCGGAAATGGGTTCATGATAATAGTGACCAAGATCAGGTTGCCGTATTTCGTTCGGTCTATGAAAATTCATTTGAATATGTTTCAAAAAAGTCTATTCCTGAACTGATTGTTATCATTGCTGACTACCAATACAAGGCGGCATTTGTTGTTAATCATGAAATTAATATGTTGGCATTCTTTGTAGAACTTATGATGCGCTTGGAGTGGCAATAATGGCAGTTAAGCCCAAGCGTGGTAAACAAGCCGAAAAGGTAGATCCAAATGCTATATCTACCATTTTTGGCAGGGTAGTCAAACACGAAGAGAAGGAGGAAAAGGGTGCTGGTATTAATCCTTTTTCGTTCATCAACGATATTAATTTTGGTAAAGAATATATCTATAGCGATGAAACCAAGTCATCGTTTGAGCCTTATATCGTCACCAAAGCCATGTCTATCTTTCCGGACACTCTTTCCGATGCCATCTTTTTAAATGCAAATCACCATCTAGACGAAAAGATGCAACATGACTACTTATTCTACAAGGTAGCCAAGCGCAAGAGATTTAAAAAGGATGGATGGCTTAAGAAGACCGAGGACGAAAAAAAGGAATTAAAGATCCTCAAGGATATAGGTAAAACGATTAATTATAATCTAAATGAAACAAAACGATTCTGGAATATACTGACAGATGCTCAAAAGAAAGACTTCCTGGAACAATATGTCTATCCCGACACAAGAAATAAAAACAAATAAATATAGGAAAATAATAATGAGGGGCGACTATGTCTATAATAGAAACATTCCTGGAAGTGAAACTTGCTGAGGAAGAGGACTTTTTAAAAGTTAAAGAAACTCTTACTCGTATTGGCATAGCTTCTCATAAAGAAAAGAAACTATACCAATCTTGTCATATTTTACACAATCGTGGTAGATATTTCATAGTTCATTTTAAGGAACTATTTCTACTTGATGGTAAAGAATCTGATTTTACTGAAGATGATATTGGTCGCCGTAATACCATTGCCAGTCTTGTAGAGCAATGGGGTTTATTTCGAATCGTTGATTATAAGCGCTTTGAAGAACCAAAAACACCTCTAAATAAGATTAAGATATTGCCTTTTAAAGATAAAGATGATTGGACTCTTGTATCCAAGTATACTGTGGGTAAGAAAAAGCGATAAGGATATATTATGTTTAAGTGGTTATTTAAGCCTAAGGAAGTGAAAATCATCATACGTGATAAAGAACTTCAGAGACTAACCGATCTTTTGTTCCCACCACTCGAAAGAATTGAACGTGATGGTGATTTATATCAGGTAGACTATTCTGTTGATATGAATTTGGATTCAGCCCTTGAAGATCTTAAAGCAGGTATGAACGATAAAACCACCCAAGAGACCATCTCAAGGGTGTTGGATCGACTGATTGAAGCTAGAAAAATACTAAATGCTTATCCAGTACTGGATGAGAATACCAAGTTCCTCATTGTGGATAACCTACCCAACGAAAAGGAAAGAGAGATTAATCCCCAGGAGGACTAACCTTCTCTTTCTTTCGGTTATAGACTTTTTTAGACTCTACGACTCGTTTTCTGAACAAAGGTGTGTGCAGAGCCCGAGCAATAGGATTCCGCTTTTTTGGAACCGGACGCTTTTGCATAACTTTTCTCCTTTTGATGTTTGTTAAAACCAAGATAAAGTTCTGATTCCATACCGTGAGCCTCAACCTCCCATGGCCAGGTAAAATAACCACCATCATTCTTTGAGTGGTGCTTATTATGCCAGGAACACACAGAAGAGTCTCTTAGGTAATCTTTAAGTTCACCTAGTGCATATTGTTTCACATGGACCATCTCGTGCGCTAGCGCCAGCAAGGTCCGTTTTTTACCCATACCACCATCAATACGGATCGTAAATTCACGTGGTCGGATATTAATGTCTTCCCACACACAATCCGCATCAATCTTATCTTTACGAACAAGTCCTTTCACAACCACAACTCGAATTTCGATGTTCTTCAGCAGTCGTTTACTCATCATGGTTTCCCCATAATGGACAAGCGACTCAAAGACCATATTCGGATCAACCTTTGACGGTCGATCAATGAGCGTGATATGCATTAAAACTTATTCTTAGTAATATGATTCTTAGCATCCTTTTGGGTCTTGAAGTAAAGGATCGAACCATCACGGGCCCGTAGGTTATTCTGCATGGTATTATCCCACACAAAAAATTCACGGGTCAGTGTGGATTCCATGACTTGGAAACGATTTTTGATCAGTTCCGAGACATAATATCCTGGTGAGTTAATTTGAAGTATAACAGTCATATATCTCTCCTCAATTTATAAGTTATTATAACAAACTTTGGGGGTAAAGTCAACAAGAGTTTTGTTAACATTTTGTAATCCGAGTCGACGATTTTTTGGTTGACATACCCCTCAAAATGGGATATATTACCTATATAAACAAGGGAATACCTAAATATGCTTACAATCGAAATTAGTCAAGAACAAGCCGATGAAATTACAGTCATGACTTTGACTGGTTCAGCTCATACTCTTGTTGACTTGATTGATATAAACAATAAGAATCCAAATGAACATACCGAGGCTGATAATAAGTATTTGATTGACATGCTTCAGTCAATCAACGAAGTCCTAGATTACTTCGGTGGAGCACGAATCTCAATTACTTAACTGACTTGACTTCTGCGGGCTTGGTGGAATGGTAGACACAAGAGACTTAAAATCTCTCGGTTAAAAGCTGTACCGGTTCGAGTCCGGTAGCCCGCACCATTACTAAATGTTAATACTTTTTTGGTTGACAGACACTTAAAAATATGGTATAATCCACATATAAACAAATTGAGGATCCTTAGTTCAGCGGTAGAACACCGGACTTTTAATCCGTATGCCCTGGGTTCAAATCCCAGAGGATCCCCCATTTGTTTGACCTTTATTATGAAAGATATATAATGTCTGAATATGATTATAGGATTCAATTTTTGGATAATTCTGGTTGGCGTACTTGTGTTACTTTTACGGCCCTAGCAAATGGTGCTCAGGTCATGAGGGAAATGCAACAGGCGCAAGTGTATTATCCAGAGTATCGAATTCGTTGTGTTGATCACAATGATCGACTGATTGATATGTTATAAATAAGTCTATGTCGGTGAAGTGTTATGGTAGCACGTAAGTCTCCAAAACTTGAGGCGAGGGTTCGACTCCTTCCACCGATGCCAATAAGTTTAAGGGCCAGTCTTCTAATTGGACTAGGAACCCAGATTTTCAATCTGTGCAATGCGGGTTCAAGTCCCGTCTGGCCTACCAAGTTTTTTGCTGTTTGACAACTTGAATGTATAAATAAGAACGGGTAGCTCAGAGGAAGAGCGGATGCCTCTTAAGCATCGGGTCGAGATTTCGAAATTCTCCCCGTTTAGACTTGCTTTATTATAAATAGTCCAGTCTATTATAAACTGGAGCAATAATGTACTATACCATTTATAAAATTACAAACAAATTAGACGATAAGTTTTATATAGGCAAACATAAGACTAAAGACTTAGATGATGGTTATATGGGTTCAGGTATTTTAATCCGTAGAGCTATTGAAAAACATGGTATAGATAATTTTAAGAAAGATATCTTACATATCTTTGAGACAGAAGTTGAGATGAATGAAGCCGAAGCTAGACTTGTAGTTATTGGTGAAAATAGTTACAACCTTTGCCCAGGTGGTCAAGGAGGATTTAATGCTCATGCACATAGTCCTGAGGCAAGTGCTAAACGATCTGCTTCTGTTAAAAAACATATGTTAGAAAACGAAAACAGACGAACACAGCTTGTTAGTTGGACAAACATAAATGGCAACGGAATGTTAGGTAAAAAACATTCCGAAGAAGCAAAGAAAAAGATGTCAGGCTCACGTGGAAAATATAATGTTCAAAAGACAGGAATTAAGCGAGGGCCTTACAAAAAACGAGTATAATAAATATTTGGATCCTTGGTCGAGTGGCTTAGGCAGAGGTCTGCAAAACCTTTTACAGTGGTTCAATTCCACTAGGATCCTCCAGAGTTTTGGTTAGTAGCTCAATGGTAGAGCAGGTGACTGTTAATCACCCGGTTACAGGTTCGAGTCCTGTCTAGCCAGCCAGGTCACACAAAAACTGTTCCTATCCGGTTTTGTGCATTGTGTAGATAGGATACGCTTTTGCTGTCTGGGGGTAAGAGAAGAGATAAACTTGCTATTGAAATCAATGGTGGGTTAGCCCAGACCAAATTTGCTTCCTTAGCTCAGCTGGTAGAGCATCCTCTTGATAAGGGGAAGGTCGATGGGTCGGGACCATCAGGAAGCACCAAGTTTGCCGGATTAGCACAGCGGTAGTGCAGCGGTTTTGTAAACCGAAGGTCGGGAGTTCAATCCTCTCATCCGGCACCATTTTAAGGTCCTATAGCTCAATGGTAGAGCGGAGAGCTTATACCTCTCGTATACACTAGATTGGTGTGCGGTTGGCGGTTCGAGTCCGTCTAGGACTACCAAATTTTGCGGGATTCGTATAGTGGCAATACCTCAGATTTCCAATCTGATGCGAGGAGTTCGATTCTCCTATCCCGCTCCACTATGGCGCTAGAACAGGTGTTCCGATTGGTCTCATAAGCCGATACGTGGTGGTTCGATACCACCTGGCGCCTTATAAATAGGTTTACTAATACGGAAGAATGGCCGAGTGGTTGAAGGCAACGGTCTTGAAAACCGTCGAGGGTTAAGAGCCCTCCGTGGGTTCGAATCCCACTTCTTCCTCCAGTTTATTGGAATGGTGGCTGAGTGGCCTAAAGCTCACGGTTGCTAACTGTGTGAACCTTAACTGGTTCCGTGGGTTCGAATCCCACCCATTCCTCCAGTTTTATAAAAAGGATATAAAATGACTAGTTATTCTATTGATGTGCTTAAAAAAGCTGCTTTTGAAGACGAGCTTATGAATGTCCTAAGTTTAGAGACTTTAGAGAATAGAGATGAAGCTTGGATAATTATTCAAGATTATTTCAAAGCTCGACTAAAAGAACTTGACGTAACGACAAAACGATAGTATAATAGCATTATAACTCGGTGTAGCGCAGTCTGGTTAGCGCATTTGCTTTGGGAGCAAAGGGTCGCAAGTTCGAATCTTGCCACCGAGACCATTATGGGAGGTTAGCTCAGTTGGTAGAGCGTCACGTTTACACCGTGAATGTCATCGGTTCAAACCCGGTACCTCCTACCATTTTTATTGCCTGATAGTTTAACGGTAGAACTCCGGTTTTTGGTGCCGGTTGTGTTGGTTCAAATCCAGCTCGGGCATCCATTTTAGCCACCTTGGTATAGCTGGTGCGTACATACGCCTGAAGAGCGTGGGGACTCTGTTCGATTCAGGGAGGTGGCACCATTTTGTTGCATTAGCTCAATTGGATAGAGCGTCGGTTTACGAGACCGAAGGTTAGGAGTTCGACTCTCTTATGCAACACCATTTACGCGCGTGTGACGGAATTGGCATACGTACTAGTCTTAGAAACTAGGTTTTGGGGGTTCAAGTCCCTCCATGCGCATTATTACGGTGGTAGTAGCTCAAAGGCAGAGCGTTGGTTTGTGGAGCCAAATGTTGCGGTTTCAAGATCCGTCTATCACCCCAATGGGCTTCTAGTGCTAGTGGTAACACGTCGCCTTTGCACGGCGAAATTCGGGGTTCGACTCCCCGGAGGTCCACCATTTTTTGTGAAAAGATAAATATCAAGAATATCTTATAAGGAAATCTATCTTGAAAACTTTTCGTCAATTTATTGAAAGCTTTGATGCCGCAGAGTTTCGTGCTAAAATGTCTGCCCTTAAATCTAGAGAAGAACTGAGAAAATCCAATCCTGTTGGTGCTAAAGCTCTTGATCTAGCTGATAAAGAAAAACAAAAAGCTATGTCTACCAAAAAAACTTCGGATGTAGATGCAAGATCTTGGGATCAAGATCAACCATCACGTCAAGACGTAAATCGTCAATATTATCCTCGTCGGGACGAATAGCACAAATAATGGGAGAGCTGCTCGGACGGCGGACGGGCACGGGACTGTAAATCCCGCACATAAGAAACGGAGTTGGTTCGAATCCATCCTCTCCCACCACTTCATGGCCGTATAGTTTAATGGTAGAACGTTTGCCTGTCTAGCAAGTCGCCGGGGTTCGATTCCCCGTATGGTCGCCATTTTTATTTATTATAAATAACCCCACTATCAACAATTATAAGGGGTTTTCATGAAATGGATAAAGCAGTCCCGCCACTGGGAAAACATCTAATACTCGATATATGGGGTGAAGTTGGTTCACTTCCATATTGGAATATGGATGAAGCAGCAGAGTTATTGAAACAAGCTGCCATTCATGCAGGTGCCACGGTTATGACAGAACGTTGGCACCATTTTGGCTCCGGTCAAGGTTATACCGGGGTTATTATTTTAGCTGAATCCCATATTTCAGTCCATACGTGGCCTGAGAAAGGATATGCTGGTATCGATGCATTTATGTGTGGTGACTGTGATCCACGGACATCTCTTGATATGATTCTACAATTTTATAAAGCAGACCGACATAATATGACGTTTCTGATACGTGGTGAAGAATAAAGGAAAGGCAGGACAAAAACCCTGCCTTTTTTTATGAGAAAATGGTTGACAAACCACCTAGGGTATGGTATAATATACTTGTGTTGGTAAGGAATTAATCATGCAATTACTAAAACCCCATATTAATAATATTGGTTCACATAAACGGAAATTAAATGCCAAGCAACTCAAGGCTAAGGCCGAGCATGAGGCATGGTTGCTTAAGAATGGTGTGCATCCAACTCAACTAAAACCACAAAAACGTGGTAAACTTAAGACTCTATTCTCTCAACCAATCGAAAAACTTTCAGACGGTAATTTTACTGATCTTGGTAAGACTGGTATGAAGAAAGAAGAGAATAAGTATACTGGTGATAAGTTGGTTGGTATTGCTATTATGCATAAAAGTTGCCTTCAACCTGTATTCAGTAAAGAATCTGCAAAAGATTCTGCACAAATGAGACGTTGATAGTAAAAAATATCGGCTTTTTTGATATATAATATTATGATATGAAGGAGATCATACATGGCTTTTACAACTGCTTATAAATGCACTTATAATGAAATTGAAAGAGACCGCACATCAAAGAATTTTGGTATGATGGTTGAGCGCTCTCAACGTTTTTCATTCTTTAATGAGGCTGTTGATTTTGCTCGTAAGATTTCCAATACATCGATCAGTATGGTTGGGCGCCCTCTTATTGAAGAGGTGAAGCGATGACTTATGTTTCTAGGTTTAATGCAGAGAATCGACTCTGGGAACTTGGATATTTGATTGGCGCACATTTCTTTGTGATGTCACGATATCCAAATGTTTAGAACTATAGTTCTATTAGCTGGTCTAGTGGTGGTTACAGCGTGTGTCCCTGTAACCACCACTTATACGCATCAACCATATTACTATAATAGGCCGCATTATAGATCATATTATCACAATAATTACTATCGTAATCGCAATCATTACGATCATTATCATTATCGTTGAGTTTGATTCTCTTGTGGTGGTGTATTGATAGTAGTTCTGGCGTTCTCTAAAAACGCTCGAATAGCGTCAATACTATTCCTACACTGCATGTTGTTCTGGTATAACGTGACAATAAACCTTGCAACCTGCGTGTCGGTGAGGGTTGCTGTGTCTGGAAAGGTATCTACAACTTCACAGTTGTACATACCCTCCCCGGGTGTCACTAAGACATTTTGTGGTGATCTTACTATAAAAGATTGACTTCCGCAACCGACAAGCATTAATAATGATAAAATAAATATATATCTCATCTTGTATTACCTTGAGTTCTTAGTTGTTCTATTGTCTGTTTTAAAACATCTGAAGCAGGTCTATCACTTGCTGCAGCTTGTGTAGAATTTATAAACCGATTTGTTGCATCAATACGTGTCTGCAAACTTCTATTTCTCTGTTCCATATCCCGAGCTATTGCTCTTTGACGGTCAGAGATTTCTTGTTGTTGTCTTATAAATTCTTGTTGATCTTTTTGTGTTTGTTCTAGTTGTCTCTGGTTAAGTTCAAGAATTGCTTGTTGTTCAATACCATGTTTCCATGCATAATAACCCGCAGTAATAGATCCAGCCACAACAAGACTCAACACTAAATATATGGCAATCTTACTTAATCCAAAATCCATTGTATTAACCTTTTTTCTAATGAGTGCATGATGTCAACAGGCTTAAAAATTATTCCTGAAAAAATAATAAAAGACTCAGCAAAATATTTATCAGATGAAGACCCTGATAATTCTTTTATCTATGCATTAGAGACAGGAAAGATTTATAAAAAGAATAATCTTTCACCAATGTATATATTGGATCCTGATACAATGGTAATTTATGTGACTACCGCAGAGCGGATGCAAAATAAATTTCATTAGTGTTGACAAAATATCGGCTATGTGATATATATAGTAAGTACAAATGCCTAATGGGTTTGTACATTATACAATCTTGCTTAAAAAGGAGAAAAGCAAATGGACTTTTGGAAAGTATATAATATTGATGCAACTAACTTCGATCGCTTTTTTGTAGGGTCGGATAGGATTGCAAAGACTTTAAAGGCAAATGCTGACTGGCTAGCCAATAATGTAAGTCAAACATTCCCACCTTTTAATCTAAAGAAAACAGAAGATAACAAGTATGTTATTGAAATGGCCGTAGCTGGTTTTGCAAAACAAGACATTGAGATTACACTTGAAAATAATAAGCTTGTAATTAAGGGTAATACTCAAGCTGATTCTGAGCCAAAGACAAATTATCTGCATATGGGAATTGCAGGACGTGCATTCACACGCCAATTTACCCTTGCTGATAATGTTGTAATTCATAATGCACATCTTGTTAATGGTATGCTTAAGGTTTGGCTCGAGAATATTATCCCAGAGGATAAGAAGCCAAAGAAGATCGAAATTGCAGATGCTCCTGCTCCCGCTTCAGATACTAAAACATTTTTAAAGGAATAAAAAATGTTAAACGCTTATAACTGGTTTTGTGCCATTATGAATTTTCGGAGAGAAATGTCTGATCTTCAGAGACTAACCGATCGTGATTTAAGAGACATTGGTCTAAATCGTACTGATGTTAATGCTATAGCTTGTGGAATGAAACGAGTTCGAGGCGTTTGACTATAAATAGGGGGGAGAAATCCTCCCTTTTTTATGAAAGAATTATATAATGACCACAATCACATCAGATCAATTACTAAAAATTTTTAATAAAACAAATCCTACTATTGTAAATTCATATGTCGAACCTATGAATAAAACATTTAGTAGGTATATCATTGATACACCAAGACGTATATCCATGTTTCTTGTACAAGTAGGTCATGAATCAGGTGGGCTTACGGCAATTCAAGAAAATTTAAATTATAGTGCCGATAGACTTTCTGTAGTATTTCCAAAATACTTTAAGGATGTTGACCCAAGTGCATATGCTAGAAATCCTGAAAAGATTGCTAATAGAGTATATGCCAGCAGAATGGGTAACGGTCCAGAATCTAGTGGTGACGGTTATCGTTATCGTGGTCGTGGACTTATTCAACTTACCGGTAAAAGTAATTATGAACGATTTGCTAAAAGTATGCTTATGCCTTTAGATCAAGCAGTTCAATATTTGACTACACCGGAGGGTGCCTGTATGTCTGCCGGTTGGTTCTGGGATGTTAATAATCTGAATGAACCTTCTGATGATGGTGATGTTATAGGATGCACCAGAAAAATTAACGGTGGTACAAACGGCTTGGAAGATCGTCAAAGTCACTATACAAAAGCACTACAAATATTTGGTGGTTGACATTCCTTGCTTCCTATGATATTATCAAAGGATAACAAGGGGCTGTATGATGGAATTTTATACCAATATTTTTACTCGTGGTGATAGAGTCTATTATCGTGGTTATAGAAATAATGTGCGTGTTACCGAAACTGTAAATTATAAGCCATATTTGTTTATTCCTTCACGTAAAGACAATAATACACAATATAAAACACTAGATGGAAAGCCAGTTGATAAACTTGGCTTTGATTCCATTTCTGATGCTCGTGATTTCCTAAAGGAATATAGTGATGTTTCCAATATGGAAATTTATGGCTTTAACCAATTTGGATACATGTTCATTTATGATAAGTTTCGTGGTGAAATTAATTATGATACTTCACTAATTAATGTGATTTCACTTGATATTGAGACCGATTCTTCTGGTGGATTTCCTGATATTGGTAAAGCCGATAAGGAAGTGACTGCCATTACCATCAGTAGAAAAGGTGAAAAGGTGGTATTTGGCATGTTTGATTACAAGCCAAAAGAAGATAATATCACTTATATTAAATGCAAAGATGAATGGCATCTACTAAATAATTTTCTTAGAGTTTGGCAGTCAGGTCGATTCTGTCCTGATGTGGTAACTGGTTGGAATATTGAGTTCTTTGATATTCCATATTTGGTCAATCGAATCAGAGGTGTTCTTGGTGAGCATGAAGCCAAGAAACTTTCACCATGGGAAATTCTTGATGAACGAACCGTGGAAATGCATGGCAATCAAAATCAAACATTTACACCAGCCGGAATTAATGTTCTAGACTATTTAAGTCTTTACAAGAAGTTCAAGTTTGAGCAACAGGAATCATATAAACTGGATTCGATTGCTGAAAAGGAACTTGGTGAAAAGAAGGTGGATTATCGTGCCGAAGGTTATACCTCACTTAATGATCTTTATGAACGTAATTTTGAATTGTTCATCGATTATAATATTCATGACGTTACACTGATTGATAGACTCGAGGAAAGGCTTAAGTTTATTGAACAGGTAGTTGCATTTGCATATGACGCAAAGGTGAACTATAGTGATACAATGACTACTGTTAAGCCCTGGGATGTTATTATTCATAATTATCTTATGGATCGTGCTATTGTAATCCCACAGTTTAAGAAGGGAAAATTTGACGGTGGACTTGTTGGTGGTCACGTAAAAGATGTAAAGGTCGGACTGAATGAATGGGTAGTTTCATTTGACTTGAACAGTCTATACCCACATCTGATTATGCAATATAATATCAGCCCTGAAACCAAGGTTGGTCGTGAACCATACTTTCCTAGTATTGACTCGATCCTAGATCAATATGCTGTTATTGAAAATGATGGTCATGCATATACCGCCAATGGTGTAAAGTTCCATAAGAAAAAGCAGGGATTCCTGCCTGCTCTAATGGAAAAGATGTATAATGATCGTACCGAATATAAAAAGCGTATGATCGAGGCCAAAAAACTACTTGAGGAAACACCAAAGAATAAAGTTGAGGAAAGACGCTTAATTGCTAATGATATTGCAAAATATCACAATTTACAGCTTGCCAAAAAGATCCAACTTAACTCAGCTTACGGCGCCCTCGGCAATGAATATTTCCGTTGGTTTGACTTTGATCTTGCCGAGGCTATTACCATGTCTGGTCAGTTGTCAATTCGTTGGATCGAACGGGACTTCAATGAGTATTTAAATAAAATGTTAAAGACAACCAAGGTTGATTATATTGTTGCAAGTGATACTGACTCGATCTATGTAAATATGAAACCGTTGGTCGATATGTTAGGTATCACAGATCGTGATAAAATAGTTGAGGCAGTGCATCAATTCTGTGAGACCAAGATTCAGAATATGATTAATAAGTCATATAAAAATCTTGCAGATTACATGTATGCTTATCAGCAAAAGATGTTCATGAAGCGTGAAACAATTGCCAATAAGGCAATTTGGAAAGCCAAAAAGATGTACATCTTGAATGCTCTTGATATTGAAGGTGTTCGTTTTAGTGAACCGCAACTAAAAATCCAGGGTATTGAGGCGGTTCGGTCATCAACACCTAAGGCATGCCGAACAAGTATTAAGGAAGCAATTAAGATCATCATGAATAAAGATGAATCATCACTTCAAGAATACATTGCAGACTTTAAAATTAACTTTATGTCTATGCCTTTCCAGGATATTGCTTTTCCCAGAGGAATGAAAGGCCTTGATGTTTATAAGGATAACAAGACCATATATTCAAAGGGAACACCAATCCATGTAAGAGGTGCTCTTCTTTATAATAACTTTATTAGTAAAAATGGAATGGGTGATGACTTTAAACTAATCGGTAACGGTGATAAGATTAAATTTGCATATCTTAAGTTACCAAATCATCTTCATGAAAATGTGATTTCAGTGCCTGATGAATTACCCAAGGAATTAGGACTGGATAAGTATATTGACTATGACATTCAACTACAGAAAAGTTTTATCGAACCAATCAAATCCATTCTAGAAACAATTGGATGGGAAGTGGAAAAAACAAGCACATTGGAGAGTTTCTTTGGCTAAATTTGATCAAGGTGGTGGTTGCCCATGCGGTTTATATCGTGAATGTGAACCAAATTGTGAATATAAGGAATTACAAATGAAAAATGATGATAATGATTTTGGCTTTACTTTTGCGGATGAGGGAAGTTTTGTAAAGTCAGATAACAGCAAATTACTTGAATTAAAAGCAATGATTATGCCACTTCTTAATAATCTTAAGAGAAATCCAGACAAGGATATTATTCAATGGCCAGGTAAGGATCGTGTAAAGAAAATTGATGCTTTCATTGTAAAGATGGATAAGTTAATTAACGATTGACATAATCAGCATATTGATATACAATAACATATAAACATACGAGGTATACATGTCACTAAAAGATAGACTGATTAAAAATAGTACAATTGACTACACTTCCACTTTGATGGACTCAAAGATCTATGGCAAGAAAGATATGATTCCGACTCGAGTGCCAATGATCAATGTAGCACTTTCAGGTAGTATTGATGGTGGACTGACACCAGGACTCACAGTACTTGCCGCTCCATCCAAGCACTTCAAGACTGCATTTAGTCTTCTGATGGCTGCAGCATTTTTAAAAGCAAACCCCGAAGGTATTATTCTATTCTATGACTCCGAGTTTGGTACTCCAGAATCATATTTTACTTCGTTTGGTGTTCCACTTGACTCGGTAGTTCATACACCCATCACTGATATTGAACAACTTAAGTTTGATGTAATGCAACAGCTTCAAGAACTTAAGCGTGATGATAAGGTCATGATTGTGATTGATTCTGTTGGTAATCTTGCTTCAAAGAAAGAAGTTGAAGATGCGCTAAAGGGTAGTTCGGCTGCAGATATGTCAAGAGCAAAGCAGCTCAAGTCATTATTCCGTATGGTCACTCCTCACCTGACTCTAAAAGATATTCCAATGGTTGTGGTAAACCATGTTTATATGACACAGGAAATGTATTCCAAGGCCGTTGTCAGTGGTGGAACCGGAATTTATTATTCTGCAGATAATATTTGGATCATTGGTCGCCAACAAGATAAGGACGATAAAGAATTACTTGGTTATCACTTTATTATTAATATTGAAAAGTCTCGTTATGTCAAGGAAAAGTCAAAGATCCCTATTACTGTAGGTTTTGACTCGGGTATTAATAAGTGGTCTGGTCTATTGGACTTGGCGCTTGAAGGTAAGTATATTGTAAAGCCAAAGCAGGGTTGGTATGCTCGTGTGGATCAAGAGACCGGTGAGATTTCCGGAAAGAACTACAGAGCAGCAGATATTGTTGATAATGCAGATTTTTGGAAGACTATTCTTAGTGAGACTAATTTTAATGAATGGATCAAAAATAAGTATGCATTGAGCAGTGGTGAAATTATGAAGAAAGACGACGATGAATAAAGTAATGATAACAGAATATCACAGCGATGATAAAAGTCTCAAAGCTATTATAAAGAAAGATAATAGCAATTATGGTTATTATGTTGACTTATATCTAAATGGTGATATAATCAAGACTTGTGATGTTGTAAATCATTCACTTCAATATGCCGAAGACCTGGCTTTAAATTATGTTGAAGGTATATTAAAAGTTAATTCTTAGGAGACTACATGGACTTCGAAAAGGTAATCTTTGGAAATCTTCTTGCAAGGGAGGAATATGGCCGTAAGGTCATTCCTTTCCTTAAGACTGATTATTTTCATGATGCTGCAGACCGTACTTTATTTGAACTTATTGAATCTTATACACTAAAATATAACAGATTTCCTACCAAGGAAACTCTTTCGATTGATTTAAAAAATAAAACTGGACTAAATGGTGGTATATTTGAGTCATGTAATGAAACTATTGGTGAACTGACTCATGATGACAATACAGAATTGGATTGGCTTGTTGAGAGAACCGAAAAGTTTTGTCAGGAAAAAGCAATCTATAATGCTATCATGCAATCAATTCAGATCATTGATGATAAAGACTCAAAGAATGACAAAGGTTCTATCCCAGCAATTCTGAGTGATGCCCTATCTGTAAACTTTGATACCAATATTGGCCATAACTTCCTCGAGGATATTGAATCTCGATTTGAATTCTATCATCGTAAGGAATTCCGAATTCCATTTAATTTGGAATATTTCAATGAAATTACAAAGGGTGGTTTGCCTAGGAAGACTCTGAATATTATTCTAGCAGGTACTGGTGTCGGTAAGTCACTATTCATGTGTCATTGTGCCGCCGGTAATCTACTTGACGGCAAGAATGTTCTTTATATTACAATGGAAATGGCAGAGGAAAAGATTGCCGAACGTATTGATGCCAATCTTCTTGATGTAACTATTGATGACCTCAGTATTATGCCTAAGGAAGCATTTTTCAAGAAATTGGAACGGGTCAAGACTAAGACTACCGGACGACTTATTATTAAGGAATATCCAACATCTGGTGCAGGTTCTGCCAATTTTAGGCACCTAATTAATGAATTGAAACTCAAGAAGAACTTTATGCCTGATATTATCTATATTGACTACCTGAATATCTGTGCATCAAGTAGAGTCAAATACTCTGCTAATATGAATAGTTATACTTATATCAAGGCCATTGCCGAGGAACTTCGTGGTCTTGCAGTTGAATTTAATCTCCCAATTGTCTCTGCTACACAGACAACCAGAAGTGGTTATAATAATAGTGATGTTGAATTGAGTGATACATCTGAATCATTTGCTCTACCTGCTACTGCTGATTTGATGTTTGCCTTGACAACGTCTGAGGAACTTGAGAGTCTAGGTCAAATAATGGTCAAGCAATTGAAGAATCGTTATAATGATCTGGCAAAGAACAAACGGTTTGTCGTCGGTGTTGACAGAGCAAAGATGAAACTATATGATGTTGACCAATCAGCCCAGGGCGGAATTCAGGATGATAAACCATTAATGGATAAAACTGAATTTGGTGAACGTGACTCGGATTTCTTTAAAAAGAGATCAAAGTTCGGCAAGAGCTTTGATGGATTTGCATAAAAATATTTTTTTATTTTTTTCTAAAACCATGATCTTGAGTATAAATACTATCACTGAAGCGGCATTAGTTTGGCTTTTGTCAAGCAAGTGGCACAGTGACTAACAGAGAAGGAATAGCTAGGAATAACGGTGGGGTTCCGCCTAGCAATGCCGCATTCGCTATTCAAAAGGGTTGAGTCCAAAAGGCTCAACCCTTTTTTATTATAAATAGATCAAAATATTCATTCACCTTCTAGAGGATTTGATCATATGGATTCGTTCAAACATTATATAACTGAGGTTGCTTTACAAGCCTCTGGCCGTGAAGCCGCTAGACATACCGCAAAATATATTACACCATATATTGGTAAAGAAGGTACTCATACTATTGCATCAAGAGCGCCAGGTTTAAATGCAGGTGATAAAGTAACTATACATTCACACCATGTAAATGATCAAGGTGTTCACCATATAGTAGTATCAAAGCCTGGTTCATCTGAAAAAACTACTATTCCTACTTCAAAAGTTCATAAAGTAGGGACAAAAACCGAAAATGAAGGTCATAAAGTAGAAACAAGATTTTTTGAAAGAATGCAACAAAAAGGTTTAACACCACCGGGCGCTAAACCAGCAGGATCAACAGCCGGTTCGGATGTACCAGTTATTAATAAAAAGAAAAAATTGACCCATACTGGTAGAGATGTACACGGTGCGGTACAACATAACGGTGAGGTAAAGAAAGATACCGGTGCTGCTTTTGGACAATTGACAATTAATCATGATCCCGCAAAAGGTGGTTGGCATATCTCAGACAAAGCAAGAGCGCTAAGACCAAAATATGCTCGCGCAATTGAAAAAGCGGGTATTATAGAACATATGAATAAGCACCATCCAGATCCAAATAAAACTGCTGTAACAGCAAGTGGTAGAGCAAAAAATGTTACAGTGGATCATCCTGATTTAAAGCCTGCTGATAGTTATTTGCAAGATCACCATGTGGATTTTGTCCATGTTGGAAGTCACGGTACTTATAAAGTTGGTGAACATGATACAACTGGTCATGGTATGCCATCACTTACAGGGCATGGTGTATGGACTGTTCGTCAAAAACAATTTGGTAATAATAAAGCAAGAACAGTTATGTTTCAGCCTAAAGGTAAAAAAGGTCTTGATAAAAGCCATGTGAATCTTGATGATGATAAACATCTTGATGAATTTGCAAAAACATTAGGGCATTAAAGGATAAATTTAAATGCTTAATTTTATAAACTATATTCATGAAGAAGCCGAAGAACAAGGTAAAGCCCTAAAACATTTAACACACGTTGAAGATTATGCAATTCACCATGGTCATGAAGGTATTTCACAAGCTACTGAATCATTAAATGCTCTTCATCATCATCTTCTCGGTAGAAAATCTGGACATACTTTTTCAAATAAAGCAGATGGTGCGCCATCAATAGTTTATGGTGATCATCCTCATACTGGTCACTTTTTTGTTGCTTCTAAATCTGCATTTAATAAAAATCCAAAGATTAATTATACCGAACAAGATATTGATAAAAATCATGGACACGCGCCTGGTCTTGCTCTTAAGTTAAAAGAAGCATTAATACATTTACCAAAAACCATGCCAAAAGAAGGTGGTGTATATCAAGGTGATTTAATGTATGGTAAAGGTGATGTAAGTACAAAAGAAGGACACCATCATTTTACCCCAAATCTACTTACATATTCAGTAGATAAGAATAGCGATGAAGGTAAAAAAGTTAAAAATTCCAAACTCGGTATTGTTACGCATACAATATATAAAGGTAAAGGTGGACTTGAAAATATGTCTGCCACACCGCTGTCTGCAAAAGAAAGAAAAAACTTTACCGAACATCCAGATGTGAACAATATTGATCCTTCACAAACATCCGATAAAGTAAACCCACGAAACTACACCGGCGAAGAACAAGCAAAGTTTCATGAACATATGGAAAATGCAAGAAAAGCATATTCCAAAGCATCACCAGAAATGTATGATTCATTAAAAGGCCATGAAGCTACATTAGAACAACATGTAAATGATCAAGTTCGAAAAGGTGGTATTCCTTCCACTGAAGGTTATACCAAATTTCTGACAGATAAAGCACAAAAAGATATTGATAATGTAAAGACTGAAAAGTCTAAGCAACAAAAGCATCAAGCATTAGCAGATAAACTTAAGAATATTGTAGATAATAAAAAACATTTTGATGATTTATTAAAGATACACGGCCATCTACAAAATGCAAAGAATGTTCTTTTGGGTGTTGATGCTAAAAATGGCCAATCAGGTGAAAATCCATTAGGTAAAACTTCTATTAATGGTAATCCAACCGCAGGTGAAGGTATTGTTGGGACCAATAAAGAAGGACATATGTTTAAATTTGTAAATAGGGGTGCAGGTGGCTTTGCACAACAAAATTTAAGTGGCGGTAGATTCCAAAAAGTTACAGAGGAACAAGAAAAACGTGATGTAATTACATTTGGTCGTTTAAATCCACCAACTATTGGACATGAAAAATTAGTTAATCATGTTCAAAAACTTGCAAAAGATACAAATGCTGACCATATAATTGTGATGTCAAATTCACAAGACAGTAAGAAAAATCCATTAACACCCGAACAAAAACTAAAACATGCTAGAAGAGCATTTCCATCGGCAAACCTAAAAATGGCCACTGCGGAGCATCCAACTCTATTACACCATTTGTCTAAACTTCATAGCCAAGGTGTAACTCATCCAACAATCGTGGTTGGTCAAGATAGAGTTGATGAATTTAAAAAACTAACCGGAAAATATAATGGTGTTTCCGCACGTCATGGTTACTATAACTTTAAACATATAAACATACAATCTGCAGGCCAACGAGATCCTGATGCTGAGGGCGCTGAAGGTATGTCTGCTTCAAAAATGAGAGACCTTGCACAAAAAGGTGATAAGGAAGGTTTTGCTAAAGGCGCACCTTCTGCTATGAAACCAGAACATGTTGAAGATATGTATAATGATATAAGAAATGGAATGAAAGAAAAGTCAAAATCAGTAAAAGAGAGTGTTACTTATACTGTATTGCGTATCATCAAAGAATCATTGGATTATAAATAATAAAAAATAAGAGGGTGTATCATGGACTTAGAAGAAAAACGAGGCCTTTGGGATAATATTCACGCAAAACGTGAAAGAATTAAGCATGGTTCGGGTGAACATATGCGTAAGCCCGGATCAAAAGGTGCCCCAACTGCAGCAGATTTTAAGAATTCACAAACCAAAACTGAATCTTATGAAACAGCAGAACCTCAATCAAAAAATAAGAATGATCCAAGTTCCAGATTTGATAGCACTGATTCATTGGTTAATATCTATAAAAAAGATACACCTGGGCAGTCAACTAAGAATATAGTAAAAAAAGTAATTCGTGAAACACTTGAGTCACAATGTTCTTGTGGTGGTAATTGTGGGTGTTCAAAACCAAAAAAGACTGTTGGTGAGGCCACATATCAAGGTAAAACGGTTCCTCTTAATAAACCAATGGCCGGTGATATTAAGAAGTCAAAAGTATATGTAGATCCCGATGGTGATGGTAAAGCACAAAAAGTTAATTTTGGCGATAAACATTTAAGTATTAAAAAGAATATTCCTGCCCGCAAACGTTCATATTGTGCTCGTTCAAGTGGTCAAGGTAATCTAACAGATAAAACAAGTGCAAATTATTGGTCACGTAGAGCATGGGACTGTTAAAATTTAAAGACTATATAAAAGAACTTAGTGTTCCGCAAGGAACCACGGGTAAACGTAAAGAAGTTTCTACGTCAATGGTGGCGATTAGAATGGCATCTGGTAAAATAGAAAAACACCCACCCGGTAAAAGCAGTAGTTCCGGTAGTGGTGGTGAATAGGAGATAAACATGAATATAATAATTATTTCAGCTATAATCATTGCAGCAGTTTATGGTGCTTGGTATTTTCTAAACTTTGTTATTAAACCGAAGAATGTGGAAGCTGCTGCTCTTTTAAAGCCTGTTGTTGATGAAGTTAATAAAATTGAAGAAATGGTAACAAAAGATCTTGCAAATACTTCAATTTCAGATACCGCAAATATTTCAAAAATTATTGTTGATGAAGCCAATAAAGTTAAAAATACAGTAATTGCAGACATTAAAGGTAAGCAATAATGAATGATTTGATTCAGCAGATGAAGGTGGTTTTATCATCTTCATTTGCCCTTTATTTAAAGACACATAACTTTCATTGGAATGTTGAGGGCCCCAATTTTCCTCAATATCATTCATTTCTTGATGGTATGTATAATGAAATTTGGCTTGCTGTTGATGCAATTGCCGAGCATATTAGAGCACTTGATGCATATGCTCCAGGAAGCCTGAGTCGTTATTCACAACTTTCGGCGATTGATGATCAACTTAATATACCTTCAGCAAAAGCAATGCTTGCTGAGTTGGAATTGGATAATCAAAAGATTATCAATGAACTCAATAAAGCCCTTGAATTAGCTGAATCTGCAAATAAACATGGTCTTGCTAATTTTATTCAAGATCGTATTGATATTCACGAGAAACACAAATGGATGTTAAAGGCCTCAGGTAAATAAATGCCAACAAATTATTCAAATCAATTGCGTATGCGCACTGTTAGAAAACCTGGTGAAGGTCCATCTGACGGTGCACAACGTAATTCTCGAATTGCTGCCATGAGTGCAACTAAACGTGCGGATAGTAAAGAAAATAAAGAACAACTAATTAAACAACGTACTGCCAATGCAGAACAACGTAAGAAGGAAGTAATGCAAATGGCTAAAGAAGAATCTGTCGCAGAAGCCAAGATGACAAAGAAGTTTGTATTTGATAAGCCATATCAGCCTCTAGTTAAAGCATATTCAAATCATGACACAGATCATTTAAAGGATATGCATAAGCGCTGGTCCGAAAGTCACCAGAGAAATATGAAGGGCTCGATGGATACAAATACAAGTGAAAAATTATTAGCAGTTAATCACGTATTAAAAAGTCGTGGTGAAGATATGAAGATGCCAGAACATAAAAATCTTGGTATGCATGTTCACGTTATGAAAGAAGAAACCAATACAGAGAAGCGTGAAAAAATCAAGAATGTTGCACGTATGGATGATGCGGATCCAACATCTGAAAAATCAACTTTGAGCAAAACCGGATCAATTAAAACAAAGATTGTAGAGGAAAAACCAACAATGTCATTACCAAATTTTGGACTTTCAGCAAGTCTAATTGCTGCTGCTCGTCAAATCGTTGAAAAGAAAGATGATGCAAAACTTACCGGTGGTAAGACACAAGTTGAAGTAGAACCTGAAACAGATGATCGTTCCGAAAGTGATGAAGATACATCTACTTCAAAGAAGAAAAAGAAGCTCGATCCGGTTGGTAAAGAAGATGATGACGTTGATAATGATGGAGATGTTGATAAGTCAGACAGTTATTTGAAGAATCGTCGCAAAGCCATCGGTAAGGCAATCAAAGAAGATGAACAACTTGATGAAGTATCAAAATGGCGCAATGGACCAGAAGGTAAAACTTGGTCAAAAACTGCACACGCTGACGATGATGATTATGCATACACTAAAGACTTTTTTGGTGGGGCAAAGGAACCAAATATTCCTTCCCATAAAGCTACCGGTAAAGTTACAAGTTCCACATATGCAGATAAAGTTGGTGCAAGAAGTCAAACACCAGCCACTGGTCCTCGTGGTTCAAAGGCGGCTTCAATTGCTGCCGCTAAAAAACTTCGAGATAGATCAGGCGTAGGATTTGGTCCTAAAGGTAAGTTGCCTGAAGAAGTTGAACTTGATGAAGTATCGAAGTCAACTCTCGGTTCATATGTAAAGAAAGCAAGTGATGATGCCACTAAGCATTCATACATGGCTGCTAAGACCGGTGATTTAGATACTGCTGCAAAGGCCTCAAAGAGAATCCGTGGTATTGCTAAAGCCACTGATAAGCTTACAAAAGAAGACTTTACAGCCGATGAACTTGCTCGTATTGATGAAATTGCACAGTCAATCTTTGAAATAGCAGCACCAGGGCTTGATTCAGATAAGAAATATGCAAAAGGCGATGTAACCAATGCCGTTCTTTCGGATGAAAAGAAGCCTGGTATGGATGATGATCAACATAAGCATCCAATGCAACAACTAGAAAAGATTGCACATTCTGTTGAAGGTAGAGAACCACATTTTGAACATAAAGATGGTTCTAAGACTAAAGTCGGTAAGACTCTAGCAAGACAATTGAAGTCTGTTCACGATTCCATGAAAACTACACAAGAAAAAAATAAGTTTGCTGATTCTGTTCATGCTAATCGTGATTCAATGAGAGCCGCTGCAGATAAGCATCTCTAATATAATTCTTTTTATAAATAAGAAAAACAATTTAGGAGTAAAACCATGCCACTTTGGGGTAGAAACGACCAAGCTGTTACAGCTAATAGTACAACAACAAAGGAGTCTTCAAATGGGGCTCCAATTGGAACATACGCACTTGTAAAAGGTGACCAAGTAAATCGTACCGATGGTGCAAATGCTCACTTCGGTAATACATCAATAGGTTCAAGAGCTTATACTGATTCAAATATGTTTGAAAACACATCAATTGGTGCATTCCAAGCTAATATGGCTATTGGTGTGTTTGGTGTGGATAATACTGAAATGGGATTCAATAGCGGTCCTCTCGGTCTTGCTAGAGTTGTATACGGTGGAACAGGTTATAGTGCAAATGCCACCGTAACTATCACTGTAACAAACGGTGGTTCTGGTGCTGTTATCAATGCTTTTGCTAATACAACTGCTGGTTACGGTGGTAAGATCACTGCTCTCAATGTTTCATCAAACGGTTCTGGATACATCAATGATCCAACCCTTACTATTTCAGCTCCATCAGCTTTAAATATTACAGCCAATACAACTGGTGTAAGTAATACTGCTGATGTTCTTTTACTTGCAACTGCAAACTCACGTTTCCAGGCGGGTGATAGACTCTATTATGGTGTTCCAACTGGTAATACAGCCATTCCTAATCTTATCGGCAATACATTCTATTATGTAACATTTGCAAATACAACTGCTCTAGCTGTTTCAGCAACAAAGGGTGGTACGAACGTTGATATTGCTACAACTGTTGCAGTAGCTGGTGAAACCCATACATTGACCGGTGATACAGCAACTGGTATTGTCATCGCACGCGGCGCAAAGAATGGCGGTGTTGCACACGCTGGCTGGGTTCTAAGAAAAGAAGGTACTGGTGGTAGAGCAGGTCGTGTTCACTACGAAACTCTTGTAGCTATGGGGTCACTTGGTGCACAAACTGCTGCTTATGGTACTTCAGCACTTGTTGGTGATGGTAACGACGATATTGTATTCCACGAATCATAATAAATACTACTAAAATATAGGGGTATTTTATTGTGGCAAATGACGCTAAAAAGATAAGTGAATTGGTTGTTGTAACTACCCTATCTGCAAATGATAGGGTAGTTATTTTAGCTAATCCATCTAGTTCAGCTAATGCTAGAACAATAACAGTAGCTAATTTTGCTAATAATGTAACAGCTAATAATGCAAATTATCTCGGTGGTGTATTATCAACTTCTTATGTTAACACTACGGGTGCGTATACAATAAGTGGCGTTCATACGCACAGCGCTAATCTTTTGGTCGCCACAAACACCTTTAATCTAGGTACAAACATCAATGGCGCTAACGGATATACATATCTACCTAATGGTTTTAAATTAAATTGGGGTTGGGTATCCGCTAATTCAACAACGGGAAATGTTACTTTTTCTAGTGCTTATACTACGAATGTATATTGTGTTGTTGCAACAAGTAATACCTCGACTGCAACGTACCAGCCCTCGGTTATATCAACTAATAACACAGTTGCTGCTATTAGAACTGCTAATGCAACTGTAACAAATGTGTTTTGGCAAGCTATAGGCTATTAAACTATTGTAAAGAATAATTGATGAATGAACATTTAACTGATGAGAATTTTTTAATATATTGTGCTAAAGTATATGATAATCTCGGTATGACTTCAACAGAGGAATTTATTGAAGATCTTGATAGAATAAAATATATTAAAAAGTTACTTACTCGTTATGTCGAAACAGGTGAATTAAAAGAAAGATTGATCCTCAATCATATTATAACTCTTCATAATTGTTTTAATAAACATCTTGCTAAAATTTTATTTTTAAAAGCAGAAAAACAATTTCATCATATTAAGCCTTTTTTAATCTTAATTAATGCACTTCCTGAAAAAATAAATAACGTAGGTGAACACAACATAGTTTATATGGACACTATACCTTTAGATACAAAAATTGTTTCAGCACTACGGAAAATTAATAATGGATAAAATTAAAGAAGATATGGCTTCAACTGGGGCTTTTAATTCTGCCGGCAGTGGTGGAGTTGATGGTATTGGCGTTGGGTCAAAAGGTGAACCAGGTGTTTATCCAAAGAAAAAAAAGTTGCGTGTTATAGCTCCAATGTTAAAACGTAAAGGACAATAAAATGAATCCAGAAGAGCGTTTTGATAAGATAGATGATGCCATTCAAAGACTTGCTGTTGTTGCTTCTGATCTTTCCAAGATGCTTGCCGTACATGAGCATCGTATTGGTCAACAAGAAAAAACTTATGAAAACATTGTGTCATCAATGGAAAAACGTAGAACTGAAATTGACGTTACATTAAAAGATGTTTATCATACGATTAAAACCGAAAATAATGCTCTAAAAGATTATTTTACCAAAGAAAATATTGAACAGAATACAAAAATTGATTTTCTTGAAAAAAGATTCTATATGGCATTAGGCGCTATTACAATAATAGGTTTATTTGCATCTCATATTATGAAAGTATTGTTTAATATTCAAAGTTAAAACAAAAAACTATAGTTGACTTTTTCTCTAGCCATGTTATAATCCTAGTGAGGTTACAAAATGGATTATAGTTATGAATTGGCTTGATGCAAAATACTTAAATATGGTTTCACCTAGACTTAGGAATTACAAACGTAAGTCTGGTACTCTGGTTAATTTCTCATGCATACTTTGTGGTGATTCAACCACCAATACCAGGAAGGCCAGGGCTTACATTTATGAAAAAAAAGGTAATACTTTATTTCATTGTCATAATTGTGGCGCCACTAAAAACTTTCCTAATTTTTTAAAGACTATTGACTTTCAATTGTATAGTGATTATAATATCGAATTGCTCAAAGACAGTAAAATAGTTAATAAAGAAAAAGATGAATTTGAGCAATTCGTTGCAAAAATGAAAACACCTTTGTTTATTAAAGATGGGCCGCTTAAAGGACTTAAAAAAATTAGTCAGTTAACTGCAGATCATTTTTGTAAAGAATATGTTGCAGGTCGACAAATCCCAAATATATTTCATTCGAAGATGTTTTATTGTCCCAAGTTTTTTACATGGGTCAATACTTTTATTCCTGAAAAATTTAGTGAGGAATCATTGCTATATGATGAGCCTAGACTTTTGATTCCTTTTATTAAGGATGACAAGATGCATGCTTTTCAAGGTAGATCTTTGAGTAAAGAGTCAAGTCTTCGTTATATCACTATTGTATATGATCAAGATACACCAAAGATTTATGGATTGGATACAGTCGACTATGATAAAAAAGTATATGTTTTTGAAGGTCCGATTGATTCAATGTTTGTACCTAACTCAATTGCTACTGCTGGTGGTGATCTTGTTTCTACTGTAAAAGATATTCCTAAGAAGAACTTGGTTGTTGTATATGATAATGAACCACGGAGTATAGAGACTAAACAAAAGATTGACAAAGCTGTAATAAATGGTTATAATGTATGTGTGTGGCCAAGTAATCTTGAACATAAAGACGTGAATGATATGATCCTGAATGGACTGTCTGCAGATTTCGTCCGATATATAATTGATACAAATACTTATAGAGACCTCAAAGCCAAATTGGCATTAAATATGTGGAGCAAAGCATGAAATTCGATGTTGTTTCGTTTGAAGATAATCCAGACGGTTCTGGTACTATGGTCATTGACTTTGATAATGAAGCCTTGATTGCTTTTGCAAAGATTGGTATTCTTAAAGTATTGACTGATGAGGCTGAACGCGTTATTAAAGAACATGAAGAGGTAAGTGAATGAGTATTCAAAAGCGCCTTAGAGCATATGCTAAGAATGAAAGTGGTTGGCACAATATTGATGATACATGTGAAGAAGCTGCTGATATGATTGATACGTTGGTATATTATATTAATCGCTTGATTGAAGGCGATGATTGTATCGAAGCACTGTCAGAGTCTATGCATAAGTTTGGTTTTTGGGATGAAGATGGTTTTCGTATTGAAAGTGAAGATGAATGAACAATGCAAAAATAATTGCTATTACTAACCCTTTGATTGAGGGGGTTGAATCAGCAGATAAATTTATTGCTTATGCAGCTCGAGTGTCCAATCCTAGTAATCAAATGAATACTGGTACATCAGAAAAGTTGCTTAAGTATTGTATTAAAAACAAACACTTCTCGATTTTCGAGATGGTTAATGTAGTTATGGAGATAGATACAACTCGTGACATTGCTCGACAAATTCTACGTCATCGCTCATTCTCGTTTCAAGAATTTTCACAACGCTATGCTGATCCTACAAAGGATCTTGGGTTCGTAACTCGAGAAGCAAGACTTCAAGATTTTAAGAATCGACAAAATAGTATTGAGATTGAAGATGATCTTGAATTGATGTCTGAATGGAATAAGAGACAATTATCTTTAATCGAGAAGACTAGTGATGTATATGATTGGGCAATCAGAAATGGTATTGCTAAGGAACAAGCTCGAGCAGTTCTTCCCGAAGGCTTGACTAAATCTAGAATGTATATGAACGGTACTCTTCGTTCTTGGATTCATTATTGTGAACTCAGAATGGAAAATGGTACACAAAAAGAACATAGACTTGTTGCGGAATCAGCTTGGAATGAATTGTCTGTGTATTTCAAGTTTCTAACAGAAAAGTAAGGTAATAACAAATGATTAGAGTAACAAAACGCGAAGGCCACAATGAACCATTGGATCTGGAAAAGTTCCATAAGGTTGTTCGTTGGGCTTGTGAAAATCTTACCGGTGTTTCTGAAAGTGAGATTGAACTTAAGTCACAGGTTCAATTTTATGATAATATTAAGACAAAAGATATTCACGAAACTTTAATCAAAGCAGCATCTGAACTGATTGATTCAGAAACACCTAACTATCAATATGTTGCATCACGATTGATTAATTATGCACTTCGTAAAGAAGTCTATGGCGGGCCTGATCCATGGGATCTTAGTATTCACATTTATGAAAATGTTGAAGCAGGATTCTATGATAAAGATATTTTAAATCAATACACTGTTGATGAAATGAAGATATTGAATAAGTATATTGATCATAATCGTGATTTTAATATTGCTTATGCAGGTATGGAACAATTTCGTGGCAAGTATCTAGTTAAGAATAGAGCAACAAAACAATATTATGAAACACCACAAATGGCGTTTATGCTTATTGCTATGACTCTATTTCGTAACTATGCGAAAGAAATTCGCCTGAAGTGGGTCAAGGATTTTTATGATGCAGTGTCTACATTTGAAATTTCCTTGCCAACACCAATTATGGCAGGCCTTCGCACACCACAACGTCAGTTTTCATCTTGTGTATTAATTGAGGCTGGCGATTCGCTTGATTCCATTATTGCAACTACTGGCGCAATTGTAAAGTATATTAGCCAGAAGGCCGGCATCGGTATTGGTGCTGGTTCTATTCGTGCAATTGGAACACCAGTTCGTAATGGTGATGCCACATCTGAAGGTAATATTCCATATTATAAGCTATTCCAGGCAGCAACTAAATCTTGTAGTCAGGGTGGTGTTCGCGGTGGATCAGCAACTATTCATACAGTGTTTTGGCATAAAGAAATTGAGGATATTCTAGTACTTAAGAATAATAAAGGTACTGATGAGAATCGTGTTCGGAATATGGATTACTCAATCCAATTCAATAAAGTTATGTATGAACGTCTATTGACCGGTGGTAATATTACACTATTTGATCCACATGATGTTCAAGATATGTATGATACATTTTTTACTGATGTGGATAAGTTTCGTGAACTTTATGAAGCAGCAGAAAAGAATCCAGCTATAAATAAAAAAGTTGTATCTGCTATTGATTTGTTTTCTACATTTATACAGGAACGTAAAGATACAGGTCGAATTTATCTCATGAACGTTGACCATGCAAATGATCATGGAGCATTTGATAAACATATGGCGCCGATTAGACAATCCAACTTGTGCCAAGAAATTGATCTTCCTACTAAGCCATTAAATAGTCTTGATGATGAGAATGGTGAAATTAGTCTTTGTACTTTAGCAGCAATTAATTGGGGAAAAATCCGTGATCCTAATGATTTTGAACGTGTTTGTACTCTTAGCGTCCGTGCATTGGATGAGTTGCTCGATTATCAGAATTATCCAGTCGAGGCAGCCAAGCGGTCAACCATGTCGAGAAGACCACTTGGAATTGGTATTATCAATTTTGCTTACTGGCTTGCTCGTAATGACCTTAATTATCAGCATATAAATTCTGAAGGTCTACAAAGGATCCACGAATATGCAGAAGCATGGTCGTATTACTTAATCAAGGCATCTGTCGATCTTGCAGCAGAAAAAGGTCAATGTTTATTCTCAAATCAAACAAAGTATCATTATGGTCAATTCCCGATTGATACATATAAAAGAGATGTTGACGAATTGGCAAAACCGATATATAATATGGATTGGAATGGTCTACGTCTATCTATTGCTGAACATGGTATTCGTAATTCCACATTAATTGCTTTAATGCCATCTGAGACAAGTGCTCAAGTTTCCAATTCAACAAATGGAATTGAACCACCACGTGCTTTGGTATCGGTTAAGACATCTAAGGATGGAGTACTTAAGCAAGTTGTTCCAGAGGTTCGTAGGCTTAAAAATAAGTATGACTTGCTTTGGGACCAAAAGTCACCTGAAGGATACTTAAAGATTTGTGCCGTATTACAGAAGTTTATTGATCAAGGTATTTCTGTTAATACTAGTTATAATCCTAAGTTCTATAATGATGATCAAATTCCTTTATCAGAGCTTATTAAGCATGTAATTATGTTTTATAAGTATGGTGGTAAGCAACTTTATTATTTTAATACTGCAGATGGTGCTGGTGAGGCAAATATTGAATCAACAAATAATCAAGTACCAGAAATGGTTGAAGAGGATTGCGACTCATGCAAAATCTAATCCAGTTAAATCCGCCTTTACCAATAGTAACACCTCTTGGTAAAGGCTTTGCACATGTTTTAATTGACTATGGAATTGAACATGATTTAATGTGGGTTTGTTTTCAGAATGATACCGGTGAATGTTGGACCTGGGCAAATAAAGATATTAGAGCAGATAAAAATATCACGATAGGAAGAAACTATAATGACTTATAGCGTATTTGATTCTAGTAACAAAAAAGATCATTTAAAAGTTCGTGCATTCTTTGATGATGCTCCAACTATTGCACGATTTGATAAACAAAAGTATCCGTTCCTAGAAAAACTCACTAGACAACAGATGGGTTTTTTCTGGGTACCCGAAGAAGTTGATTTGACTCGTGATAGTAAAGACTTTCGTGATCTATCAAAGCATGAACAACATATTTTTACCAGTAATCTAAAGCGTCAGATCTTACTTGATTCAGTTCAAGGTAGAGCACCATCTGCGGCATTTGGTCCTATTTGTTCATTGCCTGAATTAGAGAATTGGATTGTTGCTTGGACATTTAGTGAATCCGTTCATTCACGTTCTTATACACATATCATTCGTAATGTCTATAGTGATCCGTCAAAAGTTCTTGATGGTATCCTTGATATGCAAGAAATTGTAAATTGTGCTAAAGATATTAGTTTATATTACGATAACTTAATTGATCTGAACCAACGTGCAAATAGTGGTAGTCATGTACATCTAATTCCAAATTCTTATAAGCATAAGAAAGCACTCTGGATGGCTCTTATGTCTGTTAATATTCTTGAAGGTATTCGTTTCTATGTAAGCTTTGCATGTTCATGGGCATTTGCTGAATTAAAAAAGATGGAAGGCAATGCCAAGATTATTAAGCTGATTGCTCGTGATGAGAATCTACATCTTGCAAGCACCCAACAACTACTAAAGATTCTATCTCAAGATGATCCTGACTTTGTGACCATTCGTAATGAAACGAAAGATGAATGTGTAGCAATGTTCAAGTCTGCTGCTGAACAAGAAATAAAGTGGGCAGAATATCTATTCA
>Ga0209188_1000465_pt1 | contig 39250 bp, 26 predicted proteins | sample C_130625_EF_Meta_FD_187307 | JGI IMG/M metagenome (GOLD analysis project Ga0209188, IMG submission 187307) | Freshwater microbial communities from Lake Croche, Canada to study carbon cycling - C_130625_EF_MetaG (SPAdes) (version 2) | ecosystem: Environmental > Aquatic > Freshwater > Lake...
CTACTACCCATAGAAACATCGCCTTGTAAAACAGTACGGCCAAATGCATACATATTTCCACCGAAAGAAACATCATTAGAAACAAATAAACGGGCATTCATAGATACATCCGAACCAATAAACAACCTACTACCCATAGAAACATCGCCCTGTAAAACTGTACGACCGAGTGAATATAAATTTCCACCAAATGATACATCATTAGAAACAAATAAACGTGCATTCATAGAAACATCCGAACCAATAAATAACCTGCTACCCATAGAAACATCGCCTTGTAAAACAGTCCGGCCAAATGCATACATATTTCCACCGAAAGATACATCATTAGAAACAAATAACCTAGCATTCATAGAAACATCCGAACCAATAAACAACCTACTACCCATAGAAACATCACCCTGTAAAACTGTCCGTCCAAATGCATACATATTTCCACCAAATGATACATCATTAGAAACAAATAAACGGGCATTCATAGAAACATCCGAACCAATAAATAATCTACTACCCATAGAAACATCGCCCTGTAAAACTGTCCGTCCAAATGCATACATATTTCCACCGAAAGATACATCATTAGAAACAAATAAACGGGCATTCATAGATACATCCGAACCAATAAATAACCTACTTCCCATAGAAACATCGCCCTGTAAAACTGTCCGGCCAAATGCATACATATTTCCACCGAAAGAAACATCATTAGAAACAAATAAACGTGCATTCATAGAAACATCCGAACCAATAAATAACCTACTACCCATAGAAACATCGCCCTGTAAAACTGTCCGTCCAAATGCATACATATTTCCACCGAAAGATACATCATTAGAAACAAATAAACGGGCATTCATAGATACATCCGAACTAATAAATAACCTACTTCCCATAGAAACATCGCCCTGTAAAACTGTCCGGCCAAATGCATACATATTTCCACCGAAAGATACATCATTAGAAACAAAAAGCCGGGCATTCATAGAAACATCCGAACCAATAAACAACCTACTACCCATAGAAACATCGCCCTGTAAAACTGTACGACCAAATGCATACATATTTCCACCGAAAGATACATCATTAGAAACAAAAAGCCGGGCATTCATAGAAACATCCGAACCAATAAACAACCTACTACCCATAGAAACATCGCCCTGATGAATTGTACGGCCGAGTGAATACAAGTTTCCACCAAATGATACATCATTAGAAACGAATAAACGGGCATTCATAGAAACATCCGAACCAATAAACAACCTACTACCCATAGAAACATCGCCTTGATGAATTGTACGGCCGAGTGAATATATGTTTCCGCCAAAAGATACATCATTAGACACGAAGAGGCGGGCATTCATAGAGACATCCGAACCAATAAACAACCTACTACCCATAGAAACATCACCTTGATGAATTGTACGGCCGAGTGAATACAAATTTCCACCAAATGATACATCATTATATACAAACAAACGGTTGTTCATAGATACATCCCCTTGTAATATTGTTCGTCCATCTACATAAAAATTTGATGCGAAAGATACATCACCTGCTACGAATAATCTTGCCAAAATTGAAAAATCTGTATTAGCAGTACTACTAACATTAGTTTGTTGAATACTTACATAATTAATTTGCTGAACATTTAATCTTCCTAATATTACTACGTCATTAGATATATATAATCGTCCACTCATTGAAACATCATTTGCAACATACAAACGGGCATTCATAGAAACATCACCTTGTAAAACTGTACGTCCAAGTGAATACATATTTCCACCAAAAGAAACATCATTAGAAACAAATAAACGTGCATTCATAGAAACATCCGAACCAATAAACAACCGACTACCCATAGAAACATCACCTTGATGAATAGTACGTCCAAGTGAATACATATTTCCACCAAAAGAAACATCATTAGAAACAAATAAACGGGCATTCATAGATACATCTGAACCAATAAACAACCGACTACCCATAGAAACATCACCTTGATGAATTGTACGTCCAAGTGAATACATATTTCCACCAAAAGAAACATCATTAGAAACAAATAAACGGGCATTCATAGAAACATCCGAACCAATAAACAACCGACTACCCATAGAAACATCACCTTGATGAATAGTACGGCCAAGTGAATACAAATTTCCACCAAATGATACATCATTAGATACAAATAATCGGGCATTCATAGAAACATCCGAACCAATAAACAATCTGCTACCCATTGAAACATCACCTTGTAATACTGAACGACCAAATGAATACATGTTTCCGTTAAAAGAAACATCACTTCCCACAAATAAACGGTTATTCATACAAACATCAGTAAAATAAATATTACTACTAGAAAATGATAAGACTGTACCGCCAATATACAAACTACCTGCTGGTATAAACATTCTACCATTTAATGAAAAGTCGGACCCAAAATATGCACGACCATTAACAGAAATATCATTTACAACATATAGTTTTCCACCAAAAGAAACATCACCTCCCACATACAAACGATTATTCATAGAAACATCACCCTGTAAAATTGTACGACCCGATGTAAACATATTTCCATTAAAAGATGCATCACCACTAATAAACATTCTGTTATTCATGGAGACATCACCTTGTAAAGTGGTACGACCAAATGAGAAGATATTTCCATTAAAAGATGCATCGCCACTAATAAACATCCTGGTATTGATAGAAACATCACCCTGTAAAATAGTACGACCATATGAGTACATATTTCCACCAAAAGATACGTCATTAGATACAAATAATCGGGTATTCATAGAAACATCACCATGTAAAATAGTACGACCGAATGAGTACATATTTCCATTAAAAGATGCATCGCCACCAATAAACATCCTGTTATTCATAGAAACATCACCCTGTAAAATTGTACGACCCGATGTAAACATATTTCCATTAAAAGATGCATCACCACTAATAAACATTCTGTTATTCATTGAGACATCACCTTGTAAAATAGTACGACCGAATGAGTACATATTTCCGTTAAAAGATGCATCGCCACTAATAAATATCCTAGTATTCATAGAAACATCACCCTGTAAAATAGTACGACCATATGAGTACATATTTCCACCAAAAGATACATCATTAGATACAAATAATCGGGCATTCATAGAGACATCATTGGATACATACAAACGACCATTCAAAGATATATCTTCTGCGATAACAAGTGTATAATTTGTAGTACTAACATTTGTATAAATAATACTAGAATTACTATATTCATAAACGTTTAATCTACCATTTATTATTAAATCAGAACCAACAAACAACCTACTACCCATAGAGACATCACCCTGCAAAATAGAAGACCCTAATACATAAAAATTACTGTTTAAAGAGACATCATTAGACACAAACAAACGGGCATTCATAGAAACATCATTACTTACAAATAACCGACTATTCATAGAAACATCACCGTAAATAAATAAACGATTATTCATGGAAACATCACCTTGCAAAATAGTAAGACCTAGATGATAAACATTTCCATTTAAAGACACATCATTAGAAACAAACAAACGTGCATTCATAGATACGTCACTAGATACAAACAAACGGCTATTCATAGATACATCACCATCAATAAATAATCTAGTATTTATAGAAACATCGCCCTGTAAAATAGTACGACCTAGAGTATAGAGATTCCTATTTAATGATACATCATTTCTAACAAATAGACGAGAATTTAAAGATACATCATTTGTAACATATAATCTTGAATTAATGGATAAATCATTACCTATGAACAAAGACCCAGTCATATTATTAATTGTATTACTATTACCGATGTAGATATTTTGTACATTATTGTTATTTAATAAATAAAAGGTAGGATTATTTGAAAAAATCTTACCTCCATCATTAATATTTAAATCTCCAGACATAACCATATTTCCAGAAAGCTCAAAAACTGTATTATCAACTCTATTAAAAAGGTTTGGATAGTAACCATAAATTATTTTACTAGCACCATTAACACCATTAAAAATTTTATTATTATTTACATAGGTATTTGCTGAAAAATCACTAGTTACTACCGAAAAAACAAAGGTATTAATATCATTCATAACAACATTAATTAATTTATTATTTCTACCATTAATTCTATTGCTTATTCCAGAAGAATTTAATAAAGTATCTGATACGATAGCCCAATTACTACTATTACTTTGCCAATTTGTACTATATATAAAAATTCCGTTATTTCCCACTGCAACAGCTTTTGAAAGGTCATAAATGTAAACACTATTTAAAACAACATTACCCGTACCAATACCTATATTACTCAATAATGTATCATTCCATACAGTACCATTATTTGTCCAAGATAATTTATTATTACCAACAGCTATAACGTTAGAATTATCAAATACAAACAAAGAATTATAAGAAAAATCATTACTGGTATAAATATCAATAGCAGTAGGAGAGGAAATGGTTGCATCTATTCTAAAAATAGCGTCACCAACAAAATAAATATATTTATCACTAGCATCATTTGCATTTACTCTATAAGATGATTGAATACTATTGCCTGTTGTAGAAATAGAAGCACCGGTAGACCCAAAAAGAGGGTCTAAGCTACTATTACTTGGGTCACAAGTAAGATAAATAGTATTGTAGGTTAAATTAGCAGTATAATAGGATAAGAATAAACGGTATGTCACACCGTTGATATTATTATAAGTGGACTTATAGAGAGAGTCATTATACTTTTGAATAAATATAGAGGTAGTGTTTAATAAATCACTGCTATAATTAAGTATATTCCAATTATTGCCACCATTATTTGTCCAAAACAAAGTACTATTATTTGTACCTATGACTGAAAAACTATTATCATAAGTATAAAGTGAATTAATAGTATTATTAGAACGAGTTAGAAAATTACTATACTTTTGATAATCTGAAACTATAGGTAAAATATTCCATGATATTCCTCTATTAAGAGTATATGCAAAACTCTGAGGATAAATAATATTAGTATTATTAATTAAAGTACCCGTACTGACAGAACTACCAACACCTATACCAAAAGTAGTAAGATTTTTTGAAAATTGTACTTTTGTAAATTGAAAATTTGCATTAAAAGCAGTTTTTAATTCACCGTTTCCTATTCTTGTGGTTCCATTTATATCAAGAACATAATTTTCTGTTTTTGGTGAATAGGTATTCACACCAATTGTAGATGTATATTTTAAAAAATTATTTCCTGAAACTATGTTTTGTGAAAAAACATAATTACCGGACATATCAGTTAATGCAAAGGTACCAAATGAACGAGTATTATCTAGTGGGAATACACCTCCTCCTACAGAAAATCCCATACTAGATGGACTTATTAATCGTAAAAAAGTATTAGAACTATTATCAATTGCTAATAATGATAATGCATTTCCAGTCTGAGCAGAGCTAACATTATATATATTATTTAAATAAGTTCCATTAGAACTATCATAAATTATAGCAGCCTCATTATAATATTTTCCAGTATAATTTGTTCCACGATTACTAACTACAAGATTTGATTGAATACTGGTAGTATTACCGGCAATATTAAATTTTCCAGATTTACTATAGAGAGTAAGAGTTCCTGATGCGTCTACAGTCAAATTACCACTACTATCTAATGTAACAGATGAATTAGAAGAACCAATGGACAATCCACCTATGGAGTTTGGAAGAGTAGGTTTATTTTTAATATATGAATCTGGTTTGTTTAAGATGTTAGTACTTAGGTCATTGAAAAAATAAATATTAGACGAGAAATCATCTGCAGCAACTACGAGTCCGTGTGCATTAACATTCTGTCCAATAATATTACGTATGTAATTTAAACTTGTATCTATTTTTAATACTTCAAAACTTAAACCAGTTACGTGAAATACTGCCTGTGGTTTTTTATTATTAATACTGATTCCGTATCCTAATGAATCTCCATACAAGTATGAGTGAGGCAAAGCAATATAAGAAGCATCAATTCCAAAAAATAATTGATTTTTAACTAACAAATTTCCAGAAGTTATCACAGTATTAATAGCTTGAATAAAAGTACCACTTTGAATAAAATCTTGCGAAATTAATTGACCCTTTACTTTTAAATTATCAAACTGATTAATACTTGCTGCAGTACTTCTAGTTAAAAATTGATTTGCTACTACTGACCCTGCATTAATACTGCTTACAAATGTTTTATTTGTACCACCGTATTGTCTCCAAGACATAGTAATTATTATACAATTACTATGTATATTTATTTGCCAGATTCTAACTACGAACTAGCTAAAAACGGTAGGTTACTGAAATTTATATTAATAAATTATTAATAAACTATAAATACTTTTTTTACTGCAGTATACCTTTATTATTTTTATAAATAATGTTCAAAGAAAAAGGAAGGGGGTTAGGGGGAAACCTACGGTTTCCCTCTACTACGAACAAGATTTTTCTAAAATCTTATTTTCATAGTATTCCTAGACGATTTGTACGATTTGTTTTTTTTTTTCTCCAAGAACTTTTGAATGTTCTCTATATCTTTTAAAAATAAATCAACTATTTCTTGATAAAAATTCCGAAACTCTTTTTTCCGCTTTTTCATATCTTCTATAGAGAACCAATTTATTTCTATTTTCTCAAATAGTTTGGAATCATTTAATAGCTTATTATCCATTTTTTCCCATAAAAACGTATGATTTTGATTATAATATTTGGGTAGGTTCTCATCATATTGCATAAAAAATATATGTACATGATAGTCATTATGAATAATTTTATAAATCCCACCACCTACCTTAATAAGTTTTTTAAGTTGATTTTTATCACCTAGAAATCCTGTTAATTCTTCACTACCTTCACGTAAAGCTGCAGTAAAAGGAGTTTCTCCATTATCCATTCTACCACCAAAGTCAGACCATCCTTTGGAACTATCTTCCATCGGATTTTCTTTTCCAAATAAAAAATAAAGCTTATTATTGTGAATTGTTACCGGTAAAATACTTCCAGCAACCATCTATAATTAGTTGATATATTAAATTTTGATAATCTTTATATTTTTTGATTCAACATCTCCTTCTTCTTTATAGACAAACTTTTCAAACACAAACTGGTTCTCTTCCTCCATGTTTACTAGGTTAATTCTACTATAAAATTCTTTAACAACTGGATTTGATTTAATTTTATTTGGTTCAAATGCTGATAAATAAAGCCCATCTAAGGATTTGATTCTTGATAATGCTACATAGGATTGACCATACTCAAATATACTACTACCGATATCTATTTCGGCCATACTTAAGGTAGCTCCCTGGATTTTATGAATAGTAAGTGCCCATGCTAAACATAATGGGTATTGTCCAATTGCTAATGAAGGATATTCTTCAGATTGCCAATAATGTGGAGAAATACCTTTTATCATACCATTTGAAAATTTAACTATGGGTATAATAACCCCATTTTTTTCATTAATATCAATAACAATACCTTGAGAACCATTACATATACCATTATCCATATCTAAATTGATTGTACACATGACTGCCGCACCTTTTTTTATTCTTAAAATTTTATTACATTGGCTATTGTTTAAAATTATATCTAGTTCCATCTCTTTATCTGTTATTGATAATGAGTTAGACTTTTGTAATAGTTCTAATGGAATTAGCTTACCAGAATCAAGATAGGTTAAACAATCAGTTTTTAAAGTATGTTCAAGTACATATTCCTTTTCTTTTATTTTTGAAAACATTTGTGTGTTCACATAATCTACTTTAGAGCGAATCGCAAATAATTTAGTAGGAATACAACCGTTATTTTTTTCCGTATCATATTCGCGATTTAGATATCCCTTCAAAATATTCTGTTTTTCTTCATCAAGTTCTCCTTTACGTATTTGCATAAGAATATCAATATATAAAGGGTCTTTTTGTCTAAAAATTGTCTTTAATTCAATATGATTTTCTGATTTAAATACTGTATTCCATACAGAAGATTCAAAACAAAATTGTTCAGTATCATACTCTCCATCCGTACCTATGGGTGGTAGTTGGTAAAAATCACCCACAAGAACTACCTGTAATCCACCAAAAGGTAATGTAGATTTACGAATAATACGACCTAATTCTTCAATAATCTCAAAAATTTTCTTAGAAAGCATACTTATCTCATCTAGAATGAGAATTTTAGCTGATTTCCATGCTTTTACTGCATTACGATTTCTTACTACTGACTCAATAACCTTATTTTTTGGCCCTTTTGCTAATTTAATCCCGCTCCATGAATGAAGGGTTCTTGCATTACATTGTAAAAGTACTGCGGCACAACCCGTCATTGCACAAACTTGTACCGGTTTTGCTATAGATTTTGCATAATTTACCAAATAACTAATAAGTTTTGTTTTACCTGTACCACCTGGACCAGTTATAAATAGATTTTCTCCTTGTACAAATCTATTGTATGCATATTTTTGCTCATTAGATAATTCGTTAATATCCATTAAATTAATCGGAGTATCGGAATTTAATAAACTTATTGATTTCATGAGAGGAATTATGTATTTTTCCTCTCATAATTTGGGTTAATTAAAAATCAATTTTTTGTATTATAATAAGTAAACTAAAAAAATAACTTATTATAATAATAATAATAATAATAACATTAGGGAGGGTTCAAAAGGGAACCGTAGGTTCCCTTTATTCATGTTCAACTTCTAAACAGAAAGAAAAATCTAGACCATTTAGTGCCATATTCGTACCATTCTCATCTAATAATTGAATATTCATTTTAAGAAGGTCTATCTTTCCTGTATAACTCCTCAAATCACTAACTAACAGTCCATTCGTTAAATTAGCAGGTAAGATAGTTCCAAATCCATGACTAGCGGGGTCCATTGTAATACGTGCAATAATATTTTTATTAATAAATGATGTATAAAGTGGGGAAATAAACGAGTATTGATTCCCCTTATTAAACTCATCTATTGCCAAATACAAATATCGTGGCCCATTTAAATCAATAAATGATTCGGAAGTAATAACACCATTATTTGAAAAAGTATAGTTAATATTACGGAACCCTAATATCCATCCTAATTTAGATTTTACGTTATATTTATCACTAGCTCCTGTTTGACCAACTGCAAAATTAATCGTAATATTACTAGACCCTGGTGCTGAAGTAAAAGTAGAATTGGAACCAGAATAATTATATGATACATAAGAATTTAAGGAGGCATTTACTATGGAAGTATTAATAGCAGTTTTTAAAGATAATACTGTATAATTACCATCGGGAATAGATATTAGTTTCGTAATTCCATTATAAAAAATATCAAAACAATTATTTCCTATATTTGCTGAAATATTATAAAAACTCATAGGAATTTCTATAGCTCTTAATGTTAGTGTACTGACATCAGATATACGTTGAGGTAATGTTATGTTATAATTTGCGGTTTGAACATAATTATATTCATCTCTAAATCTTGTATCAATGTTTATGTATTTGGTTTTTAATTGTTTGGTTACATTCGTCATAACCATGTGACTACCATATTGAGTCGTTTTAGGTTCTAAAAATAAATCATTTGTACTAATGTATTGGCTCATTATATAATATATACAAAGGATATATTATACATAATAAAAACTAAACTATTAAAATAGATTAAAAAAACTTACATTATTTTGAGAAGACTCTCCAGTATTTAAGGTAGATATTGGTAATGCTACAGATAATTTTTGTAATGATGGTGATGTTGATTGATATGCAGATTGTAATGAAGGTAATGCTGATTGGTAAGCATTTTGTAAAGATGGTGTAGCTTGTTGAATAGACGGTGATGCTGAATCATAAGCTTGTCTTAAAGATGGCATAGCAGCTTGATATGCCAATAATAATGATGGTGAAGCATCTTTATATGCTTGTTGTAAATGAGGTAAAGCTGCACTATATGCTTGTTGAATTGATGGCTCAGCAGACACTAGAGCTGTTTGTAAAGAAGGAAAAGCATTAATTAAATCAGGATTAGCAGCGGAAAAAGCCGATTGTAAATTAGGAGCAGATATTTGAACTGCTGATACTAAAGTAGTGGCAATAGGTTCGGAATTTGAACCAACAAAACTACATCTATTTAAAGAATCATTTGAAGAAATTTGATTAGAAAAAGTAATTATCTGCTCCATATCAGAAGTAGAAAATTGTTTTGATGGTATATCTTTACTAGATGAATAATTATTTATTAAATTATAAGGAGTAGATTTACATGTTTTTCCATCATTATAATTTGTTTCACATTGATTAGTACAATAATTATTATTATTTGTAATAAACCCTCCGGGACAATTTCCTTTTTCATCTTTATTCCAAATATATCTTCCTGGATATTTATTTACCATTTTCATCAGCAAGAACCACACCTTTTAATATCCCTGAAGAAAGAGATGATGATGAAGTAGGTGAATCATTATCAAAAATTGGAGTACCATCGGTGTTAAATCCTATTATGTTTCCGACTGGAGCCAATGTTGGAATAATAGTTTTTTTGCTATTGACTTTACCATATTTCGGAGAGCCATCTGTGTTGTAACCTATAATAGGATTTCCATTATTATCAAATTTTATAATTGCAATACCAGTCGCATCATATCCATTTTTAGCTATACCATTTTGACCATATACATCAGTCATATTAGATAAAGGTTCACTATTACTATTAGAATATCCACTAAATAATAAAAACAAAAATATAATTATAATTAATAATAAAATTACTATTTTACCCATTTTTCTATATAAACTATGACCATAAATTATTTATTTATTAGAAAGAAAAAGATTGAACAGCAGTTGAAGATATTTGGTTTAATTCTGGAGTAGAATTTTGAATTGGTGGGTCTACCGTATAACCTGATGGAGCTAGAGTTGTAGGTGGTGTTGTATGAGTAGCTTCAATTGCACGTTCTCCTAATTTTAAAGTACCATCGGGATTACATCCTAAAACTTCAAATCCATTTTCATTAAAAGGATTTCCACTATGGTCTGCGTATCCATATAAAGCTATCCCATTAGAACCATAAAGACTATTCATTGCCGAACAGTTATTTGATTTTACTGTTCTGTCTTTGGTATATCCTTCAAAAAGAGAATAATTATTATTAATAAAAAATAATCCTATTATGATTATTACTACTGATAAAAATATAAATATTTTTTTCTTTTCAAAAAACATATATAATTATTAATATAAAATATAGTCATAAATTATTTGTCACAATTACTACAATTAGAAGCATTTTGTATTCTACCTAACATACTATATCGTAAATTTATTGAATTTGCTAGTGTATTTAAATTCGTTTCTAAAAATATTTTATTATTATTTTTATTATTGGTATTTTCTTTGTTTATCGGAATTACGCGTTTGTTTATACTAAACATCATCTTCATATCAAAAAATTGAATTTTTATAATATTAATTTAGATAATAAATATACTATTTAAATGGAAACAACAAAGTCAGCTTCCGGTTATACCTGTAAATTTTGCAACAGACTTTATAAACAAAAATTTAATCACGACCGTCATGTACAAACCTGTGAATTCTTGAGTAAAACCCGCAGAGAACAAGATAATGAAATTGATTCATTTGAAAGAATTCCTAGTCAACGAGAACTCTTTCTTTTATTACAAGAATTATCAGTTCGTGTAAATAAACTAGAAAAAGAAAACAGTGAGCTCAAAAATTCAATAAAAATAAACGTAAAACGTAATTTTAGTGATATATTAAGTCAAGCGACAAAACCAGAATTTGAATTTGATGTTTGGTCAACTATGCTATTAAATGATGTTGAAAAATATTTAAATATGGTTTATAGTAATGACCTATTATTTGCAACGACCGAATTATTTAATGGATTTATAGCAAATTATGGTGATAAGTTACCACTTCGCGCGTATGATGTAAAATCCAATATATTTTATATTTATGATACTGATAATAAATGGAATGCTATTACAAACGCCGATTTTGACAAATTATTAGCCCGTATATCACATCGGTTTATAGTAGAATTTAATCGTTGTTGGTATTTAATTAATATGGAGAAAATGGAACGCGAAGAATCTTATAAATTAATGTACATAGAATATTACCGTAAAATTCTTGGTGGCGAAAGAATATCTGATGAATCTAGATATCAACGCATACGTCATCACATTTACAATAAAATAAAAAAGAATATTAAATCTAAATGCATAGACGAATAAAAAATTGAATCTTATTGTTTTTTTTATGGGATAATTATAAAATAATAATCATGTCGGGTTTTCCAGAGCACTTAGCAATAATTAATGCTCATCCAAGAGATAAATTTATTACGTTTGAGGAAGGACCTCATATTTATACTGTTTGTGGTGAAAGAGGGACATATACTTCTGTTACCACATTTAATCATAGCCATTTCTCACATTTTGATGCGGATGCTATAATAGATAATATGCTGCGAGGAAAGAAAATGAAGGATCCTTCTTACAAATATTACGGTATGACCAAGGAACAAATTAAATCCGACTGGGATAAAAATAGAGATTCGGCATCAAGTGCTGGTACTAAATTACATTATGATATTGAATGTTATTTTAACGGGATGGATGTTAATAATGATAGTATTGAATATAAATATTTTAAGAATTTTCTGGTAGATTTTCCTGAATTGAAACCCTATCGTACTGAATGGATGGTTTATTATGAGGAATTAAAGCTGTCAGGCTCTATTGATATGATATTTGAGAATCCTGATGGAACAATTCAGATTTATGATTGGAAGCGTTGTAATGAAATTAAACATGAAGCTGAATTCGGTAAATATTCATTTACGCCTTGTATTTCACATCTACCTGATACAAATTTTTGGCATTATGCACTTCAGCTTAATACATATAGAATGATATTAGAACAAAAATATGATAAAAAAGTTACAGGTCTTTATTTGGTTTGTATTCACCCAGATAATGTTTATAAAAATTATCAACGGATTGAGGTACCATTCTTAGATAATGAAATGAAGGATTTAGTGGAATTCAGATTAACTCAAATAAATAATAAAAATAAAGAAGTGTAAAATAGCATAAAAGCATAGATTTACATTGTAATAATGAATAAAAATAATAATAAACTAGTAATTAATAAAACAAATAGACAACGAAATGTACCCAAAAACTTAATAGTATATTTTTTTACTTATATCTATAGATGGTCTTTTTATTTTTTGTACAAATTTTATACATCAATCGTTCCAGAAAAAAAAGTAATTATTATTGACCCTACAAAAGAGTATATTAAGACAAATAAAGATAAATTATTAAAAAATACTGATAATAGTAACATAAACGTCAATATTACAAAAGTTTTTTATAATAAAAAGGAACTAGATGACATATTAATAAATCAAGATAATCAGTTAGAAAAGATGTGGAAATCTAGAATTTTAATTGAAAATACACCTAGAGGGAATATAATAATGCATTATGATGTTTATAAGAATGGGTTTGCTTATTATTCCGATACGACTGGTATTCCGTATAATATTTTAAATGCAGTTGCCATGAAATATACAACTACTTATCACTGTATGGATTTTTTTATGGATAATGAACATGTAAAAGAATCGCCATTAATTAAGCTTTATTTAGAAAGTGATAAAGAGAATAATGAAAAAAAGGATAAATTACCAACATCTAAATTAGATAATTCTGTATTTGCCAAGTTAAAAAACTATCAAACCGAGAATATTAATACCGACGATGTAGACGAAGTAAAAACACCTGAGAAAGAATATAATCGGAATGTTTTTGTAAACTTGGGTAAAATTAATAATTTTAATTTTTTACAAAAACCGATAAAAAAAAATAAATTAAATGGGTTTCATTCTAGTTTATTAGAAGGTGTGTCTAGTGAATCTTCATTACAGAATCAAGTAATGAATTATAGTAAATTTAAAGAATTAATGCTTAAGAAGAAAGAGTAGGATTCGTTATTTGTGTTTTTAACCATTTTAAATATCCTACACTTTTATCCAACTGAAATGACATTCCCAGATGGTCCTTAGCTATTTCATATGATTTTTTTTCTTTTTCAGATAATGAACCAACATACTGTTCTAACAGCAACTTTACACTCTTTTGGGCTTCTTCCATTATTAATAATATTTCCTGTATATATTATTAATATTAAATCAATTTTTCATCTTCCGCACGCAAAAGGAGTTCTTAAGTTATTTGTAGTATTATTAGGAATAGAAATATTATCATTAGAAACACAATTATTTACTTTATTAATTAAATGTTCACCTTGACTGATTGGTACATAATCACTCATTGGTTTTGTATGAGTAGCGTATGAAGGACCTCTGTAGAAAAACGGGTCAGTGTTTTTACACGGATTGCATTTATTATCATTATGAGTATTGCACGTCAAATTGGATTGTTGTATTGTCTTTTTAGATTTTGAAATAATATGGTCACTCTGAATATTTAAATGCTGATTATTATCTGGTTTTACGGTATTGTAACATTGGGTTTTTGGTCCACAAGTTATGAAGTATTTTTCATTAACATTAGCGATACAACGTAATTTTTCTTCAATCATTCCTGTAGTATTTATTACAGATGTTTTTACTACTTTTGGGTCATTTAATGAAGTAACAGCAGATTGAACTATTCTTAACATAGGATATTTACCACAACAACCACCATGACCTCTGGGAGTTGGACCATTCATTAATGTTCTGGGTAATGACCTAGAAAGACTTGTTTGTCCTACATATCCTTGGCTACGAAGAGCACCATTTAAAGAAAATGCTTTCTGACCAACGCTTATATTATTATATTGTGCTTGCGTTTTCCTTTTTAATGTTGCTATTGACATATTTTATTATTTATATATTAATAAAATATTTTTTATTTTTAGTTTCTAGTTTCTAAATTGCTCTACTTATTATAACTAAGGAAATTGTACCCAATATGTACCGTCGCAAATGAATGATGCTGAAAGAGAGGATACTGTTATAATACTTGGTATTCCTATTGTTCCTTGACCACTAGCTATGACTACATTACCACCTGAACTATAAACAACTATGGAATTTCTAGAAATAATACTATTATCTATTATTCTTGCGTTAATTTGTACTCCTGCCCATGTTTGACTAGGAGTTGGTAAATTCAAATTATTATTACCGTTTAAGAAAACATATTGAGATACAGGATTTAATTGTGTAGTTTCATCATTACCATAATATTGAATTATATCATATTTTATTGGAGCAGATGAATTAGAAGGTCCTTGTGGGCCTTGCGGACCAGTAGGTCCTGTATATCCATTCATACCAGTTAGTCCTATAATTGCTGAAATGGGAATTGTTTCATTTGGATAATTAGCATATAAACGACCATTCATGGAAATATCTCCACTAACGAACAATCTTCCATTTAATAAAGAGTCATTTTTAATATTTATACTGTTAAACGATACATCACTTGTTGTGTCTAATGTTTGATTTGCATTTGGTCCAGTTGGTCCAGTGTATCCTGTTGGTCCTGTAGGTCCTGTATCTCCTGTTGTTCCAGTAGGTCCTGTAGGTCCTGTTGGTCCTGTATATCCTGTTGGTCCTGTATCTCCTGTATCTCCAATATATCCCTGTGGTCCAGTATTTCCTGTGTATCCTGTAGGTCCATTAATACCAGTAAGTCCAATTATTGCCGAAATGGGAATTGTTTTGTCTGGATAATTAGCATATAAACGCCCATGTAATAATGTATCTCCTTTTACAAATAATCGTCCATTTAATGATAAATCTTCACCAATTATTACTTGATAATTTGTTGTTGTAACATTCAGAATATTATTGTTAGTTTGACTTTCAACTAATAAATTTCCATGAACTATCAAATCATTGGTAATATTCATACTATTGAAAGATACATCACTCGTTGTATTTAATGGTTGATTAGCACCTGGACCTGTTGGTCCAGTATTTCCTGTTGGTCCAGTATCTCCTGTTGGTCCTGTTGGTCCCGTTGGTCCAGTATCTCCTGTTGGTCCTGTTGGTCCCGTTGGTCCTGTTGGTCCCGTTGGTCCAGTATCTCCTGTTGGTCCAGTATCTCCTGTTGGTCCTGTTGGTCCCGTTGGTCCAGTATCTCCAGTTGGTCCCGTTGGTCCAGTATCTCCAGTTGGTCCTGTGTCACCAGTATCTCCAGTTGGTCCAGTTGGTCCAGTTGGTCCTGTGTCACCAGTATCTCCAGTTGGTCCTGTGTCACCAGTATCTCCAGTTGGTCCAGTTGGTCCCGTTGGTCCAGTATCTCCTGTTGGTCCAGTTGGTCCCGTTGGTCCAGTATCTCCAGTTGGTCCAGTTGGTCCCGTTGGTCCAGTATCTCCAGTTGGTCCTGTTGGTCCCGTTGGTCCAGTATCTCCAGTTGGTCCTGTATCTCCACTTGGTCCTGTTGGTCCAGTATCTCCTCTTGGTCCTGTTGGTCCAGTATCTCCTGTTGGTCCTGTATCTCCAATGTGTCCCTGTGGTCCAGTATTTCCTGTGTCTCCTGTTGGTCCATTAATACCAGTAAGTCCAATTATTGCAGAAATGGGAATTGTTTGGTCTGGATAATTAGCATATAAACGCCCATATAATAATGTATCTCCATGTACAAATAAACGACCATTTAATGATAAATCTTCACCAATTATTAACTGATAATTAGTTGTAGTAACATTCAGTATATTATTATTAGTTTGACTTTCAACTAATAAATTTCCATGAACTATCAAATCATTTGTAATATTTATACTATTGAAAGATACATCACTCGTTGTATTTAATGGTTGGTTAGCACCTGGTCCAGTTGGTCCTGTATCTCCAGTATCTCCCTGCGCTCCGTTATTACCATCATTACCTTGTGAACCAGTGAATCCTTGAGGACCTTGCAAACCTTGTGAACCAGTGAATCCTTGAGGACCTTGCAAACCTTGTGAACCAGTGAATCCTTGAGGACCTTGCAAACCTTGTGAGCCAGTGAATCCTTGAGGACCTTGCAAACCTTGTGAGCCAGTGAATCCTTGAGGACCTTGCAAACCTTGTGAGCCAGTGAATCCTTGAGGACCTTGCAAACCTTGTGAGCCAGTGAATCCTTGAGGACCTTGCAAACCTTGTGAACCAGTGAATCCTTGAGGACCTTGCAAACCTTGTAAACCAGTAAATCCTTGAGGTCCTTGCATACCTTGTAAACCAGTAAATCCTTGAGGTCCTTGCAAACCTTGTGAGCCAGTAAATCCTTGAGGACCTTGCAAACCTTGTGAACCTGTTAATCCAACTGTATTAGCACCAATAATTTCTTGAATCATCATATGTGCATAATCAGCATTGTCTACTATTGTACCAGCAGGTATTTGAATAGCAATTGTATGAGACCCTGCAGAAATATTTTCTATATTAAAAATACATGGTATTGTCATATGTGTATTATTTGAATTAAACATCATTGTTGTACTAGCAACAGAAACGTTATCTACTAACAAATCAAAAGTTTTTGTTGCATTAGTCGAAATAGACCATGCAGTGAAACTAGTACTAATTATTAATGTTCCACCTAATGATTTGTAACTAGCTGTCCAATTTGAAACTGTTGCTGGACCAGATATACTTGCATTTGGAGGAGTTGAAATAGTATTATCTAATAATGTTGTAAATTTAATTAAACCACCTGCTGGACCGGTTGGTCCAGTCATACCAGTTGCACCTAGACCTGTAGGTCCAGTATATCCTGTAGGACCTGAACTTCCAGTAGTTCCTGTAAGCCCAGTAGTTCCACCCCCTTGAATAGCGCTCAATGGAATACTATTTGCAGGGTAGTTGGCGAATAAACGTCCATTAATACTTACATCATTTACAAATGCCTTGTATCCACCAATGTTTTGTGTAGTAGAGACATCAACATATTGTATTAATTTATAAAATTGTATGTTCTTAATAAATGCTCCTCCAGCATTAAAGGTGATATCCATATACAATGGCACTTTACTTGTCCTCAAAACTGGGCCATAAATCAACACATCATTTTTATAGAAAATAATATTGGTTCCATCATATGTAATATTAAAAATATCATCTGTACTATACGTTCCTCCACCAGTTCCCATATATGGAATTAAGTTACCATTTAATGAGAATTGGAAATCGGTACCTGTAAAATACATTCCGTAATCTATAATAGAATATCCTCTATTACCTATTGGGTTTGAACAAAGACCCACTATTGATTCTCCTGATATTTTACTCCCAACTTTAAATCTCATCGTAACAGGTCCTGTGTATCCATTTACTGTATAAGCATTTTCTGACCAACCACCCTGAGTAACTGAAGATACAGTTGTATTTGAGTTAGTAAAAGAGAATACTGATGTATTTGTTGCTGTCCAAGTAGAATCTAATGGTATTAATGCTTCTGTTGATGTAGATGCAGGTCCAGTGTAACCGGTAGGTCCAATATCACCTTGAATTCCCTGTTGTCCGACGTTTCCTTGAACACCCGGTTGCCCATTTGCTCCGGTAAATCCTTGAGGGCCTTGACTACCTTGAGAGCCTTGCAAACCTTGAGAGCCAGTAAATCCCTGAGACCCAGTAAATCCTTGAGAACCTTGACTACCCTGAGAGCCAGTAAATCCCTGAGGGCCTTGCAAACCTTGTGAGCCAGCAAATCCTTGAGAGCCTTGACTACCCTGTTGTCCATTTGCTCCGGTAAATCCTTGAGATCCTTGACTACCCTGTTGTCCATTTGCTCCGGTAAATCCCTGAGGGCCTTGAATACCCTGTTGTCCATTTGCTCCGGTAAATCCCTGAGGGCCTTGAATACCCTGTTGTCCATTTGCTCCGGTAAATCCTTGAGGGCCTTGAATACCCTGTTGTCCATTTGCTCCGGTAAATCCTTGAGGGCCTTGACTACCTTGTGAGCCAGTAAATCCTTGAGGGCCTTGACTACCTTGTGAGCCAGTAAATCCTTGAGGGCCTTGACTACCTTGTGAGCCAGTAAATCCTTGAGGTCCGTTGCCTTGAATTGCACTTAATGGAATACTGTTATTAGGATAGTTAGCATATAAATTTCCATTTAGAGAAATATCTCCGCTGACAAATAAGCGTCCATTTAATGATAAATCTTCACCAATTATTACCTGATAATTTGTTGTAGTAACATTAAGTATATTATTATTAGTTTGGCTTTCAACTACTAGTTTTCCATGAACTATTAAATCATTTGTCACATTTATACTAGTAAAAGATACATCACTAGTAGTATTCAACAATTGGTTAGCACCAGGTCCTGTCGGTCCTATATCCCCCTGTGAACCTGTATCTCCTTGCGGTCCCGTTGGTCCTGTATCTCCTGTATCCCCTTGCGGTCCTGTATCCCCCTGTGGTCCTGTATCTCCTTGTGGTCCTGTATCTCCTTGCGGTCCTGTATCCCCCTGTGGTCCTGTATCTCCTTGTGGTCCTGTTGGTCCTGTATCTCCTGTATCCCCTTGCGGTCCTGTATCTCCTTGCGGTCCTGTATCTCCTTGCGGTCCTGTTGGTCCAGTATCTCCTGTATCTCCTTGCGGTCCTGTATCTCCTTGCGGTCCTGTATCTCCCTGTGGTCCTGTATCTCCTTGCGGCCCTGTTGGTCCTGTATCTCCTGTATCTCCTTGCGGTCCTGTATCTCCTTGCGGTCCAGTATCTCCTTGCGGTCCTATATCTCCTTGCGGTCCTGTATCTCCCTGTGGTCCTGTATCTCCTTGCGGTCCTGGTTCACCTTGAACTCCAGCAGGACCTGTAGAACCAGTTAATGTAGCAGTTCCAGGAATTCCCTTTTCACCAGTAGGACCAGTAGGACCAGTAGAACCTGTTAAAGTTGCAGTTCCCGGGATTCCCTGATCTCCAGGGTCTCCCTTTTGACCCTGTTCTCCAGTTGGACCATAATCTCCTCTTTCACCAGTAGGACCGGTAGATCCGGTTAATGTGGCGGTTCCAGGAATTCCCTGTTCACCAGTAACTCCTTGAACACCCTTTTCACCTGTAGGACCTGTGGAACCTGTTAACGTGGAGGTTCCTGGAACTCCTTGTTGACCTGTATCTCCTTTATCACCCTTTCCACCGGTAGGACCTGTAGAACCAGTTAAGGTAGCTGTTCCGGCTGGACCAGTAATTCCAGTAGGACCGGTAATTCCTGACCCTGTTGGTCCAGTTAATCCTACACTATTTGCCCCTATCACTTCTTGAACAATCATATGAGCAAAATCATTCATATCTACAATTGTACCAAGAGGTATTTGGATAGCAAAACTATGAACTCCTGCTGTAACATTTTGTAGATTAAATACACACGGAATTGTCATATGGGTGTTTCTACTGTTAAACATAAATGTAGAATATGCAACCGGACTACCATCCATTAATAATGAAAATTGTCTTAACATGACAGATGAATTTGTCCATGCAGTGAAACTAGTAGTAATAATTAGTGTTCCTCCCATAGATGTATAATTTGCGGTCCAATTTGAAATTATATTTGGTCCAAATATAGTAGAAGATGTTGCAGCCACATCATTAATTAAAGTGGTGAAATTAATGTAACCACCTGCTGAACCAGTAGGACCTGTGTTTCCTGGAGAACCGGTATTTCCTAATCCTGTTGGTCCTGTGTATCCTTGTGGTCCTGTACCTCCTTGTGGTCCTGTGTATCCTTGTGGTCCTGTGTACCCTTGTGGACCTGTGTATCCTTGTGGTCCTGTTGGTCCTGTGCCTCCTTGCGGTCCTGTTGGTCCTGTATCTCCTTGCGGTCCTGTTGGTCCTGTATCTCCTTGCGGTCCTGTTGGTCCTGTATCTCCTGTATCTCCTTGGGGTCCTGTATCTCCTTGGGGTCCTGTATCTCCTTGCGGTCCTGTATCTCCTTGCGGTCCTGTATCTCCTTGCGGTCCTGTGTATCCTTGTGGTCCTGTTGGTCCTGTATCTCCTGTGTCTCCTTGCGGTCCTGTATCGCCCTGTGGTCCTGTATCTCCTTGCGGTCCTGTATCCCCTTGTGGTCCTGTATCTCCTTGTGGTCCTGTATCTCCTTGTGGTCCTTGTGGTCCTTGTGGTCCTTGCGGTCCTGTATCTCCTTGAGAACCCTGGGGTCCATTTCCTTCAATCGCACTCAATGGAATACTATTGGCTGGATAATTTATAAACAAACGGCCGTTAAAACTAACATCATTCAAAAATGTTTTATAACCACCAATATTTTGTATTGTAGATAAATCAACATATTGAATTAATTTATAAAGATTTATGTTATTAACACCCGATACGTTATTATCAAATGTAATATCAGGATGTAGTGGAGCAGTACTTCTACGTAATACAGGTCCATAAATAAGAACATTATTTTTATAAAAATTTATACTAGTACCATCATATTGAATACTAAATACATCATTTGTAGTATATGGATTATTATCTCCTAAATACGTATGCTCAGTTCCAGATGTAAATATTCTTACGTTCGTACCAGATTGAAACCAAAAAGCATAATTAATAACAGAATATCCTATTTTATTTGATGGGTTTTCACAAAATCCTATAAATGTTTCACCTAATAATGAAGTATTTTGAAAAAATAATGCGATAGGCATTGTAAAGCCATCAGTAGTATATGCATTCGCTATCCAACTTCCATTGTTTATAGTTGCAGATACACTATTAGCTTGTAATGAAAAGAGAGATATATTGGTTGCTGTCCACGTATAATTTAAAGGAATTAATGCTTCTGTAGATGTAGAAGCTGGTCCTGTAAATCCTTGTGGTCCCTGAGACCCATTTGTGCCTGATATTCCTTGAGGACCCTGAATACCTTGATTACCTTGATTACCCGTAGATCCTTGTATACCTTGATTACCCGTAGGTCCTTGAATACCTTGATTACCCGTAGGTCCTTGAATACCTTGATTACCCGTAGGTCCTTGAATACCTTGATTACCCGTAGGTCCTGTCGCCCCGGTATCACCTGTGGGTCCTGTTGGTCCTGTATCACCTGTTGGTCCTGTATCACCTGTATCACCTGTATCTCCTGTGGGTCCAGTATCCCCTGTGGGTCCAGTATCTCCTGTTGCTCCGGTATCACCTGTGGGTCCTGTTGGCCCTGTATCACCTGTATCTCCAGTAGGTCCTGTATCTCCAGTAGGTCCTGTATCACCTGTAGGTCCTGTATCACCTGTAGGTCCGGTATCACCTGTAGGTCCAGTATCTCCAGTAGGTCCAGTATCTCCAGTAGGTCCAGTATCTCCAGTAGGTCCAGTATCTCCAGTAGATCCTGTTGGTCCTGTGTCTCCTGTTGGTCCTGTGTCTCCTGTTGGTCCGGTATCTCCAGTAGGTCCTGTTGGTCCTGTGTCTCCTGTATCACCGGTAGCTCCTGTATCACCGGTAGCTCCTGTATCTCCTGTATATCCTGTATACCCCGTATCTCCTGTATGTCCTGTAGGTCCTGTATCGCCTTGTGGTCCATTTCCTTTTATAGCACTTAACGGAATACTGTTATCTGGATAGTTAGCATACAAATTCCCATTTAGAGAAATATCTCCACTAACAAATAGTCGTCCATTTAAGGATATATCTTCAGTAATAATTAAATCATAGTTAGTAATAGTTATATTCAAAATGTTTTGATTAGATTGATTTTGGACTATCAAATTTCCATTTACTGTTAAATTGCTTTCTATGTTCACACTATTAAATGAAACATCACTATTAGTGTTTAGTGTTTGATTAGCACCAGGTCCAGTAGGACCTGTACTACCAGTATATCCAGTACTACCAGTAGAACCTGTCATACCTGTATATCCAGTAGAACCTGTCATACCTGTATATCCAGTAGAACCTGTCATACCTGTATATCCAGTAGAACCTGTCATACCTGTACTACCAGTAAAACCTGTCATACCTGTACTACCAGTAGAACCTGTCATACCTGTATTACCAGTAGAACCTGTCATACCTGTACTACCAGTAGAACCTGTCATACCTGTACTACCAGTAGAACCTGTCATACCTGTATCTCCAGTAGGACCTGTGGGTCCTGTATTTCCTATATCTCCACTGGCTCCAGTAGGTCCTGTCATACCTGTATATCCTGTCATACCTGTATCTCCAGTAGGACCTGTCATACCAGTATCTCCAGTAGGTCCAGTATCTCCAGTAGGTCCAGTATCTCCAGTAGGTCCAGTATCTCCAGTAGGTCCAGTATCTCCAGTAGGTCCTGTATCTCCAGTAGGTCCAGTATCTCCAGTAGGTCCAGTATATCCGGTAGGTCCAGTATATCCTGTAGGTCCAGTATATCCGGTAGGTCCAGTATATCCTGTAGGTCCTGTATATCCAGTGCTACCTGTCATACCTTTATCTCCAGTACTACCAGTATATCCGGTAGGTCCAGTATATCCAGTACTACCAGTACTACCTGTATATCCGGTAGATCCAGTATATCCTATATCTCCACTAGCTCCTGTATATCCTTTATTAACTATTTTATTCCAATAAAATCCATTTGTAAGAGTAATTAAATCTGTATTTAAAATATAGGTCAATGCTAAAAATAAGTCACCATTATAAGAAACTACATCATATTTGTTGTAGGATGAATTTGAATTCCATTGTCCAATATAGTTAAATCCTTGTCCGGTCGCACCAGTATAGCCAGTTGCACCAGTAGTGCCTTGCGTATTTGAAGAGGTTCCTGAAGATGCTCCTGTATTTGTAAATAAAATAGCTGTTTGTTTACCACTACTTGAATCTAATCCCAGGTATACCCATGTTGGAACTATTGTAGATGTTGAAGGTGTAACTGTATAATTACTTGTCCCATCTGTAGATAAATATAAAAATTGACCCTTCTGATAGGATGAAAAATCTAATCCTACAAAATCTTTAGTTACATCATTATAAAAGGTACCGTATGATTTATATTCAAAATTATCTATTGTTGAAGAACCATCCGAAATTGAAAGATTGGAAACTATACCTATTACATATTTCACATTATTCACAGATGGAATTGATACTTTTTTATATAATCCATCTGATGGGTCAATCCATATTGGGTCACCTATAGAAAGTAAATGATTAGGTTGAAAGACAGTTACATTTTGCTTAGAAGTATTAAAAAAAGCAAAACGTGAAATCATATCTAGTGGTAATAGCTTTAATGAATCTGAAAACAAATCTACTGGGAATAATAATGGCTGTCCTTCAGCATTAACTTCAAATGCTATAAAATATCCCCCATTATTAGGAACTCCTCTACTTCCTGTATTGTCCAAGTTTATACAATAATTATCTACATCTTCTAAGTAAAATGTACATGTCCCGTCTAAGTTAACAGTTTTATCATATATTCTCCACGCTAAACCTCCAGATGTTCCAATCCAAAATCCTTTTTTAATATCATTAATTCCGTATGAATTTGTGGATATTAAATCATTTCCAATATAAGTAGGTGATATTGAATATGTAAATGGAGCCGACCATGTAAAATTACCATTCTTTGTATTACCTATGTTTGCTAAACTTGGACCAAGTGTTAATTGAACGCAAACCGGAAAAATATTATTAAATGTTGACATGATGCTTATATAATTAAATTTTATTTTATTTAATTATAGAAGTTTATTTTTTGTCGTAAATTTTTCTCTTCTCACATTTTACACTTGTTTTTATAAAAAATTAATTTATCGGTAACGTTGCTTGTAAATCTCTACGAAGACGCCAACGTTCCTTGGGGGCGTCTATGTATATATTAGATGGGAAGCGTGCAAATGAATTATAATAATAATTAGCATATACTTGATGAAAATGTTAAATATAAATTTGCTAAATTTACATATACATTACTACCTTGAGCTACTTCTGCTGGTCCTGGACTTATAGTACTGGTACTGGGTGCCAATGCTGAATAAGATACTGGAATTGAAATTAAATTACCAGTAAATGTTCCAGCAACAACTGTCAACGTACTTGGGCTAACGCTAGAACTTGTACCTGTTGTTACAGAAGAGTTTTCCAAAGTTCTAACACTGGTAGTAGTAATTTCCGAAGCTATTGGATTTGCAGGAGATTTATAGCATGTTATGGCTGCTTGATTAGGTGGTACAGTTACTAAACCAGATAACGGACCATATGACCAGGTTTGATTATAATTCCATGTTATAATTGGATTAGAAGAAGCTAATATAGTAACGTTACTAGAACTAGCCGCTTCTTTAAATGCTGTAATTGGTAATAATTTATTACTAGTTGATACCGAAGTAATATTATTATTCTTAATGTAAATTACATTGGTTGAAGATTGATTAAAATAAAGAGTAAATGCAGAAGTAAGATTATGCGAAACATCTGATAAAGATGGAGCATTACCGTTTGTAATTTTATAATACAATTGAAGTGAAAAAGTTTGTGTTGTAGCAGTATTAACCCCACCGCCTCCAGTACCAGCTGGACCTGTTGGTCCTACATTACCTTGTAAACCAGTTGCTCCAGTTGCTCCAGTTGCTCCAGCTGCTCCAGTTGGACCTGTTCCACTAGTTCCGTTTCCGCCATTACCTGCGGGACCTGTTGGTCCCATTATACCTTGTAATCCAGTTGGTCCAATACCAATAGGACCTGTCGGTCCAGGTGCACCAGTTGCCCCAGTGTTACTAGACGTACCTGGAGGACCAGTGTATCCAGTATAACCTGTAGCACCAGTTGAACCTGTGTTACTAGCCACCCCAGCAGGACCAGTATGTCCTCTTTTACCTGGACTTCCGTGTCTTCCTTTTTCACCACGTGGTCCATGTGGACCTTCGCATCCCTGGGGTCCATGATGTCCCCTTAACCCATGGTCACCTTTTATTCCCTGAGGACCTGTAACACCAATATCGCCACGTGGACCAGTAGCGCCTAATCCAATTGGACCAGTATAACCAGTATATCCTATTTTACCAGTATGACCTCTAATACCAGTTGGTCCTGTATAGCCAGTATAGCCTGTATAACCAGTATAACCAGTATATCCAGTATATCCAGTGTAGCCCGTGAAACCAGTATAGCCAGTGTAGCCCGTGAATCCGGTGTTACCTGTGTATCCAGTTTTACCTGTGTATCCAAAATAGCCTCTAGGTCCAGTGAATCCGGTATATCCTGTAGGTCCAGTGAAACCTGTATCGCCAGTTGAACCTGTATACCCAATAGGTCCAATATCACCAGTTGGTCCACTGAATCCAGTAGGTCCTGTAACTCCAGTATCGCCAGTATCACCAGTATAACCAGTATAACCAGTATAACCAGTGGGTCCAGTATTACCAGTTGCACCTGTATTACCTCTGCTACCAGTACGTCCTGTATTTCCTGTACAACCTGTGGGTCCTGTATTACCAGTTGCACCTGTATTACCTCTGCTACCAGTATGTCCTGTATTTCCTGTGTTACCTGTATAACCTGTTGCACCAGTATTTCCTGTTGAACCTGTCATTCCTGTAGGACCTGTATTACCAGTATTTCCTGTATTACCTGTTGCACCTGTATTACCTCTACTACCAGTATGTCCTGTATTACCAGTATTACCTGTAACTCCAGTTGCACCTGTGTTTCCTGTTGGACCTGCAATTCCTGTTGGACCTATATTACCTGTATTTCCTGTATTACCTGTTGCACCTGTGTTTCCTGTTGGACCTGTCATTCCTGTTGGACCTGTATTACCAGTGGCTCCAGTATTACCTGTTGCACCTGTATTACCTCTGCTACCAGTATGTCCTGTATTACCAGTATTACCTGTAACTCCTGTTGCACCTGTGTTTCCTGTTGGACCTGCAATTCCTGTTGGACCTATATTACCTGTATTACCTGTAACTCCTGTTGGACCAGTATTTCCAGTAGGACCTGTGTTACCAATAACTCCTGTTGGACCTGTATTACCAGTGGCTCCAGTATTACCTGTTGCACCTGTGTTTCCTGTTGGACCTGTCATTCCTGTTGGACCTATATTACCTGTATTACCTGTTGCACCTGTGTTTCCTGTTGGACCTGTCATTCCTGTAGGACCTATATTACCTGTATTACCTGTAACTCCTGTTGGACCTGTATTTCCAGTTGGACCTGTGTTTCCTGTTGGACCTATATTACCTGTATTACCTGTAACTCCTGTTGGACCTGTATTTCCAGTTGGACCTATATTACCTGTATTACCTGTTGCACCTGTGTTTCCTGTAGGACCTGTGTTTCCTGTAGGACCTGTGTTTCCTGTTGGACCTATATTTCCTGTTGCACCTGTATTACCTGTTGGACCAGCAATTCCTGTTGGACCTATATTACCTGTATTACCTGTTGCACCTGTATTACCTCTGCTACCAGTATGTCCTGTATTACCTGTATTACCAGTGGGTCCAGTATTACCTGTTGCACCTGTATTACCTCTGCTACCAGTATGTCCTGTATTACCTGTATTACCAGTGGGTCCAGTATAACCTATAGCACCTGTATTACCTGTATAACCTGTATTACCTGTTGGACCTGTCATTCCAGTTGAACCTGTGTTTCCTGCTGCACCTGTGTTACCTCTACTACCAGTATGTCCCGTATTTCCTGTATTACCTGTAACTCCAGTTGCACCTGTATTTCCTGTTGCACCTGTATTACCTGTAGGACCAGTCATTCCGGTAGAACCTGTATTTCCTGTTGCACCTGTATTACCTGTATTACCTGTATTACCTGTTGGACCTGTCATTCCAGTTGAACCTGTGTTTCCTGCTGCACCTGTGTTACCTCTACTACCAGTATGTCCCGTATTTCCTGTATTACCTGTAACTCCTGTTGCACCTGTATTTCCAGTTGCACCTGGATTTCCTGTTGGACCTGTATTACCTGTTGGACCTGTATTTCCTGTCGCACCTGTGTTACCTCTACTACCAGTATGTCCTGTATTTCCTGTTGGACCTGTCATTCCAGTGGAACCTGTATTTCCTGTTGGACCTGTATTTCCTGTTGCACCTGTATTACCTGTTGGACCTGTATTTCCTGTCGCACCTGTATTACCACGACTACCAGTATGTCCTGTATTTCCTGTATTACCTGTAACTCCTGTTGCACCTGTCATTCCAGTAGAACCTGTCATTCCAGTAGAACCGGTATTTCCTGTATTACCTGTAACTCCTGTTGCACCTGTCATTCCAGTAGAACCTGTCATTCCAGTAGAACCGGTATTTCCTGTAGAACCAGTATTTCCTGTTGCTCCAGTATTACCAGTTGCTCCTGTATTTCCGTTATTACCGGTATTACCTGCAGGACCTGTAACTCCGGTTGCACCTGTATTACCAGTCGGACCTGTCATTCCAGTAGAACCTGTATTACCTGTAGGACCTGTATTACCAGTAGGACCTGTAATACCTGTTGCTCCAGTATTACCAGTGGGGCCTGTATTTCCGGTTGAACCTGTATATCCGGTTGGGCCTGTCATTCCAGTAGGACCTGTATTGCCAGTAGGACCTGTTGCTCCAGTATTACCAGTTGCTCCTGTATTACCAGTATTGCCAGTTGCACCAGTACTTCCAGTAGGTCCAGTATTCCCAGTAGGACCGGTGTTACCAGTTGCTCCGGTATTTCCAGTATTTCCTGTATTACCAGTATAACCTGTAACACCTGTATTACCAATAGGACCAGTTACACCAGTTTGACCAATCATTCCAGTAGGACCTAACAATCCTGTAGGACCAGTATTCCCCATGGAACCAGTCATTCCAGTTGCTCCAGTATTACCAGTATATCCTTGAACTAAAGGATACATAGATATATTTCTAATATAATTACTTGCGTTAGATAGTTGAAAAAAAGGACGAAACGGTAAACGTGAATCGGTTCTTGGTGTTTGAAAAAAACTTGCTCCATTTCTTAAAAATATAACATTTTCGTTAGTAATATTTATTGAAATGATATCATCTCTTGTTACCATAGGATGATTATTTGGACTTGTAGTAGAAGTATCAGAATTGTAGTAATTGATTGATAGATAATTTGTATTATTATTGCTTAATGAATACCATGCAGTTGCTCCATCATCAAAAGAAATACCGCAAGTAATTAATGAAATACTTGTAGTGCTATCTAACCCCAGTGAAAATGTAAGACTTATTGTATTAAATAATTCATTCGTAGTAATTATACCAGGAGATGGCGTAGTATTTAATTTAAAAATGGAATTATTAGTAGGAAACACAATGTCATTTGATGAATTTAATGTTGAACGTAATGTAAATAAAGCAGGACCGTTTAATCCAGTGGGACCGGTAGGTCCATAATTTCCAATTGCACCAGTTGGGCCTGTATCTCCAGCTCCTAATATATCTCTACTTGCATTAACATCAAACCATTGTCCTGGTTGTCTAACACATAATGCATTAACTTGAGATAATTTCCTTAAAGCAGTATAATCACTTGAAGACATATATTAATTACTTTACTATAATAAACAATCCGAAAATAAAAATCTATTTGATTTAAAATATATTTTTAACAAAACAATAGTCTTTTTATTAACGTAGAAATTAAACGAATAACTATATTTACTAAATAGACATATAAATAAGATAAAAATCAGATGTAATTTATATAAATAGGAAATGGATAGCTTAGATTTAGATATAAATAATTATACAATCCATGATATAGAGAAATTTTTTAAACTAAAACCTAAGTCAGAATATAGTGCATCTGATATTGAATTAAAAGAATACCAGATTAGGGAGCAATTATTAAAAAGTGGTCATATAAATAAACGGTTTAAAAGTGACTTGATAGAGTTTTTAACAAAGGCTAAGCAATGGCTAACCCTAGTAAAATGTGGCACAACTGTCCAACCTACTACTATTCCAAAAAATTATAAATTAGATAATCTAGATACGCCACTTTCAAAAGAACCACCTGCGAGAACAGAAGAATTAATAAATAGACCCGTCAGAGAATATACCTATACGAATCCTAGCGAATTTTTTCCTGGGGTATTAAATCCACTAAATACAAGAATTGTTACTAAAACTTTAAATATAGATACTCGTTTCCGCGATAGCTTATACACAACTCACAGTACAGATTTTAATATGAATATACCTAATAAATTGAATAAGGTTGTATCTATGCAACTATCGTCTATTGAGTTACCTATCGTATTTTATAATATTTCAGAAAGTTTTGGAAATAATTACTTGTATATAAGTGTTAATTATAATTCATTTGATTTTACTAAATCAGGTATTACTACTGAACAATTTATCACAATTCCAGATGGTAACTATAATTCACACGGATTAATAAATACAATAAATAATTTGTTATCACCATTAGATACAAGTGGTAATCTGATAAATCCTAATAATATTTTGTCCTACATAGAACTATCATTAGATGTAGACTCTTTTAATTCTGGTACAGGAAAAGTTACGATAAAACCATCTGATAGCCATATTTCTTTTATAAATTCATTAACATTAGATTTTACTAAAAATAGGAATGGTACTTCCGACACTACTTTCCTCTTCTCTAAAATTGGCTGGAATCTGGGTTTCATTAAATCAAAATATGAAGGTGCAAAACAATATATTTCAGATACCGTTTTTGAAATGTCTACTGTTCGTTATATTTACTTAGCAGTAGATGATTTTAATAACAATGCAAATAATCAATTTATTAGTGTTTTTAATAAATCTATTTTAAATCCTAATATTTTAGCAAGAATATCCATAAAAGGTTCTTCGTTTGGTAGTATACAGGAAAATAACTTTACTATTATTACAGAACCTAGGCAATATTTTGGTCCTGTAGATATACAACGACTACGTATTCAAATTTATGATGAATATGGTCGTATTTTAAATTTGAATAATGGAAATTTCTCTTTTTGTTTAGATTTTAAATTAATGTATGATTTATAATTATATACATGTATCCTATATGCCATATAAAACTCGTAAGGTTCGCGGTAAATCATGTTATACTGTAAAAAATTATAAGAAAAAGAAAACTTTTTCAAAATGTACTACTAAAGAAAATGCTATCAAACAAATGAAGTTATTGAGGGCGCTACAGTATAATAATGATTTTATACCAAATTCTCAGAGAACACGTAAAAATAGATAATATTTATCTTCGTTTTTTTTTAGGTTCCCGTAATGTAAACAGATTTTGCGATATTTTTGAGAACCTTTTTCTCGGTTTTCTCTGAATCTTCCGATGCGCCCATTACATTTCTCATCATTTGTAGACAATCTTCATATTTGGGAGAACGTACATTATTAAACTCTGGGTGTTCTTTGATATATTCTGAAAGTTTCTTTATTTTCTTGTTAGAAATACGACTTATTGCATTTTTCATATGTTTAGATTCAGATCCTGATTCTCTTACCCATCCAGCTTCGTCCTTAATATGTAATGTTTCTCGTTTTGTATCTGTACAATGAACTGGACGACTATTTATATCGCAGTTCTCTAAACCTCTATGAAATATGTTGGTAATTGCTTCAACTAGTCCATGTTCTTTAGCACAAAATAAGTCGGAATCTTCTATTTTAAGTGAATTAATAAATTCACCTAAGGTAATCGCATTTTTACAATCTTCATTTAAAAATACATTTATATTGAAGGTTTTATTATCAATATTGTTCTCCATTTTCTCAATGTTATTTGTTATTACAGTAGCAGAAGTCTGTTTCAAATTCTTATTTTCCTCTAACAACTGCTGATTTTGCTTCATTAAAAATTGGCATATGTCTTTGCTATGTTCAATTAAAGATGTATTTTGTTCAATTATAGAATTGGTTACAGAAGTTTCTTTCGTATTTGTTGTTTTAACAGTTTTTTTTGGTCTTCCTTGAATAGGAAGTTCTCCAGTCTCCCAAGTATTTTCTAGATTTTTGTAATTATTTATGTCAAATTCTAAGTTACTAATATGACAATTGGTTCCAAATAATTTAAAAATTTTATTTATAGACTTTGGATTATGAAAAAATATATGTCCTTTGAGAACTTTTTCGTACTTTTCCTCACCAAAAATATGATATTTACATTCCATTAATTTTAAATTAGTTATAATGTTATCATCCCATATCTCATAAAAATAATTAATTTTTCGTGTTCTTTTATTATCCATTATTATCTATCGCTATTTTCTTTTATATAATTTTACGCTAAATAAAAACGCACATACTTTTTATTTAAAAGTCGGTGCAACTGCATAAGCCATTAGTTTATACTGTAATATTATTTGCATATATGCAGCCATATGTATATTTATAAAATCGCACATACTTTTATTTTGGAAAAGTCGGTGTAAGTCGGTGCGTTTTTATTCCGCAAAAACTATGTAAAAATTATGCAGCCAAATTAAATATTAAAATTATTGGTTTTACTGCATTTCAGTGTGAATGACATTTTTGATACAAAACTTTTCCTATAATTTTTTTTGGGACAACAAAACCTTGTCCATTTTTAAATTTGCCTCCGACTTTTATATATTTATATTCTATAAAGAATCTGAATGCCTTGTTTATTAAGTTGTGGTATTTCTGCTATTTTTATCATAGGAATGATTTATATGAATTATTCAATTTATCAAAGTAATATTCTAGTAAATTACCAGAAACAATTACCCGAAAATCTTCAAATGAAATACAAAAATATAGTGAATGAAAGAATCAGTATTTACTATTTTGGCTATATTTTAGGGTTTATTTTAGCCTGTTTAATAATATTCTATAATGTTCAAGTAATAAAAACCAAATACTCTACAATTTCTTTAGTTTGCAGTGTGGTGGCTATCTCATTTTTAACTAATTATTTTTATTATATTTTATCGCCAAAATCTGATTGGATGTTAAATCATGTGGTAGATCCACAACAAACTAAAGCATGGTTAGCTATGTATAGAGGTATGCAAGTATATTATCATTCAGGACTCGTACTAGGTATTTTTGCAGTGGGATTTTTTGGTTTTGCATTCAGATGTTCATAAAACCAATATAAATAGAAAACATCAATAATTTCTATTTATATGAATGATTTAAGTGAAGAACAACAAATAATATTAAATAATATTCTGGAAGGACATAATGTCATTGTTGATTCTTGTGCTGGAACTGGAAAAACTACACTTATTTTATCTGTTGCTAAGGCAGTTCCGCAATTGAAACTTTTACAGATGACATATAATTCTATGTTACGATTTGAAGTAAAAGACCGGGTTAAAAATTCAGGAATAACGAATATGAATGTACATACATTTCATAGTTTAGCTGTACGGTATTATTTACCGACGTGTTATACAGATACTGGAATACGATATATTATATTAAAAGATTTACCTCCGCTAGAAAAAATACCAAAATTTGATATTTTTGTATTAGATGAGGCACAAGATATGACATTTTTATATTTTCAATTAATGGCAAAATTTGCGAGAGATTCGGGTCATTTAATTCAATTACTAATTTTGGGTGATTATATGCAGGGACTGTATGAATTCAAAGGCGCAGATATACGATTTTTAACATTTGCGGACTTGATTTGGGAGAACTTTCAATGTTTAAAAACCCATGAATTTCGTAATTGTACTATGAAAATGTCCTACCGTATAACAAATCAAATGTGTAAATTTATTAATGAAATTATGTTAGATGAAAATCGCATGGAAGCTTGTCGTGACGGCGCACCAGTAACATATATTCGTAATTCTAGAATGAATATTGAACGTATTGTAGCAGCAGAAATTTGTAAATTATTAGAACAGGGTTATAAATCGGAAGACATTTTTGTATTAGGACCTTCGGTAAAAGGTGCAAATAGTAATATAAGACAATTAGAAAATATATTGGTTGAACGGGGTATAGCATGTCATGTTCCCATGTTAGAAAATGATAAAATTGATGAACGTGTAATAGGAGGAAAGGTGGTTTTTTCCACTTTTCATTGTGTAAAGGGTAGACAACGTAAATTTGTTTTTATAATAGGATTTGATAATTCATATTTTAAATTTTATGCGAGAACCCTTCCGCGAAATAGATGTCCAAATACTCTTTATGTGGGCGGAACAAGGGCAACACATGGTTTGTATTTATTAGAGAGTGATAATTTTAGAACAGATAGACCATTAGAATTCCTTAAAAAAACGCATATTGAAATGAAACAGACAGATTATGTACAGTTTCGTGGAAATCACCAGACGTTATTTGAAGAAGATACTGAAGAAAACGAAATTCGGGATTTACAACCGGGTAATAAACATAATTTAACTCCTACCGAATTGATAAAATTTATACCAGAATCGGTAATTGAAGAAATATCTGTTATATTGGATAGAATATTTGTATCAGAAAAAAATAGAGTAATTGAAGAGATAGATATTCCCAATGTAATTGAAACAAAGAGTGGTTTTTTTGAGGAAGTCAGTGATTTAAATGGTATAGCAATACCATGTATTTATTATGATTATTTAAGTGAAAAATGGTCAGGTTCTCGTACAAATTCAAATGTTTTATTAAATTTAATAGGAAATTCCATTGACAACATGAAAGCAAATGAACATATGTATTTAAAGAATATTGTAAATGAATTACCAAGTAAAATAGAGACAATAAATGATTATTTGTATGTGGCAAATGTTAGTGTGGCCGTACAGGAGACATTATATTTTAAATTAAAACAAATTGATAGAGAAGAATATGATTGGTTATCTGAAAACATGGTAACCAAATGTATACGAAGATTAGATAATATTATTGGAAGTGAATGTACGAATACCATGCCCAGGATAGAGGAAACTATAATTCACCAGAGTAATGATAAGGCACATAGTAATATAGATGAATTTTTAGAACCTTTTTTTGGAAAAGAAACCAAATTTAGGTTTACAGCACGTACAGATTTAATAACGGAAAAAACAGTATGGGAGCTTAAGTGTACAAGTAAGATATCTATAGACCATATGCTACAAGTTGTCATTTATGCCTGGTTATGGAGAATGAACTCTTCATCAGATAACAAAAAATCTGATGAAAAAAGGTTTATGATTTTTAATATAAAAACTAATGAATTATTGAGATTGGAAGCTAATATCAGTGATTTAAATTCAATCATGGTTTCATTATTGAAAGGTAAATTTCAAAAACCGGAATTAAAAGTAGACGATGAATTTATATCTGACTGTAAAAATTACTTAGATAAATTAAGCAGATGAAGAATCTACAGGAGTAGTAGATTTAGTAATAAATTTTTGTATACACTCATAGATTTTAGCCGACTCGGCAATACTAAATGTACCACGTTGCTGAGCAACGCCTAAAAAGGAAACAATGACATTAAGAGCCATGTTCTCATCTGTGATTTCAATATCAGTGAGACGTACCTCCTTTTGCGAAGGTAGAGTGGTAGAAGAGTCTTCGGTCATGGTAATATTATCCATATAATAAAAAAAAAGAAATATTTTTATATAGTTTATTGATTAAATCAAGTTTTGTTATGAATGTTACAAAATTCTGTGTTATTCGCTAGTTTTCTTTTACAGAATTGCCCATTTTTTAGATTTTTTCCGCATACATATTGATAAGTACAATTTTTCATTTTTTTTTTATTTGCATTCCATAATCGCGAAGCTTCGTCAAAATCTATGTCTATTAGTAATTCTTTTTCTATGCGAATACTTTGACTACGAGTAATCATATTTATTTTTTAATATTGTTATTATTAAAAAATAGAATCAATTTTTTATTTCTTATTTCTACTAGTTTTTCTTTTTTTAGATTTTTTAGATTTTTTTTTAGATTTACCACCTTCAACACGTTTTTTTTTTTTACTGCATCGTTTTCTTCTCCAACATCCTGGGGGGCATTTTCTAGTTCTTGTAGGAATAGTCATTGGTTCCATAGGCATAGCTGGACCCATAAGTTGGCTCACCTCTGAGTCTGTAGATGAGTCCATAGTTTGGGCCATAGGCTGAGCCATAGCTGCAGGATCCATAACTGGACCCATAGCTGCTGGTTCCATAGGTTGGGCCATAGGTTGGGCCATAGGCTGAGCCATAGGCTGAGCCATAGGCTGAGCCATAGGCATAGTTTCCATTGGTTCTGTAATTGGAGGAATAGGTTCAGAACCTTCTTCTGCTTCTAATTTTTTTTCAGGATTTTTGGGAAAAAAAGGTTGATTCATATACAATAAATCTAGAAAAAAAACAAACGATTAGTGAATGCTAAATGAAGTAAATGTAGTAAATGAACTAAATAAATTATTTAATAATCTTCTCTGCAAATAGGGCATTTAGAGCATCTTTCTGCGCAAGTAGTACAGATAGTATGACAGCAACCGGGTAATCTCAACTTGGAAGGAATTATTGTTTCATAACAAACTGGACAATCATCTTTTTCAGTCATCTCACTATAATAGTTCTGAATTTTTCCTTGCATTTTTTCAAACAAAGTTCTATATTTATTTTCTGTATTTCTACGTTCTGTACGCATAATTCGCCTAAGATTATTATAATTATTTAGATTTTCTTGGCAAAGTAAAGTCAATGAAACAATATTTGTAGAGAGTTCAATATTTCTTCTTTCTAATTCAGCACATCTTTTTTGTAATTGTACATTAGTAGTTGATGCGACAGGAAACGGAAGTTCTGATTTATAGTAATTTACAAATACATTAATTTTTAGGTTAACCGAAACAGGTTGGTTATCAAATCCACTTACCAAAACATTACCATCCTCATCTTCATAAGAATGATTATCAATTCCGACATTGGCCATACACAGCCCATCTGCCCGACGAACATAATACTGAGAGAAATAATCATTAAATATGCGTCTGAAATCTGAAAACAAAGGAACCAATTGGTTTTTCATAACCGGTCCTGGAGGTGTGATATTTCCATGTTCATCAGCAATAAATGTATCAATATGATAGTCAACAATTTTTCTAGGAAATCGCAGTTCATAGTTCGCGCAACCGATTACCTTTTGCTTGCATGTATATGGTATAAGTTTTAACTCGTATTCTTGTAAAACCGGCGAAATATCATCTTCTAAAAGCTCGGAAGAAAGATAGTGAAAGAATCCTTCAAACGACTTCCTGAACTTTTGGTCTCGGGTTTGCGATGGCATTTTGGTGTACTTTTAATTTAATCAATAAAAATATGGAAAGGAATCAATTTTTTACAATAGTTTTTTCTCAATGTATTTATCTATTATTTTATAAAACATATCATAGCTTAAATTAGGTGATAATTGTTCTGAATTCATAGTAACCGGACATCCACCAGTATCTAACATAGAAATATCAAATTTATTGAGATTTTTCGTAAAACAATAGTGAATTATTTTCTCTAGGTTCTCGTAATTATTATTAGAACAATGAAAATGTAATGATATTTTAGACGGCGGTACACCAAAAAGTAAACAACTATCTATAATATATTCAAAATCGTCATAATTTAAAGTTCCCATTGTATCAGATAAACATAGCTCATTAAATTCATATTTTGCATGATAAAATAGTATTTCTTTTAAGATAAAATCATTATCAATTTTACCTAAGATTGGACATGAATTAATACACGAGATATAAAGTTTTTTCTTATGTATATCCTTTTCTGGTTCTCCAAACCACTTAGAAAACATTCTATCAAATTCTTCCTTAGTCTCTTTTAATGTTTTTTTAGTATTTCTTATTTGAAATTGTTCTGATATAGAGGTGATGAATGAGAAATTTTTAATATTATGTTCCATGGCAGAATATAGTTTTTTTTCCGATGGAATAAGAACATATGGAATGGGTTTATCAGTTAATTTATTAATATTAACATGCATTTTTAAATATTGACTAACATAGTTATGTAAAACCAGAGAATCATTCATAATAGGGAGGATTTTTGGCGAAGTTAGAGAACCTATCTCTATATTTTTGGGTTTAAATTCAGTTAAAATAGTATGAAATATTGACATTTTCTTATCAGTAGGAAAGTTCTCTATTTTAGCATTTTGAATACCATCTCTAAGTGATACATCAAAAAGAATAGGATTTATTTTATTATAAATTGCAATTTTTTGTGGACATTCTTTTATTTTTTTAAGGATGTGAAAACTTTTTTTCATTTTTTCTAAATACAGATATTTAAATTTTATGTTACAAATTTAAAAAATTGATTATTTTACATTTTGACAATGCTATGAGTAAGTGATTAATATGGAGGATTTTGGATTCATTAATGACAGTGATACTAGGCGAAATGTTAAAAACGGCTATGATGCTGTTACACAATTAGAACTTTGGTCTTGGTTGAAGACATATGAGCCAGAGCCTGGTCGTGGGTTTATGTGGTCTACTCATAAAAATATAACTAATATAGGTAATAAAATGCATACTTTACCAGATTCCCCTGACCATTCAGGTTCATCTTTTGCTTTTACGATGAGACATTTACATTATATAGCAAAGAATGGAATAGATAAATATAAGAATTTTCATGAAACCGGGGAAAGATAAGACAGAAAATACGATAAAAAATTGAAAACTTTTTAAAAAATATTATTTTTTAATAAAAATTCAGCAAGGTCTTGTGAGGATAAGATGGCGCAATCTCAGGTATTGGAATACGACATTGTGGATCACCAGTGGGAATGGTACATCAGACAGGTCAACACGGAGGAAAAAAAGAGGGACAACTACAACATGAACATGGGCACTTTTCTTGACTTGGTGAATGACATGTTAGCTGAAGGATGGGAGCCACTGGGTGCTCCTATTTTCAACAGCCAGTGGGCGCATGGAAAGGATGGAAGAGTAAGTCAGACGTTAATCCGTAAGAAAAATGTGGAGAGGGCGGTTCTCGCAGAAGCGTCTTTGGCCGTTATGGCGGAACTGGTGAAACCTCTACGGTCATCTTTACGCGCCAAGGCGGTAACGGATGCTTAGTAATGTTATAAAATGTATTAGTAGGAGGTGTAGTAAGTTTTATTATATGTAAAAGGTTAATTAGACCTTTTTTCATGGATTATTTATTTTATACCTTTTTTCATTTCAAGCGCCGAATTTATAGTAAAAAATTGAATTTTATGACATTTTTTTTTTTTTTTTTTTTT
>Ga0209188_1000466_pt1 | contig 39241 bp, 32 predicted proteins | sample C_130625_EF_Meta_FD_187307 | JGI IMG/M metagenome (GOLD analysis project Ga0209188, IMG submission 187307) | Freshwater microbial communities from Lake Croche, Canada to study carbon cycling - C_130625_EF_MetaG (SPAdes) (version 2) | ecosystem: Environmental > Aquatic > Freshwater > Lake...
GTCGACGAAGCCGTGTTGCTGTCCGACAAGATCGTGATGATGACCAATGGCCCCGCCGCCACGATTGGCGAAGTGCTGCACATCGACTTGCCACGCCCCCGCTCACGCGTCACCTTGGCAGATAACCCCGCCTATCTGAACTACAGAAAAGCGGTGATCGATTTCCTATACACACGACAAGCACATGTGGAGAAGACCTGATGCCAAAACTCAAATTAGTCATGGTGGGCAACGGCATGGCCGGTGTCCGCACCTTGGAAGAGTTGATCAAACTCACACCCGACCTCTACGACATCACTGTCTTTGGCAGTGAACCGCATCCCAACTACAACCGCATTTTGTTGTCGCCGGTTTTGGCGGGCGAGCAACAACTCGACGAAATCATTCTCAATCCTTTGAGTTGGTACAGCGAGAACGGCATCACTTTGCACACGGGTTGGACCGTCACAGAAATCGATCGTGTCAAACGCATCGTCTATGCCGAAACTTCTACCGGCGAAAAACGCACGGCACCTTACGACCGATTGATTTTGGCGACGGGCTCTAACCCCTTCATGCTGCCCATTCCTGGGCGCGAACTCGACGGTGTTCTGGCCTACCGTGACATTGCTGATACACAAGCCATGATCGATGCGGCCCAAAAATACAAGCATGCGGTTGTCATTGGCGGCGGTTTGCTGGGACTCGAAGCTGCCAACGGTTTAATGAAGCGCGGCATGTCGGTCACTGTGGTGCATGTCGCCGAATGGCTGATGGAGCGCCAACTTGACAAGACCGCTGGCAAGTTATTGCAACAATCGCTAGAAGCGCGCGGCATGCAATTTCGTATTGGCGCACAAACCCAAGAAATATTGGGTGACGCTAACGGTCGCGTAGCGCAAGTCTTGTTCAAAGACGGCACGCATGCCCTGGCAGAACTGGTTGTGATGGCAGTGGGCATTCGTCCCAACACCGCCTTGGCTGAAAAAATGCGCTTGCATTGTGAGCGCGGTATTGTGGTCACAGACACGCTGCAAACCGTCACCGACGCGCGCATTTACGCAGTGGGTGAATGCGCAGCGCACCGTGGAATTGCCTATGGTTTGGTTGCACCTTTGTTTGAACAAGGCAAAGTCTTGGCCAACCATTTAGCTGAATACGGCATTGGCCGCTACACCGGTTCTCTTACCTCCACCAAACTCAAAGTGACCGGCATCGATTTGTTCAGCGCAGGCGACTTCATGGGCAGCACCGACGGATCGACCGAAGAAATCGTTTTGAGCGACCCACACGAAGGTGTCTACAAAAAACTCGTCATTCGCAACGACCAATTGGTCGGCGCTTGTTTGTATGGCGATACGGTCGACGGCAGTTGGTATTTCAAACTATTGCGCGATGGACGCAGCGTCGCCGACATCCGTGAAAAGCTGATGTTTGGCGAATCGAATATTGGCGACGTGGGCCACGAAGGCCACAGCAAAGCCGCCAGCATGTCCGATGATGCCGAGGTCTGCGGCTGCAACGGCGTGAACAAAGGCGCGATTTGCAAAGCCATCAAAGACAAAGGCTTGTTTACCTTAGACGAAGTTCGCAAACACACCAAAGCCAGCGCATCTTGCGGATCGTGTACTGGCTTGGTCGAGCAAATCTTAATGTTCACTGCGGGCGGCGATTACTCTGCCACGCCCAAGAAAAAAGCGATCTGCGGTTGTACCGACCACAGCCACCAAGATGTGCGTGATGCGATTCGCGATCACAAGCTGTTGACCAACGAAGCGGTGTTTCAGTTTTTGAACTGGCGTCATCCGACAGGTTGCGCAAGTTGCCGCCCAGCTGTTAACTACTACCGCCTCAGCAGTTGGCCCAAAGAAGCGCAAGACGACCCACAAAGCCGTTTCATCAATGAGCGCAGCCACGCCAATATTCAAAAAGACGGCACCTACAGCGTCATCCCACGCATGTGGGGCGGCGAGACCACCGCCGACGAATTGCGCCGCATTGCTGACGTGGTCGATAAATACAAAATCCCGACCGTCAAAGTCACTGGCGGTCAACGCATTGACTTGCTGGGTGTGAAGAAAGAAGACTTGGTCAATGTCTGGAAAGACATTGGCATGCCCTCTGGACACGCCTACGCCAAAGCGCTTCGCACCGTTAAAACCTGTGTGGGTAGCGAATGGTGCCGCATGGGCACGCAAGACAGCACCAATATGGGCAAAGACTTAGAGCGCGCCATGTGGCGCATGTACGCACCCCATAAGGTGAAGTTTGCCGTATCAGGTTGTCCACGCAATTGCGCGGAAGCGGGTATCAAAGACGTCGGCATCATCGGCGTCGATAGCGGTTGGGAGATGTACATCGCTGGAAACGGCGGCATCAAAACCGAAGTCGCGCAGTTTTTCACGAAAGTGAAAACCGCCGAAGAGGTGCTGGAATACACCGGCGCATTTATGCAACTCTACCGTGAAGAGGGTTGGTATTTGGAGCGCACCGTGCACTATGTCAATCGCGTTGGCATGGACTATGTGAAGAAAAAGATCTTGGATGACGAAGCGGGTCGCAAAGCTTTGTGGGCGCGTTTGCAATTTGCCCTAGAGGGCGAGCCCGATCCTTGGTTTGAATTTGACAAGGCCAAGGTCGATACACGCCAGTTCGAAGCTATTTCGGTCTAACGCATCTAAAAGTTTCACATCTTTGTATGACTTTTGCTTAAAACTCCTGACTAACGGAATACACCATGTCTGAATGGAAAACGATTTGCAAAGTGGAAGACATCCCCATGCTCGGCGCAAGACGTGTTCGCCGCGCAAAGGGGCATGAAGTAGCTGTCTTTAGAAATGCAGAGAACAAAGTATTTGCGCTACTAGACCGTTGTCCCCACAAGGGTGGCCCTTTGAGCCAAGGCATTGTTTATGGTGAGACGGTTGCTTGCCCTTTGCACAACTGGCAAATTGGCTTGACCGATGGTTGCGCCCAAGCGCCAGACGTGGGTTGCGCCCAACGCTTCACAGTTCGCATTCAGGACGGAGAAGTCGCGCTGAACGCAGAAGAACTCAGCACACTTGCTTTGGATTAATGCCATCCTTGCATTGTGTGAAAAGTTGAACGCTCTATGAAAGAAACCCGTTCCACCTGCCCCTATTGCGGCGTGGGTTGTGGCGTGATCATCGAGTCGCGTGCGGGGCAGATCACAGGGGTTCGTGGCGATCCTCAGCACCCCGCTAACTTCGGTCGTCTTTGCAGTAAAGGCTCTACTTTGCACATGAGCGCCAACCCCTCTGTGAACCAAAGCGTGCGCTTGCTGCAACCGCAAAAGCGCTTAGTGCGCGGCGGGAGTTTGCATCCCATGGGTTGGGATAGCGCCATGCAATGGGCGAGTCAAACTCTAGCCAGCATTGTGCGAGCTCACGGAGCAGACGCTTTAGGGTTTTATGTATCCGGTCAGTTGTTAACGGAAGACTATTACGTCTTCAACAAACTTGCCAAAGGATTGCTGGGCACCAACAACATCGATACCAATTCGCGCTTGTGCATGAGCAGTGCTGTCGCTGGCTACAAACTCACGCTCGGTGCAGATGCACCCCCTGCTTGCTATGACGATGTGATGTACGCCGACTGCTTGTTCATCGCGGGCAGCAACGCCGCCTATGCCCATCCCATTTTGTTTAGACGCATAGAAGATGCGCGCCAAAAAAATCCGCAACTCAAAATCATCGTCGCCGATCCCCGCCGTACGGATACCGCTAGTAATGCTGATTTGCATTTACCTCTGCAACCTGGCACTGACGTCATGTTGTTCCACGGCATGCTGCACTTGATGCTCCAAGAAGATTGGGTCGACCATACCTACATCGCTGCACATACCGAAGGATTTGAAGCACTGCAAATACTGGTGAAAGACTACACACCATCTGCTGTGAGTGCAGTTTGCGGGATCAGCCCACAACAACTCATACAAGCTACAAAATGGTTTGTAGGTGTGGACGAAGCGGGTAAGCGCCCTAACAACCATGCTGCACATGCCACTCTGAGTTTGTATTGCCAAGGCCTAAACCAATCAAGCAGTGGCACCGCCAAAAACGCAGCCTTGATCAACTTGCATTTAGCAACTGGGCAAATAGGTAAAGCGGGTGCCGGACCGTTTTCTCTCACAGGGCAACCCAATGCTATGGGCGGACGCGAAGTCGGTGGTTTGGCCAACTTGATCAGCGCACACCGTGACATGGCCAACCCTGCGCATCGCCAAGAAGTCGCCAATTTGTGGGGCATCGCTGATGTTCCATCTAAGCCCGGCAAAACTGCGGTAGAAATGTTCGAAGCAGCCGCTGACGGCGAAATCAAAGCGTTGTGGATTGCTTGCACCAACCCCGCACAGTCCATGCCCAACCAAGCGACGGTTCGACGCGCACTAGAGCGCGCTGAATTTGTTGTGGTGCAAGAAGCCTTCGCCACCGCAGAAACCTGCGCTTTCGCAGACTTGCTCTTGCCTGCCACTACGTGGGGAGAAAAAGAAGGCACCGTCACCAACAGCGAGCGATGCATCACCCGTGTGCGTGCTGCAGTGCCGCCTCCAGGTCAAGCCAGACATGACTGGCAAATCGTGGTCGATTTGGCGCAACGATTGAGAGACGCTCCTGGTATTGCGTCCGACAAAAGTCATTTGCACATGGCCTACACCACGCCCGAAGAAATTTGGCTAGAACACCGCGAATCGACGCGCGGACGCGACCTAGACATCACTGGCATGCGCTATGACCTACTACAAGAAACCCCTTTGCAATGGCCTATGCCTGAAGGTGCATTGCAAGGCAAAGTGCGTTTGTATGAAGACGGCGTTTATCCAACCGCCAGTGGACGCGCCAAATTTGCGGCGATTGCCTATGTGCCCACTTCGGAAGTACGTGAATCGCGTTTTCCGTTTTCGCTCAACACCGGACGTTTGCGTGATCAATGGCATGGCATGACGCGCACAGGCGTAATTGGTAAGTTATTTGGGCATGTTCCTGAACCCGTAGTGCAACTCAATAGCCAAGACATGCTGCGTTTGGGCTTCGCCAATGGCGATTTGGTACACGTCACCAGCAAGCGTGGCTCTATTGTTTTACCAGCCCAAGCCAGTGAAGAGTTAGGCGCCAACCAAGCATTTATTGCGATGCATTGGGGCGCTGGTTTCTTGAGTGGGCGCGATCACCAAAACAAGCCACTGGCAGGGGTGAATGCCATCACTACATCTGCCTATTGCCCAACTTCTAAGCAACCTGAACTCAAACATGCGGCGGTCAAAGTGCTGCGTGCAGAACTTCCTTGGACTTTGTTGGGTTTAGCTTGGTTAGACACCGACAGTGCACATTCATCTAACAACACAACTAGCGCACTCGCTCCAGATTTAGTTGGTGCACCACGCTCCGGCATGGAGGTCATCCAAGCCTTGCGCCAATGTATGGCGGACTTTGAATTTGCCAGTTGTGTGCCTTTCTCCTCAGACGACGGTGCAAAGCAAGGCGTGCTCTTTCGCGCAGCATGCAGCGAATCACCGGATATGGTGTTGGTTCACACCATAGAAAATTTACTAGGCTTGTCTGGCATGTCCAGTTTGCGTTATGTGGACGCTAAGCGTTGCCATGTACGTAGCATGCTTGTTCGAAATGAACGGCTCGAAGCATTTGTGATTGCAGGCGATACCTCTGCAGAAAAGTGGCTCAACGCATTGCTGCAAACGCAAGCGTCTACAGCTTCTTATGGCCGTCGTTTGTTAATGACTGGTGTCAAGCCGCCTATCGCTTTGGTGGATGCAGGCGCTACGGTTTGCACTTGCGTTGGAGTCAGAGATATAGCGATTTCAACCCATTTAAAGAATTGCACCGGAGATGAAGAGACGCGCCTAACTTCCTTAAAAAGTAGTTTAGGTTGCGGTACGCAATGTGGCTCCTGCATTCCACAACTCAAACGCATGATCGCCACAACTCCTTCAAGTGAAGAGGTTGGGGCTTGATGATGCGCATCGAACACTCTGGATCTCGCTCCGTCAAGAGAGGTAAGGGAGCCTTAATGTGGCTCCTCGCTTCGCTCTTGATGTCGCCACATTAAGGCTCCCTTACCTCTCTTGACTGCGAGTGCTGGACAATACTTCTTATGGCGATTGGTCACTACATCAAAGAAATTGGACGCGGGCGGGATGGTGCGCGTGCGCTGGATCGCACGCAAGCTACTGATTTGATGGGACAGATATTGGATTCCCAAGTTAGCGACTTGGAGGTTGGTGCTTTTTGTCTGGCCATGCGCATCAAAGGTGAAACGCCTGACGAGATGGCTGGTTTTTTAGATGCGGTGCATGCGCGTTTGCATCGCCTGGAAGGTCCTGCAGATAAGTGGACTGTCGTTTTGCCAAGTTACAACGGCGCGCGTCGATTGCCTTTGATGACACCTTTGCTTGCCCAATTGTTAGCGCGTGAAGGGCTTGCAGTGGTGGTGCATGGATGTGCCACTGAGTCGACACGTGTGACCAGTGAACAGGTTTTTGCAGCGATGGGGATAAATGCTTTGAGCGCACCTCGCCTAGTTAAGGCTGGCGAGGCAGTGTTTGTCCCAACCGAAGTTTTATCACCTGGCTTGAAGCGTTTGCTCGATGTACGGCGCGTGGTCGGTTTGCGCAACCCAGCGCATAGCTTGGTCAAACTGATGAACCCCGTGGTCGGCAAAACTTTGTTGGTTAGTAGTTACACACACCCAGAGTACGCGCTGTCCATGGCCGCGACATTTGAGTTAACTGGTGAGCGGGCGCTTTTGTTGCGTGGCACGGAGGGCGAGGCGGTAGCAGATGCGCGGCGGTGTCCGCCGATGGAAGCGTTTGTCAACGGTCAACGCACGGCTTTGGTCGAGGGACAATCGGGGCCGTTGACGCGTTTGCCTGATTGGCCAAGTGCGATTGATCCTGAGACTACTGCGCGTTACAACGCAGCGGTTTTGAATGGCGACTTAGCGGTTCCTGAATCTTTGACGCGGCAAGTACAAGCAGTTTTGCAAGCGATACAACTATGACTTCTTTTTCCACTTCACCACCTCACGTCTATTTAGTCGGCGCTGGCCCCGGCGACCCAGAATTACTGACATTCAAAGCAGCGAAAGCCATTGCTGCCGCGACCGTATTGTTGGTCGACGATTTGGTGAGCGACGCGGTGTTGGCACATGCTTCGCCCTCGGCGCGCATCGTCCACGTGGGTAAGCGTGGGGGTTGCCAATCGACACCGCAAACCTTTATCCAAAAGTTGATGGTGCAAGAAGCGCTTGCGGGCGAATGCGTGGTGCGCCTCAAAGGTGGTGATCCATTTATTTTTGGCCGTGGTGGCGAAGAGGTGGAATTCCTTCAAGCACATGGCGTAGCGGTGACGGTGGTCAACGGCATCACGGCTGGACTGGCTGGTGTGAGTTCGCTCGGTGTGTCGCTGACACACCGTGAACGTGCGCACGGCGTGGTGTTTGTTACCGGCCACGCCAAGCCAGGCGATGGCGTCGATTGGGCCACCCTCTCGCACACTGCCGCACAGGCCAAACTCACCTTGGTGATTTATATGGGCATTCGAGGGGCCGAACAGTTGCAGGCTGACTTGTTACATGGGCTGCCTGCGGATACGCCAGTGGCTGTGATCCACCAGGTCAGCTTGCCTGCCCAGCGCCATGCGGTGTGCACTCTGGCAACATTGCACGAGACAGTCGTGCGCGAGTCATTGGCCAGTCCTTCTGTGATTGTGGTGGGGGATGTGTTGAAGGGGTTGGCGTCTGTTCAGTCCGACGCTTTCACGCACCACTTGCGCAGCGCGCAAGGCTGATTCCTAGGTCTGTCACCCTCAAGATAGGCGCCTCAGCCAACTTGTGATCAGATCACGCCATTCATTACACAAGGAGACAACATGACAACATCTTTAAAAGGCCAAGTCGCTTGGATCACGGGCGGTGGCAGCGGTATTGGTTTGGCAGGCGCTATCGAGTTGGTGAAAGCCGGTGCGCATGTGGTGATTTCAGGACGCACTGCCGCAACCAATGCCAGCGCCCTCGCCCATTTGCAAACTTTGGGTAGTGCAGAGTCCATCGTGCTCGACGTCGCGGACAAAGCCGCAGTGAACGCCGCCGCGCAACAGATTGTTGCCAAGCACAAGCGTATCGATATCTTGGTAACCAGCGCAGGCACCAACGCCACCAAACGTAACTTTGACGTCTTGACGACCGATGCATGGGACGATGTGGTCAACATCAACCTCAATGGATTGTTCTACTGCGTGCATGCGGTTTTACCGACTATGCGTGCGCAAAAAGGCGGGTTGATCGTCAACGTGTCGTCTTGGGCCGGCTTGTATGCCTCCAAACTCACAGGCCCCGCTTACAACGCCACCAAGCGTGCCGTTTTGGCTTTGACGGAGTCGATCAATATGGAAGAGTGCGGTTACGGCATTCGCGCAAGTTCTGTCTTGCCCGGCGAAGTGGCTACGCCCATCATGGAAAAACGCCCTGTGCCACCTTCCAAAGAACAGCGCGACCGTATGGTGCAACCCGAAGACATGGGCCAAGCGATTTTGTTCTTGGCCACCATGCCAGCACGCACTTGCATCAACGAGATGATTGTGTCGCCCACGTTCAACCGCTTTTATATGGGTGGCTTGGAAACACCGCCGGCTAAATAAGCGTTGCAAACCTTTGACGTCGCCATAGTCGGTGCTGGCGCAGCCGGCCTCTTTTGCGCTGGCGTGGCGGCCCAGCAAGGCTTGCAGGTGTTGGTGATCGATCACTACGACAAGGTGGCAGAGAAAATTCGCATATCGGGCGGTGGTCGTAGCAATTTCACCAATATCGAGATGGATGTGCGCGCACCGCACAAACATTTTTTGGGACAAAACCCACAGTTTTGTCGCAGCGCACTCTCGCGCTACAAACCGCAAGACTTTGTGGCGTTGGTGCAAAGCCACCAGATTGCTTTTCATGAAAAGCACAAAGGCCAATTGTTTTGTGACCGCTCGTCTGAAGACTTGATTCAAATGCTTTTGCGCGAGTGCGATGCGGGCGCGCAAGGTGGACATGTGACCCGTTGGCAACCTTGTAGCCTAAAAGCTCTGCGCTACACAGAGGGCGACGCCAACGGCAAGCCCTACACACTAGAAACCAGCCAAGGCGAAGTGAGCGTTGGCGCAGTGGTAGTGGCGACTGGCGGTTTGTCGATTCCCAAAATTGGCGCTACCGATTTGGGTTACCGCTTGGCCAAGCAATTTGGCATTCGAATGGTGGAACCCCGACCCGGCTTGGTGCCTCTGACTTTTGATGCCGCGCAATGGGCGCCATTTGCAGAACTCTCAGGTTTGTCCCTTCCTGTCAGCATTGAAACGGGATCTGCTAAATCGACGCATAGTTTTGACGAAGACTTGCTTTTTACACATCGTGGCTTGTCGGGGCCTGGAGTGTTGCAAATCTCAAGTTTTTGGCAAGCGGGTGAAGACATTCGCATCAATCTAGCCCCCGCCCTCTCGCTGGAGGCGGATTTGCTAGAAGCCAAGCAGCGCTCCAAGAAACGTATTGCCAACGAACTCGGCACTTGGCTACCAAGTCGTCTGGCGGATGTGTGGACACAACACCATGACGCGTGGCAACGACCCATCATGGAAGCCAGCGACAAAGCACTGGCACAACTGGCGCAGGCGCTCAACCGCTGGTCTCTTACCCCATCTGGAACCGAGGGCTACCGAAAAGCCGAGGTCACCGTGGGCGGAGTGGATACGCGGGATTTGTCCCAGCAAACCATGGAATCGCGCCAGCCAGGGCTGTATTTCATTGGGGAAGTGGTCGATATCACCGGCTGGCTGGGCGGCTACAACTTCCAGTGGGCTTGGGCCAGCGCCCACGCCTGCGCCAAGGCTTTGGCTGCGGCCAAAAAATAGTTATAATTCTTGGCTTTGCTGGCGAATACTGCGCCAGCGCAACTATTTGGAACCCTTGGTCATGACAACCATTCGTGTAAAAGAAAACGAACCCTTTGACGTCGCACTGCGTCGCTTCAAGCGCACTATTGAAAAGTTAGGCCTATTGACCGACCTGCGCGCTCGCGAGTTCTACGAAAAGCCAACCGCTGAGCGCAAGCGCAAAAAAGCTGCTGCTGTGAAGCGCCACTACAAACGTGTGCGTAGCATGCAGTTACCCAAAAAGATGTACTAATTGCTCCCGCAGCTGGGCTTTTAGCCACAGCTAGCGCACCAGCTCGCGAGGGACACTCTCTTTCGCGGGCTTTTTTTATGACCCTTCTCTATGGAGACACCCCATGAGCCTCAAAGCCCACATCACCGAAGACATGAAAACCGCCATGCGCGCCAAAGACAGCGTGCGCTTAGGCACGATTCGTTTGTTACAAGCCGCCATGAAGCAAAAAGAGGTGGACGAGCGCATCGAACTCGACGACGCCCAAGTCATCGCCATCGTCGACAAATTGATCAAACAGCGCAAAGACTCTGTAACGGCCTATGAATCCGCCAAACGTGAAGACTTGGCCGAGATTGAACGCAACGAAATAAAAGTGCTTGAAGCCTACTTGCCACAGCGTCTATCGCCAGAAGAAATCACTACAGCCGTTCAAGCTATCGTGAAAGAAGTAGGCGCTACCGGTGCGGGTGATATGGGCAAAGTGATGGCGGCAGTCAAAACCCAATTAGCGGGTAAAGCCGATATGGGCTTGGTGTCTGCCGCGGTCAAAAAAGCGCTAGCTGGTTAAGTTTTGAGCGGCGGAATCTTGGCTGGCGAAACTTTTTCAAGCTTGGGGTTAACTTCCTGCCACCTGCATACGGTTCACCAAGACGGAGCCGATGGTTTTTGCGCCAGTGGTGTAAGCATCAGAACCAATGGCTTGAATGCCTTGGAACATATCTTTCAAATTGCCAGCAATCGTGATCTCGTGGACGGGGTAAGCAATGCGGCCTTTTTCCACCCAAAAGCCACTTGCGCCGCGTGAGTAGTCACCCGTGACGTAATTCACGCCTTGGCCCATCAACTCAATCACAAACAATCCTGTACCCAAGCGACGCAGCATGGCGTCTAAATCGTCGCTACTTTTGGTGAGGCGCGATTGCATGACCAAGTTGTGCGAGCCACCGGCGTTACCCGTGGTGTGCATACCGAGTTTGCGTGCGGAATAGGTGCTCAAGAAATAACCTTCGACACGTCCAGCATCTACGACACGCCGTGCGCAGGTGGTAACGCCTTCCTCGTCAAAAGGTGAGCTGCCTTTGCCGCGCAATACATGCGGATCTTCCAAAATATCGATATGTTTGGGAAAAACAGTCTTACCCAAGCTGTCTAATAAAAATGTGCTTTTGCGATAGAGCGCTCCTCCACTCACCGCTTGGACAAATCCACCTAACAAGCCTGCGGCAACTGGTGCGTCGAACAACACAGGACATTGCACGGTAGCGATCTTGCGTGACTTCAAACGACTCAAAGCGCGCTCAGCGGCAAAACGTCCGACCTCCTCAGGTGAAGACAATTCGTCGGCACTGCGCATCGAGCTATACCAAGCATCGCGTTGCATGCCGCCGCCCTTGCCAGCAATCGGGGCGACCGACATGCTGTGGCGCGAGCTGGCGTAACCGCCGCGAAACCCATGCGTATGGGCACTGAAAAAATGGCTTTGTTGCGCCGATACCCCAGCGCCTTCGCTGTTGGTGATGCGCTTATCTGCTTTGAGGGCTGATGCTTCGCAACGCAAAGCGATCTGGGCCGCTTGCTCACTGGTGATTAACCATGGATGGAACAAATCTAAATCAGGTTGTGTCTTAGCGATATCTTTTTCGTCAGGCAAGCCAGCCACTGGGTCTTCTGCGGTGAACCGCGCAATATCGAAGGCGGCTTGCACGGTGCGCTCTAGCGCCGCTTCAGAAAAATCCGAAGTGCTGGCATTGCCGCGTCGGTTACCCAAATACACCGTAACGCCCAAAGATTTATCGCGGTTGCGTTCTACGTTTTCTAGCTCGCCTTTGCGTACCGAAACGCTTAAGCCACAGCCTTCAGAGGCTTCAGCACCGACGTCGGTAGCGCCCAATTTTTTGGCGTGCGCGATGGCGTAGTCGACCAAGTATTCAAACTGTTGCCGTGTGTGGCTAAAACCGTGTGCGGGGTGGGCGTGCGATAACGCCGATGGTTGGGGTGTGTGATGCATAGCGAGGGCTATGATACTTGGGCACTCTCCCCTTCAATTCTCTATGTCACGCAAACCCAAAAAAGGTTATTTCGTCCGCGGCCAATTTGTGGCCGAAGGTAGCGAACTCGATCTCGAACTCAAACGCGAACTCAAAGGTACCGAAGGCACTAGCCGTACCGATAAAAAACGCGAAAGCGACCAATTACAAGACATTGGCGTCGAGCTTTTAACGCTGCGCAGCGAACTCGCAGAACGCTTAAACACGCAAGGACACATCACCGATTTATTGCGCGATGCATTAGCCGACGCACGTCGTATCACCAACTTCGAAGGTAAGCGCCGACAAATGCAGTACGTCGGAAAACTGATGCGCAAACTCAGCGAAGAATCTGTCACGGCTATTCAAGATGCATTGAACGAGCAAAAAATGGGTAGCACGCGTGACACCTTGGCGCTGCATTTGGCAGAGCAATGGCGCGACCGCATGGTGGCAGATGACGAAGCAGTCGCCGAGTGGATGACGCATCACGCACAAACTGACAGTCAGCAACTACGTGCCATGGTGCGCCAAGCTCGTAAAGACGACACCACCTCTAGGGCTGATGTTGCAAAAGGTTTACTACCTAGACAAGGCCGCGCGTACCGGGATATTTTTCAACTCGTCAAAACACAACTCAACGCCTTGGAAGATGCGGCGCATATTCCGCCAGAAATCGAAGAGGTTTACAAGCCATGACCGAGGCTCAAAACCATGCGTGAAATTCAAAGCCCCGACCTGCGTTGCGACACTATTCGTATAGGCATTGTGTCGATCAGCGACCGCGCCTCAACTGGCGTTTATGAAGACAAAGGCCTGCCAGCATTGCGCGACTGGTTGCAAGAAGCGCTTTACAACCCCTTGGCTTTCGAAGAGCGTTTGATCCCCGATGAGCAAGCCACCATAAGCCAAACATTGATTGCCTTGGTCGATGCAGGTTGCCATTTGGTGTTGACTACCGGTGGTACTGGTCCTGCTAAGCGGGATGTGACGCCAGAGGCGACATTAGACGTGGCACATAAGGAAATGCCTGGCTTTGGGGAACAAATGCGGCAAATCAGTTTGCGATTTGTACCAACGGCGATTTTGTCGAGGCAGGTTGCTGTGATTCGCGACAACTGCTTGATCATCAATTTACCTGGCCAGCCCAAATCGATCCAAGAAACTTTGGGAGGCTTGAAAGATTCCGAAGGCAAGCAGATAGTAGACGGCGTGTTTGCAGCAGTGCCTTATTGCGTGGACTTAATCGGCGGACCCTACATGGAAACGCGCGATGCGTTTTGCAAAGCGTTTAGACCCAAAACTGCCATCAACAGCAAACGTGTTTAACTTGATAACTGGTTGACTAGGGCTTGCTGCAGGTTGAATTAACCAGTGGATTAATCCAATAACTGGTTGATTCGCGCAGCAGCAAAGTTCTCTTGCTTGGCTGCGTCTGAAGGAATGCAATCGGATTTGGACTGCGCGACAGACAATTCTTCTATTGTTTTCCAAAGCAAAGCGATTTGATGCTCTTGGCTTGCTGCATTGTCAATCAACCCGCGCATGGCTTGGCTAATAGGGTCATCGTTTTGCGTGACGCCATAAGCAGAAAAACCCATCTTAGAAGCTGCGGCCTCGCGAATAGCATCAGAATTTTCTTGAATGATCCGCGCTGGATTTCCCACTGCGGTAGCTCCTGCTGGCACAGGTTTGACGACAACCGCATTGCTACCAATACGTGCGCCGTCACCTACAGTGAATCCACCTAAGACTTTGGCGCCCGCACCCACTACTACGTCTCTACCCAAAGTAGGGTGGCGCTTGACGCCTTTGTAGAGCGATGTGCCACCCAGTGTTACACCTTGGTAAATGGTGCAACCATCACCAATTTGCGCTGTCTCTCCCACAACTACACCCATGGCATGGTCGAAGAAAACGCGCTCGCCAATGAGTGCAGCCGGATGGATTTCGATGCCAGTGAACCATCTTGAGAAATTAGAAACAAAACGGGCAATCCATTTGAAACCAATATTCCAGCAAGCATGTGAGAAGCGATGCAACACGATGGCATGCAAACCGGGGTAGCAAGTTAACACCTCCCAACCCGATCGGGCAGCAGGGTCGCGGTCCAAAATGCATTGGATATCAGAGCGTAAGCGAGCAAACATAAGCGCTGATTATCGTTTGACTGCAGCAGCTTGCAGCGTTGCCTTGGCAATACCCCGCAAGATGTGAACTTCTTCTTGCGTCAGGCCTGCGCGGTTCAAAAGCTGGTTGAGCCTTGGCATTAGTTTTTTTGGGGAATCAGGGTCTAGGAAATCGATAGCGGCTAAGGCCTCTTGCCAGTGCAATAAGAGCCCTGCGATTTGTTGGGCATCGGCAAGTTCTGGCGTGGTTTCGACGTCGCCTTGATCGCTAGTTGCAAAGCCGCCCAGCGCAAGTCGCCATTCGTAGGCCAACACTTGTACGGCAGAGGCCAGATTGAGTGAACCGAATTGCGGATTCGTTGGAATTCGAATACACGCGTGGCACCGGTAGACATCTTCGTTGCGCATGCCGTAACGTTCGGATCCGAATAGGAAAGCTACGCCTTTTTGTGAATGCACTTGTTGAAGTGCTCTGGGATCGTTTTGTGCTTTGTATTGCGCTTTGTTTTGTGCATCACTTTGCACCTCTCCATCCAAACCTTTTTCTATCAGAGCGGCAAAGTGCCCGCGTGGCTCTAGAGTGGGTGGCCCAAAATCTCTGGGTGTCATTGCAGTGGCACACAAATGCGTCATACCTTCTAAGGCATCGTCCAATGAATCAACGATACGCGCGTTATTGAGAACATCTAAAGCCCCACTTGCGCGTTGGATGGTTTCTTCGCGCCGCAACACATTGCTCCATCGCGGTTTCACCAACACCAAATCATCGAAGCCCATGACTTTCAGGGCACGCGCTGTGGCGCCAACGTTGCCGGCATGGCTGGTCTCTATCAAGATAAAGCGGGTATGCATCAAATGCGAAAGGTCAGGGGCGTAAAATAATCCTATTGTCGTTGCCTATATCTATGGGTGGCATTTCTGCCCTTTGGGCTTGCTCTTACCCACAATTTATGTCGTCCTCTACCCTCCACCCCATGCTCAACGTGGCCGTCAAGGCCGCACGCGCCGCAGGCGCCATCATCAACCGCGCGGCCCTCGATGTGGAAGCGGTTCGAATTTCACAAAAACAAGTCAATGATTTTGTGACCGAGGTCGACCATGCCAGCGAGCAAGCCATCATCGAAAACTTGTTGACCGCCTACCCAGACCACGGCATCTTGGCCGAAGAGTCGGGTAGCCAACACGGCAACCCCAACGCAGACCATATCTGGATCATCGATCCACTAGACGGCACCACCAACTTTATCCACGGATTTCCTGTCTATTGCGTCAGCATTGCTTTACAAGTGCGCGGCAAGCTCGAGCAAGCCGTGGTGTATGACCCCACACGCAACGATCTATTCACCGCCACCAAAGGCCGCGGCGCTTTTATGAACGAACGACGCATTCGCGTGAGTAAGCGTGTGCGCTTAGACGAATGTTTGTTGTCTACTGGCTTCCCCTTCCGTCCTGAAGACGACTTCGACAAATACTTACGCTTAATGGGCGACATGATGCAACGCACAGCAGGCGTGCGTCGCCCTGGTGCTGCGGCCCTCGACTTAGCGTATGTAGCAGCGGGCTTTACAGATGGATTTTTTGAAATTGGTTTGCAAGCTTGGGACATGGCAGCTGGTGCTTTATTAGTCACAGAAGCTGGCGGCTTGGTAGGAAACTTCACTGGCGAGGCCAACTACATAGACCAAAAAGAATGTATGGCTGCGAATCCTCGTATTTATGCGCAGATGGTTCCACTTTTGCAGAAATATTCCAAATTTGCATCTGCCGCTGAAAAACACGAAGTCGCTGAAACCACCAAAACGCTGCGCTTGACCTCAGCTTCTGAAACCAAGTAATTTTTATTTCAAGGACATATAAGAAACTCAGTGTCGCGCCTGAATAGTTTTTATATGAACGTCAGCTAAGCAGCATGTCAGACTTATCAGCCCACACACCGATGATGCAGCAGTACTTGCGGCTGAAAGCCGGGTACCCCAGCACGCTGCTGTTTTATCGCATGGGCGATTTTTATGAGTTGTTTTTTGAAGATGCTGAAAAAGCCGTTCGCTTACTAGACATCACGCTCACGCAACGCGGGCAATCTGCTGGGCAGCCTGTGGTGATGGCAGGCGTTCCTTTCCATTCGGTGGAAACCTATTTGGCGCGTTTACTTAAACTCGGCGAATCGGTTGCGATTTGCGAGCAAGTAGGCGACGTTGCCACCAGCAAAGGGCCTGTCGAGCGCAAAGTGGTGCGCGTAGTCACCCCAGGCACTTTGACAGACAGCGCTTTGCTGAGTGACAAATCTGAAAGCTTTGTGTTGGCGGTGCACCAGAGCGAACGCGCAGGCATGGGACTGGCTTGGATGAGCGTGACACAAGGCGTGGTGTTTCTGGCCGAATGCGATAGCGCTGAATTACCGCAATGGGTGGCCAATGTAGCGCCAAGCGAATTGATCTTTAGTGCAGAAGTTAGTCCACTCTTTGAAAAAAATATTCAAGCGTTGGCTGACGGTATGCACTTGCCTATTCAATTACGTCCAGCTTGGCAGTTTGATTCTGCATTAGGTGCGCGTGAACTCCTTGCGCATTTGCAAGCAGCATCATTGCAAGCTTGGAATGCGCAAGACGTGGCACAAGCGCATGCCGCCGCGAATGCTTTGCTTGCCTATGTTCAGCACACTCAAGGCCGTGCATTGACGCATGTGCATAAAGTGGTGGTAGTGCGTAACGACGCACTGATCGATTTACCTTTGAGTACGCGTCGTAATTTAGAACTCACCCAAACCTTGCGTGGAGAAGAATCTCCCACGCTGTTCTCTTTGCTAGATACCTGCATGACTGGTATGGGAAGCCGGCAACTCAAGCAGTGGTTGCTGTCCCCAGAACGTGACCGCACCCATGCCACCCTGCGCTTAAATGCCATTGCTGCGCTTCAAGACTCGGCGTTGCATGAACCCTACAAAGCTTTGCGCAACGCGCTCAAAGGTTCTGGTGATGTGCAACGTATCAGTGCCCGTATTGCCTTGCGACAAGTTCGAGCCCGTGAATTAGTGGCATTAGGTATTGCTTTGCAAAAAGCTTTGCAAATGCAACCGCTTCTTCCTAAGAGTCCGCTCCTGCAGACCTTGGTGAAAGACATGGCTGTCAATCCAGAATGCGGCGTCTTAATTACACGCGCGTTGCTTCCAGAACCTGCTGCATTGCTCCGCGAGGGCGGGGTGATTGGAGACGGTTACGACAGCGATCTAGACGAGTTGCGCGCCATCCAAACCAATTGTGATGATTTCTTACTCGCCCTAGAAACCCGCGAACGTGAGCGCACTGGCATTGCCAATTTGCGCGTGCAGTTCAACAAGGTGCATGGCTTCTACATTGAAGTTACGCAAGGGCAAGTGAATAAAGTGCCCGAAGACTATCGACGTCGCCAAACGCTGAAAAATGCGGAGCGTTTCATTACCCCCGAACTCAAAGCGTTTGAAGACAAAGCCTTGAGTGCGCAAGAACGCGCACTGGCACGTGAGAAGTTTTTATACGAGCAACTGCTTGATTTGTTACAAGCGTTTGTGCCAGCGCTTACGCATCTGGGTAGCGCTATCTCCACGCTTGACGCTTTGTGTGCACTGGCAGAACGCTCTGTTACCTTGCATTGGTGCGCCCCCACTTTTATAAATACGCCTTGCATCGACATCACTCAAGGACGTCACCCCGTGGTAGAAGCCAGACTTGCTGCGACCCATGGACGCACCCATGACGGATCTGCCAAGACCTTTATTGCCAATGACACGCATTTAGGGCCCAACCAGCGGATGCAAGTGATTACGGGGCCCAATATGGGGGGTAAATCGACCTATATGCGACAGGTTGCATTGATTGTGTTGTTAGCGAGCGTGGGTAGCCACGTACCCGCGAGTGCTTGCACGCTGGGGCCCATAGATGCCATTCACACCCGCATTGGCGCTGCAGATGATTTAGCCAACGCGCAATCGACCTTCATGCTGGAAATGACGGAAGCTGCGCATATCCTGCACAACGCTACCGCCAACAGTTTGGTTTTGATGGATGAAATTGGTCGCGGTACATCAACCTTTGATGGATTGGCCTTGGCAGGCGGTATTGCTTCGCACTTGCATGACAAGTCGCAATCCTTCACCTTGTTTGCCACCCATTATTTTGAGTTGACCGAATTTCCTGTGAAACACCGCCAAGCAATGAATGTTCATGTCAGCGCAGCAGAGTCTTCTGCCAGCAGTGGCAACAGCGGGATTGTGTTTTTGCATGAAATTCAAGCCGGCCCTGCAAGTCGCAGTTACGGCATTCAAGTGGCACGGTTGGCTGGTGTACCCAATGGTGTTTTGCAGCACGCCAAGCATGCACTATCGGCATTGGAATCAGGCGCAGCCTCTGGCAAAGCGCAAGTAGATTTGTTTGCTGCGCCACCTGAACCCTTGGACACTGGCCCCTCACAGTTAGAGGCTAAGTTATCTCAGATAGATCCAGATACCTTGAGCCCCAGAGATGCTTTGGATGCTTTGTACCAACTTAAAAAATTACTCAAGGGCTCCAAGTAATCCAACCGGTATAAGCTGTAAGCCAAACCGCTATTCCAAACACAATGCGGTACCAAGCAAATGGCACAAAGCTGTGGCTCGCGATATAGCGCAGCAACCAGCGCACACAAACCCAAGCGCTGATGAAGGAAAAAAGCAAACCGACTGCAAACGTAGGCGCATCCGCCATGGTCAAAAGCGCACGTTCTTTATATAGGCTGTAGGCACCTGCGCCAATCAATGTGGGAATCGCCAAATAGAAAGAAAAATCAGTAGCAGCTTTACGCGAAAGGCCTAAGACCATTCCGCCAATGATGGTCGCGCCACTTCGGCTTGTGCCTGGAATCATGGCTAAACATTGCACAAGGCCGACTTTTAAAGCGTCTAAGGGCGTCATGTCATCTACGTTGTGAACACGCGATGAGGATTGTTCTGCTTGAGAAGAAGTTGCAACAGCACCAGCGCCACCACCATGGGGCACTTCTGAGGGTGAATCCGCTTTTAACTTGCGTTCGACCCACAAAATAATCAACCCACCCAAAATGAATGTGCTGGCCACCACTTCAGGGGTGAATAAATACAACTTGATTTGCTTACCAAAAAGTAATCCCAGCACCACAGCTGGTAAAAAAGCGATGACCACATTCGCAGCAAAGCGTCTTGCAGTTATGTCAGTCGGTAAATCCAAGACAGTTCTTGAGATTTTTTGCCAATAGACCAAGATCACAGCGAAGATGGCGCCTGTTTGTATGGCGATGTCAAAAACCTTACCTTTTTCATCGTCTAGTCCCAACAACGCGCCCGCCAAAATCAAGTGTCCCGTACTTGAAATAGGCAAAAACTCGGTCAAGCCTTCCACGATTCCCATGACCGCGGCTTTGAGCAAAACAACAAAATCCATACAACTCCTTGTGAAGCGCAAATTATCACGTTAGTAGACCCCTAAAATCAGGGGATGACGACACCTGCCAACTCTGCGACTGAAAATGATCACAAGCCAAGTAATTTTTTACGCCAGATCATTGAAGCCGACTTAGCGCAAGGCACCTATGCCAAACGACGTTGGGCAGGAACGCCAGGTGACGCAGCGCATCAGGCCAAAGGCAATCCTGATCCAGCCAAAATTCGCACCCGTTTCCCGCCAGAGCCCAACGGCTATCTTCATGTAGGACATGCCAAAAGCATTTGCATCAATTTCGGACTAGCTCGCGACTACGGTGGCGTTTGCCATTTGCGCTTTGACGACACCAATCCAGAAAAAGAAGACACCGAATACGTCAACTCCATATTGGACGCCGTACATTGGCTCGGTTTTTCTTGGGAAGCCAACGGCATATTGCACCAATACCAAGCCAGCGATTACTTTGACTTCATGTACGCGGCCGCTGAACGTTTGATTGAAGCAGGCCATGCGTATGTCGATGAACAAAGCGCAGAAGAGATGCGCGTCAACCGCGGTGACTTTGGCAAACCCGGTGTCAATAGCCCTTTTCGCGCACGCACCCCAGCGGATAACTTGGCACGTTTTCGCGAAATGCGCGCAGGCAAACTCGCAGACGGCGCAGCAGTGCTGCGCACCAAAATTGATATGGCGTCGCCCAATATCAATATGCGCGACCCAGCCATTTACCGCATCCGTCGCGCAACACACCACAACACAGGTGACGCATGGTGTATTTATCCGATGTATACCTTCGCCCATCCGATCGAAGATGCGTTGGAGCAAATAACACACAGTATTTGTACGCTAGAGTTTGAAGACCAAAGACCTTTTTACGATTGGCTGATGGACAGGCTGTGCGAAACAACCACCTTGCTAGATGGACGCGAAGTCAATGGCCTTCTTGCTGCACCCGCCCCTAAACAATACGAATTCGCGCGCCTCAACCTCACTTACGTCATCACCAGCAAACGCAAATTAGCGCAACTCGTCAACGAAAAAAAAGTTAACGGCTGGGACGATCCACGCATGCCCACCATTGTGGGTTTGCGTCGTCGTGGCTATACCCCAGAGAGTTTGCAATTGTTTGCAGAGCGCATTGGCGTGACTAAAAGCGACAGCTGGATTGACTACAGCACGCTCGAAGGTTGCTTGCGAGAAGACCTTGAAACCAAAGCACACCGTGCTATGGCGGTTCTTAACCCAGTGAAGTTGGTTCTCACCAATTGGGATGAAGTGATGGGCACAGGACATATTGAACCGTGCGAACAACCCGCACTACCCCACAAAAGCGACGAAACTAATAACAGTACTATTCCTGTTCGCCACTTCACTATCGGTAAAGAAGTGTGGATAGAACGCGAAGACTTTGAAGAGGTTCCACCTAAAGGCTACAAAAGGTTGTTCCCAGGTAATAAAGTGCGACTCAAGGGCGGATATGTCATTGAGTGCACTGGTTGCATCAAAGATGCCTTAGGAAACATCACGCAAATTGAAGCTACTGTGATTCCAGACACCAAAAGCGGCACCTCCGGAAGTGCGACAGTAAAAGCCAGCGCAGCTATCACCTGGGTGGCTGTAAACGACGGTTTGCGCGCTGAAGTGCGCATGTATGACAGGTTATTCAACGACCCGCAACCTGATGCGGGTGGTAAAGACTTTTTAACGGCGTTGAATCCAGATAGCTTGAGAGTCATCACTGCTTACGTGGAACCTTCTTTGGCTAACAGCACAGCAGGCCAACATTTCCAGTTTGAGCGGCACGGTTACTTCGTGGCAGATCGTATAGACCATGCACCCGGCAAGTTAGTTTTTAATAAGATTACAGGCCTTAAAGACACTTGGGCTAAGTAGCGCGAATGGTCTAGTACCATGCCAACTATCTCGCTTTGAGATATTTACAAAGAAGGTGATATGGCCAAAGGCGAACAACACAGCAACAAGATGACCAAGAAGCCTAAAAAGGACACGTCACCTCCCAAAACATCTACCTCGGACAGACCGAACCCGCCAACGACGTATGTCGCACCGCGCGGAAAAATCAAAAACAAATAAGTTTCTCTGACGTGACCCCTGTGTATTTTGACGAGCACATGCTCGTTCTCAACAAACCCAGTGGTTTGTTGTCTGTTCCAGGCAGGGGCCCTGACAAACAAGATTGTTTGTCTAAGCGCGTGCAGGCGATCTACCCTGATGCGCTGGTAGTGCATAGACTTGACCAAGATACGTCAGGCTTACTCATCATGGCGCGCGGCATTGAAGCGCAACGTCGAATCAGCAAAGCTTTTGAAACAAGACAAGTTCATAAACGTTACATGGCGGTAGTGGTCGGCAAGCCAGAACCACATGAAAAAGACACTGATGGTTGGGCCTTGATTGAAGGCGCGATATTGCTAGATTGGCCTAATAGACCATTGCACATCATCCATCCAGATGGCAAACCCAGTCAGAGTCGTTGGCGATTGCTGGAGTCGAGCGAATCTGCCAGTTTGATAGAACTTGAACCCGTTACTGGTCGTACCCACCAACTCCGCGTCCATATGCAAAGCATTGGCCATCCTATGCTGGGAGATTCTTTGTATGCGCTCCCTGAGGTTCTTTCTTTGACACCTAGACTCATGTTGCATGCCAAAAGCATTAAGTTAGCGCATCCATTTACAGAAGAACCCTTGTCTTTTGATTCATCACTTTCATGGTCTGCATTCCCACCCTTCTCAAGCCTTGCCCAGTAAGGCCTGCGCATAAAATTTTCATGACTTGCCGGACTTGAATCCGACGCCCATTATTTTTTATTTTTCACAAACCTAGTCAGGAGATATATATGCGTGAAGTAGTCGTTGTCAGCGGTGTGCGTACCGCAATTGGCACATATGGTGGTAGTTTGAAAGACACCCCTCCAACAGAACTTGCGGCTCAAGTAGTGCGGGAATCACTTGCGAGAGCAGGCCTAGAAGGTAAGGACGTTGGCCATGTGGTTTTCGGCCATGTTCTCAACACCGAACCCAAAGACATGTATTTGTCGCGCGTAGCAGCGATCAATGGAGGATGTCTAGAAGGCACACCTGCGTTCAACGTCAACCGCCTTTGCGGATCAGGTTTGCAAGCGATCGTCTCTGCCAGCCAAGCCATCATGCTGGGGGATTGCGACATCGCCATTGGAGGCGGCGCAGAAAATATGAGTCGCGGCCCATACGCATCGCTGAGCGCGCGCTGGGGCGCACGCATGGGCGACAGCAAAATGGTCGACATGGTGGTCGGCGCACTGCACGACCCTTTCCACACCATCCATATGGGCGTCACCGCTGAAAACGTTGCTGCCAAATACGGCATCACCCGTGAAATGCAAGATGCCTTGGCAGTACAAAGCCACAATCGCGCGCAACGTGCAACAGAGGCTGGTTACTTCAAAGACCAAATCACACCAGTCATGCTCAAAAGCAAAAAAGGCGAAGTAGCGTACACACTAGACGAGCACTTCCGCGCGGATTGCAAACTAGAAGATATGGCGAAGTTAAAGCCGGTATTCATCAAAGAAAACGGCACGGTTACGGCGGGCAATGCATCAGGCATCAACGATGCAGCAGCTGCAGTCGTTTTGATGGAAGCCAAAACTGCACAAGCACGCGGCGCAAAACCTTTGGCGCGTTTGGTTGCTTATGCGCATACTGGGCTAGACCCAAAAATTATGGGTATGGGCCCTGTCTCTGCGTCACGCTTAGCTTTACAAAAAGCTGGTTTGACCACCAACGATATGGATGTGATTGAAGCCAATGAAGCGTTTGCTGCGCAAGCTTGTGCAGTGACTAAGGAACTCGGTCTCGATCCTGTCAAGGTTAATCCCAATGGCTCTGGTATTTCTCTTGGACACCCGATTGGTGCTACTGGTGCATTGATTACTGTGAAGGCTTTGCATGAACTGCAACGCATCAAAGGGAAATATGCTTTGGTGACTATGTGTATTGGTGGCGGACAGGGGATTGCTGCTGTTTTTGAGCGCCTTTAGGCGAGCAAACACCCCTTAATACGACTAGGGATGGGGTTGGGTATCTGTTGTAGCGAAGTAAAGGAGGAGATTCAGGCGTAGCCTGAATCGGGGGACATGAGCGTAAACAGATGCCCAACCCCATTCCCCTCCGCAAAAAAAGTAAAGTCTTAGGCGAAACGAAGACGGGCCAAAGCAGCCCCATCCGCCAACGCCTGCAACTTCTTCATAGCAACATCACGACTCATAGGCGCCAACCCACAATTGGTACAAGCAATCAATCGATGCTTAGGCACAAACTGCAAAGCCTTGCCAATCGTGTCGGCAATTTGCTCGGGCGTTTCAATTTCTTCGCTGGCAACGTCGATCACACCAACCATCACATCTTTGTCTTTGAGCAAAGCCATCATCTCCGGTGGCACATGCGAGTTAAAGCACTCCAAGCTAACTTGCTTGATACTGCTCTTGGCCAATGCGGGGAAAACTTTTTCGTATTGACGCCACTCGTCGCCTAAAGTTTTTTTCCAATTGTTGTTGGCTTCAATGCCATAGCCGTAGCAAATATGCACAGCTGTTGTGCAAGTCAATCCTTGGGCAGCGCGCTCCAAGGCTTTGACGCCCCAGTCTGCGGCTTCGTCTAAGTAGACGTTGAAAGCAGGCTCATCGAATTGGATGATGTCTACACCATCAGCTTGCAATGCCAATGCTTCTTGGTTGAGTAACTCAGCGAATGCAAACGCCATATCAATGCGACCTTGCACGGGGTCTTTGTCTTTGCCATAAAAACGGTCGGCGACGGTGTCGACAATAGTCATGGGCCCAGGCAATGTGAATTTGAGTTTTTTCTTGGTGTGGGCGCGCGCGAGTTGCGCTTCGAATGCGTGTACGCGGCCTTTGAGTCGCAAGGGTGCGATGACCTGAGGCACTTGTGCGTCGTAGCGGTTATTACGAATTCCCATGGTGACTTTATTTTCAAAGTCGATGCCTTCTACTTGTTCTAAGAACCCATGCACAAAATGTTGACGTGATTGTTCGCCGTCACCAATCACATCTAAGCCCGCATCTTCTTGCGCTTTGATCCACAACAATGTTGCATCGGCCTTGGCACGCAAGAGTGCATCACCTTCAGCTTGCCATTTGGGCCAAAGTTTGTTGGTCTCAGCGAGCCATTCAGGCTTGGGCAAACTACCAGCGATTGCTGTTGTAAACATAGAAAACTCCAATGGGTTAGTTTTTAAAAAATCTCTTGAGCGAGCAATTCATACGAACGCGCTTGCGCAACGGGGTCATGCGTCCAAGTGATGACAACTATTTCTTCAATTTGTAAGTGATCTGCCAGAGCACGTAATTTGCTAACGACTTGTTTGGCAGTTCCTACCAAAGCCTTGTCTTTTAATTCTGTCAATGCACGCTGTTCACCTGCTGAGTAATCGCGCACCGCTTGTTCAGGTGGCAATATGGCGTCAATGCGTCCGAGATTGCGGTCCATTTTCCAACGCGCACGACTTTCGAACAACCTCCACGCTTCTTCTTCGGTGTCGGCTGCCAAGGCCCAAACGCAAGCGACTGCTTCGGGTTTTGGTCTATCTTCGCTCGGTCGGAAATTGTTGCGATACAAATGCATCGCTTGCTCAGCGCCTTGGCCATCGGTGATGAAATACGCAAATGCATAGGGCAAACTCAAATGCGCGGCGAGTTGTGCGCCATAGTCTGAACTGCCAAGCATCCACACGTTGGGAGAAGTGGGACCGCTTGGATAAGCAAATACGCCATGTCCAGGATGGCCAGGCGGCAGTGGTTCACCAGTCACCCACGCTTGCAACTCCATCACTTGTTGTGGAAAGTTGTCACTTGCATAGCGATCGGGATTGAGCAGTTGCGCCGTACGTCCGTCGCTTCCTGGGGCGCGACCAACGCCTAAGTCAATACGACCAGGAGCCAATGCATCGAGCACGCGAAATTGCTCGGCTACTTTTAAAGGTGCGTAGTGCGGAAGCATCACGCCCGCGCTGCCCAAACGAATACGTGTAGTTTGCGCAGCAATCGCCGCCATCAAAACTTCTGGCGCAGTTCCAACAATACTGGGATGGCTATGGTGCTCACTCACCCAAAAACGGTTGTAGCCCCAAGCCTCGCATTTGGATGCGAGCGAAAGGGTTTGACGGATGGTGGCGTCTTGTTGGCGACCAGCGCCAGCAGCAGATTGATCAAGGACTGAAAGTGTTAACACAGAAGTAGCTTAACTGCAATGCAAGTCTCGCGCTGTCACGCGGGTAACCGCACTAAATTTCTTAGATTTTGTAGAACAGCAGTTGTAGCTTGTTTAAAAACCTAGCCTCATGAGAGAAATGTTGTTAGTTGCGATCAGGCATTCGCTGTAGCGGACTGGGTGTTGGATACAGCCTCTGCCTCTTGCAAAGCCCGCCACATCACTTTGCCGCTGCCACTTTTGGGTAGCGCATCGGCAAACTGCACATGCGTCGGCGCTTTATAGATGGCCATGTTTTCACGGCACCAGTCGATGATGTCTTGCTCATTCAATTGGCCTTTATGCGACGCACGCAAAACAACCACAGCTTTGACAGTTTCACCTCGATACGCATCGCGGGTGGAAATAATGCACGCTTCTTGAATAGCAGGATGCTTGAACATCAACGCCTCCACTTCAGCGGGCCACACCTTGAAGCCCGAAGCATTGATCATGCGTTTGAGTCTGTCGGTGATGAAGAAATATCCGTCTTCATCGACACGGCCTAAATCTCCGGAGCGGAAAAAACGCTTGCCGTCCATATCAAAAAATGCAGCTTCGGTTGCATCAGGGCGTTTCCAATATCCGTTGAATATTTGCGGACCATGCATAACGATTTCACCAGACTGTCCGGGCGGAACTTCTTCGAGAGTCTCTGGATCAACCACCCGTGCATCGACGCTCATAAACGGAATACCCAAACATTGCTGCTTAGGGCTGTCGGGCGGATTGTTGTGCGAGGGGGCGGCTGTCTCCGTCAATCCATATCCTTCGGAATAGCTCAAGCCATATAAATCGAGCAAACGTTGCGCCACAGCTTGCGGCATGGCCGCACCACCGCCGCCAATGTGCACCAAACTCTTCAAGTTGAACTTATCGAAATTGGGACTGCCCAATAAATCAATCACCATGGTGGGAATATTCGTCCAATGCGTGACTTGCCATTTCGAGATCAGGCGGCCTGCCAACTCTCGCTCCCAGCGCGGCATCAATACCAGCGTTGCGCCTAAATAAATTCCCGAATGCATCACGCTTGTCATACCCGTGATGTGAAACATGGGAACAACCAAAAGGCCTATGTTTTCGTGTGTGCCATTTCCCCAATATCCCGAGGCCATGGCGTTATGCATGATGCTGCGGTGCGGATGCATGCATCCTTTGGGCAAACCAGTGGTGCCACTGGTGTATGGCAGTACAGCCAAGTCTTCGATACCTACCGTCAGAGGTCCCAATGCAAATTGATTTGCCAAAGCATGTGGCCAATCGAGTACTTCGCCACCTTGCAGTTGGGGCAACGCATGCTGCGTAAAAAGCCAGTCATGCCAAGCGGCAGGTGGGGCATCTTCGCCTTGCACATCTGCATGGAATGCATCTGTGAAGTGCGTGACCACCATATTTTTGAGTCCTTGACCCGTTGGCAATTCATTACTGGCTTTGGCTAAATCAGCTGCCAAATCTGCCGTGGTGATGGCAACGCGCGCATCAGGGTCGGTGATGTAGTGCTTGAGTTCTTCAGAGCGGTTCATCGGATTGACCGGGACAACGACTGCATTGGCGCGCAGGATTGCAAAATGCGCAATCACCAACTGCGGGCAGTTTTGCATATTCAAAATAACGCGATCGCCCTTTTGCACACCCACACTTTGTAAATACGCCGCCAATTTTTCAGCTTGGCTACGTAAGTCAGCGTAGGACAGGCGATTACCTAAAAAAATCAATGCGTCTTTGTTCGGAAAGCGGCGCGCACTGATGTCTAAGTTGTCCCATAAAGTAGTCTCTGGCAAAGAGAGTGAATGGGGCACTCTTGCGGGCCAAAATGAGTAATGCGGTTTCATGGAGGCTAGGTTAACGGGCGGAAATGCATTTGCCCATTCGGGAAGCCCCTATCGGTATTTATGTCAGGTAGTTGCCGCGTTTCTTTCTGCTTGAAGACGTTGGTTGATTTGTCGTACCGAAAGAATGGCCCCAAAAAAACCCCGTAACCACTCGAGGTCAATCGGTTTATGCAACAACTGCACGCCCTCAGGCAACCCGCCTTTTGCTTTGACCTGCTCTGGGCGCAGGCCCGTCATGGCAACAACCGCTAAACTTTTAAAGCTGATGTGTTCGTTCAGGGTTTTGATGAAATCAAAACCGTTGACACGCGGCATCACCAAATCTGTCAACAAAACTTGTGGATGCAAGGTAGGCATGTCCAACATGGCCTCGATGGCGGAGGCGTACATCATCACATTTAAGGGTAAACCCCAGCTATCAAAATTAGTTTGCAGCATCAAACGGGTGGCTTCATCGTCTTCGACCACCATCACTCGCACGTGATCTTCGACGTACATCAATACATTAGGGTGAAGTTTGTGGCGATGCTGGTACTCTTGTACCGATTTCAAAGAAATGCGACGATGACCGCCATTGGTTTTCCAAGCCCGCAATTCGCCTCTCTCCACCAAGCCTTGAACAGTCCCAACCGATATCCCCAACACTTTGGATGCGTAACTTGTCCCGCAATAACTTTCGTAGCCTTTTGAGCCAAACGCAAAATCCATCACAAACCCCCTAAAAGACAAAAATAGGAATTAATACATTATTATTAATTTTAACTCGTTAAATTGATGAAAGCAACACATAACAATTCTTTAACTTCCCTGCAAGGTATCTTGGTTGGCCACTACACCGACCAACGAAGGCCAACAGGTTGCACGGTCGTGCTTTGCCCAGAAGGCGCGGTAGCTGGCGTGGATGTTCGGGGCGCAGCGCCTGGAACGCGAGATACCGATGTTTTGTCTCCGTCCAACACCGTGCAAGAAGTGCATGGGGTTTTGTTGACGGGCGGAAGCGCTTATGGACTGGACGCAGCAGGCGGCGTGATGCGCTGGCTTGAAGAGCGCGGGCACGGCTTTCAAGTGGGGCCCGCGGTCGTGCCCATCGTGCCCGCCGCAGTTATCTTCGATTTGTGGGTGGATGATTTTTCAGATGCGCTAACCAAGTCTGCAAAACATCCGCGTATTCGCCCAGACGTTGAGGCGGGCTACCTTGCGTGTCAAGCCGCCAACTCAGAACCCGTGACACAAGGCAATGTGGGTGCAGGGACAGGCGCCACACTGGGAAAGCTCAACGGCCCAGATTGCGCCATGAAAGGCGGCATCGGCAGCGCCAGCCTCTGCGTCAATGGCGTGACGGTGGCGGCCTTGGTAGTTTGCAATGCGCTGGGCGATGTCATAGATCCGCTAACAGGCCAATTGTTGGCCGGCGCCCGCGTATCCGCGGATAGTCGCAGCCTGCTGGATATCCGCCAAGCCCAACTCAGTGGCCACACCATTTCCAAGCCACAAGCGGGAGGCAACACCACCATCGGCGTGGTGGCAACCGACGCTGTTCTTACAAAACCCCAAGCACATCGACTCGCCCAAGTAGCGCACGATGGTTTGGCACGCAGCATCCGCCCTGTCCACACTCCTATGGACGGAGACACTTTGTTTGCTTTAGGAACAGGTACTAGTGGTCAAGCCGCTGACATGATGTTGCTCAGCACCCTAGCCGCAGAAGTCACCGCCATGGCGGTGGTCAATGCTGTGCGTGCCGCCAAAGACTTGCGCTTTGGACCGGGCTGGTGGCCGGCGATTACTTAAGCGCCTTAAACCGCGTGCGCTTAGGCTTAGCGCCTTCTTCTCCCAAACGTTTCTTCTTGTCGGCTTCGTACTCTTGGTAGTTGCCGTCAAAAAACGTCCATTGCGAATCGCCTTCGCAAGCCAAGATGTGCGTGGCAATGCGGTCCAAGAACCATCGGTCATGGCTAATCACCATGATGCTGCCGGCGAATTCCAATAGCGCATCTTCCAAGGCGCGCAAGGTTTCCACGTCCAAGTCATTGGATGGCTCGTCGAGCAACAACACATTACCGCCAGCAATGAGAGTTTTGGCCAAATGCAAGCGTCCGCGCTCACCACCTGAGAGCGTGCCCACACGTTTTTGTTGGTCGCCGCCATTGAAGTTGAAGCGTCCGCAGTAAGCGCGGCTTGCCATTTCAAACTTACCAACGGTCAAGATGTCGTGGCCGCCTGAAACGTCTTCCCACACGGTTTTATCGTTGGATAGATCGTCACGCGTCTGGTCAACAAAGGCCATTTGCACGGTTTGGCCAATCTTGACTTCGCCGCTATCCGGCTGTTGCTGGCCAGCAATCATGCGAAACAGCGTGGACTTACCAGCGCCGTTCGGACCGATGATGCCGACGATTGCGCCAGGGGGCACTGTGAAGCTCAGGTTATCGATCAACACGCGGTTGCCAAACGACTTGGTCACGTTGACAAACTCGATCACCGATTGCCCTAAGCGCTCCGCCACGGGAATAAAAATCTCCTGTGTCTCATTGCGTTTTTGGTAATCGAAATCAGACAACTCTTCAAAGCGGGCAATACGTGCCTTGCTCTTGGCTTGGCGGCCTTTGGGGTTTTGGCGCACCCAATCGAGTTCTTTCTTCAGCGCTTTGGCGCGGGCGTCTTCGCCTTTTTGTTCTTTCTCGAGTCGGTCTTGCTTTTGCTCTAACCAGGTGCTGTAGTTGCCTTTCCATGGAATACCGTGGCCGCGGTCGAGTTCCAAAATCCATTCGGCGGCGTTGTCCAAGAAGTATCGGTCGTGGGTAATCGCCACCACCGTGCCAGAAAAGCGGGCGAGGAATTGCTCTAACCAATCGACCGATTCAGCGTCCAAGTGGTTGGTAGGCTCGTCCAGCAACAACATGTCGGGCTTGGAGAGCAACAACTGGCACAAAGCCACGCGGCGCTTTTCGCCGCCAGATAAGTTACCGATCACGGCCTCCCATGGGGGAAGACGCAAAGCGTCTGCGGCGATTTCAAGTTGGTGTTCACTATCGGTGCCGGCCGATCCAATAATGGCTTCGAGTTCGCCCTGCTCCGCAGCAAGCTTGTCAAAGTCGGCATCGGGCTCGGCGTAGGCCGCGTAGATTTCTTCTAGACGGTTTTTTGCGGCGAGTACATCACCCATGCCGCCTTCTACAGATTGGCGTACGGTGTCCGCGTCATTGAGTTTGGGCTCTTGCGGTAAGTAGCCGATCTTGATACCGGGCATGGGCGTGGCTTCGCCTTCAATCTCCTTGTCGACACCCGCCATGATTTTGAGCAAGGTGGACTTACCCGAACCGTTCAAACCCAACATACCGATCTTGGCGCCAGGGAAAAAACTCAGAGAAATATCTTTCAAGATATGGCGCTTGGGCGGCACGATCTTGCCGACGCGGTTCATGGTGAAAACGTACTGGGCCATGGGGTGTGTTCTTTCGGGTAGCAAAGCAATAAAAACGCGATTATCCCCGCACCTACGTTCCATGCCACAATACACCCCGTTGCCGCCGCCAGTTGCCGCAACATCAGCACTTCTGCTGGAGCAGGCTCCAAACGTCTTTTTAGTTTGTGGGTCGCACCGCTCACCTGTAAACACTGCCGACCTCGACTGGGTGGCCCTCGGGCCAAGCGGGTTGGTGCCATGCGCTCGGACAAGAGCGCCTCATCATGAACTTTGAAGAATTGAATTTGGCTCCGGCCATCCTGAAAGCCGTACTCGAACAGGGCTACGTTACCCCCACCCCCATCCAAGCGCAGGCCATTCCAGCTGTTTTGGCGGGTCAAGACCTATTAGCTGGCGCCCAAACCGGCACCGGCAAAACGGCAGCCTTCACCCTGCCCATGTTGCACAAGCTCACCATGAGCCGCAGCACCCAGAACAAATTTGGCGTCTACGGTGTGCGCGCCTTGGTGCTCACCCCCACCCGTGAACTTGCCGCGCAAGTCGAGGAATCTGTCCGCACCTATGGCAAATACTTGCAACTAACTTCTGCCGTCATTTTTGGTGGTGTCGGCATGAACCCCCAAATCGCACGCATCCGCAAAGGCGTCGATATTTTGGTGGCCACCCCAGGACGTTTGCTCGACTTGCAACAACAAGGCGAACTCGACCTCTCTACCGTGCAAATGCTGGTGCTAGATGAGGCCGATCGCATGCTCGATATGGGGTTTTTCCAAGACGTCAAAAAAATCTTGAACCTAGTGCCCAAAGACAAGCAAAGCTTGTTGTTCTCCGCCACTTTCAGCGATGACATTCGTGAATTGGCCAATGGCTTGTTAAAAAATCCACAAAGCATCCAAGTCACGCCTAGCAATACTACGGTGCAACGCATTACCCAAATGGTTCACCCCGTGGGCCGTGGCAAAAAGAAAGCCCTGCTCGCGCACATCATCAACGAACACAACTGGAGCCAAGTGCTGGTGTTCACACGCACCAAATTTGGCGCCAACAATGTGGCCGAATACCTCACTAAGAGCGGCATCAACGCCATGGCCTTGCACGGCAATAAAAGCCAAACCGCTCGCACCCAAGCCTTGGCAGGTTTCAAAAGCGGTGACATCCGCGCCTTGGTGGCGACCGACATTGCAGCACGCGGTATCGATATCGACGAATTGCCGCATGTCGTGAACTACGAAATTCCCAACATCAGCGAAGACTATGTGCACCGCATTGGCCGCACCGGTCGCGCAGGATCGAGTGGCGAAGCGGTGAGTCTGGTGTCGCTCGATGAAGAAGGCTTTATGAAAGAAATTGAGCACTTCACCAAACAACAAGTGCCCGTCGTTGTGGTGGAGGGCTTTGGCCCTGAGCCAGGCGAAAAAGCCGAGCCAATTGCCATGGGTCGTCAAACCTTGTGGGGCGGCTTAGGCCATCCACCCGGCCGCGATGTGATGGCTGCTGCCGCCCGCGCTGCACGCCAAGAAATGATGGAACGCATTCGTGAATCCAAGGCCACAAACGGCGGCGGCGGTGGTGGCCGCGCGCCACGCCCCAACGGCCATGTGAGCCGCGACCGCAACGGCGAACGCCCTCCGCGCCAAGGCGATCGCCCTGCCTTTGCTGGCGAAAGACCTCAGCAAAGCGGCGAACGCTCAGAGTTTTCAAACGATCGCCCTGGTTTTTCAGGTGAACGCCCGCCAAGAAACGGCAACCGTCCCCAAGGACAGCGCCCCCCTAGACAATTTGACAACCGCGGACCTCGTCCAGAGGGTCAACGCCCCCCAAGAGACTTTGAGGCACGCCCTCCGCGGGAACATGAAGCCCGTCCACCGCGTGAGCACGAGCCTCGCGCACCACGTGGTGACGACGATGACTTCCAACCCCGCGCCAATGCGCACTTAGGCACCCAAAGTGGCGTCAATGCCTTTGGCCACAAAACCCAAGGTGGCGGTCAACGCCAACCTGATCCCACACGCACCAGCGTCGACATGATGACCGAGCGCAAGCGCGGTGGTGGTGGTTATGGCCGTCGCGCTGGTGGCGGTGGCGGTGGCGGTGGGGGTGGCGGTGGCGGTGGGGGTGGGGGTGGCGGGGGTCGCAGTGGCGGCGGTCGAAGCGGCGGTGGTGGTGGCGGATTTAAACGCTGATAACTAACACTGACGCAATAAATAAAAAGCCCGCTGACTGAACTTGTCCAACTAAGTTGGGTGCGCTCAATCAGCGGGCTTTCTTGCTTAAAAAATCAAAAATGATCTATTGGCATTCAGGAATCAAAGTTAACAAAGGCTGCTCATCAAAGAACGCCTTTAAATTCGCCAAAGCTAAATCAGCCATTGCGCGACGTGTTTCGTGGGTATTGCTTCCGTTGTGCGGCGTCAGCACCACGTTGTGAAGTTTGAAAAACTGGGGGTCGATATTGGGCTCGTCCCAAAACACATCCAGTCCAGCGCCAGCAATGCTTTTGTCTTTCAACGCTTGGATCAAAGCTGTTTGGTCAATCACACTGCCACGCGCAATATTGATCACGATGCCTTTGGGTCCTAAGGCCTTGAGCACTTGGGCGTTGATCATATTTTTGGTCTCATTGCCGCCAGGAACGGCGACTACCAAATAGTCTGAATTAGCTGCCAATTCGCTAGCCGTTGGGTAGTACCTAAAAGGCGCATTGGTTTTGGCGCGACGGCCGGTGTAGGCAATCGTCATATCAAAAGCCGCGGCACGCTTGGCAATGGCTTGGCCAATGCGCCCAAAACCCACCAAGCCTAAACGCGTACCCGTTACCTTGTGCGTCATGGTGTAGGGTTCGCTGACCCAGTCACCGTTTCGCACAAATTTGTCTGACTGCGGAATGCGTCGGCCTATCGACAGAATCAAACCCATCGCCAAATCTGCCACGTCATCGGTCAAAACGTCGGGAGTATGGGTGACTTTTACGCCTTTCTCTTGGGCGGCGGCCACGTCAATACCGTCGTAACCAACGCCAAAAATCGAAATCATTTTGACGTTGGGAAACATAGACAACAACTTGCGGTCTACCTTGGACGTGCTGCCCACGCCCACAAAGGCGGTGACTTTAGTAAATGCCTCGGGGTCAAGAATGTGCGCATGGTCATGCAGCACGTACTCTTGCTGCAAATCGTTCATCATGAATGTGGGCACCGATGACAACAACATAATGTCTTTGGACATGGCTTAAATCTCCGGGAAATATTGAAATTAGGCGCAACTCTACTCTTTCATTCGTTAACATGCCTGCTGCTAGAGAATCGGATTCAACAGGAGTTTTTAACCATGCGTCTTTTACACACCATGCTGCGCGTCGGCGACCTGCAGCGTTCCATCGACTTCTATACCCACGCCATGGGTATGCAATTGCTGCGTACCACCAAACGCCCTGAACAAAAGTACGACCTTGCGTTCGTCGGCTACGCCAGCAACCCCGACCAAGCTGAAATTGAGCTCACCTTCAACTACGGCGTCACCTCCTACGAAATAGGTACGGCCTACGGCCACATTGCCTTAGGCGTGACCGATGCGAAGGCTACTTGCGAAAAAATCCGCCAAGCGGGCGGCAAAATCACCCGAGAAGCTGGCCCCGTAGCCGGTGGCACCGCCGTGATCGCCTTTGTGCAAGACCCAGACGGCTACAAAATTGAGCTGATAGAACGCGACTTTTAAGTGCGCTAGAGGGTATTTCCTTACCAAGTAGCACCTAAAAAAGTTGTCTACTTTAGTGTCTTTAATGCGCTTAATGGGCAGCGTGACCTGCGTTGCATAAGCCCCAAAAAACCATATTTTTTGTCTCAGGAGACCATTTCCCATGCAAACCCATCTCACCGTCAACGGCAAGTCAGTCACTGTTGAGGCAGCACCCAATACTTTGTTGGTGCAAGCCTTGCGTGAAAATCTCCACCTCACCGGCACCCACGTGGGTTGCGATACCGCCCAATGCGGCGCTTGCACCGTCATCCTCAATGGCGACGCGGTGAAGTCTTGCAATATGTTGCTGGCCCAAGCGGCCGACGCGCAAATTACCACCATCGAAGGTTTAGCCCAGCCAGACGGCACCATGCATCCCATGCAAGCCGCTTTCAAAGAGTGCCATGGTTTGCAATGCGGTTTCTGTACCCCCGGCATGGTGTTGAGCGCCGTCGACCTCTGCAAAAAACACCCCAATGCCAGCGAGCAGGAAATTCGCGAACAACTCGAAGGCAACCTCTGCCGTTGCACGGGTTACCAAAATATTGTCAAAGCGGTCCAGCACGGCGCTGCTGCCATGAAGTCCTAAACCAATACATACATATTCAGGAGACAAACCATGGGTGCATCTGACTTTTCCAAACTCCCCCACATTGGGGAATCCCTACGTCGCAAGGAAGACTATCGCTTCCTAACTGGCGCCGGCCAATATACCGACGACGTCCAAATGGCCAATATGACGCACGCTTACTTTGTGCGTTCACCCCACGCGCATGCGCACATCAAATCGATCGACATAAAAGCTGCTTTGGCGGCCCCTGGCGTGATCGGTATTTTTGATGGCAAAGATGTCGCAGGCGACAGCATCAATGGCTTGCCTTGCGGTTGGCTCATCACTGACACCAGCGGCCAACCCATGAAGGAGCCCGCCCACCCCATCCTGGCCCAAGGCAAGGTGCGCTATGTCGGCGACCACGTCGCCATGGTGGTGGCAGAAACACTCGAGCAAGCGCGCAACGCTGCTGAGTTAGTGCATGTGAATTACGACGTGTTGCCAGCGGTCGTGGATGTGCGCGATGCCGCCAAAGCCACTGCTTTGCACGAAGTCGCTCCAGACAACCATTGCTACAAATGGGCGATTGGTGACAAAGCACAAGTCGACGCTGCGTTTGCCAAAGCGGCACACATCACCAAGCTCGACTTGATCAACAACCGTTTAGTGCCCAACCCGATGGAGCCGCGCGCTGCGATTGGTTCTTACAGTCGCGCCAACGACGAATACACCTTATATGTGTCCAACCAAAATCCGCACGTCGAGCGCTTGCTGATGACCGCTTTTGTGATGGGCTTGCCCGAGCACAAAGTGCGCGTGATCGCACCCGATGTCGGTGGTGGATTTGGCGCCAAGATTTACCTTTACGCCGAAGACGTGTGCCTAACTTGGGCATCTAAAAAACTCAATCGCAATATCCGCTGGACATGCGATCGCTCAGAGGCTTTCTTGTCAGACGCCCATGGCCGCGACCACGCCAGCCATGCCGAAATGGCGCTTGACAAAGACGGGCACTTCTTGGCATTGAAGGTGCATACCAACGCCAACTTAGGCGCCTATCTGTCAACCTTCTCCACTGCTGTTCCGACGATTCTGTACGCCACACTTTTGGCTGGCCAATACAGCACGCCACAGGTGTATGTCGAAGTCGATGCATGGTTTACCAACACCGCCCCAGTCGATGCCTACCGAGGCGCGGGTCGTCCTGAAGCCACCTACTTGCTAGAGCGTTTGGTCAGCCGCGCAGCTTGGGAAACAGGTATGGGCCAAGACGAAATTCGCAAACTTAACTTCATCAAAGCCTTCCCCTACCAAACCCCCGTAGCTTTGCAATACGACACAGGCGACTTCCATGCCTGCATGAACGAATCGCAAAAACTCGCCGATGTCGCTGGCTTTGAAAAACGCAAGACCGCCACCGCTGCCAAAGGCTTGTTGCGCGGCATCGGTTACTCGAGTTACATCGAAGCCTGCGGCATTGCCCCTAGCAATATCGCCGGCGCATTGGGCGCGCGTGCTGGCTTATTTGAATGCGGCGAAATTCGTGTGCACCCCACTGGCAGCGTGACGGTGTTCACTGGTTCACACAGCCACGGACAAGGCCATGAAACCACATTCGCTCAAGTGGTCGCAGCGCGTCTGGGCATTCCGGTAGAAAACGTCGACATCGTCCACGGCGACACCGGTCGCGTGCCTTTCGGTATGGGCACCTACGGTTCGCGCTCTATCTCTGTAGGTGGCGCCGCCATCATGAAGGCCTTGGACAAAATTGAATCGAAAGCGAAAAAAATCGCCGCCCATTTGATGGAAGCCGCCGACACCGACATCGAATTTGCCAACGGTGAGTTCTCTGTCAAAGGCACAGACAAAAAAATCCCATTCGGCCAAGTGGCGCTCACCGCCTATGTGCCCCACAACTACCCACTCGACAAACTCGAGCCTGGCTTGAACGAAACCGCGTTCTATGACCCGACCAACTTCACCTTCCCAGCAGGCACTTACATCGCTGAGGTTGAAGTCAACGCCAACACGGGCGAAGTGAAGTTAGATAGATTCACAGCGGTGGACGACTTTGGCACCATCATCAACCCGATGATTGTCGAAGGCCAAGTCCATGGTGGTTTGGTCCAAGGTATCGGTCAAGCTTTGATGGAGCGTTGCGTGTACGACCGCGAAACCGGCCAGTTGCTCACAGGCTCGTTCATGGACTACGCCATGCCGCGTGCAGATGATTTCCCAGAGTTCAAGATTGGCCATGTCTGCACACCTTGTACCCACAACCCTTTGGGCACCAAAGGTTGCGGCGAAGCCGGTGCAATTGGCTCGCCCCCTGCGGTCATCAACGCTGTCCTTGACGCATTGGCACCGTTAGGCGTCAAAGATTTGGATATGCCAGCCTCTCCCCACCGCGTGTGGGAAGCGATTCAGGCGGCCCACGCTTAAACAAATTAGAAGGAACTAGATATGTACGCATTTACCTACGAACGCCCCACCGCCACCGCGGACGCTGCCAAGCTCGTCAAAGCTGGTGGACAAGCATTGGCCGGTGGCCAAACCATGCTGGCCGCGATGAAGCAACGCCTGATGCAGCCAGAACAACTGGTCGACTTGGGCAAGATTGCTGATCTCAAAGGCATCAAAAAAGACGGCAATAACATCGTCATCGGCGCCATGGTGCGCCACCAAGATGTTGAGAACAACGCTGACGTCAAAAAGCACATCCCCGCACTCGCAGCGTTGGCCGCCGGCATTGGCGACAAGCAAGTGCGCGCCATGGGCACCATGGGTGGCTCGGTCGCCAACAACGACCCTGCGGCTTGTTATCCCAGCGCTGTGATGGCCTTAGGTGCCACCATCCACACCAACCAACGCACAATTGCGGCGGACAAGTTCTTCAAGGGCATGTACGCCACGGCATTGGAAGCTGGCGAACTCATCATCGCCATTAGCTTTCCGATACCTAAGCGCGCGGCCTATGCCAAGTTCAAACAACCTGCCTCGCGCTTTGCCTTGGTCGGTGTGTTTGTAGCTGATACCGGTAGCGGTGTGCATGTGGCGGTTACGGGCGCTGGCAACGGCGTGTTTCGCCATGCAGGACTTGAAGCCGCGTTGAGCAAGAGCTTTACACCACAAGCGGCAGAAGGCGTGAGCATTGATGCAAGCAACCTCAACGGTGACTTGCATGCCTCTGCGGCCTATCGCGCCCACTTGATCAAAGTACAAACCCAACGCGCGGTACAACAGGCGATGGAATGAGCGCAGGCCCGCTGCTAAATTCCATAGACGAAGTAATCCAGGCCCTAGCGGGCGTGGGCTACCAAGCAGAACGGCGGCTAGCAACCGCCGTTTTTTTGAGTCTTAGGCTGCAACGTCCTTTGTTGCTAGAAGGTGAGCCTGGCGTCGGTAAAACCGAACTTGCCAAAGCCTTGGCCAAAGTCTTGGCGCGTCCCCTCATTCGCTTGCAGTGCTATGACGGCATGGAGCAACGTGAAGCCTTGTACGAATGGAACCACGCAGCGCAACTCTTGCACATGCGCGCTGCGCAGTCGCGCACCGACACCGATGCGGTGGAGCAAGAGGTCTACCAAGAAAAATATTTGATCCGCCGACCACTCTTACAGGCCTTGCAAGCGCCAGCCCCTGGTGCGGTCTTGTTGATCGACGAGGTGGATCGTGCAGACGA
>Ga0209188_1000467_pt1 | contig 39211 bp, 42 predicted proteins | sample C_130625_EF_Meta_FD_187307 | JGI IMG/M metagenome (GOLD analysis project Ga0209188, IMG submission 187307) | Freshwater microbial communities from Lake Croche, Canada to study carbon cycling - C_130625_EF_MetaG (SPAdes) (version 2) | ecosystem: Environmental > Aquatic > Freshwater > Lake...
GATGTCGATGCAGCTCCACGCATGGAACGCTATGAGTTAGAGCTTACTGGTGAGCGTATGTTATTGGATGCTTTGATTTCTTTGAAGAAGCAAGACGAATCGATCTCTTATCGTCGTTCATGCCGTGAAGGTGTGTGCGGTTCAGATGCCATGAACATCAACGGTAAGAATGGCTTAGCTTGTTTGACCAATATGCTGACTTTGCCTAAAGTAATCACATTGCGCCCATTGCCTGGCTTGCCAGTCGTGCGTGATTTGATCGTCGACATGACGTTGTTCTTCAAACAATACTTGTCTATCAAGCCTTACTTGGTAAACGACAATCCACCTCCTGAAAAAGAGCGCCTCCAGAGTCCTGAAGAGCGTGAAGAATTGAATGGTTTGTATGAGTGCATCTTGTGCGCTTCATGCTCAACTTCATGCCCATCATTCTGGTGGAATCCAGATAAGTTCGTGGGACCAGCTGGTTTGTTGCAGGCGTATCGCTTTATTGCGGATAGCCGTGATGAAGAAACATCTCTGCGTTTAGATAACCTAGAAGACCCATATCGCTTGTTCCGTTGCCACACCATCATGAATTGCGTGGACGTGTGTCCTAAGCACTTGAATCCAACTAAGGCAATAGGCAAGATCAAGGAGTTGATGGTTCGTAGGGCGGTATGACCCTCGGTAATGCAGAGTTATATCGTTTAAAAAGTGATGCTCGCAGGGGCTTGCTAGAGAACGATTTAATTCTGCAGCGGTTCTTTGAGCGTTATGGCTCTGAGTTAAACGCAGAAGATGGAACAGTTTTAAGCCAGTTATTAGCTTTAGATGACAATGACTTAATGGATTTATTGATAGGTCGTAAAGATACTGTAGCTAGTCTGGAGCAAGAGATGCAAACGGACTCTTTCAAGTTGGTATTGCAAAGGCTGAGGGAGAAGTAATTCAGCAATTTGGTGTAGTAGCCGCATAGACGTATGAATAACAGTGTATTAATCTTAATTTTGAATGAATAAGGATTGGAAATGATTGAATCGGACATCAAGGCAAAGCTCTCGTTTTCGGATGGAACACCAGATATTGATCTGCCAATTTACAAAGGGACAGTGGGTCCTGATGTAATCGACATTCGTAAGCTCTATGGTCAGACTAGTAAGTTCACTTACGATTCAGGTTTTCTTTCTACTGCGTCATGCAATAGCAAAATTACTTATATCGACGGCGATAAGGGTGAATTGCTCTATCGTGGCTATCCAATTGAAGATTTAGCAAATAACTGTGACTTCTTGGAAGTTTGCTACCTCTTGATCAATGGTGAACTACCTAACGCGAAAGAGAAAAAAGACTTCGACGAAATGGTGATACACCACACCATGGTTCATGAGCAAATGCAATTTTTCTTGCGTGGTTTCCGTCGTGATGCGCACCCAATGGCCGTCTTAACTGGTCTAGTTGGTGCAATGGCCGCTTTCTATCATGATGGAATTCATTACACCGATCCTAAGGCACGCGAAGTAGCGCAGATTCGTTTGATTGCTAAGATGCCAACTTTGGTTGCCATGGCCTATAAGTATTCAGTAGGGCAACCTTTTATCTATCCTGATAACTCTTTGTCATACACCGCTAACTTTATGCGCATGATGTTTGCAACGCCATGTGAAGAGTACAAAGTCAATCCAGTATTGGTACGCGCTTTGGACCGCATCTTCATTTTGCATGCTGATCATGAGCAAAATGCATCCACTTCAACTGTGCGTTTGTGCGGCTCTTCTGGCACCAATCCTTTTGCAGCGATTTCTGCTGGTATTGCTTGCCTCTGGGGTCCAGCGCACGGTGGTGCGAACGAAGCTTGCTTGCAGATGTTGAATGAGATTCAAGCAAACGGCGGCGTTGAAAAGATTCATGAATTTATCGCTCAAGTAAAAGATAAGAACTCTAGCGTTCGCTTGATGGGCTTTGGTCACCGTGTATACAAAAACTTTGACCCACGTGCGAAGTTGATGCGTGAGACTTGCTACGAAGTATTGAATGAACTCGGTTTGCAAGATGATCCATTGTTCAAGCTGGCAATGACGCTCGAGAAGATTGCATTAGAGGATGATTACTTTGTGAGTCGCAAGCTTTATCCAAACGTAGATTTCTATTCCGGCATCGTGCAACGTGCGCTTGGCATCCCAACAGATATGTTCACCTGTATTTTTGCTTTGGCAAGAACAGTAGGTTGGATCGCTCAGTGGGAAGAAATGATTACAGACCCTGAATATAAGATTGGTCGTCCACGTCAGTTATACGTTGGCGAAACCTCACGCAAGGTCCCTAACATTTCAGTTCGTAAATAAGGTTTTTATAAGGTTCCTCATGTCTCGTACACTTTATGACAAATTGTGGGATGACCACGTTATTTACTCTGAAGAGGATGGCACAGCCACGATCTATATTGATCGTCAGTTGCTGCATGAGGTAACTAGTCCTCAGGCATTTGAAGGTTTGCATTTGGCTGGCCGCCCAGTTTGGCGTGTCTCTGCCAACTTAGCGGTTTCTGATCACAACGTCCCAACAACTGATCGCTCTGAGGGCATTACTGATCCCATTTCCAAGTTGCAAGTAGATACCTTGGATCAAAACTGTGATGCTTTCGGTATTACTCAATACAAAATGAACGACACCCGCCAAGGGATTGTTCATGTCATCGGACCAGAGCAGGGCGCTACTTTACCTGGCATGACAGTGGTCTGCGGCGATTCTCATACAAGTACACATGGTGCCTTTGGTGCTTTAGCTTTTGGTATTGGCACTTCTGAAGTGGAGCACGTTCTAGCAACCCAAACCTTGCTCATGAAGAAGAGTAAGAATATGTTAGTACGTGTAGATGGCCGTTTACAACCAGGCTCTACTGCTAAAGATATTGTGCTTGCTGTGATTGGGAAGATTGGTACTGCAGGCGGTACTGGATACACCATTGAATTTGCTGGTGAAGCAATTCGCAACCTTTCTATGGAAGGTCGCATGACCATTTGCAATATGGCAATTGAGGCTGGTGCACGCTCGGGTTTGGTTGCTGTCGATGAAACAACAATTGAATATATTCAAGGTCGTCCTTACTCCCCTAAGGGGCATGCGATGTTGCAAGCTTTGCAATATTGGAGAACCTTACATTCCGATGCGGATGCTAATTTTGATGCAGTAGTGGAATTGCGTGCAGAAGAAATTGCCCCACAAGTTACTTGGGGTACTTCACCTGAGATGGTGCTGGCGATTAGTGAGCGGGTTCCTGATCCAGAAAAAGAACGTGATCCAAATAAGCGCTCAGCCATGGAACGTGCTTTAGCGTACATGAACCTAACACCGAACACACCGTTGAGCAGCATCTCTGTAGATAAAGTATTTATTGGATCTTGCACCAACAGCCGTATTGAAGATATGCGCGCTGCTGCTAAGGTGGTTGACCGCTTAGGTAAGAAGGTCGCTGCTAATGTGAAGTTGGCATTGGTAGTACCAGGTTCTGGTTTGGTAAAAGCCCAAGCAGAGCGTGAAGGCTTAGATCGTATTTTTAAGGCTGCTGGCTTTGAGTGGCGTGAACCTGGTTGCTCTATGTGCTTGGCTATGAATGCTGATCGTCTTGAGCCAGGGGAGCGCTGTGCCTCTACATCGAATCGTAATTTTGAAGGTCGTCAAGGTAACGGCGGTCGCACCCACTTAGTCAGTCCTGCAATGGCTGCGGCTGCTGCGATCGAAGGCCACTTTGTTGATATCCGCAAGATTTCATAAGGAAACAGAATCATGAAATTTTCTTCGCTTTCTTTAATTTCCAGGTTGGCTATTGTTGGTATTATTGGGCTATTCATCTCAGCATGCAGCAGCACGATGGAAGGTATGGGCAAAGATTTGCAAAACATGGGCACCTCCATGGGCGGTTCAAGCAATTCAACACAGACAACACAACAAAACAATCAGTCACAAACCAAGGGTAAAGATGTTGTCGTTACTCCTGTGAAGTGATCACATTAGATTAAGTAGAGTAAAAGTCGAATCATGGAAAAATTTACGGTATACAAAGGTTTAGTTGCTCCGCTTAATCGCGAGAACGTGGATACCGATGCCATCATTCCAAAACAGTTTCTGAAATCGATTAAGAAAACGGGATTTGGTCAAAACCTGTTTGACGAGTGGCGCTATTTGGATCATGGTGAGCCTGGTCAAGATTGCAGTAAGCGTCCTATCAATCCAGACTTTGTTCTTAACCAGCCGCGCTATAAAGGGGCTGGAATTTTGCTCGCTCGCAAAAATTTTGGTTGTGGTAGCTCCCGTGAACATGCGCCTTGGGCTTTGGATCAATTTGGCTTTAGAGCAGTGATCGCACCTAGTTTTGCGGACATCTTTTATAACAACTGCTTCAAAAACGGTGTTTTACCGATTGTGTTGACTGAAATGCAGGTTGACCATCTTTTCAATGAAACCCAAGCATTTAACGGTTACCAATTAACGGTTGATTTAGAGGCTCAGCAGGTGATTGCTCCGGATGGTACCGCCTACAGCTTCGAAGTAGCCCCCTTTAGAAAGTACTGCCTGTTCAATGGCTTGGACGATATTGGCTTAACTCTGCAACATGCAGATAAAATCAAGGCTTATGAAGCTGAACGCATCCTGAAGATGCCTTGGCTAGCGACACAATTGCCGTAATTTCGTTGATTTAAAGGCCTTTCATGAAAATTGCAGTTCTACCGGGCGATGGTATCGGCCCGGAAATCGTTGCTCAAGCCGTTCGAGTGCTCCAAGTGCTTGGCCCAAAGTTTGATTTAGAAGAAGCTCCAGTAGGTGGGGCTGCTTTTGATGTTGCTGGCCATCCTTTGCCACCAAGCACCTTAGAGCTCGCTAAAAAGGCAGATGCTATTTTGTTTGGCGCTGTAGGTGACTGGAAGTACGACACGCTCGCACGCGAACTGCGTCCTGAGCAGGCTATCTTAGGTTTGCGTAAACACCTCGAATTGTTTGCGAACTTCAGACCTGCCATTTGCTATCCAGAACTGACTTCAGCCTCAAGTCTAAAACCAGAAATTATTGGCGGCTTGGATATTTTGATTGTGCGGGAGCTCAATGGTGATATCTACTTTGGTCAGCCACGAGGTATTCGTACTTCAGAGTTGCCGTTGTTCAAAGGTGCACGCGAAGGTTTCGACACCATGCATTACAGTGAGCCAGAAGTAGAGCGTATTGGCCGCGTTGCTTTTGAAGCCGCACGTAAGCGTGGTAAGAAAGTCTGCAGCGTTGATAAGGCAAATGTTTTAGAGACCTCGCAACTCTGGCGTGAAGTGATGATTCGGGTTTCTAAAGAGTATCCAGATGTTGAGTTATCGCATATGTATGTGGATAACGCGGCAATGCAATTGGTTAAAGCCCCTAAGGCATTTGACGTGGTGGTGACTGGTAATTTGTTTGGCGACATTCTCTCAGATGAGGCAGCGATGTTGACTGGTTCCATTGGCATGCTGCCATCAGCATCTTTAGATAAGAACAATAAGGGCTTATATGAGCCTAGCCATGGATCTGCGCCAGATATCGCTGGTAAAGGTATCGCTAACCCGTTGGCAACGATTTTGTCTGCCGCAATGATGTTGCGTTATTCATTGGGCATGCCTGCAGAAGCGGATCGCATTGAAAAGGCGGTACAGAATGTATTAGCGCAGGGTTTACGTACTGCTGACATTTATACCGAAGGCACAAAAAAAGTGTCTACCTTAGAAATGGGCGATGCGGTTGTTGCAGCATTAGCGTAAAGAAACATAGATACAAAACAAACATATTTATTAGATAGTTAAAGATCATGGCAAATTCAAATACACCTTTGGTTGGCTTAGTAGGCTGGCGCGGAATGGTTGGCAGCGTTCTCATGGAACGTATGCTTACTGAAAAAGATTTCGATCTGCTCGAGCCAGTTTTTTTTAGTACCAGCCAGGCTGGTGGTGAAGTGCCACTCCTCAATGGTAAAAAAGTGACTAAGAGCGAAAGTAATTTGCAAGATGCAAATGACATTAAGGCATTGTCACGTTGTGACATTATCTTGACCTGCCAAGGCGGCGATTACACCAATGATATTTATCCTCAGCTGCGTGCTGCAGGTTGGAATGGCCATTGGATTGACGCTGCTAGTGCATTGCGCATGAAGGATGACTCTGTATTGATTCTGGACCCTGTGAATCGTCGAGTGATTGATAAAGCTTTAGCTTCCGGTGGCAAGAATTGGATCGGCGCAAACTGTACTGTGAGTTTGATGATGATGGCTATGGGTGGATTGGTCAAGGCTGATATGGTTGAGTGGATCAGCGCAATGACTTATCAGGCAGCTTCTGGTGCTGGTGCTCAGAATATGCGTGAATTACTCCTGCAAATGGGTGCTTTACGCGATAGCGTAGCTACAGAATTAGCTGACCCTTCCTCATGGATTCTGGATATTGATCGTAAAGTAACTGAGACATTACGCTCATCAGACTTTCCGAAAAAGAATTTCCGTAACACTGCTTTAGCTGGCAGTTTGATTCCTTGGATTGATGTGCCGGTTGAAAACGGTCAAACAAAAGAAGAGTGGAAAGGTGGTTCTGAGTTCAATAAGATCTTGGGTCGACCAGCATTCCGCACGCCTGGTAGTATTCCGGTAGATGGTTTATGTGTGCGTGTAGGTGCGATGCGTTGCCATTCACAGGGTTTAACTGTAAAGCTCAAAAAAGATATTCCACTTAAAGAGATCGAGGCAATCTTGGCTGCTGATAATCAGTGGGTCAAAGTAGTGCCAAACGATCGCGAGACTACAGAGCGTGACTTATCTCCTGCCGCGGTGAGCGGTACATTGACTGTGCCAATTGGGCGCTTGCATAAGATGGCAATGGGCCCAGAGTATTTAGGCGCATTTACCGTTGGCGACCAGTTGTTGTGGGGTGCTGCTGAGCCATTGCGCCGTATGCTGCGCATCTTGCTTGAGAAGTAATCTAGTCTATATGTTTCGTATCAATCGGCTAAGCCTTATAAAGCTCCTCAGTGTTACTCTGCTCAGCTGGTCATCAATCGCAGGTGCTATTTCCTTAGGCTCTCCACAATTGCAGTCGCGTCCTGGAGAGCCGCTACGTGTAGAGATTCCGATACGAGTGAATGCAGATGAGCAGGGAGCTTTGTCTAGCCTAAATGTAGTCATGCCCAATAAAGCAGCCTATGAGCGCTTGGGTATTTCACAAAAGATTCTGGAGTTCAATCCCCAAGCGATGGTTTATCGCAATCGCCAAGAGCAACTCATGGTGTTGGTAGAGACGGTAAATTCTGTGCCGATGACTGATGATCCATTCTTGGATGTTTTGGTGAATCTCAATTGGTCTAGTGGCAGTCTGACAAAAACATTTACCTTGTTATTGGGCGATGCCCAGAAGGTCACCGTGAAATCTGGACAATCGTTATCGGAGATTGCGGCGATTATGGCACCCCAGATGGACGGTGCAACCCTAGATCAAACCATGATGGCTTTATATAAGGCCAATCCGGATGCATTTGCCAGTGGCAGCATTAATCGTTTAGCGGCAGGTGCTGAACTATCAAAGCCAAGCCAAGCGCTATTACGCTCAATCAGTCCTGCAGAGGCTAAGCAATTTGTTGCAGAGGCAAATGAGCAATGGCGCCAAGAGCTTACAGAAAAAGATGGGGCCTCAGACACAGCAAAGTCTACAAATGCCAAAACAGCCTTAGCCTCACCTCAAGATCGCTTGAAGATTGGCTCTAGTGCCGATGGCAATGAGCAAGAGCGTCGTTATACGGAAGAGTTGGTTGCTCAAGAGAAGATGTTGGAGCAAACCAAAGCTCGTGTAGCTGAATTAGAAAAGAATATTGCTGACCTACAAAAGCTTTTAGACAAATCTAAAGAGAAAAAAGCAGTAGACAATAACTTTGGCCTGGGTGGATTCGGACCGGCGATACTGGCTGTGACCTTAATTGGATTAACTGGTTTATTACTCTGGGGTTTAGCTCGCAATGCGCGCCGCTCAGAAGTCCCGAGCTTTCAGGCACAGACTCATCATGCCGCTAAAAATATTGATAAAGCTGAGAAGCCAGCGGCTGGAACTCCATTTGAAATGCCAGCACGTGCAAAGGCGCTCTTCGATGGGATAGATCTTGATCTTTCAAGTCCTATAAAAGCAGACCCGTTAGCAACAAATACGTCTGTAGCGAATCCTTTGGTAGATACCTTACGTGTCAAATTAAATCTAGCGCGTGCTTACATCACGATTGAGGATTTCTCTGCTGCTAAAAAGTCAATTGAAGAAGTATTACGCCTCAGTAATTCTGTTGATCCATTAATCACGATTGAAGCGCAAGGCTTGTTGGCAGAGATCGCGCACCGCAATACCTGATCATGCGCATAGCCCTTGGCCTTCAGTATGACGGCAGCCCATATTTCGGCTGGCAAACCCAGGTCAATCACAACACAGTACAAGATGAATTAGAAAAAGCGATATCTGCCTTTGTGGGTGAGCAATCCTCTGCACAGCATCCCATTCATACGATTACTGCAGGCAGGACCGATACTGGAGTCCACGCCTTGGGGCAAGTAGTTCACTTTGATACCAATGCGCTACGAGAAGACTTTTCATGGGTGAGGGGAGTGAACTCATTCTTGCCACCATCAATTGTTGTCAATTGGGCTAAGCCTGTTTCTGATGAGTTCAGTGCGCGTTTCTCTGCTTATGAGCGCGAATACATTTATGCATTGCAAGCGGGGCCTTGTCGTTCACCAATGTCGCATTCACGTGCAGGATATTTAATGTTGCCGCTAAATCAGTGGCTTGATATTGAAGCAATGAAAAAATCGGCACAATGTTTAATCGGCGAGCATGACTTCAGCTCTTTCCGATCTTCTGAATGTCAAAGCAAGACACCAATTAAAGCGATTTACTCCATTGACATTATTTCTGAACAGCCATGGCTGTACTTTCGGATTCGTGGCAATGCTTTCTTACATCACATGATCCGCAACCTCGTCGGTTGTTTTTTGCAGATCGGGCAAGATAGACAAAAGCCGGAGTGGATGGCTGAGGTATTGGTTGCTAGGAATAGGCAAATTGCCGCTCCCACCTTTATGGCAGATGGCTTATATCTGACCAAAATTACCTATCCAGAAGAATTTGCTATTCCTGCTCCTTGGCTGGGCAACTCCTGGTTGCCATCTCAGGTCATTGGTCAAGATAAGAAATAAGGAGCCCAAAGCCTTATCATTCATTTATGGGCTTACTAACACACTCTTCCGGCCGAACTAGGGTCAAAATCTGCGGTTTAAAGACGGCTGCTGACATCGATTCTGCTGTTTCTGCGGGGGTAGATGCCGTTGGCTTTGTCTTTTACCCGCCTAGCGTGCGTGCAGTTAGCCCCAATATCGCTGCTCAGCTCATTTCTAGGCTTCCAGCAGGGGTGGATGCAGTTGGGCTCGTCGTAAATGCCTCAGATGAGCAATTTGCTGCTATTCGCGCAGCAGCATCAATCACTTTATGGCAATTTCATGGGGATGAGACCCCAGAACGCTGCACACAGCTTGCTGCAGGCGAACCCTGGATGAAGGCCGCTCGTGTAGGAGCTGGCTTCGCTTTTGACGATTTTTCCCTACAATATGGGGATGCAAACGCTTTTCTGCTGGATGCCCTCGTTGAGGGATATGGTGGCGGAGGCGTTCCTTTTGATTGGCAAGGAATTCCACAGAGATGGGTAAGCGAAAACGCGCCTCGGGTCGTTTTGAGTGGTGGATTGAACACGCACAACGTGGGCGAGGCGATTGCACGTCTGCATCCTTGCGCAGTTGACGTCAGTAGTGGCGTAGAAAGCAGCAGGGGTGTTAAAGATCCTGTGCTGATGACTGAGTTTGTAAAAGCGGTGCGCGCAGCAGATGCTAAAGCATCATCCTAATAATTTGCTGTAGATAAATCAAAAGAGGTAGCCATGTACGATAAGCCAGATGCTCGAGGACACTTCGGTCCCTATGGTGGCGTATTTGTTTCTGAGACATTGATGTATGCATTAGAAGAGCTTAAAGAAGCTTATGCAAAGTATCAGAACGATCCAGAATTCATGGAAGAGTTCCATTACGAACTCAAACACTTTGTTGGTAGACCTTCACCGGTGTATCACGCTAAACGTTGGAGCGAAATGCTCGGTGGTGCGCAGATCTATCTCAAGCGTGAAGATTTAAATCACACTGGTGCGCACAAGATTAATAACGTGATTGGCCAAGCAATGTTAGCTAAGCGCATGGGCAAGCCCCGCATCATTGCTGAGACAGGCGCTGGTCAGCACGGAGTTGCAACGGCAACTATTTGTGCTCGCTTTGGCCTCGATTGCACGGTATATCAAGGTTCTGTTGACGTAGCTCGTCAAGCACAAAACGTGTTCCGTATGAAGTTGTTAGGCGCCAAGGTGGTTCCAGTAGAGTCAGGTACCAAGACTTTGAAAGATGCACTCAATGAAGCGATGCGCGATTGGGTTACCAATGTGGATAACACTTTCTACATCATCGGAACGGTTGCGGGCCCACATCCTTATCCAATGATGGTGAGGGATTTCCAAAGCGTGATTGGTGAAGAGTGCAAAGTGCAAATGCCAGAGATGACTGGTCGTCAACCGGATTACGTTTTAGCATGTGTTGGTGGTGGCTCAAATGCGATGGGCATTTTCTATCCATACATTGACTTCGCTGAAGTAAAACTCGTGGGTGTTGAAGCTGCAGGGCATGGCTTGGGAAGTGGTTTGCATTCAGCAGCACTTTGCGTAGGTAAGCCTGGCGTATTGCATGGCAACCGTACTTACTTATTGCAAGATGAGAATGGTCAGATCTCAGAGACCCATTCTGTTTCTGCTGGTATGGACTATCCAGGTGTTGGGCCTGAGCATGCTTGGTTAAAAGATTCTGGTCGCGCAGACTATGTGGCGATTACCGATGAAGAGGCACTCAAGGCTTTTCATGACTGCTGCCAGATTGAGGGCATCATTCCAGCGCTAGAGTCTTCACACGCTATTGCCTATGCCTGCAAGCTCGCTAAGACCTTGCCAAAAGACAAGACTATTTTGGTAAATCTGTCCGGCCGTGGTGATAAAGACATGCATACCGTTGCGCAGGCAACTGGTTCAGAGGGTTAGGCTGGAAATAAGACAAGCAAAAACAAGAAACAAAATAAGAAAAAATAAGAAATATCCATGTCAAAAATAACTGCGCTCTTTAAAGAGTTAAAAGCCAGCGGTAAAAAGGGATTGATTCCCTTTATTACTGCAGGCGACCCAGATCCTAAGCAAACCGTTGAATTGATGCATGCATTGGTTCGTGGTGGCTCTAGCGTGATTGAATTAGGCGTACCTTTCTCAGATCCAATGGCTGATGGTCCTGTGATTCAGAGATCATCTGAGCGAGCGTTGACTCAAGGTATCACTTTGCGCAGTTGCTTGGAGATGGTGAAAGAGTTTCGTAAGAATGATGTTGACACACCAGTTGTGCTGATGGGTTATGCAAATCCAGTAGAGCAAATGGGAGCAGAGCGTTTTGCAACTGAAGCCAAAGCTGCTGGAGTTGATGGTGTTCTCGTGGTTGATTACCCACCAGAAGAGTGTGTTGATTTTGCAGCTCGCATGCGCGCTGCCGATATTGATCCGATTTTCTTATTAGCACCCACTTCGTCGCATGAGCGTATTAAAGAGGCTGCGAAAATAGCTTCTGGTTACATCTATTACGTCTCTATGCGTGGGGTTACTGGCGGTTCTAACCTCAACACTCAAGACGTAGCCAGCATCATTCCGAAAATTCGTGAAGAAACGGATATTCCAATCGCTGTAGGCTTTGGAATCAGCGATGCGGCCAGTGCTAAGGCGGTATCTGCCAGTGCTGATGCTGTGGTGATTGGTAGTCGCATTATTCGTCTTTTAGAGGATGCGCCTGCTGGGCAGGCAGTACAATCATTGGAAACCTTCATTCGTGAGATTCGCGACGCATTGGATAGTTAAAAACTAATGAGCTGGATAGATAAATTACTCCCACCCCAAATTCAACATACTGATCCTGCAAATCGTAAGTCAGTACCTGAGGGATTGTGGGTGAAGTGTCCAAGTTGCGAAACAGTGCTCTATAGCACTGACATTGAAGCGAATTTATCCGTATGTCCTAAATGCAGTCATCACATGCGTATCAGTGCGCGTCAGCGTTTAGACAGTTTGTTGGATGAAAAAGGCCGTTATGAAATCGGTGCAGATATCTTCCCAATCGACCCACTTAAATTTAAAGACTCAAAAAAATACCCAGATCGCATTAAAGAGGCAAATGATGCTTCCGGCGAGTCTGAAGCCTTAATAGTGATGGGCGGTAAGATTGAAGCTATTCCCGTAGTGGCTGCCTGTTTTGAATTCCAGTACATGGGCGGCTCTATGGGCTCTGTGGTGGGTGAGCGTTTTGCCCGCGGCGTGCAAGAGGCGATTAATAAGAAGTGTGCTTTTATTTGCGTTACTGCTACTGGCGGTGCACGTATGCAAGAAAGTTTGCTATCTCTTTTCCAGATGGCCAAGACCAACTCGATGTTGACTTTGTTAGCCAAAAAAGGTTTGCCATATATCAGCGTTCTCACTGACCCAACCATGGGCGGTATTTCTGCTAGTTTTGCCTTCATGGGTGATGTAGTTATGGCCGAGCCAAAAGCCCTGATAGGTTTTGCTGGTCCTCGTGTGATTGAGCAAACTGTTCGTGAAAAACTACCAGAAGGATTCCAGCGTTCGGAGTTTTTGATGCAAAAAGGGGGCATCGATATGATTGTTGATCGTCGTCAGATGCGCGGTGAAATTGCCCATTTGTTAGCATTGCTGCAAAAGCTTCCTGAGCCTGCGATCGCGGGTAGCGCAGCCGTTTAAGCGCTTGAGCTCAGCACATCAAGCCCCCATTTTATTTTCTAGCCTAGAGGCTTGGCTTAGCCACCTCGAAACTGCTCACCCTGTCGGAATCGATATGGGCCTTGAGCGCATTAATCGTGTGAAGACCGCACTCGATCTTCATTTTGATTGCCCCGTGATTACTGTCGCTGGTACGAATGGCAAGGGCTCAACCTGCGCTTTTCTGGAAAGCATTCTCTTGTCTTCTGGCTATCGCGTTGGCTGCCATACATCGCCACACTTACTTAAATTTAATGAGCGTGCTCGTATCAATGGTGAAGATGTCAATGACAGCTTATTGCTGGAACACTTTGCCGCCGTAGAAAATGCGCGCGTCAGTTTGCTTGATGCACCCACCCTCACGTATTTTGAGTTCACTACTTTAGCCATCATGCATCTATTTGCCACATCAAATTTAGATGCGGTGGTTTTAGAGGTTGGCATGGGTGGCCGTCTTGATGCAGTCAATATTGTGGATGCCGACTGCGCGATTGTGACAAGTATTGATATTGATCATGCGGATTTCTTAGGCGGTACCCGAGAAGCCATTGGTTTAGAGAAGGCGGGTATTTTCCGTCCAGGACATATTGCCGTATGCGGAGATCCGGTGCCACCACAATCTCTCATTGACCATGCTGAAAAACTCGGCTGTGACTTGTGGTTGCAGGGTCGTGACTATAACTTCCAAGGCGATAAGCAGCAGTGGGGTTGGGCAGGGCGCAAAAAACGCTTTAGTGGTTTAGCTTACCCAGCGCTTCGCGGTGCTAATCAGATTCTGAATGCCTCCGCTGTCATTGCTGCCCTCATGGCGCTTCACCAGCGCCTGCCTGTGAGCGCACAAGATATTCGCAATGGCTTTGCCTTAGTTGAATTGCCAGGCCGCTTCCAGGTCTTACCAGGGCAGCCTACCGTGGTCTTGGATGTTGCCCATAACCCCCATGCTGCTTCTACTTTGGCTCAGGGCTTAGATAAAATGGGTTATCACCCCTACACCTATGCTGTTTTTGGAGCTATGGCTGATAAAGATATTGAAGGCGTCATTAAACCCCTTCTCAATATTGTGGACTATTGGTTTTGCACGGATTTACCAACCCCTAGAGCTGCTTCTGCCCAGTTCCTTGCCCAGAAGCTTGAAAGCATAGGCGTAAAACCTAAAAACGGGGCAGATGGTGGAATTGAAATCTTCGAAAACCCCGCTTTAGCGTATCAAAAAGCGCTTTCTCAGGCTGGTGAGGGTGATAGAATTGTTACCTTCGGATCTTTCTTTACCGTTGCAGGCGTAATGACTTACCGAAACAACCAGGCCCACTGATCCATGATTCGTTTACCAAGCTTTTTTAAGCGAAAAACACAGTCTGATGACCTTGAATTAGGTTCAAGGAGTGGTCGCACCGCCAAAAGAATGGCGCCACGCAGTTTTCAGCGCGCAGCAGAAGCTGAAGAGCTAGCACTCACAGAAGATCCAGAGCAACAAAGAGCCCGTCATCGTCTTATTGGCGCAGCCGTTTTAGTCCTTATTGCAGTCGTTGGTTTACCCCGTATTTTAGATAACAAGCCAAAGTCATCTCCTAACGATATCGCTGTCAATATTGTGACCAGCTTGCCTATCCCAGGAGCAGAAATAAAGCCGGAAGTAAAAAATGAAGCTAAGACCGAGGTTGTTGCAGAGTCTACAAAAGAAGCTCCTAAGCCTGCAGTTACTCCCGAGATAAAGTCTGAAGTCAAAACAGAAACCAAAGCAGAAACCAAAGTAGAAACCAAAGCAGAAATCAAATCATCAGTACCTACACCAAACAAAGCAGGCGCATTAGGTTTAGCAGCAGGCGAGGAGGTGGTTGCAACTGTAAGTCCTAAAACCGAAGTTAAGCCCAATACAGAAGACGTGGCCAAGCCCGCTACTGCAAGTGGATCAGGCAAGTACGTTATTCAGATCGGTGCCTTTGCCTCAGAAGATCGTGCCAAAGGTTGGATTGCCAAACTGAAAGATCAAAAAATTCCTTACTATGTCTCAAATAAGATGGGTAGCGATGGTACAAAGCTCTATGTATTAAGAGCAGGTCCCTACACCGATAAAGATGCTGCAGAAGCGGCAGAAAAGAAAATTAAGGCGATGGGTCTTTCACCAAGACTTGTCGAATCCGGTAAGCAGTAATGGAATATTTATCCACCCTCAAGCTAACATCGGTGGATTACTTCACTCTAGTTGTGCTCTTAATATCTGCCTTAGTTGGCATCTCCCGCGGATTATTTAAAGAAGTGCTTGCCTTAGCCTCTTGGTTTGCAGCTTCTTGGGTTGCTTATCATTACAGCAATTACCTCTCAACAGAATGGTTGTCGACATTTCATCTAGATGAGCTTCTGAGTTTAGGTGTGAGCTTCATTATTTTGTTTGTAATAACACTCATCATTTGTGGTTTGTTTGGCGGGGTAGTGCAGAAAATTATTTTGTCGGTAGGTCTCAGCTTGACTGACCGTTTCTTGGGTTTAATATTTGGCGTCATTCGTGGTGGTTTGATCGTGGTGGTGCTTGCTACCTTAGCTGCGCTCACGCCTATTCCGCAAAGTATGGCTTGGAAGAATGCAATCACCAGACCAGCAATTGATATGGCAACTGGTTTAATTAAAGGTTGGCTTCCCGCCGACTGGGCAAAGCAATTGGGTGATGCTATGCCTAAAGTTACCCCTACCATTACTCCTAAATTAACAATAGGAATCTAGAGATATGTGCGGCGTCGTCGGAACTGTTTCTCACTCACCAGTAAATCAACTTCTCTATGACGCTTTGTTGCTTTTACAACATCGTGGACAAGATGCAGCAGGCATTGCAACGATGAATGGCAATTCGTTCACGATGCACAAAGCCAACGGCTTAGTTAGAGATGTCTTTAGAACTCGTAATATGCGAAGCTTAGTAGGTAGCGCTGGTATCGGTCAAGTTCGGTATCCAACTGCTGGCTCTGCTAGTAGCGAAGAAGAGGCGCAACCTTTTTATGTGAGTGCACCATACGGCATTATCTTGGCGCATAACGGTAATTTGACTAATGCACCCAGTCTACGTGTAGAAATGGCTTATCGTGACCGTCGCCACATCAATACCAGCTCAGATACCGAAGTATTGCTCAACGTCTTAGCTGACGAGCTGCAAAAAGAAACTAATAGCGCCGCCCTAGACGAAGGTGCGATGTTTAATGCGGTTACGGGAGTAACCAATCGTGTTAAAGGCTCATACGCAGTAGTGTCTTTAATCGCAGGCTATGGCTTATTGGCTTTCCGTGATCAGTACGGTATTCGTCCTTTATGTATTGGGCGCATTGATACTCCTCAAGGCCCTGAGTGGATGATTGCATCTGAGTCTGTAGCGCTTGAAGGTTTGGGCTTTACATTCGTACGTGATGTCAATCCCGGCGAAGCAATCTATATCGACTTGGATGGCAACTTCTATGCGCGTCAGTGTGTACCAAACGCAGTATTAACCCCTTGTATTTTTGAATACGTTTACATGGCAAGACCAGATTCCACGATTGATGGAGTTACTGTCTACAACGTGCGTATGCGCATGGGTGATTATTTAGCTGAGAAGATCCGCAAGGAGACGGATGTTTCCGAGATTGATGTAGTCATGCCAATTCCAGACTCCAGTCGTCCAGCAGCGATGCAGGTAGCAAAGAACTTGGGTGTAGACTACCGCGAAGGCTTCTTTAAGAATCGTTACATCGGCCGTACCTTCATCATGCCAGGTCAAGCTGTTCGCAAGAAGTCGGTTCGTCAAAAACTCAATGCCATGCGGATTGAGTTCAAAGATAAAACTGTATTGATTGTGGATGACTCTATTGTTCGCGGCACAACTTCATTTGAGATTGTACAAATGGCCCGTGAATCTGGAGCCAAGAAGGTAATCTTTGCATCTGCAGCACCGCCAGTACGTTTCCCCAACGTTTATGGTATTGATATGCCAACCCGCAGCGAGTTAGTGGCCTATGGTCGTACCGATGAAGAAATCAATAAGATGATTGGTGCCGATCAGCTGATCTATCAAAGTATTGAAGATATGAAGCAGGCGGTAAGGGATGTTAATCCGGATATCAAGCAGTTCGAAGCCTCTTGCTTCGATGGTAACTACATTACGGGTGACATTACTGAGTCTTATCTGGATGCTTTGGAAGCCGCCAGAAATACCTCTGCTGCAAAGGCAGATCGGCAGAAGGATTCTAGTGACTTCGCCCGTTCGCAACTTCATCTGCATTTGGCTACCGAAGACTAAAAAGCGACAGGAATTTGCCTCAATCGAGGCAAATCCCTATTTCGGTGTCAAAATAGCAGTATGAAGAGCAAACCCACACGTAAAAAACCTGATTTTTCTAAGTTAGCGCTCGAGACCCTGGCTGTCCGCGCTGGCACTCGTCGTACAGCTGAATATCAGGAACATTCAGAAGCAATGTTCCTAACCTCGAGCTTTTGCTTTGATAGTGCGGAGTTAGCTGCCGATGGTTTTGCGCATGCAGATCAAGGCTTTATCTATTCTCGTTTTACCAATCCAACAGTGAGCATGTTCCAAGATCGCTTGGCTGCCTTGGAGGGAGGTGAAGCATGTATCGCAACTGCTTCAGGTATGTCGGCCATTCTTACAATGGCAATGGCTCATCTGCAGGCAGGTGATCATGTGATTTGCTCACGCTCAGTATTTGGTGCAACGATACAGTTGTTCACCAGCATCTTAGGTCGCTTCGGCATCACAACTACATATGTTGATCTTGCAGATAACAAGTCATGGCAGGCTGCTGTGCAGCCAAATACTAAGCTCTTTTATTTAGAGACGCCTTCCAATCCCTTAACGGAGATTGCTGATATCAAGGCAATTTCAAAGATTGCTAAGAAGGCCGCCGCATTATTTGCTGTTGACAATTGCTTCTGCACGCCAGCGCTTCAAAAACCGCTAGAACTTGGCGCTGATGTGGTGATTCATTCAGCTACCAAATACTTAGATGGACAGGGCCGTGTAGTTGGCGGAGCTATTGTGGGTAGCAATGATTTCATCATGGGCAAAGTATTCCCTTATGTGCGCACAGCAGGACCAACACTTTCCGCATTTAATGCTTGGGTATTCTTAAAAGGTTTAGAGACTCTAGAACTTCGCATGAAACAGCAGAGTCAAAACGCGCTAGCACTCGCTCAATGGCTAGAGAAGCAAACTGGAGTGGAACGTGTTTACCATCCAGGCCTGAAATCGCATCCTCAACACGCTTTGGCAATGCGCCAGCAAAAAGAGGGTGGTGCAATTGTGTCTTTTACACTAAAGGGTGGCAAAAAGGCTGCGTTCAAACTGATTAATCAAACTAAGCTTTGTTCAATTACTGCAAACTTGGGTGATACTCGCACAACCATTACGCATCCAGCCACAACAACGCACTGCCGCGTGACACCAGAGGCTCGTAAAGCCGCCGGCATCTCTGATGGCTTGGTACGTATTGCGGTTGGCCTTGAAAACATCAACGACTTAAAGAGTGATCTCGTCGGTGGATTCAAATAGTAATTGAGTGCAGCAAGATAAACCTATGAGTTTTTCTGATGCTACTCAGTTTTGGAATGAGCGCTTTGATAAAGAGGAATTCATCTTTGGCAAAGAGCCCAATGAGTATCTTGTAAATAAGGCTAAACAATATTTAAAGCCAAAAGATAAGGTCCTTTGTATTGCTGATGGGGAAGGTCGTAATGGTGTTTGGCTTGCCAAGCAAGGCATGCAAGTCGTCGGTTTCGATGCATCCGATATTGCACTAGCTAAGGCAAAGCAGTTCGCTAAAGATAATCAAGTTGAAGTCGAATATACATTCTCCGATACAGATAGCTATGCTTGGCAAGCAAATACATACGATGCAGTGATTGGCATCTTCATTCAGTTTGCAGATCCAGCAATGCGCGCCAGAATCTTTGGGCAGGCATATAAGGCGACTAAGCCAGGCGGTCTCTTTATTCTGCAGGGCTACACTCCCAAACAGTTGGAATATAAGACTGGTGGCCCGTCCTTAATAGAGCATCTCTATTCGGAAGAGTTGATCAGAGATCTTGCGAAAGACTTTGAAATTCTGGAGCTCGTTTGCTACGAGAAAGAACTCTCCGAGGGCCCAAGACATACCGGCATGTCTGCATTACTAGGATTAGTTGCTCAAAAGTAGTAGAGCCTAATTAATTGTCAGTTAGTAAAGCGGCGAGGGTCGTTAATCGGACGCAAGGGCATGATGTGAATTTTATCTCCATCAATTTCAACCGAAGTATTTTTGCCAGCTTCTAAAGAGAGACGTCTCACTTCTGCGGCAGAGGCCTCCCAAGTGATGGCATGCTTGCCTTCAACCGTTCGAAGTTGAATGACAGCAATTTGTCCTAATGCGCTAATCTGCTCAACATGAGCTTCAATTGATGTTGAGCTAGAATTTTCATGAAGACTAATACCGTCAGCGGGGATGACCCAAGCAACAGGTGTATTTGGCGGGATCTTGCCTTTGTCAACTACGTTAAAGATTCGCTGACAGCCATTCCAACTGAGTTTACCAGCCGTAAATACGCCTTCAAACTTATTGCTAATACCTACTAGCTCTGCAACACGTGAGTTCCTAGGTCTTTCAAATAAGACCTGCGGTGGGGCGGTCTGTAGTCCCACGCCTTTGTCTATTACGGTGATGCGATCAGCCAATAAATCAGCCTCCCTAAGGTCATGGGTTACCAGGAGAATGGGGATATTCAAATCTTTACGAAGGTCAGCTAAAGTTTTATAGAGGCCCTGTCGCGTGGGCGCATCAATCGCAGAGAAGGGCTCATCTAGCAATAATATTTTGGGAGATCGCGCTAATGCTCTGGCAAGGGCTACTCTTTGTTGCTGGCCACCAGAAAGCTGACTCGGCATGCGATTCGCTAATTCTCCAATTCCCATGCGATCCAACCATTGCCCAGCCAATATCTTTCGTTGCGCAAGATCATGCATACTGTTGTACAAAGGAATGCACACATTCTCGAGGGCTGTCAGGTGTGGAAAGAGAGCGTATTGCTGAAATAAAAATCCACAGGAGCGTTCTGCTGGGCTCAGTGAGGTGGTAATGCCATTAATATCCCTTGCTTCAAACCACAACTTGCCATCACATTCAATTTTTCCAGTCTCGGCATTACTTAAGCCCGCAATAGTCCGCAGAGCGGTAGTCTTACCACTACCCGAAGGTCCCACTAAGGCATGTAATTCCCCGGGCATACATTCAATATTGAGTTGCAAAGGATTTGGGCTTATCTGGAAGAGTTTTGCTTTGAGCATTAGCCTCTCCACTTCTTAGCTTTAGAAGAGTCAACACCAAATACACCATAGGAAAGGGTGATCGCAATTAGCGAAGTACCCAGCAGTATCAAGGAGAGAACTCCGGCACCTGAGGTATCAAAGCTTTGTACTTTGTCATAAATGGAAATCGATACTGTCTTAGTCTCTCCGGGGATTGCACCACCAACCATGAGGATTACGCCAAACTCGCCAAGGGTATGCGCAAAAGTAAGAACCGCTGCACTAGTGATGCCACGCCAAGCTAGGGGTAACTCAATGAGGCGAAATGTTTGCCACTTAGATAGACCACTCACTTGCGCCGCCTCACGTATCTCAGGATTGATAGCTTCAAAGGCTCGTTGTATTGGCTGTATGGCAAAGGGCAAATTGACAATGAGGGAGGCTATCAGGATTCCGGTGAAAGAAAATACCAAGGGGATGCCAAAGATACTTCTTCCCCCTAGACCAACCAGAAGGTAATAACCCAAAACAGTAGGGGGAAGAACTAAGGGCAGTGCCAGAGAGGCCTCGATCCAGGACCTGTTCTTACCCATACCCTGGAGTGAATGCGCCACCCAGATACCAAAGGGGAGAATCAGGACCAGAGTCCAAATAGCTAGCTTTAACGAGAGAAGGAGTGCTTCTAAATCCATGAATTGATTGTATCTGCAGATATCGTAAGGGTATCTCACTATATAAAGTTCCTTAGCATGGGGATTAGATATGCATTCATACGCATATATTCATATAAAAAGGCTCCATGAAGACAAAAGTTCAAAAAGCAACCAAGAACTTCACTCCGAAACAGATGGAGAAAGTGTTTTCACAGGTTGCAGCCTATTTCAATGTGCTCTCAGAGCCAGCACGCTTGCGCATTATTTATGCGGTTTGTGCTGGTGAAAAATCCGTCTCTGAAGTGCTTGAGATGTGTGGCACAAGCCAGGCCAATGTCTCGAGACATTTATTGACTCTCCACAAGGCTGGCATACTGATGCGGCGAAAAGAAGGTGTGACGGTTTATTACTCGATTGCAGACAATGCAACCGTAGAAATGTGTCAGACAGTCTGCGCAAAGATTGCTGAGAGTATTCATTAATATTCAAAATAAAACTTTATGAAAAATAAGCAAATTGAATTGAGTGCTGAAGATATCTCTGCAGTTGAGAAACCTACAAATAGAGCCCGACTCGTAAAGGCGCCTGAGCACTTTATCTCCCAAGAATTAATTGCTGACATTAATGCCAATGGTCTTGACGAAAGTCGTCGTGGCTTTCTGCGTAAAGGCTTTTTATCGGCAGTAGGCGGGGTAGCTACTGGCTTGGCTGCCCCGATGGCCTTTGCTGCTAGTGAAGGTGATCCAGCAATCCTGGAGAAGCAAGAGTGGCAAACCACTTTAGGTAAAAACGTTGCCACTATGCCATATGGCGTTCCATCAATCTATGAGGCTAATCTCATTCGTCGTGAATCGCCTGGTTTAACGCGTGTCTCTGCATCTTCCGTTGCATTTACTCCATTGCAAGGTTTGTTTGGAACCATCACTCCTAACGGTTTGCACTTTGAACGTCATCATCAGGGTTGGTACAACCTTAATCCTGAAACTCATCGCTTGATGGTCAATGGAATGGTCAAGAGCGCACGCGTCTTTACGATGAATGATTTAATGAGATTGCCTTCTGTTTCTCGTACGCACTTTATTGAGTGTGGGGCTAATACCGGATTAGAGTGGGGCAACGTTGCCGTACCAACTGTTCAATACACACACGGCATGCTCTCTTGCTGTGAATTTACTGGTGTACCTCTGAAGGTGTTGCTCGAGGAGTGTGGTGCAGATTTGAAAAAAGGGAAGTTCTTGCTTGCTGAGGGTGGCGATGGTTCTGGTATGACTCGCACCATCAATTTAGAAAGTGGCCTAGACGATACGATTGTTGCCTGGAGCATGAATGGCGAAATGTTGCGACCAGAAAATGGCTTTCCATTGCGCTTGGTAGTCCCTGGTGTTCAGGGTGTTAGCTGGGTGAAGTGGTTACGTCGATTAGAAGTCGGCGATATGCCATGGAATACTAAAGATGAAGCAGTTCACTATATTGAACTGATGCCAGATGGTTTGCATCGTCAATATGCATCTATACAAGAATGTAAATCTGTAATCACCACACCTTCTGGTGGTCAGCAATTATTAGACAAAGGTTTTTATAACGTCAGTGGTATGGCCTGGTCAGGTCGTGGCAAGATTAAGCGCGTTGATGTTTCATTTGATGGTGGTAACAACTGGCGCACTGCGCGTCTAGAGACGCCAATTTTGACAAAATCGATTACACGCTTCAATATTGATTGGGTATGGGATGGCTCACCAGCCATATTGCAATCGAGAGCAGTAGATGAGACTGGCTATATACAGCCCTCCATAAAGGTTTTGCGAGATGCAAGGGGAAATCGATCCATTTATCATAACAACGCAATTCAGTCTTGGAAATTGGATACAAATGGCGAGGTGAGCAATGTTCAGGTTGGTTAACTTCATCGCTCGTTTGAGTCTGCTAAGTCTTGCTGCATTGACTGTACAGATTACATTTGCACAAAGCACACAAGGCTCTGCCAAGTTTCCAGGTATTGGCCGCAATGCAACTCCTGCAGAGGTAGTGGCATGGGATATTGATGTGCGCCCCGACTTTAAGGGTCTACCAAAAGGATCAGGTTCAGTAGAGCAGGGTCAAGTAATTTGGGAATCTAAGTGCGCTAGTTGTCACGGTGTTTTTGGTGAGTCCAATGAGATCTTTACGCCGATTGCGGGCGGTACAACAACCGAGGACATCAAGACAGGTAAGGTCGCCTCTTTAGCTGATCGTAAGCAGCCTCAGCGCACCACTTTGATGAAGGTACCAACCGTATCCACTTTATGGGATTACATCTATCGCGCCATGCCGTGGAATGCGCCAAGATCATTAACGCCGGATGAAACTTACGCACTTGTTGCATTTATTTTGAGCTTGGGTGAAATTATTCCAGATGATTTTGTATTGAGTAATACTAATATTGCGGATGTACAAAAGAAGATGCCTAATCGCAATGGTATGACGCGTAATCATGGTTTCTGGAGTGTTAACGGAAAACCCGATGTCAATGGTTCATCTTGTATGAATAATTGTGTAAAGTTTGTACAAATTGGTTCCACGCTTCCCGACTTTGCCAGAAATGCTCATGGCAATATTGCAGAGCAAAATCGCTTATATGGACCATATCGTGGCTCAGACTCCACTAAGCCGCCGCTGGATAAATTGCCGGGCTCAACAGGTGAAGGTCTAGCTCACGCTACTGATACTCATGCCGCGACTACAAAAGGACCTGCTGCGATCTTTAAGAGCGAGAACTGCTCCGCATGTCATGCGCCCAGCGCCAAATTGGTTGGCCCTTCTATCGCAGATATTGCAGCGAAATATAAGGGGCAGAGTGGCGCCCAAGACAAGCTTATGGCTAAGGTCAAAAATGGAGGCTCGGGTGTGTGGGGTGCGATTCCTATGCCGCCTCAGGCACAGTTATCAGATGAGGATAGAGCGACTCTGGTTCACTGGATGCTCACCGGACAATAGGTTTACAGAAGGTTTTTTGAAATACCGCTATATTTGATGCTAAGAGTAGATTATTAAAGGAGTTTTTATGAATCAGCAGCGACGCAGTTTATTAAAGTATTCAGCCGTTTTCGGCTTAATGGCTTCCGCTGGTCTTATCAGCGTAGCCCAAGCCCAAGAGTGGAATAAGGCCGCTTTTGAAGGCAAGAGTTTGGAAGATGTGTTCAAGATCCTTGGCGCAGGCAGTCCTGATAAGTCAGGCGCTGTTACTTTGAACGCCCCAGATATTGCTGAAAATGGTGCGGTGGTTCCCGTTGGAATTGTCACAACCCTTAAAGCGGAGCAAATGGCAATCTTGGTTGAGAAAAACCCCAGCTCTTTAGCTGCTCAATTCTTTATTCCTGCTGGTACAGAGCCATTTGTGACTACGCGTATCAAGATGGGTCAAACCTCTAATGTGTATGCCTTAGTAAAAGCTGATGGCAAATGGAGCATGGCTGTTAAGGAAGTGAAAGTTACTTTGGGTGGCTGCGGCGGTTAATCGCTCACCAACTCAATCAATACCATCAACTAATTACTAGATTACAAGAGGAAAACATGGCTGATCCAATGCGCGTTAGAGCTGCTGAGAACGGTGGAATTGTGGATGTAAAGATTTTGATGAAGCACGATATGGAATCTGGTCAGCGCAAAGATACTGCTGGCAAAACGATTCCTGCATGGTTCATTAGCACTATTAATGTTAAGGCAAACGGTAAAGATGTATTGAATGGTCAATTTGGCCCAGCAGTTTCGAAGGATCCATTCTTGAACTTCAAATACAAGGGTGCCAAGGGTGACAAAATTGTTGTGAGCTGGGTAGATAGCAAGGGCGATAAGCGTACTGACGAAGCGACTGCTTCTTAATTGCCTGTTATCAATAAATCTTTACCATCTCATGCGTTTTGAAAGGGTTGCAAATGCAGCGTAAATTTACTTTAGGGTTAGCCATAAGCATTTCGGCTGCTTTATTAATAGTCTCATCTTCTGTATCAGCGCAAAATAGCGCTACAGACGATATTGCAAAATATCGCGAGATGATTGCTGACGGCAACCCTTCGGAGCTTTATGAGGCAGCTGGTGAGGAATTATGGAAAAAGCCTGCTGGACCTAAGAATGCCACTCTAGAAAAGTGTGATTTAGGCTTGGGCCCAGGGGTAGTGAAGGGTGCAGCAGCACAATTGCCGCGTTACTTCAAAGATACCAACAAGGTTCAAGATCTTGAGTCCCGTCTAATGACTTGTATGCAGGTACTACAAGGTCGTGTCCCGCAAGAGATGATTGATGCACCTTTTCAAAAGGGTCCTAAAAAGGATATGGAAGCCATTGTTGCTTACGTAGTGACCTTATCTAAGGGTGACAAGATCAAAGTCAGCACAGCGCATCCAAAAGAAAAAGAAATGTATGAGCTTGGTAAGCGTGCATTCTTTTTCCAGGGTGGCCCAATGGATTTCTCATGTGCGTCATGCCATGGCGAAGATGGAAAACGTATTCGATTACAGGACTTGCCTAATATCACAACCCAGAAAGGTGCGGCAATGGGTTGGGGTTACTGGCCAGCCTATCGTGTATCGAGTGGGCAGTTCTGGACAATGCAGCAACGTTTGAACGATTGCTATCGTCAACAACGCTTCCCATTCCCAATTTATGCCTCTGATGTAACGATTGCTTTATCTATGTACATGGCGAAGAACGCGAATGGCGGTACAGTTGAGACCCCGGGTTTAAAGCGTTAATGGATAAGAGACAGAGAACATGAATATGAAGAACATTAAATCCCGCTTAGCCCTTACGAGTTTAGTCTTAGTTATGACAGTAATGTATGGCAATGCGGTTGCACAGCAAGCTAACGATCCTAAATTCAACAAAATGATGAAGGATGGTTTTGTAGCTGATGGTATTGCTGGTCTAGATCGCATAAATCAAGATGAAACGCAAAAGTTTTGTTCCGATCCTATGTTTGCTTATAGCAAACGAGGTGAAAAGATGCGTGAAAAGATTCAGAAAATGAATATGGATAGCATCAAGCAGCCGTCTGATGGTAAGTATATCGGCGACTGGTTAAAGGGCGAGGCGATTGCACAGAGTGGTCGTGGTGCTACCTGGACTGATAAGGCTGATACTGTTATCGGTGGTGGCTGCTACAACTGCCACCAGATTGATCCAAAAGAAATCTCTTATGGGAATATCGGCCCATCACTAACGGGTTATGGAAAGTTGCGTGGCTATTCCCAGGAGGTAGTGACCTATACCTGGAATCGCATTAATAATTCCAAGGCGTATAACGCATGTAGTAATATGCCGCGCTTTGCTCACTTTAAGCTTCTAAATGAGCAACAGATTCAGGATGTGATGGCATTACTACTTGATCCTGCTTCACCAGTTAATAAGTAAGTAAAAAGAAACAATAAAGAACAGGCCGACAGGCCTGTTTTTGCAAGGGGAATGATATGCCTTTAAGTCGTCGCGATTTTTTGCAAGCCTTGGCTATTGCATCTGCGGGTGGAATGAGCTTGCAGTCGAACTTTGTCAATGCTCAGAGCACGGCGCAAAAATTTTATGACTTGCCAAAGTTTGGTAACGTTCACTTACTGCATTTTACGGATTGTCATGCGCAATTACTGCCAATTTACTTCCGTGAGCCTAATGTAAATCTTGGTATTGGCACACAACAGGGTAAGACACCTCACTTAGTGGGCGAGTATTTCTTAAAAGCGAATGGTATTGCACCGGGTACCCGAGATGCCCATGCATTTACTTATTTAGATTATGTTGCTGCTGCCCAGAACTACGGCAAGATGGGTGGCTTTGCTCATATGGCAACCTTAATTAAGCAAATGAAAGCAAGTCGGCCTAGCGCTTTACTTCTTGATGGTGGCGATACCTGGCAGGGCTCGGGTACTGCGCTCTGGACAAATGGTCAGGACATGGTTGATGCTGCGCTGGCATTGGGTGTGGATGTCATGACGCCGCATTGGGAGATGACGCTTGGTGAAAAGCGTGTGATGGAAATCGTCAATGGCGATTTCAAAGGAAAGGTTTCCTTCATTGCTCAAAATATCAAGACGGCTGATTTTGGTGATATGGTCTTCAACCCATACGTCATGAAAGTGCAGAACGGCATACAGGTTGCCATTATTGGTCAAGCCTTCCCCTATACGCCGATTGCAAACCCTCGTTATTTCACTCCTGATTGGACCTTTGGTATCCAAGAAGAGAATATGCAAAAGACAATTGATGAAGTGAGATCAAAAGGAGCTAAGGTAGTTGTGCTGCTCTCGCATAACGGTATGGACGTGGATTTAAAAATGGCATCCCGTGTAAGAGGTTTGGATGCAATCTTAGGTGGTCATACACACGATGGAGTACCTATTCCAGTCATGATAAAGAATGCTGGCGGAGTGACCCTAGTAACCAATGCCGGCTCTAATAGTAAGTTCCTTGGGGTCCTTGATTTTGATGTTAAGGGTGGCAAGCCAGTAGATTTCCGCTACAAGTTATTCCCAATCTTCTCTAATATGATTCCTGCAGATCCAGTAATGAACAAGTTAATTACGAAGGTCAGAGCACCATACGAAGCAAAGTTGAATGAGAAATTAGCGACGACTGAAGGTCTTCTGTATCGCCGCGGTAATTTCAATGGTAGCTTTGATCAACTCATTCTGGATGGCTTGATGGCCCAGAAGAATACAGAGATTGCTTTCTCGCCAGGCTTCCGCTGGGGGACCAGTTTATTGCCAGGCCAAGCGATTACGCGTGAGAACCTATTGGATCAAACGGCGATTACCTATCCTTACACCACTGTAACCAATATGAGTGGGGAAACAATCAAAACCATTCTTGAGGATGTGGCTGATAACCTGTTTAATCCAGATCCGTATTACCAGCAGGGTGGCGATATGGTCCGTGTTGGCGGGATGCAGTACACGATAGACCCAGCCCAAACTACAGGTAAGCGAATTACAGACATGCGCTTAAATGGCAAGCCGATTGAAGCTAGCAAAACCTATAAGGTTGCTGGCTGGGCTCCAGTAAGTGAAGAGGCAAAGAATGCTGGTGGCGAAGCAATCTGGGATGTGATGGAGCGTCACTTGCGCGATGTCAAGATCGTCAAAGCAGTTAAGCTGAATGAGCCAATTATTAAAGGCGCTTCTAATAATCCTGGCATGGCTCCAATTTAATTAACCGTATATCTAACTTTGTGACATCTAAACATGAAAAAACTACTTTCCATTCTTGCCGTGCTGACAATAGCACTTGGCTTTAACTCTTTTGTTTCGGCTCAATCTACCGGCAACACCAAAGTGGTTTACCACATTGATGATACAGAAAATCAAGGGCTAAAGGGCCTACGCAATATTCGCAACCACTTAGATGTCTCTCCACAAACCACCATCATTGTGGTTACTCATGCCAATGGAGTTGACTTATTAATGGAAGGTGCCAAGGATAAGAAAAATAATGTTGAATACGCACCACTTGTTTCTGCTCTCAAATCACGCGGTGTGAAGTTTGAAGTGTGCGAAATTACGCTGAAGAATCGCAACCTGAAGAAGGACCAATTCATTCTGGATGCTGATTTCACACCATCAGGAGTAGTGCGTGTAGCTGATCTGCAATACAAAGATGGCTTTGCATACATTAAGCCTTAAGCAGCACATGAATTGTCTTAAAAGTCTTCTTAGGATCCTTTTGGGGTCCTTTGTCCTTTATGGGCTAGCCTTTGGGCAAGTTAGGCCTGCCGATACGGTTCAGTTAAAACCTATTCAGGTGGCGCCGCACACTTATTTTGTCCAGGGCTTTCCGGAGATGGGTAACAGCTCTAACCAAAATTTCATTTCTAATGCCGGCTTTGTTGTTACCCCAGCTGGAGTGGTGGTGGTTGATGCTTTGGGATCTCCGATTCTTGCGCAAAAGCTCATTGCTGAGATCAAGAAAATTACACCCCAAAAAATTGTTGCTGTCATTGTGAGCCACTATCACGCTGATCATGTCTATGGTTTGCAGGAATTTAAAAAAATAGGCGCCAAGATTTATGCGCAAGGAGAAGGGCGAAACTATCTTTCTTCTGAGATAGCAAAGCAGCGTTTAATCGCATCGCGAATTAACTTTGCCCCATGGGTGAACGACAAAACACAACTTATATCAGCAGATATTTGGGTTGATCAAAAGACCAAGTTAACGGTTGGTGGGGTTGATTTCTTGATCGGTAGAGTTGGTCCTGCCCATGCTCCTGAAGATTTGATGGTGTACGTTCCTTCAGAAAAAGTTTTGTTTGCTGGCGACTTAGTCTTTAGGGGACGTATACCATTTGTCGGAAACGCAAATAGTAAGGGATGGTTGTTTGCTTTGGATGAAATCGAAAAATTGAATCCCAATGTTGTGATTCCAGGTCATGGTAATTATTCCGTTAATCCGACCGAAGATATCGTCTTCACTAGGAATTACTTGAAATACTTGCGCGCATCTATGTCCCAAGCTGCTGTCAATATGGATCCATTCGAGGATGCCTATAAACAGGCTGACTGGTCAGAATATGAGGGAATGCCGCTGTTTAAGGCTGCAAACCGTATGAATGCCTACAACGTCTACCTGTCTATCCAGGCCGAGTAAGACAACCAATTAAGGCAGATTTACCCATTGGGCTTTAAAATAGAAGACTAATGCTAAATCCTTGATTTGTAATGAAAATGATTTTCACCCGATCCATTCTTGTAGCTGTATTGAGTGTGCCAATGAGTGCGCCAGTGTTTTCTGCTCCAGATTTGGCAAACGGTAAAGCAATAGACCAGCAAAAGTGCTACGCATGCCATGCCAAGAAAAGTGGTTTTGGTAATGGTGACATGATTTACACACGATCGGATGGTAAGGTCAAATCACTAGCTGGTCTTAAAAAGATGGTCTCTCTTTGCAATACAGAGCTACGTCTTGATTTATTTCCCGAAGATGAAGCAGACGTTACTGCTTTTCTAAATCAACAGTTTTATAAATTTAAACCTTAATTATTCAAGATACAGTCGCTATGGATGTTGTGGATATCAGCTCTTTAAGCAAGTCAGTTCTCTGGGCAACTTTTGCTATTACTTTTTTTCTTGGTGCTGTCATGCAAAAGACGGGTTTTTGTAGCATGGGTGCCGTATCAGATGTATTCATTATGTCTAGTTGGGATCGTTTAAAGCAGTGGTTCTTGGCTATTGGCATTGCCATCATCGGATTTACTTTGATGTCTTATTTCGGATTGATTGATCCCTTAAAGAGTATGTATACCGGCAGTAAATTTTTATGGCTCTCTACTATTGTCGGAAGTATTTTATTTGGTATCGGTATGGTCTTGGCTTCAGGCTGCGGGAGTAAAACGTTAATTCGTATCGGCGGCGGCAATTTAAAATCAATTGTTGTCTTTATGGTGCTCGGTCTAACTGCTTATATGACCATGCGCGGATTTTTAGGTGTTATTCGCATCAACACTTTAGATACGATTTTCATCGCCTTCAATTCTCCACAAGATTTACCAAGTCTTTTAAGTGCTTTCCTTGGTATTGCACGCCCAAATCTACATTTGGTCTTAGGTTTAATCATTGGTTCTGCATTTATTACATACGCTTTAGTGAGCAAAGCATTTTGGACTGCTGAAAATCTATTTGCAGGCATAGCCGTTGGATTAGCAATCTGTGCAGTATGGTGGGTATCTGGCAATCTTGGTTTCGTTGCTGAGGATCCTAATACTTTGGAAGAGGTATTTTTGGTAACGAACTCTGGTCGCATGGAGAGCTTATCTTTTGTGGCTCCATACGCTTATTCCCTTGACTGGCTCATGATGTACAGTGATACCTCTAAAGTCCTGACTGTTGGCATTGTGGCTGTTTTAGGAATGATCCTAGGTTCTGCGGCAGTCTCTATTGCAACGAATTCATTTCGTTGGGAATCCTTTCGCAATTCCGAAGATACAGCCAATCATTTAGTTGGCGCTGCTTTGATGGGCTTTGGTGGCGTCACTGCTTTGGGTTGCACTGTAGGGCAGGGATTGAGTGGTATTTCAACGCTAGCACTGGGTTCGCTCCTGGCTTTGCCTGGATTTATCTTCGGCGCTTATTTAGGCTTGCGCTATTTGCAAATGCGTCTTGCTCCTAATCCTTGCAGTTAACCTCAAAATACTGGATATAAATCATGCAAATTGACTGGATATCCTTCACCCCAATCCCTTCATTGCTTGGTGGGATGATTCTGGGAGTCGCTGCAGCTCTTTACGTACTGCTACATGGGCGCATTTTAGGAATCAGTGGAATTATTTCTGGTTTATTGCATCCAAAACTAACTGATACAGCATGGCGCTTGACTTTGGTTGTAGGCTTGATAACAGCCCCATTTATAGCGGCTTTATTTTTTGGAATATTTCCCGTTATAGAAATTGAAGCTGACTGGATTGCTATTGTAATTTCTGGTCTTCTCGTTGGATTTGGTGCTCAATATGGGTCTGGCTGCACAAGTGGCCACGGTATCTGTGGACTGTCGCGTTTATCGCCGCGTTCACTAGTTGCAACGGCATCATTTATGGGCGCAGGCTTCATAATGGTTTTTGTTCTTCGTCATTTGGTTGGGCTCTAAGATGAAAAAACATTTTGGCCTTGTTAGTCAATACGCCATTGGCGTTCTTTTTGGCTGGGGTTTAATCATCTCCGGTATGAGTAACCCTCAGAAGATACTTGGATTCTTAGATTTAACTGGCAATTGGGATCCTTCTTTGATGTTTGTCATGTTAGGAGCAGTATTAGTTGGGCTCGCTGGTTTTTATGTAGTTAGCAAAAGAACGGAAGCATTTTTTGGTGCTGCCTTGCGTATTCCAACCCGTAAAGACATTACAAAACCTTTGATCGTCGGTAGCTTGATCTTTGGGGCAGGCTGGGGAATTGCAGGTTTTTGCCCTGGACCAGCTTTAGTGGCTCTAGGATCAGGCCACCTGAAGGCCCTCGTTTTTGTTATCGCCATGCTTGCCGGTATGGAAATCTGCGAGCGCTTTTTCTCAGCTCACAAAAAGGCATCTGATCAAGTCTGATAAGCCTGATTTAGAATGACCCTATTACGAATGATTGAACGTAGAGGGTTTTATGAGTCTTCCTATTTCTTGTCACAATGCGCAGTTCGGTACTCTTGGCCAGATCGACGCAAGTCATTTAGTCGAAATTGCAGCACAAGGCTATAAGAGCGTGATTAACAACCGTCCTGACGGTGAGGGTGGTCCTGATCAGCCAAGTAATGCATCCATCCAGGCTGAAGCAGAAAAGCTGGGTCTAAATTATGTTTACTTGCCAGTGATTCCGGGTGCATTTACTCAAGCGCAAGTTCAAGAGATGGCTGACCTCTTAAAAACACTACCAGGTCCTATCTTGGCTTTCTGTCGTTCGGGTGCTCGCTCAACTAACTTATATCAACTTGCTTTACAGCTTGTTTAATTAAAAAAGTTTTCACCAAAACATGCGCATCGCCATTCCAGAAGAAAGAAAGCTGGTTCATGAAATGATCATGCCCATTCGCTGGGGTGATATGGACGCCTATGGGCATGTCAACAATACTGTGTACTTTCGGTATATGGAACAAGCGCGCTGTGAATGGATTACTGCCATGGGATATGAAGTTGCTCCTGGTCGCGAATCGATGTTGATGCTTAATGGCTTCTGTAACTTCTATCAACAACTCACTTTTCCAGGTGACTTGATATTGAAGACCTCTATTGGTGCCATTGGCAGAACCAGTTTAGATGTCTATACCAGCATGGCATTGACTACTTCGCCTGAGGTAGAAGCTGCTATCGGCGGTGCAACCATGGTCTGGGTTGATCTGACAACTAATAAGTCTACCCCTTGGCCTGAGCATGTTTTAGAGAAGTTGCGCTAGTTCATCGTGCAACCAAGCAATCCTCATCTCCTAAGATCCGAACAATTTTTATCAGAGCTCGATAGCTTTGATGTGGTTATTGATGTCAGATCGCCAGCAGAGTTTGCCCTGGATCATATTCCAGGGGCTGTCAATTACCCAGTTCTCAGTAACGATGAACGTATCACTATTGGCACCCTATACAAACAAGAGTCCCCATTTGCCGCCAAGAAACTCGGCGCTGCATTAGTCTCGCGCAATATTGCCAATCATCTTGAAAATCATTTACAAGAAATGCCACGCGAATGGCGCCCATTAATTTATTGCTGGCGTGGTGGTGAGCGTAGCGGGGCATTTACCCATATTCTGAATCGCATTGGCTGGAAAGCAAGGCAACTTGAAGGCGGCTATCAAGGCTTTCGTCGCACTGTGATTGATGGCTTAGATAAATCAGCTGGTCAATTTTCATTTCAGGTGATTTGCGGGATGACTGGCAGCGGTAAGACCAGAGCGCTTCAAGAGATTGGCGCCTTAGGTGCGCAGATTTTAGACCTAGAAGGTTTGGCAGTACATCGCGGTTCAGTGCTTGGCAATGAACCTAATATTGAGCAGCCATCTCAGAAAGGCTTTGAGACTGCACTCTGGAATGCTTTACGCTCACTCGATCCCACTAAACCTGTTTTTGTTGAGTCAGAAAGCAAGAAGGTCGGTGGCCTGCACATACCTGATGCCTTGATGGAAAAAATTCGTAATGGCGCCTGTATTGAGTTGAGATCAAGTACACAGACTCGTGTCTCTTGGTTAATCCGTGAATACCATCACTTCTTGATCGATACCGATAACTTCAAGCAGAAGTTAGCTTTACTCACTACCCATTATGGAAAAGTACAGATTGCCAAATGGAATGAAGCGATTGATGCAGGAAATTTTCCGGAGTTGGTTGAGGACTTGCTCGTAAAACATTACGACCCTTCATATCAATCATCGATCGTGCGTAATTTTCCTCAATACAAGATTGAGAATTTTGTACAACTAGAAAATGATAGTGATGAGGCCTTTGCCAAAGCAGCAAAGGCCATCGTGACTAAGCTTGCCGCTTAATTACTTAATTACTTAGTTGGTTAATCAGCTAAATGCCTGAATACCAGTCTGCGCACGACCTAGAATCAAGGCGTGAATATCGTGCGTGCCCTCATAGGTATTCACAACCTCTAAGTTTAAAAGGTGACGTATGACGCCATACTCATCAGAGATGCCATTACCACCGTGCATATCACGAGCCATTCGAGCGATATCTAAAGACTTTCCGCAGGAATTGCGTTTCATGATGGAAGTAATTTCTGGAGCTGCAATCCCTTCGTCTTTCATACGACCTAAGCGTAGGCAACCCTGGAGGCCAAGAGTAATCTCCGTTTGCATGTCAGCCAATTTTTTCTGGATCAATTGGTTAGCAGCCAATGGCTTACCAAATTGTTTACGATCCATAGTGTATTGACGAGCGGCATACCAACACCATTCAGCAGCACCTAGAGTGCCCCAAGCAATGCCATAACGGGCTGAGTTTAAGCAGGTGAAGGGACCCTTGAGACCTTCCACTTCAGGGAATTCGTTTTCATCTGGAACGAATACTTCGTCCATCACGATTTCACCGGTAATAGAAGCGCGCAGACCCATCTTGCCGCTTATCTTAGGGGCACTTAAGCCTTTCATGCCTTTTTCTAAGATGTAGCCACGAATGATGCCTTCATCATTTTTCGCCCACACTACAAATACATCAGCAATCGGAGAGTTAGAGATCCACATCTTAGAGCCAGTTAATGAAAAGCCACCAGGTACTTTTTTGGCGCGCGTAATCATACCGCCTGCATCAGATCCGTAATTGGGTTCGGTTAAGCCAAAACAACCAATCCATTCACCACTGGCCAATTTCGGAAGATATTTTTGTTTTTGCGCTTCGGTACCAAATTCATTGATAGGAACCATCACCAGTGATGACTGCACACTCATCATAGAGCGGTAGCCAGAATCCACTCGCTCAATCTCACGAGCAATTAAGCCGTAAGACACGTAATTTAAATTGGCGCCGCCGTACTGCTCAGGTATGGTGATTCCTAAGAGGCCAAGCTCACCCATTTCACGGAAAATAGCAGGGTCAGTCGTTTCATTGCGGTAAGCGTCATGAATACGGGGCATAAGACGGCCTTGAGCATACTCGGCGGCGGCATCCCGAACCATGCGTTCTTCCTCACTAAGTTGTGTATCGAGAAGAAGGGGGTCTGCCCAATTAAAGCTAGCCTTACTTTTGCTCATTGCCTAGTCGTCCTATTTTTTCGGTGTTGTATTCGGTTTTTGTCTGATTCCTGTGAATTTTCAGGAATGAAGATATTCTTGTTTCTATTATCCATTTTTCTGCGCTTATGGACTCGCCTAGACGTCACCATCGCTATTACGACCTGATATTGGCCGCTTTTGTGGTTGTCTTGCTTTGCTCTAACTTTATTGGTGCCGGCAAGGCAGCGATGATTGATTTGCCTTATTTTGGTTCAGTGCCTTTTGGTGCTGGCATTCTTTTTTTCCCAATTTCCTATTTTTTTGGGGACATTCTCACTGAGGTCTATGGCTATGCCTATGATCGCAGAGCAGTGTGGGCAGGTTTTGCAGCTCTCGCATTTGCTGCGATCATGGCGCAAATTGTCATTGCTCTACCGGTTGCTCCTGGCACCTATATGGCGAACTATCAGCAAGGATTAGAAACCGTCTTTGGAAATTCTTGGCGTATCGCCTTGGCTTCTATGTTTTCGTTTTGGTGTGGCAGCCTTGTTAACAGCTATGTTTTAGCCAAGATGAAGGTCTGGACTCAAGGGCGTTATTTATGGATGCGAACCATTGGCTCTACTGCAGTAGGTGAGATGGTAGATTCCTCATTCTTCTATATGCTGGCTTTCTACGGCATTTGGCCAACCCACGAGATCATACAAGTGGCACTGGCTCAGTACGTACTAAAAACCTCCTGGGAGGTACTAGCAACCCCAATGACCTATTGGGTAGTGAACTTCCTTAAGCGCAAGGAAAATGAAGATTTTTACGATATTCATACGAATTTCACCCCATTTAGGGTCAAAGTCTAAGTAAGCACATTGGCTTCCTGCCAAAAAAGCCCCCTAAGCCGTTAAAATAACGATCTTTGCTCCCAAAGTCGGGGGTAACTATTGAATTGAATTTCAGAAAGCTAGAAAACATCCGTGCTGTCAGCATCTAATATCACTATGCAGTTTGGGGCAAAGCCTCTGTTTGAAAACATTTCCGTGAAGTTTGGTAGCGGTAACCGTTATGGCTTGATTGGCGCAAATGGTTGCGGAAAATCGACCTTCATGAAAATTCTGGGTGGCGAGCTTGAGCCAACGAGCGGTAATGTGAGCTTAGATCCTGGCATTCGTTTAGGTAAGTTGCGTCAAGATCAATTTGCATACGAAGATGAACGCGTACTCGACGTAGTGATGATGGGTCACGAGGAGATGTGGAAGGCAGCCGCAGAGCGCGATGCAATATACGCTAATCCAGATGCGACTGATGAAGATTACATGAAGGCTGCCGAGCTCGAAGGTAAGTATGCTGAATACGGCGGCTACACCGCAGAGGCTAAAGCAGGTGAGTTGTTGTTAGGTATTGGTATTCCTATCGAGCAACATAACGGGATGATGAGCAACGTTGCTCCAGGTTGGAAATTACGTGTGTTGCTTGCGCAAGCACTGTTCTCTGATCCAGACGTATTGCTGCTCGATGAGCCAACTAATAACTTGGATATTCACTCCATTCATTGGCTTGAAGATATCCTCAATCAAATTAAGAGCACCATTGTGATTATTTCCCATGACCGTCACTTCCTCAATGAAGTCTGTACGCATATGGCTGATATGGACTATGGAACTCTAAAGGTCTATCCAGGTAACTACGACTCATACATGCTGGCTTCTGTGCAGGCAAGAACACAACAGCTCAGTAATAATGTAAAAGCCAAAGAAAAAATTGCTGAATTAGCGGCTTTCGTAGCCCGCTTCTCTGCAAATGCTTCTAAAGCACGTCAAGCGACCTCACGTCAGAGACAGTTGGAGAAAATTGAAATTGTTGAAGTAAAACCTTCTTCACGTCAAAACCCCTTTATTCGTTTTGATACCGAGAAAAAATTACACAATATGGCGGTAGAGTGCAACGCACTGACTAAAGCCTATGACCGCACTATCTTCAAGAACTTTAAGCTTGGCGTTCGTGCTGGTGAGAAGATTGCCATCATTGGTCAAAATGGTGCTGGCAAGACAACGCTTTTAAAAACGATTCTCAGTAAACGCTTTGACGGTATTGCTGCTGATAGCGGTGATGTGAAGTGGGCTGAGAATGCAAACGTTGGTGTGATGCCTCAAGATAATACTGAGATGTTTGCTAAAGACGAGTTGCTCATGGATTGGATGAACAACTGGCGCAATACTGGTGACGATGACCAAGTCATTCGTGGCACATTAGGCCGTCTCTTATTCTCTGGCGACGATATTGGTAAGTCTGTCAAAGTTTTATCCGGTGGTGAAAAAGGAAGAATGATTTGGGGCAAGCTTATGCTCCAAAAATATAACGTCCTGGCAATGGATGAGCCAACGAACCATATGGACATGGAATCGATTGAGAGCTTGCAAATTGCGCTCGAGAAATTCGATGGCACTTTGATTTTTGTTTCTCACGATCGCGAGTTTGTTTCCGCTTTGGCTAACCGTATCTTAGAAGTGAAGATGGATGGTACGGTAGTGGATTACTCTGGCACTTACGAAGAGTATCTGCGGAGCCAAGCGTTAGCTGGCTAAGTTAAGCAGTCTTGGTCTTTAATAGAAAACTCCTGTGACCGCTATCGGCCAGTAAAGACATTCAAACTAACAAAATATGCTGGAGCATGAGATATGACTTTGACACAATCTAATCTTGCCATTTGTTAAAAATGAACTCTACTTAAAATTAGTATATTTAGGAAATCTAAATGAATCGATTTTTTCGACTAGCAAAATACTTACTTGAAAACTGGATTACCTCAGCTTTATATTTCTCGGCCTGGTTTTGTGCGCTGACTTTTTATAACGAGGCAGTGTTGCACTTAGAGCCTTCTGCGGTGAGAGGGTATGGATTCGCTATTTTTCAGGCTGTGCTGCTAGCTAAATTCTTATCAACAGCCGTATTGATTTTGCCAACGGAGTGGATGTTAAAGCATTCAGTCTATTGGGCAATTCTCTTTCGCACTACTGGAGTATCCATAATTGTTATGTTATTTAGGCTTTTCTCTGTAGGTTTGGAGGGCTTGTTTCACCATAAGCTCTTTTTAGAATCTATCCTCAATTTTTTTGATGATGATATTAAGCATGCGTTAGCCGTATTTTTTATGTACTGGTTGATTATCATGCCCTATATTGTTTATGGCATCCTGAAACATCTCGCTGGCGGGAAGGATTTGGATGCCCATCTTTTGGCAAGTCGAAATCGAAATTAATGACTTTAAGGGGTTTATAGAGAGGTTATATACTCGCTACTAAAGCTATTCTGCTGGTTAACTCAGTGGCCTGTTCCTTTTCTAAACTATGCATTTATGATAAGGTTTAATTTTTCCCCTCAAATTTAATTCAACTTCAAATCTAGCCCTCCATGAAGGCAAACCCATCTAATCAAAACATCTACTCCCTAGCATTAGCTGCATTGGGTATTGTTTACGGTGATATAGGTACTAGCCCTCTTTATGCATTTGAGCAGGTCTTCACTGAAGGCCTTCATGCAGTTCCAATCAATGAAGCTAACGTACTTGGCATCCTGTCACTATTTTTTTGGTGCCTTGTCATGATTGTTACTGTCAAGTATGTGGCCATTGTGATGCGTGCTAATCATGAGGGTGAGGGTGGGATCCTTGCTTTGGTCAGGAAACTGCTTGAACGATCTCATGGAAAACCCATTATTAAGGGTCTTCTGATCTTTGCTGGCTTAGTGGGCGCAGCGTTCTTTTATGGAGATGGGGTGATTACCCCAGCAATTTCAGTATTGTCTGCGGTTGAGGGCATGGAGGTAATCTCTCCTGCATTAAAGCCTTACGTGATACCGGTTGCCCTAGTCATTCTGGTGGGATTATTTTGGGGTCAACGATTTGGTACAGGAAAGATTGGAATTTTATTTGGCCCAACAATGGTCATTTGGTTTGTCTTAATCGGTGTATTAGGTTTCTTAAAGATCTTAGAAAATCCACAAGTGTTACTTGCAATAAATCCTATTTATGCGCAAGAATTTGTCTCCAATAACGGCCTTCTACCATTCTTTGCTTTAGGTGTAGTGGTATTGTGTGTCACGGGGGCTGAAGCCTTGTATGCGGATATGGGACACTTTAGCTCTAAGCCAATCCAACTTGCATGGGTTGGATTGGTTTTACCTGCTTTAGCCCTCAATTATTTTGGGCAAGGCGCTTTACTACTCCAGTCGCCAGAGTCGCTTAGTCAGCTCTTTTATCTAATGGCGC
>Ga0209188_1000468_pt1 | contig 39207 bp, 54 predicted proteins | sample C_130625_EF_Meta_FD_187307 | JGI IMG/M metagenome (GOLD analysis project Ga0209188, IMG submission 187307) | Freshwater microbial communities from Lake Croche, Canada to study carbon cycling - C_130625_EF_MetaG (SPAdes) (version 2) | ecosystem: Environmental > Aquatic > Freshwater > Lake...
ACTTGAAAAGATTGGCCAGAAAAACAGTTTGTTTTTCAAAAAAGGATGATATGCACTATGGAATTATTAAAACCTATATTCAACATAGAAATGCTGCTTAGAAGCCAGCATATATTTTGAATCACTACCGATTATTTATTAAATTAATTACTCGTTTCCTTACTAAGACTATCGTTGGTAAGTTCTTTAATTTCTTTGGCAAATTGTTTTTTGGTCAAATTGCATTTGTTACTGGTTATAATCCAGTAGGTTTTGAATTTTATAAAACAACAACTACTAGGCACATTGATAAGTTATTTTTAACTCTAAAAGAAACAGGTTATACCCAACTTGAGGAACATGATAATATGGATAGTGTTGAAAATACTTTAAGAAATTTGGCAACTGCAAGAAGAAGAAATAGTTAGTTGAGTGTTATCGTTATTAAAATAAAAGAAGATTCATGTCCCGCAAAGAAGCATTCATCAGATACAGACATATAGTAAATAAATTAAGGCGTAAGCCATCTAGTTTCAATGAAATTGTCAAATATTTAGAAAGGCAATCAGAGATAGAAGATTATGATTTTGTTATTTCCAAACGTACTTTCAAGCGAGATACAGAAGATATATTCAGTCTATGGTCTATCGACATAAAGTACGATTTCTCACTAAAGGTTTACTACATAGAAGAAGAAAGCAATCCCGCCAAAAAAGACAAGTTATTTGAAGCTTTTGATACTTTATATGTGTTAAACATGACGGAAGAGCTTTCAAACTATATCCATCTAGAGCGCACTCGCCCAAAAGGAACAGATAACCTTTATCTACTTATTCATGCAATTAAAAACAAACTAAGAATACAATTTGACTATGAGAAGTTTTGGGAAGATTCCATTACAAATAGGGTAGTAGAACCTTATGCTTTAAAGGAATTTAGAAACAGGTGGTATTTGCTAGCCAAAGCTGTAAACGATACTTATGTAAAAACCTTTGCTCTTGATAGGATGAAGGAAATAACATTATCTAATATACGTTTTGAAGTGCTTCCTTCTTTTGATGTGAATGAGATGTTCAAGTATTGTTATGGCATCATCACTACCAAAGATCAAAAGCCCGAAGAAATCGTTTTGTCATTCAATACCGAACAAGGCAAATACATAAAAAGCCTTCCCCTTCACGAAACACAAGAAATATTGGTAGATAGTGAAGATGAGTTGCAAATAAAACTGAAACTATACATCACCCACGATTTGATAATGGAGTTACTGTCTTATGGCGACAATTTAAAAGTGCTAAAACCCACTTCATTGGTTCAAAGCATAAAACTAGCACACGAAAACGCCACAAAGAATTATTCCTAAATGATGATTACATGTTTATTTGGGTATTAGGATATTTGAACCTTGTTTTAAAAACTAATTGGCAACTTAGCTTTCACATCATCCCATTCAATAATTAAATTGGTGATTTTGGCTTCAGGAGTTATATCGTCGAAATACATCGTAAATGCTTCTACTAATTCATTGCCTTTAGTAATAGGAATTGTGGTTTTTAATTCATCCTTTTTGCTACTGTAGGTAAATCCGCCCCAACAATAATTATCTTTATTCAATATAATTGTCCAACTACTACTATCAGGAATACAATATAAGGTGTATCTACCTTTAGAAACTGACTTTCCACCAATTTTTACAGACTTGAAAAACTCTATTTCCGTAGCCTCATTTGCACCAAAACGCCATAGTTCATTATACTTAATAATACCATTAAATATTGCTCGATTGTTTTTTTGAGGGCGGCTATACAATACTCTAGCAATTGGAGCGTCTTTGGTTTTGCCTGCCATTTTCATTAAAGGATAATTGGATGGTAAATAGCTTACATCTAATGGACTTTTATCTAACTCAGTAGGTTTTGGTTGTGCAAATGCAGAAGAACAAATAAGAAGAAAGGAAAACAGAGTAGTATAATTTTTCATTTTAAAGATTATTTTTAGAATTAGATAGTTTGTAAAAATTGTGCCGCAAATGTGTTTAGCTCAGGAAAGAAATGAAAAAAATGTTGTTGGATAGGAGAGTAGTGTTCTTCAAAAAGTAGAAAAGCCTCATTTGAAGGAGTTAAATATGTAGCCCTTTTAGCAATATTGTGAAAGCTTTTTTCTATACCCCATTTGTGCTGATAATTTTCCAGCCAATTATATTGTTGCATGTACAGGAATATATGTTGGAATCTTTCTGGCAGTATTGTATGAAAAGTATTAAGTGTGGAGTAACTATTTTCAGAGAATGCTTTAAGAGGGGAAGTTTCATTAAAATAGCGATTGTCAATAGCAAGAAAATGGTCGAAAGCTATATCTAAGAAAGCGCCAGAGTAAGCACCAACAGCTGGTTTAAAAAACTTTTTAGCTTCTTTTACAATAGGATGACCATCTGTAAAAGTGTCAATAGCTCTATGAAGCTTTATTCCATTTTGAATAGCAATAGGATAATCATATTGGTGCTTTCCTTTAATAAAATCACTAATCATATTGCCTACAACTATTGGAGGATTGTTAAATGATAAATAAGCATGGGCTAAGTAGTTCATACAATATAAATATTCTGATCATTTAAGTAACATTAATGATTGTTTCTAATTGTTTAATTTTATTAAATGCAATATGCCGCACTAAAGTATGGCAAAAAGCAACTTGAAAATAATTGCCCTCAGTAATTAATAGAATAAATCCTTTTATTACCGAAGCGGTATTATGGTTTTACAATATAAAATTAGTTAACTAAGAAGCCCTTTTAAGTATAAATAAAAATATTTTTTTGTAAAATGTTTACCAATTGAATTAATCCCCCTACATTTGCACTCCCCAAAAGAAATCGGGTAAGAGATATGTCGCAAAGAATTAGAATTAAATTACAATCTTACGATCACAACTTAGTAGATAAATCTGCTGAGAAAATTGTAAAGACTGTACGCAGTACTGGTGCTGTGGTTACTGGACCTATTCCTTTACCTACACACAAAAGAATATTTACTGTACTTCGTTCACCTCACGTTAACAAAAAGAGTCGTGAACAGTTTCAATTGGCAACCCACAAGAGATTGTTAGATATTTACACTTCTTCATCTAGAACAGTTGATGCTCTAAGTAAGCTAGATTTGCCTTCAGGAGTTGAAGTAGAAATAAAGGCATAATAAAAAAATAATCATCTCTCAATTCTCCTAAAAAGAAAAAAAGAGCGCTGAATAGTAGATAAGGTCAACATTGTTTGACTATTTAAATACAAACAAGCCCTTCGAGGTTTGTTTGCTCTCGGTACTTCTTCTTCTGTTTTGCAGAAAATCCGGAAAAGGTCGAGGGTAAACATAGGATAGAATTTCAAATCATCATTGAAATGTCCTACATACCTACAGCGGGGCATAACCGTAAATTAAGATGAAAGGTATTATTGGAAAGAAAATTGGAATGACCAGCATTTTTGCTGCTGATGGTAGACAAACAGCTTGCACTATTATAGAAGCTACGCCAAATACTGTTACACAAGTAAAAACAGTTGATACTGATGGATACACATCTTTACAGTTATCAATTGACGACAAAAAAGAAAAGCATTCAACCAAATCCGAAATTAACCATTTTGCCAAAGCCAATACTGCTCCTAAGAAATTCGTAAAAGAATTCAGAAACTATTCAATAGATAAAAGTATCGGTGAAACAGTTACTCTAGACATCTTTTCCGAAGGAGATAAAGTTGAAATTGTAGGTACAACCAAAGGAAAGGGTTTTCAAGGTGTTGTAAAGCGTCATGGATTCTCTGGTGTTGGTGAAGCCACCCATGGTCAACATGATAGATCAAGAGCACCTGGTTCTTTAGGTGGTTCCTCATATCCTTCTCGCGTATTCAAAGGCTTAAGAATGGCTGGTCGTATGGGTGGTGACCGAGTTAAAATGAAAGGATTGAAAATTGTAAAAATTTTCCCTGACAAAAATTATATTCTAGTTAGTGGATCAGTGCCTGGTCACAATGGTTCAATAGTTCTAATTCAGAAATAATTATTAAAATTTAAGATATGCAAGTAGATATTCTAAATATACAAGGTGGAAAAACAGGTAGAAGCACCGATCTGCCTGAAGATATTTTCGGAGTTGAGCCTAATGATCACGTTATTTATTTGGCTGTAAAGCAATATTTAGCTGCTCGTCGTTCAGGAACGCACAAAGTTAAAACTCGTGCAGAGGTACAAGGTGCTAGTCGTAAATTACACAAGCAAAAAGGAACAGGTGGTTCTCGTAAAGGGAATATCCGTAACCCTCTATACAAAGGCGGTGGTACTATTTTCGGGCCAAAGCCACACAAGTATGATTTGAAACTAAATCGTAAAGTAAAAGACTTAGCTAAAATATCATCACTTAGTTACAAAGCTAAAGATAATGCTATTTTCGTAGTAGAGAATATTGAACTAGAAACTCCGAAGACTAAGCAAATTGTAGATTTAGTTGCAGCTTTAGGAATTTCAAATAAAAAGAGCATTATAATATTATCAGAATATAATGATGCATTATACTTAAGTTCAAGAAATTTGCCTAATGTAACAACTACTTTACTGGCAGATATTAATACTTATGAAATAATGAATTCTGATAACTTGGTATTTACCGAAGATGCAGTAAATATTTTTTCAAACGAAGAGGTTCTATCTTAATACATAAACTTCTACAAATTTATTATCATGATTCTCACTGATGTTTTAATAAAACCTATATTAACTGAAAAGGCAAATCTGCAACACGAAAAGTTAAAGACTTATGCTTTTAAAGTTAGTAAAAAGGCAAACAAGCTTGAAATTAAAAAAGCTATCGAAGTATTTTACGGTGTAACTGTGGTATCTGTTAATACAGCTGTTGCACCAGGTAAAAATAAATCTAGACAAACTAAAACTGGTGTTGTTCAAGGTATAAAACCTTCTTACAAAAAAGCTTTTGTAACAGTTGCTAAGGAAGAAACAATTGACTTATTCGCAAATATTTAAAATAGTTCGGGGCTAATAAAGCTTTGATAAACGTAAAAAGATGGCATTAAAGAAATACAAACCAATGACCGCCGGTACAAGGTGGAGAATTGGTAACGCTTATGCTGAAATTACTACTAATAAACCAGAAAAAAGTTTATTAGAACCAGTAAAAAAGTCTGGTGGTAGGAATGCTCAAGGTCGTAGGTCTATGCGATATATTGGTGGTGGCCATAAAAAACACTATCGTATCATTGATTTCAAAAGAAATAAGCATGATATTCCTGCTACAGTTCTTTCTATAGAATATGATCCTAATAGAACTGCTTTCATCGCACTTCTCAAATATGAAGATGGTGAAAAACGTTATATTATTGCACCTCAAGGTTTGCAAGTAGGTTCTAAAGTTTTATCTGGCAATCAAGTTGCTCCTGAAATTGGTAATGCTCTCCAAATGAAAAATATGCCATTAGGTACTATGATTCATAATATCGAGCTACAGCCTAATCAAGGTGGTAAGTTAGTAAGAAGTGCTGGTACCTCTGCACAGTTAAGTAATAAGGAAGAAAAATATGCGGTAATAAAAATGCCGAGTGGAGAACTTCGCAAATTATTAATTAATTGTTTTGCTACAATAGGAGTTGTTTCAAACAGCGACCATAACTTAGAACAAGCTGGTAAGGCTGGTGTAAACAGATGGAAAGGTATTCGTCCAAGAACACGAGGTGTTGCAATGAATCCTGTAGATCACCCAATGGGTGGAGGTGAAGGTCGTTCATCTGGTGGTCATCCAAGAAGTCGTTCAGGCAAATATGCAAAGGGTGAGAAAACTCGTACAAGAGGTAAAGGAAGCGATAAATTGATTATTCAACGTAGAGATGGTAAGAAATTATCTAAGTAATACATAACTTAAGATAACCAAAAAAATAATATTTTAATTAATTGCTATGGGTCGTTCGATTAAAAAAGGTCCTTATGTTGATGCGAATCTTGAAGTAAAGGTTCTAAACATAAATGACGGCAAATCAAAAAGAGGTGTTATAAAAACCTGGAGTAGAAGAAGTACAATTACACCGGATTTTGTTGGTCATACCTTTGCTGTTCATAATGGAAATAAGTTTATTCCTGTTTATGTTACAGAGTTTATGGTTGGACATAAGCTTGGTGAATTTTCTCCGACTAGAAATTTTAGAGGTCATTCAGGTCAAAAGAAATAATTATAAATTTCTTCTAAAAATTTAAATATTAAAATGGAAGCAATAGCAAAATTAAATAATTACCCTACCGGACCTCGTAAAATGCGTCTGATAGCAGATGTTGTTCGCGGTTTAGATATAGATAAAGCTTTATCAATTCTTGAGTTTCATCCTCAACATAATGCGCAACCATTAGCAAAGCTTTTAAAGAGTGCAATAGCTAATTGGGAACAAAAGAATGGTGGTAAAAGTGCTGCTGACAATAATTTAGTTGTAAAAACTGTTTTTGTTGATGGTGGTCGTGTTATCAAACGTATGCGTCCAGCGCCTCAAGGAAGAGGATACAAGATACGTAAGAGAAGTAATCATGTAACAATAATTGTTGATTCAAAAATAATTAAACCATAATATGGGGCAGAAAGCAAATCCAATCGGTAATAGATTAGGTATCATTCGTGGATGGGAAAGTAATTGGTATGCAAGTAAAAATGATTATGCCGGCAAACTCATTGAGGATGATAAAATCCGTACTTACTTAACTGCACGTATTAGTAAAGGTGGTATTGCAAGAATAGTAATTGAACGTACATTAGGAAAACTTATTGTTACCATTCATACTAGTAAACCTGGTATTATTATAGGTAAAGGTGGTGGTGAGGTTGATAGAATCAAAGAAGAGTTGAAGAAGTTAACCAAAAAAGAAGATGTTCAAATAAACATTTTAGAAATTCGCCGACCTGAACTAGATGCTACAATTGTCGGTGATACAATTGCTAGACAAATAGAGAATAGGATTAATTTTAAGAGAGCTATTAAAATGGCTATTGCTTCAACGCTCAGAATGGGTGCAGAAGGTATTAAAGTTCGTGTTAGTGGTCGTCTAGGTGGTGCTGAAATCGCACGTTCAGAGGAAATCAAACAGGGCAGAACCCCTTTGCATACTTTCAGAATGGATATCGACTATGCTAGCGTCTTTGCTCAAACTGTATACGGTAAAATAGGGATTAAAGTTTGGATTTGTAAAGGTGAAGTTCTAGGAAAACGTGAGCTTAATCCAAATATTGTATCAGGTAAAAATGATTCAAATGATCGTAGAAGTGATGACAAGCGTTCAAACAATAGCGGTGATAGAAAATCTTATGGTGAAAGAAGAGATGACAGACAATCTGGTTCTAATGATAGAAGAAATTCCTCACAACCTAACAGAAGAAACTAATTATCTGCAATCTCTTTTTCAAAGACTTATTTTAAATAATAAACATGTTACAGCCTAAAAGAAGTAAACATAGAAAGCAACAAAAAGGTCGTATTCGCGAAGTTGCTAAGCGTGGTTCATATATTGCATTTGGTTCTTTTGCTCTTAAGGCCCTTGAACCTATTTGGTTAACTAATAGACAAATAGAAGCTGCTCGTCAATCAATGACTCGTGCGATGAAAAGAGAAGGTAATGTTTGGATAAGAATTTTTCCAGATAAAATTATAACTCGTAAGCCTGCAGAAGTGAGAATGGGTAAGGGTAAAGGAAACCCAGAGTTTTGGGCTGCAGTCGTAGAACCTGGTAGAATAATTTTTGAATGTGATGGTGTTAGCGAAGAAACTGCTAAAAATGCTATGTTACTGGCTTCACAGAAATTACCCATAGCTACTAAATTTGTTGTTAGAAGAGATTTACAACAGGCTTAATTTTAATAACTTTATTTTTTATATAATGGCAAATAAGTTTAATTCTAATTCTCAAAATCGTTCTTTGAATGATGATGACTTGGTTTTACGTGTTAAAGATGAATCATTACGTCTTAAGAAGTTAGAATTTGCACATGCAATTTCTCCAATTGAAAATCCAATTAGTATCAGAATATTAAGAAGAGATGTTGCTAGGTTAAAAACAGAATTACAAAAAAGAGTGAAAGCTCAATAATTTTTATACAATGGATTTAGTAGTAGAAAGAAACCTGCGTAAAACAAGAGTTGGTATAGTTACAAGTAATAAGATGACTAAAACTATAACTGTTGCTGTTGAAAGAAAAGTAAAACATCCAATGTATGGAAAGTTTGTAAAGAAAACTACAAAGTTTCATGTGCATGATGAAAAACAAGAGTGTACAATTGGTGATGTTGTAAAGATTATGGAAACTCGTCCGTTAAGTAAAACTAAAAGATGGAGACTCGTTGAAGTTATTGAAAAAGCAAAATAGTTTTAATAATTTTAATATATTCATCTAAAATATATATATTATGATCCAACAAGAAAGTAGATTAAGCGTTGCGGATAATAGTGGTGCTAAAGAAGTTCTTTGTATAAAAGTCCTTGGTAATAGTGGACAAGATTATGCTAAGATCGGGGATAAAATAGTTGTAACTGTCAAAGATGCTATTCCAGCTGGTGGTATTAAGAAAGGTACTGTTTCGAAAGCTGTCATCGTTCGTACTACTAATAAGTTACGTAGAAAAGATGGTTCTTATATTCGTTTCGATGACAATGCTGTTGTTCTTTTAAATAATTCTGATGATCCACGCGGTACACGTATTTTTGGACCTGTAGCTAGAGAATTAAGAGACAAGGGTTACATGAAGATTATTTCATTAGCACCCGAGGTTCTTTAAAAGTAGTCTTCAATTTAAGTTTTAATTAATTATATAATATGAGTACAAGATTCAAACCTAAATATAATATTAAGAAGGGTGATAGTGTAGTTGTTATTGCTGGTGATGACAAAGACTTAAAAAAACCAAGAACAGTTCTTAATGTTGATATTGCAAAAGCAAAAGTTATTGTTGAAGGTGTTGCTATTGCTACAAAGCACATTAAACCAACTGCTCAAAACACTAAAGGTGGTATTGAAAAACAAGAAGCTGCTATCAATATTTCTAATGTTATGCTTTGGGACGTTAAAACAAGCTCTCCGACTAAAATAATTAGGTCTAGAATAAATTCTAAGTTAGTACGTGTTTCTAAAAAATCAGGTGATACTATAAAATAATGAATACTATAAAATATACTCCAAGATTAGCTGTAAAATATACTAGTGAAGTAATTCCGGCCTTGATGAAGAAGTTTGATTATAAAAGTGTAATGCAAACTCCTAAACTTCAAAAGATTTGCGTAAATCGTGGTGTAAATGGAGCAGTTACTGATAAAAAACTTGTTGATATTGCAGTTGACGAGCTTAGTACAATTACAGGTCAGAAATCAATTGCTACTTTTTCTAAAAAAGATATTTCTAATTTTAAATTGCGTAAAGGAATGCCTATTGGTGCTCGTGTAACTTTACGAGGTGAAAAAATGTTTGAATTTCTTGATCGTTTAGTGTCAGTAGCTTTACCTAGAGTTAGGGATTTCAAAGGTATCAGTGATAAATCTTTCGATGGCCGTGGTAATTATACATTAGGTGTTAATGAACAAATTATCTTTCCAGAGATTGATATTGATAAAGTTAATAAAATAACTGGATTAGATATCACTTTTGTTACTTCTGCTTCTACTAATGAAGAAGCATATGAGTTATTAAAAGAGTTGGGTATGCCATTCAAAAATATTAAAAAAGATAATAATTAATTTATGGCAAAAGAGTCAATAAAAGCTAGGCAAAGAAAGCGCGAGAAAATGGTTGCCAAATTTTCAGTTAAACGTACTGCATTAAAAGCTGCAGGTGATTTTGCTGGTTTAGATTTATTACCAAAAAATTCTTCACCTGTTAGACTTAAAAATAGATGTCAATTGACTGGTCGTCCTAAGGGTTATATGAGATATTTTGGAATTTCTCGTGTTATTTTCAGAGATATGGCTTTGAATGGTAAAATACCTGGTGTTAAGAAGGCTAGTTGGTAATCTAACATTATTTAAATAATTTTATAATTAATAGTATTTATGGTAACTGATCCCATAGCAGATTTTTTAACTAGAGTTCGTAATGCTCAAATGGCAGGACACAGAATCGTTGAAATTCCTGCTTCTAATTTAAAAAAGAGAATTACAGAAATTTTATATAATCAGGGCTATATCCTGAAGTATAAATTCGAAGATGATTCTAAACAAGGTGTTATAAAGATTGCATTAAAGTATGATTCTTCTTCAAAACAACCTGCAATTCGCTCACTTGAACGTGTTAGTAGACCTGGTTTAAGACAATACGCCAAACCTTCCGAAATTAAAAGAGTTATTAATGGTCTTGGTATTGCAATAATTAGTACTTCTAAAGGAGTCTTAACGGACAAACAAGCAAAAGCTGAGAATGTTGGTGGTGAAGTATTATGTTATATTAGTTAATAGCATTTATTGATAATATAAGCTTTATTTAAGCTGAATACAATTAAAAAATATATTTGAATTATGTCTCGTATTGGTAAAAAGCCTATTATAATACCCTCAGGTGTAACTATTACAGTTGATAAAAATAATATTGTTACTGTTAAAGGCCCAATGGGTGAATTAAAACAAAGTATTGATAGAGATATTCAAATTGAAATTATAGATTCTAATTTGAATGTGTCGCGTCCTACTGAGCAAATTCGTCACAGAGCTCTTCATGGTTTATATCGTTCTCTAATAAATAATTTAGTTATCGGTGTTACTACAGGGTATAAAAGAAATTTAGAGCTTGTAGGTGTTGGTTACAAGGCATCTAATATTGGTAATACTTTAGATTTAGCCCTAGGTTATTCTCACAATATTATTTTCGAAATTCCTTCCGAATTAAAAATTGTTACTATAACTGAAAAAGGTAAAAATCCAATGATTTCTCTGGAAGGCATTGATAAGCAATTAATCGGGCAAGTAGCTGCTAAGCTTAGAAGTTTGCGTAAGCCTGAACCTTATAAAGGTAAGGGAGTTAAATATGTTGAAGAAGTACTTCGAAGAAAAGCAGGTAAGGCAGCAGGTAAATAGTTTAATCATTTCAAAGTCTCGTTCAATTAAATAATAATGAATACTAAATTAGTTCAAAGACAAAAAATTCGTTTCCGTATAAGAAAAAAAGTTGTTGGTTTACCTGCTAAACCTCGTTTATCAGTTTTCAGAAGTAATTCAGAAATATATGTTCAACTTATTGACGATACAAATGGCTTAACTTTAGCTTCATCATCTTCAAAGGAAGCTGATATTGTTGCTCAGAAATTACCTAAAGTTGTTAAATCTAAATTAGTAGGCAATTCTATTGCATTAAAGGCCAAAACGCTAGGAATATCTACTTGTGTTTTTGATAGGGGTGGTAATCTTTATCATGGTAGAATTAAGGCTTTAGCTGACGGTGCTAGAGAAGGTGGTTTAATTTTCTAATAAATTATTAATATTATTACATGTCTAAATCATTTGACACAAAAATTAAGCAAGGTGCTGATTCCGAACTTAAAGATAAAGTTGTTGCAATAAACCGTGTTGTAAAAACTACTAAAGGTGGTAGAACTTTCAGTTTTTCAGCTCTAGTTGTTGTTGGTAACGAAGCTGGTCTTGTAGGTCAAGGCCTTGGCAAAGCAAAAGAAGTTCAAGAAGCAATTGTAAAGGGTATAGAAGATGCTAAAAAGAATCTTGTTAAAGTTCCTATTAATCACGGTACAATCCCTCATGATCAACTTGCAAAGGCTGGTGCTGCAAAAGTTCTTATCAAACCAGCTGCGCATGGTGCTGGTGTTATTGCTGGGGGTAGCATGAGAGCTGTTTTAGAAAGCGCTGGTATTACAGACGTTTTAGCTAAAAACCTTGGTTCTGCTAATCCGCACAATGTTGTTAAAGCAACTATAAAAGCTTTATCGCTTTTAAGAGAACCTATTGAAATTTCAAAAACGCGTAATATTAAATTAACTAAAGTATTTAATGGTTAATTTTATTTCACAATTACAATAATAAATATATTATTATGAAGATTAAAATCACACAAGTTAAAAGTGGAATTGATCGTTCTGAACGTCAAAAACAAACTTTAATAGCTCTTGGTTTAAAAAAACTAAATGCAGTTAAAGAGGTTGAAGCTACTCCACAAATATTGGGAATGGTTAAAAAAGTTAGCCATCTTGTAAATATTCAAGAAGTTATCTAAAATAACTTTTATCATAATAATACATTAATTAGCGAGGGAAGATTTCCCGTAAGTTCAAATCTAAGATGAAATTACATAATTTAAAGCCTGCTGAAGGCTCAACACACAAGGACAAAAGATTAGGTAGAGGTGAAGCTAGTGGTAAAGGTGGAACTTCTACAAAAGGTAATAAAGGTAGCCAACAACGTGCTGGTTACCAAAGAAAAAATGCTCATGAAGGTGGTCAGATGCCAATACAGCGTCGTATTCCTAAACGTGGCTTTAAAAATAATGACAAGATTGAGTATAAAGTTTTCAATTTAGGTCAAATTAGTCAGTTACAAGAGAAATATCAATTCGAAGAATTTTCCGTTGAATCTCTCTACATGAACGGTCTCATATCAAAAACTGATCACGTAAAAATACTTGCGACTGGTGAATTGACTGTTAAATTAAATTTTAAAGTTAATGCAACTAGTGAAAAAGCTAAAGCTTCAATTGAGTCTTTAGGAGGAAGTGTTGAGATTTTAAAATAATTTAATTTACTTTGCACAACGCATCTTAATCAGATGCGTTTTTTTTGTTCCTGAATTATTAACTTTATTTCAAATACTTTAAGTGAAAAAACTTTTCGATACATTAAAAAATATATGGGATATAGAGGAATTACGTACTAAGATTATTGTCACTATTGCATTTGTGATGACATATCGTTTAGGTACTCAAATTACTTTACCTGGTATAAATCCCAATTTATTAGAAGCTGCAAAAGCGTCAAATTCAAAAAACGGTTTATTAGGTTTATTTGACACTTTTGCAGGAGGTGCTTTTTCACAAGCATCTATACTTGCACTAGGTATTATGCCCTATATATCTGCATCTATATTTATGCAGTTAATGACTATTCTTATACCTCAATTACAAAAAGTACAAAAGGAAGGAGATAGTGGACGTAAAAAAATTAATCAGTGGACAAGATATCTTACTATAGTAGTTACTATGTTTCAAGCTGGAGCTTACATAGCTTATTTGAAGAGTCCTGGTTATGCTGAGGCACTTATACCTTCTTTTCAACCATTTTTCGGGTTCACTACAATTATAATACTTACAGCAGGAACATTGTTTGTAATGTGGTTAGGTGAGAAAATACAAGATAAAGGTCTTGGTAATGGTACTTCAATAATAATAATGGTTGGTATTTTGGCTAGATTACCACAGTCTATTGTTCAAGAGTTTACTGCTAAAAGTGAAAAAGGTGGCGGAGGATTATTGTTATTTCTAATCGAGTCTGCTGTTTTAGTTACCATTATTATGGGTTTAATTATACTTGTACAAGGTGTAAGACAAATACCTGTTAGTTATGCTAAACAAATTGTTGGTAACAGACAGCTAGGTGGTGCAAGACAATTTCTTCCTGTTAAAGTTAATAGTGCTGGAGTAATGCCAATAATTTTTGCACAAGCAATTATGTTTTTACCAACACTTGTTTCTTTTACCAATCTTGATTCTGCAAAAGGTTTTGTCAGTATTTTTAGTGATCATAGCAATGTTTGGTATATGGTTATTTATTCAGTAATGGTAATAGGCTTTACTTTTTTATATACTGCTTTGATTTTTAATCCTAAACAGATAGCTGAAGATTTAAAACGTTCAAATGGATTTATTCCTGGTGTAAAACCTGGTGAACCTACAGCAGATTATATTGGTTCTATAATGGATAAAATCACTTTGCCTGGTGCTATTTTCTTAGCAATTGTTGGTATTATGCCAGGGTTTGCTCAACGTTTACAAGTAACTCAATCATTCAGTACTTTTTTTGGCGGAACAAGCTTATTGATTATGGTCGGAGTAATATTAGATACACTTCAACAGATTGAAACTTATTTGTTAATGCGTCAATATGATGGATTAATGACTAGTGGTCGTGTTCAAGGCCGTCAAGCTACACCTATTACTACAACTACTACCACTATCTAAAATCAGTTTTATATTATTTTTAATACCTGTTATTTTTAATAGCAGGTATTTTTTTTTATATATAATCAACTTAGATTTTTAAATCTAAACTTTTTAAGAAAGTTAAATTTAAGAATATTCAATTATTTTGGGGTGTTCTTAGAATTTATATATATTAACCATTTAAAATGAGTCATAGCAAAAATTTAGTTTACTATAAAACGGAATTTGAAATTGGTCTTATGAAGGAAGCTGCTTTACTTGTAAGTAAAACACTAACTGAAGTAGCTAAAATTTTAAAACCTGGAATTACAACTTTACAAATTGATGCATTATGTTTAACTTTTGTAAAAGATCATAATGCAATTCCTTCTTTTTATAATTATCACGGATACCCATTTAATATTTGTTCAAGTGTTAATGATGTTGTTGTACATGGGTTTCCTAATAAGGAGTATTTAAAAGATGGTGATATAGTAAGTATTGATTTAGGTGTCATTCTAAATGGATTCCATGGTGATCATGCTTATACATTTGCAATTGGTGAATGCTCAGAGAGCATTAAAAAGTTGGTTGTAGTAACTAAAGAGAGTTTATATAAAGGCATTGAAAAGGCGATAATAAATAATAGAATTGGTGATATTTCCTTTGCTATTCAAGAACATACTGAAAGAAAACACAAATATGGAGTTGTTCGTGAATTAGTTGGACATGGGCTTGGTAGAAATTTACATGAAGATCCTCAGGTTCCTAATTATGGTATGAGAGGTAATGGAATGAAACTAAAAGAAAATTTAGTACTTGCTATTGAACCAATGATTAATCTTGGAGGAAAAGAAGTTTATACTGATTCCGACGGGTGGACTGTACGTACAAAAGATGGTAAACCTTCCGTTCACTTTGAACACGATATATGTGTAAAACGCAATACTGCTTTGATACTTTCAGATTATAGTATTATTGAAAAAGCGGAACAAGCCAATATAAATCTTACACCATCCCCAATTATACCCTATCCTACAACTATTTAAAGTCATTATCAAATCACCTAAATGTGATTAAAATTATCCCTTTTAATAAATAAATTATTATTTATGAAGATTGTTGCAATGATTCCTGCTAGATATGCTGCATCTAGATTTCCAGCTAAACTACTTCAGAATTTAGGTGATAAAACAGTAATAAGATGGACTTATGAAAATACTGTTTCTACTAATTTATTTGATGATGTATTTGTAGTAACTGATAGTGAAGAAATTTATGATGAAATTATCAATCATGGTGGTAAGGCACTTATGAGTAAAAGCCAACATGAAAGTGGGAGTGATCGTATAGCAGAGGCTGCTTTGCCAATTGATGTGGATGTAATAATCAACGTTCAAGGTGATGAACCTTTTGTAAAAAGAGAACCATTAGAAAAATTAATCAAAATATTTGAAGATGATATTGAACAAAAAATACAAGTAGGATCTTTAATGCAGATTCTTACGAATGAGCATCAGATTGCTGATACTAATTTTGTAAAAGTTGCTGTTGATAAGAATATGAATGCTTTATTTTTTAGTCGTTCTGTAATTCCATATAATCGTGATGGAAAAATTAAACCAACTTACTATGAGCATATAGGGGTTTATGCTTTTAGAAAACAAACTTTAATTAAATTTACAAAGTGGGGTATTACACCTTTAGAAAGTGTTGAAAAAATTGAATGCTTACGATATTTAGAAAATGGCGTTTCTATAAAAATGGTCGTTACTGAGTATATGGGAATTGAAATAGATACGCCTGAGGATTTAATTAAAGCAGCTGCATTATTAAATAATCAGTCGTAGTTGTTACTAGTGTATTTACCCTTCTAGAGACTCATTAAAATGGTGATTAGGAACACTTACAAAATAGGCTAGTCCTAATAAACTAATGAATGAAGAAGTATAAAAAAGGTATAAATATGGTACATCAATAAAATTATAAAAAACTACTAGAGAAACTTTTAAACTAGAAAGTGGAATATTATGTAAGTGTCTCTTGAATTTCTTTTTTAATACCATACAAATTCCAATAAATAAGATGGGTATTATAAAGGATAGATATACTAATAAATTGTGTTGCAATGTAATTCTATCAGGACCAAAGAATTTTGCAAAACCCATTGTTTCATAAAAGAAATCACCTGAATCTTGCCATACTCTTTTACTGAAATTGATGTATTCATTGGGCAATTCTGCAATTAATTTAAGTGGTTTTAATCCGAACGGAACTATACATAAAAAGAATAACGTAGTAAATCCACCTAATACAGTTTTACCCATCTCTAGCCATTTTCTTTCCCACAATAAATAGATTCCAAAAGCAGGTATCCATCCAATAAATGCATATCTACTTAATGTGCATAAGGCAATTGAAAAACCAATAAGCCAATAATTGCCATTTAATAAAGACAAAACCAATAGTGAATAATAGCCAATTACAATCCCTTCTTCTGTTAACGGAATAAAATTGTACACATCTTCTTTAAATAGCCACCAAAAAAACAGTGCTGTAAAAGTAAAAAGTATTGATATAGGAATGGGTCTTTTAAAGGGCCTAATAAGCGTAAGAAATAAACTAAATCCAATAAATAGTCCTCCAACAGTAACCCATCTCATATCTATTTGCAATGCAACAGCAACTGTAAATGGCATCCACATGGCTGGTAGATAAATAGGTTGAATTCCTCCCCATATTTCAGGTATTTTATCATAAACATGTGCTAATTGTCCAGAATAAAATCTTGTGGCCATCACCTTCATTATGGGTAGCATATCAGCTAATTCTATTGAAAGTGGAGTAGCTTGAAATAATTCAATTGAAAAGTAGATAAGGGCAATGGTTTTTAATAATATGGCAATAGCTCTTCTTTTTAAACTTTTTACGGTTATCGTATTGCTTTTTCTTAGGGAAAAGGTAGCTTGCGGTAATAGCAACCAACCGATAGCTATAATTAATCCAGTGATTGGATAAACAATAGTTAGAAGCGGAATAATAGAATGCCATTTAAGTCCATAAGTTACACAAAAGGACTCTAAACCAAAGGCAGCTATTAGCCAATACTGTAAAGCTGTTTTTCTAAAAATGGTTATCGAAAATTCTTGAAACATGGGCTAATGTAACATTCCTATCTCTAAAAATGGATAATTTGGAATAAATTTAATCTTACAGTATGAAATTTATTATAATCTTCCTTGTTTCATTTGATATACTTTTTTCAATACTACTTCTAAAATAGCTATCCAAAATCAATTTGACTGCAACTAATAATTATGAAAATTATTGATTCAGTTTTATAATAACTCACTCTTTGCTTACAACCACCTTTACATTGTAATAATTCAATTATAAAAAATATATTTACAATGGATATTAAAGTAGCATCTGTAGCAAAAGATCAAGCAAATGGACAACACAGATCATTCAAAAACAGTGGAAAACCATGAGAAAGCAGCAGCACACAATGAAGCAGCAGCAAAAAGCCATCATGAAGCAGTAAAACACCATGAAGCTGGCAATCACGCAGAAGCTGCTAAAATCACTGTAGTTGCTAACGGACACCATAAATTAGCAGATTCACTTCAAAAGGAAATTGCAAAACACCACACTTTAGCTAAATAACTTTAGTAAGTTTTTTACAAGATAAAGGACTATTTATTAACCTAATTAACTTCTGTTCTCAGCTTATTAATAGCTAAAATGGGTTAAGTAACTAGAATAGTATTTAACAATTAGATAGCTGCTTGTATCTTTTTGTATTGTATGTAATACCAATTGTGTTTTCATAATCCCAACTATTATATTAATAATTAAAAAAACAAACAAAATGATAAGCGCGAAAAAAATTGGTATTTGGATGAATCATTCTATTGCCTATATCATGGAGTTTACAGCTGGTCTAATAACAACTTGTATCGTTGATGCTACATTAGATAACCATGAACTAAAAATGGATAATGCTTCTAATGAAATAGCATCCATTTTTAAAGCACAATCTGATAAAAAAGCTTATTACAAACAATTGGAAGAATCTTTAAAAGATTCTAAAGAAGTTATCTTATTTGGACCTACTTATGCTAAAGTAGAATTGTATAACCTTTTAAAGATTGACTCAAGGTTCAAAAAAACGAAATTTAAAATTATTCATGCGGAGAATTTGGATGAGACCCAGCAACAAGAATTTGTAGCTACCTATTTTTCAAAACAACGCATGAGTGTATAAAATAATTAATATGAAATCTACAAATAGTTTGGGGATATGGTTAGACCATGCAAAAGCCAATTTAATTGAGTTTACTACCAATCCTATGGAAACAAAAACAATTGAATTGCCTCTTTCTAATGAAGAAAAAGAAGCAACATTGTCTAAAAGTGAAAGTCTGATGCACCACAAAGAGCAACAAGACCAAAAAAAATATTACCATCAATTGGCGCTAGTAATTAAAAACTATACTGATGTTATCCTATTTGGTCCTACGGATGCCAAAGTAGAATTGTACAATATCTTAAAAGCAGATCATTCATTTGATGATATTCATCTTAGAGTAATTAATGCAGATAAAATGACAGATAACCAACAACACGCTTTTGTTAGAAAACATTTTTCAACTATATCTATATAGGTAATAAGTTATAGGTTTAGGTAATAAGTTATGGTGTACACTATTTACTATTTATCAAACGCTACCTAAAACCTAAAACCTAATACTTAAATCTTAACACCTATTAACTTCTTAAAACTTAATTTTGGCAATCCTTCTTCAGCAAGTTTTTGAAAATACGGGTAAAGTAACATTTTTTACAAAGCGTTTCTTTAAGGCAATTACTACGCAATCTTTCGAGTTAAAAGAGTTTTTGAAGCAATGTTATCTATTAGGATATAAGGCATTTCCGCTTGTAGGTATTACTGGGTTTATAATGGGCTTAGTGCTCACATTGCAATCGCGCCCAACAATGGTAAAGTTTGGTGCAGAAGCCATGTTGCCAGGGATGGTAGCACTATCACTTGTAAAAGAAGTGGCGCCAATTGTAACGGCGCTTATTTGTGCTGGAAAAATATCATCGGGCATTGGAGCAGAATTAGGAAGCATGAAAGTAACCGAGCAAATAGATGCAATGGAGGTTTCGGCAATCAATCCATTCAATTATTTGGTAGTTACAAGAATACTAGCCACTACTTTAATGGTACCACTACTTGTGGTTTTTGCAGATTGTATTGGCATGTTTGGCGGCTATCTTGCAATGAATATCCATAGCAATGTAAAAATATATAGATACTGCTCACAGATTTTAGAAACTACTAGCTTTATTGATATACTCCCTGCCACTATTAAAACAGTCTTTTTTGGTTTTTTCATTGGAATGATTGGCTGCTTCAAAGGCTTTAATGCTGCTAATGGTACTGAAAGTGTGGGTAGAGCGGCCAACTCTGCGGTAGTTTCTGCCTCGCTATCTATTTTTATTATCGATTTGATTGCTGTTCAACTCACTGATATTTTGTTTAAATCATGAACCAGCAAGAAACAATTTTCTTATTACCCCAAGCGCCTAAAACAGATACAACTTCTGATTATGCAATAGACATAAAAGACTTGTGGAAATCTTTTGGTAAGAATGAAGTATTGAAAGGTGTAGAGCTTCAAGCAAAGGCTGGAGAGAATTTGGTAATGCTTGGCAAATCGGGTTCAGGAAAATCTATCATCATCAAATGCTTGGTAGGGTTATTACCTGTTGATAAAGGCGTATTGAAAATATTAGATACCGATATTACGGGATTAAGCTATGCTGAGTTAAATAAAATTCGATTGCAAGTAGGGTTTCTATTTCAAAATGCTGCACTGTACGATTCCATGTCCGTAAGAGAAAACCTTTCTTTTCCATTGCAAAGGCATACTAAAAACATTACTGCAACTGAGGTAAAAACTGCCGTTTCAGAAGCACTGGAAAGTGTAGGATTGCTAGAAGCTATTGATAAAATGCCTTCGGAATTATCAGGGGGAATGAAGAAAAGGGTAGGTCTTGCACGTACCTTAATTCTCAAGCCATCAATCATTTTATATGATGAACCCACGACGGGTTTAGACCCAATTACTTCACGAGAAATAAGTGAACTAATTCTAGAGATTCAAAAGAAAAACAATACTACTTCGCTTATTATTACGCATGATATGGCTTGTGCCAAATTGACTAGCGATAGAATAGTGATGCTAAATGATGGTGTAATTTATACCGCTGGTACATATTCAGAATTAGAACAAAGCAAAGACGAATGGGTGCAATCGTTTTTTCATTAATGAGGTGAAGAGGGTATAGGCTAAAAGGCAAAGAGGCAAAGAGGTAATTAGGAGGGAAAAGGCAAAGAGGCAAAGAAAATTTACTTAGTAATGTTTTCGATTAATAAAACCCTGAAAGGACGAAATATATTAGCCTCTGGTGTAGCCCGTGGAATGAAAAGGTCGAATTATTATATAGATATGAATTTTAATCCATAGGAAATTAGAAAAGATGTTTTGCTAAACATTTATTAGCTATGTGTCTATGTGATGATTTTTAATTAAACAATAATAAAATGAAAGAAAAAGGAATTGCTTGGAAGCTCGGCATGTTTGTAATAATCGGTCTAGCACTATTCGTATTGGCCATATATTTTGTTGGGAAACAAAAAAATATTTTTGGTGGCACATTTAATCTGCAAGCCCAATTCAAATCAGTAAATGGACTAAAAGTGGGTAATAATATTCGCTTTGCTGGGATAGATATTGGCACCGTAAGCGCCATTGAGCTTATGTCTGATACCTCTGTAATTGTAGAGATGACCATTAAAAATGACATCCACAAATTCATTAAAACTGATGCAAAAGCGGGTATTGGCTCGGATGGACTAATGGGCGATAAAGTGCTTACCCTTTATTCTGGCAACACTTCCCTACAAACCATTCAGGACAATGCATTTGTCTCCACAAGAAATGCCCTAGAGATAGAAGACATCATGCGTAGTGTGAAAACAAGTGTAGATAATGCCGGTATCATCACAGCCCAATTAGCCCAATTTACTTACAAAATGAACAATGGCAAAGGCGCACTTTCTAAACTTATTACTGATGAATCTTTCTCGGAAAGCCTAAAAGCCACCCTTGCCAATTTAGAAACTAGCTCCGAAGAGTTTGCCAAGTTTACCATAAAGATGAATAACAATAAAGGTGCTTTATCAAAACTAATGAGCGACGAAAAGCTAGGCAACAAAATAGATTCCACTATTACCAATTTACAAAGCGGAACAAAAGGATTGAGTGAGAATATGGAAGCCGCCAAAAAGAATATTTTCTTCAGAGGCTATTTCAAAAGCAAGAAAAAAGCCGAAGACAAGAAAAAGGCGGATGAAAAGAAAAAGGTAGAAGAGAGGAAAAAGAAAGATTCGTTAGAAAAGAAACAATAATTTTTTGAGGCAAGGAAGCAAGGAAGCAAGGAAGCAAAGAGGCAAAGAGGCAAAGAGGCAAAGAGGCAAAGAGGCAAAGAGGCAAAGAGGCAAAGAGGCAAAGAGAATTTGGCCGATAAAATACAATCTTTTTGTTTCAATCTTTCTAATCCTAAAATCCTGCAAATCCTGATTCAGACCAAAAAATCACTTCCTCAACTAATTTCAGCAATCATTATTTGCAACTCATCAATATACTGTCCGTAAAGCTTTTTTAAATACCACTTGGTAAAATAATATGTAGCAACGACTAATAAGATACAATACACAATTGCAAATGATAATACCAAGGGCTTATGCATTACATAATTGGTAATAGTATTAATTAAAGAAGTATTGCCAAATTGATGTTCATAATAACCCAATACCAATCCTGCTATTAAAAAAACAGGTATTGAAAACATGGTTATTTGAAAGTATCGTTTCGTAAACAGTTGCATAATACTCGCTGCTTCTTCTAAATTCGATTTTACTGGTAAAACAACCGTACTTATTTTCTCTACTCTTACATATAAATACCGAAGGGGTATGGTAGCAGCAATACATAAAACAATTAAAAAGCCAATTAATATTCTTATAGAAATATTTTGAATCAATAAAAAAGCAATCAATAATAATAAAATAAATCCCATTGTAAATACCAACTCTAGCAGCAAGCTTTTCATTATTTTATTAATGGGCGATTTGAAATTGCCCTTCAATTTCACCAAAACCTGTTGCTCCGATACCATCAAATTGCTTTCTATTTCTTGATGGTCTTTTATATATTTTTTAAAATCATCTAGTTCCATAATTGCCATACTTTATTGTTGATAATATAATTGAGATTGGTTTTTTAGCTTCTGTTTTATTCTATTTAGTTTCACAGCTACATTATTGGCACTTATGCCAAGAATACCCGCCATATCAGCATGACTATAATCTTCTAAATACAGCATCACAATGGCTTTGTCTATTTTAGACAGGTTGCCAATGGCTTTATACATGGCTTGTATTTGTGCATTAATAGATTCTGAATCATCATGTACCGCTTCGGGTTGCTGCTGACGCACCTGCATCACTTTCTTTATCCTTACTTCTTTTTTAAAGAATGTAATGGCAGTGTTCAATGCAACCCGGTATAGCCAAGTAGAAAATTGGGCATTCCCCTTAAAGTGTTGGTACGACTTCCAAGATTGCAACACTATCTCCTGAAACAAATCTTCTCTCGAGAGCGCATCATCCATATACACATTCGTAATCTTATGAATGATGTTTTGATGCTTATTAATTAAGTCAATAAATATTTTTTCTGTTTGCATACACTCAATACACTGGCATTACTACAAATCCCTGTTTTCTAAGTAGGGCAATTACCCCATTTTCACCACCTAAATGCGCTGCACCCACAGCAAAAAAGCTCGGCGTTTGTTTTACAGTGTTTGCAATAATGGGTATCCAATTCTTATTTCTATTATCTAGCATGGTGGCTTCATAGTTGCCAAAATCGGGGTCTTTTACTGTTAATTCATACAGGGCATTTATGTCTTTCTTTAGATAAATACCCGCCATTTCTGTAAAACTTTTTTTCACACTATCTAGGTGATACATCGTTTCTTGTAGCATAGTAGCCTGTGTACTATAAGGAATACTATCTATTACTTTCATTTGATATTCTATGGTTTCAAGCCCCTTCATGGGGATATTGTTTTCCTTCGCCATTTGCTGAAATTGTTGCTCCCAACCTTCGGGGGAGCAGCCAAGCATGGAAGGAAACAATGCACTCATTAATAGCATGGGCTTTGCCTTCCCCATTATAGACAAAGGCATTCCTGTGGCAGATTTAAAAATGCTGCTCATGCTATCATAAGCCGCTTTCGAAACTAGGTTTTCCAAACTTTCATCGTGTTCCATCAGCATCAGTTTCATGGTTTTTATCATCATTTCTGGATCGTTCATATCTATTTCTAAATACAATTGCTTTGTGCCTGCAAATGCTTTTTTGATAGCATTATCCACTTTTATTTCGTTCGGACACATCAAATGAATAGTACCAAACAAGTAGGAAGGCTCTTTTATTTTATTGCCTGAAATCTTCCACAAAAGCGCGTTTTGAGTTGGCTTTTGCGCATTACCAAATACTGAAAGCAAGGAAAGCACCAATACGATAGCTGTTTTTTTCATTTCTATTTATTTATTAATATTAACCACATAGTCACATAGACACATAGGTAATTATGAGCACTTAATTTATATTTCACTTCTTTTTATTACTCACCGCATGGGCACATTGTTTCTATTCATCGAAGAATAACTTGTTTTTTATTAAACAATATAGAATCAATACTAAAGGTTTTTATTTCTATGTATTCTATCCTTTCTTTTTTTATTCTCATAAAATTTATCTATGTGCCTATGTGTCTATGTGGTCAACTAAAAATATTTCATATGTGTCTATGTGGTTAACTAACAAATATGTATGTATTCCAAAATACAAAAACATTACAACACCCCATAAAAAAAGCCCTCAATAATGAGAGCTCTTTTATAATTCAATAATACAAATCTATGTTTCTATATGCCTATTTGGTGAATAGAAACCTACTTTGTAATTATAAATGCGATTGAATTTTTTTGTCTAAAACACTTTTTGGAACAGCGCCAATTTGTTTATCAACCACTTTGCCATCTTTTATGAAAAGGATAGCAGGAATAGACGTAATACCATAATTGATACTTGTGTTTGGATTCACATCCACATTCACTTTACCAATTTTCACTTTACCGTCGTATTCTTTGCTCAATTCTTCAATTACTGGTCCAATTGCACGACAAGGGCCACACCATTCTGCCCAAAAATCAACTACACTCAATGTTTTGCTTTCTAACACTTCCGATTGGAAGTTAGCATCTGTAAATTCTAAAGCCATTTTTTAAATTTTAATTTATTATCGAGATGATTCTCCAAATTTTATTTATCGCTGTCAAAGATAGACCCAAAAATTATTGGTGCTAATTTGACTTTTCCACGAATGTGCTTAATGACGTGAATACATTCAAAACCTGACACAAGGGCGGAAAAAAGTTTTGTTGGAGGGAAATTCAAATCGATACAGATATTTCCCATTGAATATTTTATTGGGAAAATGGAGTTGGAGTGGAAAAAGTTTATCAGCGATGCAATACACTATAAAATTAATGTAACACTTTATAACACACTTGCTCAATCCAACGTGCCGCTGGAAAAATGTAATAACGCACTGGAAAAATGGAGTAAATCATTGGAAAAATGGAGTAAATCATTGGAAAAATGGAGTAACACGTTGGAAAAATGGAGTAACGCGTTGGAAAAATGGAGTAAATCATTGGAAAAATGGAGTAACGCACTGGAAAAATGATTGAAATGATAGTCACGATTGCTCGAATGAAAAAAATCAATAAATACCATTCGCTCATTTAGAGCAAAATCCTTTTTTATAAACCAAGATATCAAAAGCGACTCTTATATAGATACTCCCAAAACTAGCAATTTACAGATAGTCAGCATACAATTCCCCTCCTCGAGGGGTGGCGGAACGACGGGGTGGTTTTTTCGCGCTAATTAAAATCCGAAGATGCATTATAATATTAATTACATTTAAATATGTGGCAAACTCACTTATTTATACCTATGTGTCTATGTTTCTATGTGGTTATTAGAAAAAAAATAAATTATTTCAAAAGAACTCCCTAATTTGCGCTCAACGTCGTTTAAAAGACATATTAATAAGCAGGGTTAAAACGAAACCCTTATTCCTTAAAATTTAAAATTACAAATTATGACTAAGTTACAAAATGCCTCCCTTACCAGATTACAAGCCCTAGTAGTTTTCCTAAAACTAGCCGACATTGTGGCAACCATTGCCAGTTTCAGTAAATTAAAAGGAAAAGTAGCCGACTTTATAGCGGCAGTTACCAAAATAGAAACCACACTTACCTTATCAAGTAAAATAACCAAGGATACTACCGGCAATACAAAAGCCCGTAACCTAGATATTAGTGCAGCAGTTAAATTATTTAAAGCAATGCTCAAAGTGGGCAAAAGTTGGGGAGAAAAAAGCGATGTAAAAGATGTGCAATCATTATTTTCTCTAAAATCAACAGCTTTTAAAACCACTCAGTTAAATAAAATTGCCCTCTTAGAAAATGCGCTTGACGTGATTAAAAAAAATCAAGCATTAATAACAGGCAATACCGATTTAAAAGATGCTACTATTACTGCCCTAGCCACCGCTATTACAAAAGCAATATCCCACAAAGGAGAGTTGCAAAATGAAAAAGCCGAAAACAAGGCAAAAACCAAAGAGTTAAAAACATTATTTAGCGAAGCCCAAAAGGCACTTACTTCTATGACTGATAGTGTGGAAGGTCTCTTTGCACCAGACTTGCCCGATGCCAATGAAAAGTTGTATGATACTTATACCACTCTTTCACAGTTAGCAATAACCACCCGCCCCACAGGCATTAAAATATTGTTTTTAGATGGAGAAAACAACAACAAACCCCTTGCAGATGTGCTTTTTGCCATTGATGGTACAACTAAAAGCATCACTAGTGGCCCAGATGGCTATGCAACCCTCCTTAAGCTACGTGCCAAAAAAGGCGTCTCCATCACCTGCTCCCTAGAAAAATACGAAACCCTAACCAAAACAGTTGATGTTGAACGTGGCAAAGTATTGAGTCTTACTTTGGTGTTGATTAAGGGGTAGGAATACAAATATGCATTAAGATATATAACCAAATTGTGCGAGTAATCAACATAGTTCGTCATTCTTGCCTCCTAAACAAAGTAGTATGTAAATATAAAACCTCGGTTTGTCGAGATGTTAGCATAGCTTTTTACATAATTAAATAGATTTCCTTACAACCTCGCCTCACTAATTATAATAGCAAAACAATTATAAATAAAATTATCAAAGAATAAAATTTTAAACTTCAAAATGAAGAAAATGAAAATGACAAAAAATTTATTAGTCGCTGCCTTAGCAATAGTTGCTATTACAAGTAGTTGTTCAAAAAATGAAGATACGGCTGCAAACCAAAGCACTGGTGACTCAACTATGAATACTTCATTAGTGAAAAAGTGGACTATTTCAGATAGTGGCACTTATGAAGAAGCTTTTTTTAATTATGACAATTACAATCGCTTAACTTCATATTCTGCTACTTATATTTTTGATAGCAGCAAACTACCATTAAAAAATACAAGAAGCGTTACTTGTACTTATTCAGGCAACAGTACATTTCCTGCAAGTTCAAATGGAATCAACAACTATTATTCAAACTCAGGTGCCTCTTATAACCTAAAAAGCGATACAACTACAACTATATATACTTATTCATCACAAAATGTTCTTTTAAAAGACACCACTTTTGGAAACATAAGTCCGTATACGAACACTTATACTTATATACCAAATGTTACTATAAGGCAAACCAAATTATATGGAGGTAATAACTACTATACAATTGATGTAGATAGCATTTTATATAAAAATCAGAATGTTACAAGATTTACTTATTCAAGTACGGGTTATAATGGAACTCAACAAGGAAATACATATTCTAGTTCATACGATTATACAATTAGCAACAATGCAAATCCTTTTTATAATATTAAGGTATTTGCAAACACTACTTTATCAGGAAAAATGTTTCCAACAACTGAAACGTATAATAATCCTACTAACCCTGCAAAATCGTATACAAGTACTTTTAATTATACCCTTGATGCAAGCAAAAGAGTAGTAAAATATGTACAAACAAAATCAAATGGCAAGGTAAAAACAAGCACTCTAGCTTATTGATAATGTACCCTAATTCTATGAGTGTTCAAAATAACTAATCAATCGTACTTTAAATAATCCAGTTTCTAATTGGCAATCATTTAAGAATAAGGCATATAATTATAAAAAGTGAGGCTGTCACTTTGTTAAACCCAGCTACTGATAAGCCCAAAGCAGGTAAACGAGTAGGCAACCCTTAAAAAATAAATAAAATGAGTAAAACAAATTCAGAATTGGTTTCATCTTCCCTCAATTCACTCAAAGGTAAATGGGGCTTAGTGGTTGGAGCAGTATTATTAAATGCAATTATAATAAGTGCTGCATCTAAAATTCCTTATACTTTAAGTCTTGGGTCAATGATTATTACAGGTCCATTGCAACTTGGTATGGCAATTTTTACATTGTCAGTTTTTAGAAATGAAGCTTCAAAAATTGAATTATTATTCAAAGGGTTCAACAATTTTGCCACTTCATTAACAGCCTATCTTCTTACCGTTTTGTACACTTTATTGTGGAGTTTGTTGTTAATTGTACCCGGCGTTATTAAATCGCTCTCCTATTCAATGACAATGTACATAATTGCAGACGAAAGCACAATTAGTGCACAAGATGCAATAACAAAAAGCATGAAAATGATGGATGGCTTTAAACTAAAATTATTCTTATTGAAATTGCGATTTATTGCTATCCCATTTGTTGTAATATTAACTTCTGTTGGAATTGCATTCAGCGCTTTATACCCTATTATTATTGGCGCAGCTTTAGGCAATTTCGACTTCTCAAATTTTTTTAATGAAAATTCATTAGCAGTTATAATCCCATTAGTAGTAATATTAGTAATTATTCTACTTTATTTATTATTTTTATTGCCCTTAATGCAAATTGCTTGTGCAGCATTTTATGAGGATATAAAACCAAAAGAATATGAGTTTGGCATTGCAGAATAGAATCAAATATTGCTAATGCTTCGTTTTAATAGTAAAGTAGCTATAATTAGTTGCTTTATAATCACGCTTCTTGGATTATTTTTTATACAATTATTTCTTGATAATGGTGAGTCAAAAATACCAATTAATCAAAAATCTAAAAAATGGAATGAAGCTATTCCTAGTTATGATTCTTTAAAAAGTGGTGATTTGATTTTAAGGCATGGGAGGGGCATAATAAGTGATGCATTTATGCAGTTATCAATAAAAGATAAGAAATATTCACACTCTGGAATAATACACAAGGAAGGAAAAAAAATATTTGTTTACCATGCAATTGGAGGAGAAGACAACCCAAATAGCAAACTTCGGAAAGATTTGTTAATAGATTTTTGCAATCCTAGATATGTACATTCATTTGCAATATATAGGTTTGATTTAAACGAAACAAAAGAAAAAATTCTAGATAGTTTGGCTACCACCTTTTATGAAAGTGGAATTGTCTTCGATTTAAAATTTGATCTTTCTACAGACACAGCAATGTATTGTACAGAGTTTGTGTATAAATTGCTACAAAGGGCTTCTAATCAAAAAGATTACATAATAACTAACAAAGTAAACGGGATTACTTATGTACCAATTGATAATTTATATTTAAACATTCATTGCAGTTTTATTTATTCACATTCATATTAAAAAAAATTTAAAAATGAAAAAAAGTACGATTACATTTATTAAAGTTGTTTTATTATCTCTTTTAGTGGCTTGTTCAAGTAGTGAAAGCCCAAAATCTGTTGCAGAAAAGTTTCTAAATTCGGTTGAGGCAAAGAAATATGACGAGGCCAAAAAATATAGTACAGAAGAAACAAACTCTTTGCTAGATATGGGTGCTAATATGTCTAAAATGGCCAACTCTTTTGGGGGGTCAATGGAAGATTCAACAAATAAAAAAGATAACACAAAATTTATAATGGGCGAAGAGAAAATAGATGGTGAAAACGCAACAGTAACTTATAAAATTGTTCAGAAAGATAAAAAGGATACGGCTGGTAATAGTTTACAAAATACAGTCAAATTAAAAAAAGTAAAAGGAAAATGGTTAGTAGCAATGTCTAAAACAGATATGTCCGGAAAAGGTCCTCAAATGCCCAAAGCAAGTGCTGACAGTACAGCAATTGATACTACAAAAAAAGCAATGTAGTTTCACAGTAATTTATAAGATTAATTTAACTTTAAAAGTTTTACTAAACTTGCACAAAATGTAAATAAAGAAGTGCAGTCTAACCAATCTGCATTTCTTTACTTAATTATTTCCTAAAATGAATATTCCCCCGCTTGTGAGAGCGTGTCGCTCGTATCATTCGCTTAGTTCCCAGCTAGCCCACATCAACTTTGCTAAAATTTACTATGGCTACCACACTCATTTCGCTTCGCTTAAGTCAAATAATTATGCCTAAATTATTTGACTCAATTTGCATTCCTTTAATTAGAGAAGTAATAATAAAGAAATTGCAATAATAAAACTATGGGATAAAATAAGAGATAGTTTCAAATATTAAATCTAATTTTTCTGCTTAGAATATTTTTTAGTTCCTCTCTTTGCTTAATATCATTTTTAATTTTTACCGAAGCGTAATGTTTCGTTAAAATTAAATATATATGGAAAGACTCTCAATAATTATAACAAATTTATTTAAATCAATTGGCTTAATGATATTAGTATGCTTAGTAGGTATATTAGTTTTAATAAGTTTATTTTATGTAATACTGTTATTTAATTGTCCACCTGCTCTAGAAAACCAAGTGAATAAACAAGATAGTCTTGTATTAGTTGATTTATGTAATACAACTAATATAGGAAGATTTATGAAAGGGCCAAAGGGATCATTCATGTGGAATCCTGAATACCCAGTTAGTCATTGGGATGGGGTAACAGTGAAAGGTGGAAGGGTTACTAAAATCTGTTTTTATGATTACTATAATAGCGATGATTTTGGAGACGAACAAGGCGTAGATATAAAAGGTTATTTGCCAGAATCATTAGGAGAATTAACTAATTTGACACATTTAATTATATGTGGAAATAATAAGAGTCATATTACAGGCTCGATACCAACTTCATTGGGCAAGTTAACCCAATTAACCCATTTGACATTAAGAGTCCATGGATTAACAGGCTCAATTCCTACTTCTTTAGGGAACTTAGTAAATTTAACGGACTTGAGATTGTATAAAAATAATCTAAGTGGTTCTATACCAGAATCTTTGGGTAATTTAAAAAATCTCAAAATGTTAGAATTATCGAGTAATCAATTAAGCGGCTCAATTCCAAAATCATTTGAAAATTTAAAGAATTTAAAAGATTTGAACTTAAAGTATAATAAATTAAATGGCATTGTACCACTGTCTTTTGGAAAAATAGACAGCTCTCAGAATTATTTTCTGCAAAACAATCATTTCAACTTTTCCAGCATCGAAAACATACCAAACATTGAAAAAGCTAATATTTGGCTTGACCCACAATCAAATATACCAATTCATAAAGAGGGTAATTTATTGACTATTTCTGTCGGTGGCAAACCCATAACAGATACATTTATGTGGTATCAAAACGAAAAACTTATTTCAACAAAAGTGGGAGATAGTACCTATTTTGCAAGACGAACAGGAAAGTATTGGTGTATTGCTAAAAGTGCATTGATAAAAAAGCTTACACTTCAAAGCGATACTGTTAAAATAAAATTTAATTAGAATAGAATGTTCTTAGATATAGTTATTAGAATTAAGAAAATTTAAAATCATTCAACTTGCGCGAGTGTTCAGCAAAGCTGGTCACTCATGTCTACTAAATAAACCAGTTTGTAACTGGCATTCGCTAAAATAAAACCATTTCATAACTATCAGAAGATAACTTAGAAAGCAAATCCATTATTAAAATTAGGTTGGTATAAAGAGTTTGAAACAATTTGAAAGTATTCAATAAGATCAAAACTTAAAAAAGCCACTTGCTATATGCTTGCAGTAGAGAGGAAGAAAACTTTATTCATTCTCAAAAATTTAAAACAACCATAGAATGCTATTAGATGTTTCCCATTAAATTTGTTGAAATAATTAAATACCATGTTAGCATTTGAAACTAATGGAACCATTGATAATAATGGGTTTTTACTTTTAGAACAACCTATTTCTTTGCGTATAAATAAGCGAAGCCACTAGCTAAAAGCTAGATGTAGCAAGTAAATAAATAATATGAATTATGAATAAGGTTAAAAAATTTGCAACGTTTGTAGAATTGAAATCTGATAAAAATATTACAATCAAAAACGAATCAATTTTAAAAAAACATGAAACTTTTGAAAAAGTAATTAAGGATATAAGAACTACTGTTATAAATAAAATCAAACCTAAACAGTAGGGCATGGAGGAAAACCTTAAACGCAGCCTATTAACTGTATGTAGATTACTTGAAAAATATAAAGTAGATTATATAATTATCGGAGGAGCAGCTGTTGCATTAACTGGGTATTACAGACATTCAATAGATATTGCTGGAGAGCTGACTGAAAAACCTGACATTGATTTGTGGTACAACCCTACCTATAAAAATTACTTCAAAATTTTGAATGTAATGGAAGATTTAGGACAAGATATTACTGAGTTTAAAGAAGAAAAAAATCCAAATCCTCGTAAATCTTTTTTCAAGTTACATTTTGAAGACTTTACGCTTGATATGCTGCCTGAATTAAAGGCTGAATTAAAATTTATTGAAGCATTTAAAAGAAAAGAATCAGTTCAATTTGAGGGAACACAAATTCATTTTATGAGTTACATCGATTTAATCGAAGATAAAAAAGCAACTGCACGTAAAAAAGACCTAAATGATATAGAACAATTAAAGAAAATAAGAGGTGAAAAGTAACTATGAGTTCGATAAAATATTATCACTTTACAAAGCAATCTAAACATTAATTTAATCTCAAACCCTCACCCAAACAATAATCGCGTTTATTCCAAGAAACCCAGCACAGTAAATTACCATTTTAAAACAGCAAATCAAACCAGCCTATTCTATTGAGAATACATTTATAAACCTTTATTGAAACCCCTATTTTCGCGTATTAATCAAAATGAATTAATTCTACTGCATGGTAAATGAAAGTTACAGTCATATTTCATTCGATTTATGGTTAACAATTATACAATCTAATCCTTATTACAAGCAAAAAAGAAATCAACTATTAATAGATTTTTTCGAATTAAATCTGCCTATCGAAACGGTAGATAAGTCATACAGCAAATTCGATAAAACTTTCAATTATATCAATGAGGTTACAGGAGGCAATTTAGATGCTACAGCCATGTGGTATATATTTTTGGCTGATGTGGGTGTAGATATTCATACGGTAAATACCACTACCCTACAATTATTTATTGATAAAACAGAGGCACTCTTTTTTGAATATCCTCCAACGCTTTTAGATGAAAACACCCCATCGCTTTTTAAGTCTTTAACTGAAGAAGGCATCACGCTAAGTCTGCTAAGCAATACTGCTTTTACAAAAGGAATCTTTTTAAAGAAGCTATTGGTTCAAATGGGTATTGATAGCTATTTTAGCTTCAAGCTTTTTTCAGATGAGATTGGCTATTCAAAACCCAATCCCTTGGCATATCAAACAATGTATCACAATGTATTGTCTATAAAACCTACTATCGAAAAACACCAAATACTTCATGTGGGCGATAATCCAATTGCAGATTTGCAAGGTGCAGAACAATTTGGTATTCATGGCAAACTATTATTGCCCAATATGGTAATTAGTCATCTATTCAAATAATTTATTTAAAAGTGCCAACTGATTTGCTACAATATATAAATGAAATATCCCAACACCCTTTATCGGCATTGTTGGTGGTTTGTAATTTGGTAATTATAGAAAGCCTATTATCAATAGACAATGCTGCGGTATTGGCTACAATGGTGATGGATTTGCCAAAGACTACTAGAAAGAAAGCATTAAAATATGGCATTTTTGGAGCATATATTTTTAGAGGGTTAGCGCTTTTATTCGCTTCTTTTCTTATTCAGTTCTGGTTTTTGAAACCACTTGGGGGTTTGTATCTGCTTTATTTATTTATAGATTGGTGGAGAGGCAAGCTAAAGGAAAAAGAACAAACTGATGATGTAGATAGAACACAGCATTGGCTATACAAAAAAACTGTCGGACTCCTTGGAGAATTCTGGTCAACAGTTATTTTAGTTGAGTTAATGGATATTGCCTTCTCTATTGATAATGTGTTTGCAGCTGTTGCTTTTTCCAACAATATCATCCTTATTTGGCTTGGTGTATTTATAGGAATTCTAGCCATGCGCTTTGTAGCTCAATTATTTGTGAATCTGATGGAGCGGTTTCCTTTTTTAGAAAGCTGTGCTTTTATTGTAATTGCTATTTTAGGCATCAAACTTTCGCTTTCGATTGTAGAACATTTCTTTCCAAATACGGCGTTTAGTCATTTTCTAGGCAGCCATCAGGCAGACCTTTATACTTCTGCACTTACCGTTAGTGTTTTTGCATTGCCCATTGTTTTAAGACTTCTTTTTTACCATCCTACGAAAGATAAATTATAAAACTAACTGCCATTTTTTCTCATTCATTTCCTTGGCAAAAAAATTGACAACTGCACCATACAATTAATTTTAAGATGGAAGATAAAGAAATACTAGAAAAAAACAATGTTGCAGATGCTTCATTTGATGTGAATACTGACGAAAATGCAGCCGGCACTACACATTTAAACGAAGAATTAGCAGAAGAATCAGAATTAGAAAAACTAAAAACTGGTCTAGACGAGCAAAAGGACAAGTACATTCGATTATTAGCTGAATTTGATAATTACAAAAGAAGAACAGCTAAAGAAAGAATGGATTTAATCCAAAGTGCAGGAAAAGACATTATAGTAAGTCTTTTAGATGTGTTGGACGATTGCGACAGAGCTGAAAAGCAACTAAAAACCAATACCGATATTGAAGTTCAAAAAGAAGGTGTTCAATTGGTATTTAATAAAATCCGTAGCACATTGCAATCAAAAGGTGTAAAAGCAATGGAGAGCATCAATACTGAGTTTGATGTAGAAAAGCATGAAGCCATCACTGAAATTCCTGCTCCAAATGAATCAATGAAAGGAAAAGTAATAGACGAGGTAATGAAAGGCTATTACTTAAACGATAAGATTGTTCGGTTTGCAAAAGTGGTAGTTGGTAACTAAAATCCACTTCTTTATCATTAATTAAAATAGGAAGCGTGTTACACGCAATAAAGTCTTGAACTTAATTGGTTTGAGTATATCAAAATATGAAAAGGGATTACTACGAAATATTAGGGGTTAGTAAAAAAGCAAGTGAGGATGAAATAAAGAAAGCTTATCGAAAGGTAGCTATGCAGTTTCATCCTGATAGAAACCCTGGTGATAAAGCTGCTGAAGATAAATTTAAAGAAGCAGCTGAAGCTTATGAAGTATTAAGCAATGCGGATAAAAAAGCTAAATACGATAGATTCGGGCATCAAGCATTTGGTCCAGGAACTGGTGGCGGAGCTGGCAGAAGTTCTTCAATGGAGGATATCTTTAGCCAATTTGGTGATGTGTTTGGAGATGATGCTTTTGGAAGCTTCTTTGGCGGCGGTCGTTCTTCAAGAGGTGGCGGCGGACAAGGAAACAGGGGCAGCAATCTTAGAATAAAGATGAAATTGACATTGGAGGAAATTGCCTCAGGCGTAACCAAGAATGTAAAAGTTAAGAAAAATGTAGGCTGTACTACATGTAATGGTAGTGGAGCAAAAGATAGAAATAGCGTTCAAACTTGTGGCACTTGTAAAGGAAGTGGACAAGTAAAAAGAGTTACAAATACCTTCTTAGGCCAAATGCAAACAGTTTCTGCTTGTCCTACTTGTAATGGAGAAGGTCAAACGGTAACTGCTAAATGTACTAGCTGTCGTGGAGAGGGTAGGGTATTTGGTGAAGAAACTATTAGCATAGATATTCCTGCTGGAGTGCAAGAAGGTATGCAATTAAGCATGTCTGGTAAAGGAAATGCTGGTGAAAGAGGAGGAGCGCCTGGAGATTTAATTATTCAAATTGAGGAAGAAGCACATCCAGAATTACATAGAGATGGATTGAATGTAGCTTATGACCTTTACATCTCATTTCCAGATGCTGCATTTGGTACATCTGTAGAAGTGCCAACAATTGATGGTAGGGCTAAAATAAAAATACCAGCTGGTACTCAAAGTGGCAAAATCTTTAGACTAAAAGGAAAGGGTTTCCCAGAAGTACAAGGCTATTCAAAAGGAGATCAATTGGTTTATGTAAATATTTGGACTCCGCAAGACTTAAGCAGCGAAGAAAAATCAATGCTTGAAAAATTAAACAATAGCAACAACTTCAAACCGCGTCCAGATAAAAGCAACAAAAGCTTTTTTGAGCGAGTAAAAGAAGCTTTCAACTAAAGATTTACTTACTGTTTTAATATAAAAGGCTACTAATCATTTATTTGATAGTAGCCTTTTTTAATGAGTTGAAATATCAATTATACTGCAAACATGTTTGAATATCTAGTTATACTTTAATTTAATTCGTTGATATACCGACATCCAAAAGCCAAATACAGTTACAATTACACCTATCCAAAGAATATTAATCATAGGAAATTCATACACTTTCAATGTAACCAAACTTGTCATTGCGGAAGCTTCTTTAACACCTATCTGTAGTTTACCTTCTTTTTGGTCTAATACTTTATTAAATTGTAATATTAAGCTTTGAGAAATTACACTATCTGGAAGGCTGCGCATAGCTTCTGTTCCTTTAATAGCTATTCCCGGGCTAGCTTTATACCTTCTACCATCTTTAGCTATTACTTCCATATCTAAAAAAAGAGCCGTTTCCCCATCAGCATATTTTACTTTTTTATCAGCAGGATTTACATCTACTTTTTTCAATATCATCAATCCACTACTATAAAAAATAGTATCACCTATTTTCATTTCTCTATTTGAAAATTTCGCCGTATCCTCAGCGTTGTTTTCTTTAAAGGAAGAGATATACACGAAAATATCTTTGTACCAATAGTGTTTACTAGCAGGGTTGGCAGCGAAACCTTCCATGCCTTTATTGTTTTTAATTAAATCTGGATAAAGGGTAAATGTTTCCTTACTGTTTTTGGCTGCGAAATTTATTTCAAAGAATCTTTTACGTTGTTGTTCATTGAAAGTATCTAATGAATAAGTAACCATATACTTACCCATATCAGTAGCAATTCCTTTAAAGAGTGTAATGTTTTCCGCTGGATCTTCTTTATTATCTTTTTGAAAAACGGAGATACCGGTTGTATTCCAACTGAGAACTGTTTTTTTACTTGATGATATTAAGATGCCTACTAATACCAATCCAAAACCTATGTGCGCTACAGATGCACCTGCAACTTTGATTTTATCCTTCAGTACAATCCAAATAAAACTAGCATTAGCAACAACTGTATAAACCGCTGTGAAAATGGCAATATGTATCGCGCCTAAAAATCCAATTCCTTTTTTATCGTAGCTAATGTTTCCAAAAGAGCTAATTAATACACTTATGATTACAGATATTAAAGTTGGAATCCAGATTTTCTTTGTAAAGAAACCTCTTGGGGTGTCTTTATATTTTAAGTATTGGGTACAAGCGGTTAAAATACCAATGATAATAGCTACAAACACTTGCACTTGATTGTAAGCAAACTCAGGGTCTTCAGAAGGGGCTACTTTAGCATCGAATAATTTATTATAAACTGGAACTGATGTTTTTGCAATAATTAATAGAGCTGATAAAAACAACACCAATGAACCAATAAACATCCAAAACTCTCTGCTGTAAGTGCTTTCTTCTTTATGAATTGCAGGAATGCTTTTGTAGCGAAAACCATAAAAAACCAATGTAGGTACTACAAATATTAATAGGAATACAAGCAATTGTGTATTCATACCTAAATCTGTAAAAGCATGTACCGAAGTATCCCCCAAAACACCGCTTCTTGTAAGGAAAGTGGAATACAATATTAATAAAAAGCTCAGGAAATAAAACAGATAAGTACTACGTAAACTATACCCCGTACTCTTATATATCATATTGGTATGAATACCAGCTACCATTACCAACCAAGGAACAAGCGAAGCGTTTTCTACAGGATCCCAAGCCCAATATCCACCAAAACTCAAACTTTCATAAGCCCAAGCTGCCCCCATCATAATACCTAAACCAAGAATGCCCGCACTAAAAGAAGCCCAAGGAAGTGCAGGCTTTACCCATGAATGGTCTTTTTGAATGAGCCCAGCAAAAGCAAACGCGAAAGGAACAATCGTGCTAGCAAAACCTAAAAACAAAACCGGAGGATGTATGACCATCCAATAATTCTGTAATAATGTATTTAAGCCTTGACCGTCTTTTATAAGTGTAAGGTAATCGCTTCTTAATTCCCCAGTTAGTAGGTCTTTAAAAATAGGTGCATTGTCTAAAATGCCCTCGTTTCGTAATAGTGCAAAAGGACTACTTCCCAATTTAGCTTCAAAAAAGTAAAAGCCTACCAGCATACTTGCTAAACAAAATTGTGCAAAGCTGATTACGGTAAGTGTACCCGCTTCCCATTCTTTTGCTTTTACAATCAAAAAGCATCCAAGCACACAATTCCAAAAGCTCCAAAGCATAAAGCTACCTTCTTGGCCTTCCCAAAAGCAGCTTAATAAATATTCAACTTGTAGGCCTTTATCGCTATGCGACCAAGCATATTTGTATTCAAATAAATGATGTGATATGATGTAATAAAGCGTGCTGAAAATGATTATTACTGAAAGAGTTTCTATAATAAAAGCTATTCTTCCGAATCTAATCCAGCTTTGTTTTTCAAGAATATCCTTGGTTTGAGTGGCCTTAAAAAAGGAAAAAGTTGCTAATAACGATACTACAAAAGAAACAATGGTAAAGAAATGACCTATTTGTCCAGGTAATAAATGTTCGTTTAAATATTGCATTAAGGAATTATGTAAAAAATGAACTAATGTTTAAAGAAACACTAGATGGAAGAAATTGTGCTGCGAAAAGAATTTATTTTTTTGCTGCCAAACTATCAGCACTTGTATATCCATTATTCTCACCTGCTGTTTGAGCGGCTTTTGATGCAGCAGAAGCATCGTCTTTATACTTACTTGGGCATTTTAATAGAATGTCTTTACATTCAAAATGATCCCCTTGCATTTTTCCTTTCAATACAATGCGCTCGCTTTTTTCCATATCAGTAGGTTTGGTATTGTGGTACACCACTTTTACACTATTTCCCAAAGTATCTACAGCCACAAAAGCAAGATAGTTGGCATCTTTTGCCGCATCGTATTCCATTGGCTGCGATTTGTCTAGCTTGGCAATTAAGTTTACAAACTTGCCTTCTTTTTGCTTGGCAGATGCAATGGTTTCGTATGTGGTAAGATTGCCAGTAAAACTTATTAATACACTAATAGCCACCACAATTAATACAAGCATGGCAATATGCGTTTTCTTCATTTTATAAAATTTAAGAGCAGCAAAACTAACTTAAATTAGTAGGGCATATAGAAGTTTTTCGGTTTACAGTTGGTGATGGAGTGTTTTTTGGGGATTTAATTGAAAAAAGAGGCAAGGAGGCAAGGAGGCAAGGAGGCAAAGAGGCAAAGAGGCAAAGAGGCAAAGAGGCAAAGAGGCAAAGAGGCAAAGAGGCAAAGAGGCAAAGAGGCAAAGAGGCAAAGAGGCAAAGAGGAAATAAAGGAAA
>Ga0209188_1000474_pt1 | contig 38946 bp, 35 predicted proteins | sample C_130625_EF_Meta_FD_187307 | JGI IMG/M metagenome (GOLD analysis project Ga0209188, IMG submission 187307) | Freshwater microbial communities from Lake Croche, Canada to study carbon cycling - C_130625_EF_MetaG (SPAdes) (version 2) | ecosystem: Environmental > Aquatic > Freshwater > Lake...
TGTCGACCTGATCGTTGCTGGTTAAGGGCGAATTGTTGGCTACCAAATAACTGCCTTCAATCAGCACATAGGGCCCGGTAAAGGCAATACCTTGGCCACGGACTGGGTCGATGGCAAAGAAGCCAAAGTCGGCTTTGTCTTGTGTCACGGCTTCCACCGATTTGCCTGCGGCATCAAACACCACAAGGCTGAGTGGCACTCCCAATCGTTTGGCCAGCTCGGTGGCCAGATCTACAGACACGCCCACAGGCAACCCTTTGGCGTCTTTGTTGGCCAAGATGGGGTTGCCCAAATTGATCGAGGCGCGGAGCGTGCCGGTTGGCGCAAATGCTTGGGATAAGGCTGACAAATTTTGTGCGTGGGTGGTCATGGTTGTGAAGCAATATAACAAAGCGACAACATGCATCAAAGACATTCGAACAGAAAATTTCATCAGTGACTCCAAGTGAATGAATCGAGAGAAACCCTAGTGACTCTGACAGCAATCCAAACTAGGATGCAGTTTATGTCATTGGAGAAAAAATGTTTTTACGCACACCCAAACTAATTTCTGGCTCTCAGGCTGACTTCAAAATTTCGGCATATTTGAGCTTGGCCAAGCTCAGCATTTTCGGCATGGGCTTGAGCCTCCTCCTAGGTCTGTTGGCCCTAGCGCCACATGGCGCATCGGCGCAAACGGCCACTGGCAAAACAGAGTTGTATTGGTTTGGCCAAGCTGGCTTCAAAATCAAAACGCCTGGCGGCAAAACCATCGTGATTGATCCTTGGCTTACCGGCGGGCCCAAAACACCCGCTCCCTACAAAACAGACATTTCTGCCCTAGGCAAGGTTGATTTATTGTTGGTCACCCATGCCCACGTCGACCACATTGGCGATGCGCCTGCCATTGCAAAGGCACAAAACACCGTTTTGTATGGCCCAGCCGACATGGTCACACCGCTCATCACCTTGGGCATTTTGCCAGCCAACTTAGGCCATCGCTTTAACAAAACCGGACATGTCACCCCCTTGCCCGGCATCAAAGTAACGGCAGTTCAAGCCGAACACTCTTCTTTGTTGGTTCACAACAATCCCGCCACTGGAAAGAATGAATCGCACCCAGCGGGCGAGGCTGTGGGTTACATCATTCAAATGGAGAATGGCTTCAAAATTTGGCACATGGGCGATACCGGTTTGTTTGGCGACATGAAGTTTATTTATGACCGCTACAAACCCGACTTGGTTCTGATTCCCATTGGTGGCAATTTCACCATGGACCCTGAAGATGCGGCATGGGGCATGAAAAACTGGATACCCGCCAAGATGGTCATCCCCATTCACCACGGCTCCAACCCCTTGGCAAAAGGCACAGCCGCAGAGTTTGTAGAAGCCATGAAGGGCTCTAGCACCAAGGTGATTGTGATGACGGAAGGTCAAACCCTGGAGTTTTAATTCAAGGGGTTGATGCAGTCGTTTGATTCCTTTTTCTTGAAGCAAGAACAGCTCAAGCTATAGGACTTCAGAGTGCCTTTTTGCACGAGCATGCTGGCATTGCGAGTAAGCTTGGCCGGAATGCCAAGCTTGGGCACAAAGACCTTTCCCACTGTTTGGCCGTTCAAGAGTTCTGCGTTGGCGGCCCCGCATTGAATGGGGCCTTTCAAGCCATTGCTAACTTCAAAAATGAGGGTTTGATCATCGCCCTTGGGCCAGCCTGCATTGACCTTCACCCTTTGCAACTCTGCCCTAGAAAGAGGGACATCCAGGATCTCCTCTTTGGCAAAAGGATTCCAAGCCATTGCATGGGTTGAAAGCAAAAGCGTCAAAAAAAAAGGCACACCGCGCATGCCTTTGATTTTAAGTGAGCTTTAAACCAAAGGCGTAAAAAAAGGCCCGCAGAGCGGGCCTTTGAAATTACCTTGGAAACCTTAAAAATTAGAACTTGTAACGCAAGCCAAACTGTGTGTTCTTCTGGTCAGCCTTCACTGTGTAAGTGGGGTGGCTGGCAGACTCTGTACCGTAAGCAACGTACAAAGTGGTGTCTTTGGCCAATGTGTACAAAGCAGACAATTGCAAGCCCTTCAAGTCAACCTTGGTAGCAGATGTGAGCAATTGAGCTTTGCCAGAACCAGACTCAGCCACATAAGTGAAGTTGCCCACAGGAACGCGCACACCAACGGTTTGCGTGTCGAATTTGCTCATGGCTGTAGAGATGCCTTGCTCCATCTTGGTGTCCACGTAGAACAACTTCACGAAGCCGAGGTCGTATGTCGCGCCCAATGAAGAGTTTTTACGTGAAGGTGAAGCGGCTGCAGTGGATGCTGGAGCACCCATGCTGGTGCCGGCAGCAGAAACAGCAGAACCGTAGTTCTTGATGGATTCATTCACCCATTTCACAGTCAAAGGACCGTTGGCGTAGTTCAAACCAACAGAGTTGGCATCACCAGATTTACCGTCTTGTGTAATCACGCCAACAGCGCTGGTGTTGCGTGAGGCTGAACCAAAGCTCAACTGCACGTCAGCAGAGAAACCAGCCACTGCAGGTGTGGAGAAAGTCATCATGTCGTCGCGACGTGAATCACGTGCGTTGTCACCCAAGAAACCGATGGTGTTGATGCCATCGCCAGCGTCTGTGGCGTCAATGGCAGCTTTCACCAAAGTGGTTCTGCGGCCGAAAGTCACGGCGCCCAAGCCACCAGCCAAACCAACCAAGCCAGCGCGTGTTTTAACAATACCAGCGTTGGTTGTGGGGTCCACTTCGAATTCGAATTGGAAAGTGGCTTTCATGCCAGGGGCAATTTCGCGGTCGCCACGGAAACCTACGTTGCTGGTAGACAAACCACCTGCAACAATGTTGTTATCTTCTACTTTGGTACCAGCAGTTGCTGTGGTAATCAAGTTGTTGTAAGCAATATCGGCATTGCCATAAACGGTGATGGAAGTTTGCGCTTGGGCAGACATGGCGGCCAACAAGGCAGAAGCCAACAAGGTGTGTTGAATTTTCATGGTGTGTATATAAAAAGTTAAGAAAAAATTAACTTCAAAATAGAAGCTGGTTTGATTTCAAACCATTCGCATGACACTTCTGTGAAATGTTGCTGCAGTGCAACCTCAACATTTTTGTCACATCCATGAAACAATAAAGCATTAATTTGTATTCTTACTTTTAGACTTTCTTACCGATTCACATCCATGAAAATCAAACAAATCTTCAAAACTGCAATGCTTGTGGTCACTTGTGTGTCGGCAGTGTCTGCCAACGCAGCATCGTTTTCTTTTGGCCTGTGGGGAGATATGCCTTATGCCAAGGCTGGCGACATGGCCAAAATGCCCGCCGTTTTGAAAAGCATCAATTCGGCCAAAATTGACTTCACAATCTACGTAGGTGACATCAAAGACGGCAGCTCACAATGCACCGACGATGTGTACACCAACACCATCAGCATGTTTGAAAGCATGGCCAAACCTGTGGTCTACATTCCTGGTGACAACGAATGGACAGACTGCCACCGCCTCAACAACGGCGGCTACGACTCTCAAGAGCGTTTGGCCCACATCCGCAAAGTGATGTTTACCAAGCCCGTTGCTTTTGGCCCTAAAGGTTTTGCACTTGAGAGCGCCACCGGTGCCGACAGCTACTACATTGAAAACAAGCGCTTTAGCAAAAACAAGGTGATGTTTGTGACCTTGAACATTCCAGGCAGCAACAACAACAAAATCCTGGACGAAAAAGATTGTAAAAATAAGAGTGCTCGTACAACTTTGCAGTGTGAACAGGGCAATGCCGAGTACGCTGCGCGTGACGCTGCCAACATTGCTTGGATGCAATCGAGTTTCCAAAAAGCAAAAGAGCAAAAGGCCCGCGGCATTTTGTTAGCCTTCCAAGCCGACCCTGGCTTTGATTTGCCAGAAACAGAAGGCGTTGACGAAAGCAAAGATGCTAAGGTCAGTGGCTATCAAGACTTCCTGCAAGCGGTTGTAAAGGAAGCTGAAAGCTTCAATGGTCAAGTGCTGTTAGTTCATGGCGACACACACTTCTTCAAAATTGACAAACCCCTTTACAGTCCTGGCAAAACATTGCTAAACCTCACTCGTTTGCAAACTTTTGGCAGCCCTTCTTTGCATTGGGTCAAGGTGACTGTGGATGACAAGCGCGAATCTGTGTTTGACATTGAGCCCGTCATGGTCCAGCACAGCGCTAAGTAAAATTTCGAGTGGCGCTGCGCAGCCACAAGCTGCCTGCAAAAGCAATGTAAAGGTGACAGAAGAATCATTCTGTCACCTTTTTTTTGAACTATATTAGGACCCACAAACGTCATTTTTTCTAGCGCACACCATTTTTTTAAAACCATGTCCAAAGATAAATTACTTGCCATCTTAGACAAGCAAAAACTGGTGGATGTCCTTGTGAGGAAGCAATCTTCAGTGCACCACGATCGTGTTGAAAACGTGGTCCTAAAGCAGCACGATGCTGAACTCCTCCATTACATCAACACACAGAGCTCCTTTGAAATGGCGACTGCTCTTGAGCAAATCAACATCGAGCAAGCGCAATGGGTTTGGGGCAAAATTCCAGAACGCAAACAAAATGAAATTTTGTGGGAATTGTCCAACGAGCGACGAGACTTATTGGCACAAGGCAAAGAGCCAGACTTTGAAAGCGCCAAGGTCAGTGTCTTTGAACTGCACGACGGCCGCCTGAACCAAGTTCCCATTCAGGGCAGAAAAGACCTTGAAAACATCAAGCCCATCTGGATCGATTTAATCAATACCACCAAGGCTGAAAGAGCATTCATTGGATCCCATTTCAAAATTGAACTGCCCGACCCCATAGACGAAACCGAACTCGAGGTCTCCTCGCGTTTTTTCATCGATGCGGGCGACGCCATCCACTTGCACTCCAATTTTTTACTTGAGCGTCAAGGTGAAGCTCGAAGCGTGTCTGTGGCCTTTATTTTGCATGGCGGCATTATTTTTTCTTTGCGCGATGAAGAGTTGCCTGTCTTTAAATTGCAAAAAAGACGCGCCCTCACCCAACCCGGCTATGTCACCGATTGCGTAGATGTTTTGCTCGATCTGTATGCGGCTGATGTCGAGTGTTCTGCCGATTCACTCGAGCGTATTTATGCCACGCTCAATGCTGTTGGCAAGCTTGTCCTCAATGAGAATGTCAGCGACGACCAAGCCGCCATCACGCTGGCCAACATTGCAGAGGAAGAATCAGAGAACGGCCGCATCAGGGGCAATATTTTGGACACCCAACGTGCGGTTGGCTTCTTACTGAGAGCACGTTTGCTCAAAGACTCCCAAATTGAAGACGCCAAGCAGGTCAGTCGCAACATCGAGTCATTGAACAGCCACACCGCTTTTTTATTCGACAAAATTAATTTCTTGATGGACGCCACCATTGGCTTCATCAACATCAATCAAAATAAAAGGGTGAACCAACTGACAGTTTTTAGCGTGGTTTGCATGCCCATCAACATATTGGCGGGCATGGGGGGCATGTCTGAGTTTTCAATGATGACCCAATCGCTTGACTGGCCTGTTGCCTATGGTGGATTTGTTCTTGTGTCCATCATCATTGGTTACGCCACTTTTCTGGGCCTCAAAGCCTTTGAACGCCGAAAGATCAAGCGAGCTTCGCTTCGACAATCAATTCGTTGACAATTTGAACCCGCGAGGCCGGAAAAATGAGCGTGAAGCGGGAACCTTTTCCTAATTCACTTTCTATTTTCAATTCGCCACCATGTCGCTGCATCACGTGCTTTGTAATGGCCAAGCCCAAGCCCGTACCGCCCGACTCTCTAGAACGGCTTCTGTCCACTCTGTAAAAACGCTCTGTCAAACGAGGAATGTGTTCAGGCGCGATGCCTGGTCCAGAATCGACCACACTGAATTGCACCCGCTGGTCGGCCAGCAGGGTCCAAAAGGCAGAAATGGTGCCGCCTGCGGGCGTATACCGAACGGCGTTGTTTACCAAATTGGACACGGCACTGTGCACTTCTTTCTCAGCCCCTAACAGCTCAACCCCTTTCAGGTTGTTGAAGCGCAAAGATTGGGGCGAATCTTCAGCACCGAAATGTTGCGCTGACAAGCCGCGTGCTTCCGATTCAATGCTGGCCATCAGGCTCGCTATCAACACGGGCTCATTGGCCGTGGGAATGGCGTTGCCTTCAAGCTGCGAGAGGCTCAACAGGTCGTTCACCAGATCTTGCATTCGATCAGCTTGGGTGGCCATGAGGGCCAAGTATTTTTCGCGTTCCTCGCCATTCAAATTGAGACTTTGCAAGGTTTCAATGAAGCCGCTCATCACGGTCAGTGGCGTGCGAATTTCGTGTGACACATTGGCCACAAAGTCTCTTCGCATGGACTCAGCTTGCGCCACGGCCGTAATGTCCCTCGTGAGGAGCAGTTGCCTGTTTTCACCATAGTTGTGAAGTTGCACAGAAAGCTTGACAGCTTTCTGCAAAGAGGTGTTGCGTCCGTCAATGACTGCCTCTGTCTCGTAATGATCGCTATTGATGTATTTTTTAAATACAGGGTCGCGCACCAAGTGCACCACATGCTGCATCAAATCTCTTTTGGCATCGATACCCAAATGCTGAGCCGCAGTTTGATTGCACCACTCAATGCGCGCTTCAGGGTCTAACAGCACCACGCCATTGGGCGAAGCTTGAATGGCGGATAGAAAATCTTGAAGCCGCTTTTGCTCAGTTTGGATTTGGTTCTGTTGCTCGGCCAATAGACGGTGTGTACGATCAATCAGATCACCCCAGATGCCACCCATTTTGGGTGGGTCTTGTACATTGTTGTGGCTTAACCATTTGCTGATCTTTTGGCCCTTCCACAGTTCAACCAAGACTGTGACCAAGCACACGCCAAACGCACCCGCCCAATGGCCATAAGTGGGGTTGATCCAATGGCCAATGACGGCGGCAGCTGCCATCCAAATGAACAGCCCTAGGGTGCGTGCAAACATAAATTGAAACTGAGCTTAGGGAGGGGGCAAGGCCTCAAGATCAGTTGGCCGAGCTCGCTGATTGTGACATTTCAGTAAAGCGATAACCAGCGCCACGCACCGTTTCCACCATGTTGCCAGCGGCTCCTAGTGCTTCTCGCAGCCGTTTTACATGAACATCCACTGTGCGCTCTTCAATGAACACATGATCGCCCCAAACGCGGTCTAACAATTGGCCGCGGCTGTGAACGCGCTCTTTGTGCGTCATGAAATACTGCAATAATTTAAATTCGGTGGGTCCTAATTTAAGAGGCTGCTCTTGATAACTGACCCGGTGGGTGTCGGCGTCCAAGGTTAAGTTGCCCATTTGAATGCGACCGCCAGACTGCTCCGGTGTGCGTCTTCTAAGCACCGCCCGAATGCGCGCCAACAATTCTTTGGTGGAGAAGGGTTTCACGATGTAGTCATCGGCACCCGCATCCAAACCTGCCACCCTGTCAATCTCATCGCCACGAGCGGTCAGCATGAGAATGGGGATGGTTTGCGAGCGCTTGTCTGCTCGCCACTTTTTGGCCAAGGACAGGCCACTTTCTTTGGGCAACATCCAATCGAGCAAGATGACGTCGGGCAACACATCGTCCAACTCTTTTTGGGCAGTTTCGCCATCCATGGCCCAAATGGGTTGAAAACCATTGTGGCGCAAGTTAACAGCGATCAGTTCGGCAATGGCGGGCTCATCCTCGACGATGAGAATGCGCGGTAGGCTTCTCATTGAACAACAGACTCCACATCTGACAGGGCAACGTGGCGCACATCGGCACCTTTCACCACATAAATGATAAATTCAGCAATGTTCTTGGCGTGATCGCCAATGCGCTCGATAGCCTTGGCCACAAACAACAAATCGAGGCTGGCCGAAATGGTGCGGGGGTCTTCCATCATGTAGGTGACCAGTTTGCGAACAAAGCCGTCAAACTCAGCGTCGATCAGGTCGTCTTCTTTCAAAATGGAGACAGCCTCTGTCACGTCCAAACGCGCAAATGCATCGAGCGCTTTTCTGAGCAAGCCAGAAGCCAAATCGGAAGCAATGCGCAACTCGGAAGATGGCAACGTACGTGAGCTGCCGCTGTTGATGATGGACTTCACCATGCGAGCAATCTTTTCAGATTCATCGCCAGCGCGCTCTAAGTTGGCCGTGATTTTGGAAATGGCAATCAGCAAGCGCAGATCGATGGCGGTCGGTTGGCGACGTGCAATGATGGATGACAAGTCTCGGTCAATTTCAACTTCCATGGCGTTCACTTGCGCTTCGGTGGCAATCACTTGGTCGGCCACTTCGGTGTTGAATTGTGACAAGGAATAAACAGCATGGCGAATTTGAGACTCCACCAAACCACCCAACTCTAACAAGCGGGTTGAAACGCTGCTGAGTTCGGCATCGAACTGACTTGAAATGTGCTTGTCCATCATATTTTCCAAATTAGCCGAAACGGCCCGTAATGTAATCTTCAGTTTCCTGGCGAGCAGGCTTCATGAAGATTTGGTCTGTTTCGCCAAACTCCATCATTTCACCCAAATACATGTATGCCGTGTAATCGGACACGCGCGCAGCTTGCTGCATGTTGTGCGTCACAATCACCACGGTGTAATCACTCTTCAAAGTGTGGACCAATTCTTCAACCTTGCCAGTAGACAATGGGTCAAGCGCAGAGGTGGGTTCGTCGAGCAACAAAATGGAGGGCTTGACGGCAATACCGCGCGCGATGCACAAACGCTGCTGCTGACCACCAGACAATGACAAACCACTTTGACCCAGCTTGTCTTTCACTTCGTTCCAAATGGCGGCTTTTTGCAAGGCCCATTCCACACGCTCGTCCATTTCGCTCTTGGACAAACTTTCATAAAGCTGAACACCGAAAGCGATGTTGTCATAGATGGACATTGGAAAAGGTGTGGGTTTTTGGAAGACCATGCCGATGCGTGAACGCAGCAAGTTCAAGTCTTGTTTGGGATCCAAAATATTGGTGCCCGCAAAATTAATTTCACCTTCAGCGCGCTGACCGGGATACAGGTCATACATGCGGTTCATGGTGCGAAGCAAAGTGGATTTGCCACAGCCAGAAGGGCCGATGAACGCCGTGACGGTGTTCTTTTTGATGTCCAGATTGATGTTTTTGAGACCCTTGAAAGAGCCGTAGAAAAAATTCAAGTTTCGGACTTGAAGAATCGCCTCTGGGAGAGCAGTCAAAGTATTCATGTTAGTTAATTTGGTTAAAAGTTTAAGCTGAGACTTTTTCTCTAAACGCCACACGCGCAACGATGTTGAGTGCCAAAACGGTCAGGGTAATGAGCAGCGCGCCGCCCCAAGCAAGGTCGACCCAGTTTTCGTAAGGACTCATGGCAAATTGGAAAATAACCACTGGCAAGTTGGCAATCGGCTTGTTCATATCGGCCGAGAAGAATTGGTTGTTCAGCGCCGTGAACAAAAGTGGCGCTGTTTCACCGCTCACCCGGGCCAAGGCCAACAACAATCCCGTCATCACGCCGCTCTTGGCAGCACGCAGCACCACCGTGATAGACACTTTCCACTTGGGCGCACCCAATGCGAACGTGGCTTCGCGCAAGCTGATGGGCACCAATTTCAACATGTTTTCAGTGGTACGCACAATCACGGGGATGGCAATCAGAGACAAGGCTACGGCGCCCGCCCAACCTGAAAAGTGTTTGGTTGAAACCACCACCAGAGAATACACAAAAAGACCAATCACGATGGAAGGTGCCGACAACATGATGTCGTTGACAAATCGAGTGATGGCTGCAAATCGGCTGCGATCGCCGTATTCAGACAAATACACGCCAGCTAACACACCAATGGGTGTGCTGAACAATGTGCATGAAAGCACAATCATCAAGCTGCCCACAATGGCGTTGGCCAAACCACCCCCTTCAGAACCAGGGGCGGGAGTGCTTTGAGTAAACATTGAAAAACTCAAGGCAGAAAAACCTTTGATCATCAAGATGGCCAAAATCCACAACAAAAACGCCAAACCAATGATCATGGCTGACATTGACAGGACCAAACCAATGAAATTAGCCCGCTTGCGCCTAGCGTAAATGGCGGGATCCATGTTGCTAAAACCGGTCATGACTTCATTCCTTTCTTGGCTTCTGCGCGAATCAACATCCACTTCGCCAATGACAGAACGATCAATGTAATTAGGAAAAGCGCCAAGCCCAAAGAGAACAAAGCAGCGTAATGCAAACCCGGCTCGGCTTCGCCAAATTCGTTGGCCAACGTCGATGCAATGGAATTACCGGGTGAAAACAGAGAAGGCGAGAGTTTGTGGGCATTGCCAATCACGAAGGTGACCGCCATGGTTTCACCCAAGGCACGACCCAAGCCCAACATCACGCCACCCACCACACCCGTCTTGGTGTAGGGCAACACAATTTTAGTGACCACTTCCCATGTGGTGCAGCCAATACCATAGGCTGACTCTTTCAAAATGGGGGGCACAATTTCGAACACATCTCGCATCACAGATGCGATGAAGGGCAGAATCATCATGGCCAAAATGAGGCCTGCTGCCAAAATACCGATGCCATTAAAAGCACCCGTAAAAAGAATGCTCAAACCTGGCACTTGGCCGAATGTGCCGGCCAATGCAGGCTGCACGTACTCGGCAAAAAGAGGGGCAAAAATAAACAAACCAAACATGCCATAAATGATGGAAGGCACTGCCGCCAACAGTTCAATGGCGGTACCCAATGGACGACGAAGCGCCATGGGACATGTTTCAGTTAAAAACACTGCGATGCCAAAGCTCAATGGCAGTGCAATGAGAATGGCAATGGTGGCGGTGGCCACTGTACCGAAGATGGCAATCAAACCGCCAAACTTCGAGTTCACAATGTCCCACTCGATGGTATAGAAGAATTCAAAGCCAAAGGTGTGAAGCACCGGCCATGAACTGATGAACAACGAGACAATGATGCCCGTCAGCGCCACCAAAGTGGTGAGCGCAAAGACCATGGTTGTTTTTTCGAAGAAAAAGTCTTGCCACCGCTGCCAGCGCAAAACGCTCTGGCGGTGTGGGGTCATCATGTTGTCTACGTCGTTCATAAAGCTCTCTGTTACTTAACGCTCACGTTGTTCCAAACGTTTTTGCGGATGTAGTCGGTCGTGGCATCAGGCATTGGCACGTATTCCAAATCTGTTGCCATTTTTTTGCCTTCTTTGAATGCATAGTCAAAGAACTTGATCACTTCAGCTGCGTTCTCTTTGTTGGTCGGCTGCTTGTACATCAAGATGAAAGAAGCACCAGTGATGGGCCATGACTTGGCACCAGGGGCGTTGGTCAAATAAATGCCCATGCCAGGAACCTTAGACCAGTCAGTGCTGGCAGAAGCTGCGGCAAATGTCTCGTCATCAGGTGCCACATATTGACCAGCCAAATTGCGCAGGTTGACGTGAGCCATGTTGTTTTTCTTGGCGTATGCGTATTCAACATAACCAATCGAGTTCTTGATGCGGGTCACGTTGGCAGAAACGCCTTCGTTACCTTTACCGCCGACGGAAGAAGCTGCAGGCCACTTCACTGCAGCGCCTTCGCCGACAGTTGATTTCCAGTTGGCGTTAACTTTTGTCAAGTAGCTGGTGAACACAGCAGTGGTACCAGAACCGTCAGCGCGGTGCACCACAGTGATGGCAGCGTCTGGCAAAGCCACGCCAGGGTTCAAATCAGTCACACGCTTGTCGTTCCACTTGGCAATGGCGCCAGAAAACAAATCGGCCAAGACTTCGCCTGTCAATCGAATTTGGCCAGGCTTGATGCCGTCAATGTTGACAACAGCCACGACGCCACCGATCACGGCTGGGAACTGAACCATGCCGTCTTTTTCCAATTCCTCACCAGTCAACGGTGCATCTGTTGCGCCGAAGTCAACCGTTTTAGCTTTGATTTGCTTGATACCACCGGATGAACCGATAGACTGATAATTCAAGCTGTGGCCAGTCTTGGCCTTGTAGGCTTCAGCCCACTTGACGTAAACAGGGTAAGGGAAGGAGGCGCCAGCGCCTGTCATTTCGGCAGCCATTGAGGAAACAGCAACGGCAGACAAGCCGATTGCAACGATCCAAGTTTTGATTTTGAGCATGTAGAAACCTTGAAAAAGGGGTTGAGACACAATGAAACTGCGTTTGTGACTCTTGAGAAAGGTACACTTTGCAGTACTTGACTAATCTAGCCTCAGAATGTGACAGATTAATGTCAGTTTATAGACACTCCACCCTGTTCCATTCATGAGGCTTGACGAGATTGTGGGCAAAGAACTTGAATTGCCGCAAGCACCTTCATCAAAATGTCAAAAATAAGTCACAAAATAGGAAGAATAGGATCCTGTCTGGATCTCGATTGATTGATAAATGCAAAACGGACAATTACTGGCAGCCATTGATTTGGGCTCAAACAGCTTTCGCCTTGAAATAGGGCTTTTAGAACACGGCCACATTCGGCGGGTCGAATACCTCAAAGAAACAGTCAGGCAAGGCAACGCCCTAGATGCAGAGCGAATGCTTTCCAAAGAGGCCATGGAACGAGGTTGGGATTGCTTGGCTCGTTTTTCAGAAAGGCTGGCTGGTTTTGGCCCTCAATTTGTCAGGGCTGTGGCCACTCAAACTCTGCGTGAAGCCAACAACCGAGAAGAATTTCTGACCCAAGCCGAAAAGATCTTGGGTTACCCCATTGAGGTTATTTCTGGCCGCGAAGAAGCCCGTTTGATCTACTCGGGTGTGGCCAATTTACTGCCGCAGTCTGATGAACGGCGCTTGGTCGTCGACATTGGTGGCCGCTCCACAGAACTCATTGTGGGCAAAGCTTACAAGCCCCAAACCATGGAGTCGTACCGGGTGGGCAGTGTCAAGTGGTCCATGAAATATTTTGCCGATGGTCAGTTTACGGCTTTGGCTTTTGAGTGGGCGGAAGTGGCCGCCAAAGCCGTGCTGGACGAAGCTTTGTCCTTGTACCCCCGCAGCAGCTGGGACATCGCCTATGGGTCTTCGGGCACCATTGGCGCCGTGGCCGATGTCTTACAAATTGCAGGCTGGTCCGATCACGTTATCAGCCGTGACGGCCTCAATTGGCTGAAAGAAAAACTCATCAAATCAGGACGTGCCGATGTGCTCAAGCTCGACGGCGTGAAGGAAGACCGCAAGGCCGTCATTGGTGGCGGTTTGGCTGTGCTGATTGCGCTCTTTGATTTGATGCAAATTGATGAAATGCATTCGGCTCAAGGCGCATTGCGCCATGGGGTTTTGTACGACCTCATGCAACGTGAGAACAGCACCGACCTGCGCAGCAGCATGGTCATGGCTTTGGGCAATCGCTTTGCCGTTGATTTGCCTCAAGCCGAACGTGTCCAAAAAACAGCGCTCATCTTGTTCAAGGGCATCTTAGACAAATCACTTTATGCGCCCGATGTGGCCAGTCGACTTGAAAAAAAGTTGAACTGGGCCGCCCACTTGCTGGAGATTGGTACACGCATTTCTCACAGCGATTTTCACAAGCACGGTGCTTACATCCTGGACAACGCCGACCTCCCTGGCTTTTCCATGCCAGAGCTACACCGTTTGAGTCAATTGATTTTGGGGCATCGCGGTAAATTGAAAAAATTAGAACTCGAGATGAAGAAGCCCGAATTTGTGTTGCAACTGCTGAGCATCCGGATGGCCGCCATTCTTTGTCACGCTAGGCGCGACCCCGACCTCAAGGGCGTGGTATTGAAAAAATCTGACACCACAGAAAATGGATTTGTGATTCAATGCAAAAAATCTTGGGTTTTACAGTGGCCTCAGTCGGCCCATTTGTTGCGTGAAGAATGCATCGCATGGCAAAAAACACCTTGGCAGCTTGAATGGCTTGAATTGAGCAGTAAAACTGTATAAACTATTTACATGTTTAACTTTGATTATTTTGGTGCATTATGAATTCCTCAACCTCTCCAGCGCCTGATGTCGTAGCCACCACCCCAAGCAACCATTCGGCTAAGCCCGTGGTAGCGGTCAAGCCTGCAACTCCCAAAACTGCCGCTTCACCACGCAAACCTGTATCCAAATCTGCATCCAAACCTTCTGCCAAAACTGCCTCTAAAGCTGTTGCGAAGACTGCCGCCAAGCCAGCTGCAAAACCAGTCACGAAGTCTGCCACCAAGACAGCATCCAAAACAAGCACCAAGTCATCCACTCAAACCGCCATTCAAAAAGCCATTAAGCTTCCAAGCAAGCCCACCCACAAATCCTTGGTCAAGTCTGCCGACATCGCCAGCCCAGCACAAGCCAAAACGGCTGTGGAGCAAAAAGCCAAGAAACCCAAGTTGGTTCGCGACAGTTTTACTTTCCCCAAAGACGAGTATCAAGCCATTGCCACACTCAAGCAAAGGGCCCTCAACCTTCAACACGGCACCAAGAAAAGCGAAATTTTGCGTGCGGGTCTGAAGCTGATGAGCAGCCTGAATGACAAAGCTTTTTTGGCCGCATTGACCAGCGTGCCAGCTTTAAAAACAGGCCGCCCTGCCAAGTCTTGATTAAAGCAGTTCGGGTGTTTGAACGCTCACCACCACCGTCTGGGTGGTGCCCTCTCTCACCCGACTCCGCAGCCACCACACGGCCCCCTTGCGAATGGCAAAGTCACCTTGGGGCACACCCAGCAAATAGGCAATGGCATGGCCTAAAACAGGCTGATGACCCACAATCAAAACCGTCATTTTGGATTCAGGCCAACCCGCAGTGACCAACAAATCTTCTAAATTGCCATCTGGAAGCAATTCAGATTTGTACTTCACTTTCCTGCCCAATGATTTCACTGTTTGCTCACAGCGAATGGCCGGACTCGACATGACCCGCACCCCATCAGGCAATTGCCGGTCTAGCCACTGACCCATTCTTTGCGCTTGCTTTTCACCCTTTGGCGTGAGCGTACGCGTGAGATCTTCCTGACCATCAAGAGGATCAAACGCTTCAGCATGTCGCCAAAATATCAAGTCCATGTGGTGCTCTTTGGTAGGTCGCTAGGCTAATGGTTTTTGGTATTTTTAGGCAAGTACTTCTGCATCAACAGGGCCTGCGCACTTTGTGGCTTTTGACCCTTTTTCTCAACCCGATGGTATTTCCCATCTTGCTCTAAAGTCCAAGCATTTCGGGTGTCATGCAGATAAGCCAACAAGCACTCGTCCACAATTCTTTGCCGCAATTCCAATGACGTCACAGGCCAGGCCAATTCAACTCTGCGCGTCATATTGCGCGTCATCCAGTCGGCACTCGACAAATAGATGTCTTGAACATCGCCGACTTGGAAGAAAAAGACACGCGAGTGTTCTAGGAATCGGCCAATGATGGACCGTACGCGAATGTTGTCGGTCTGACCGGGTATGCCAGCAGGCAACATGCAGGCGCCGCGCACAATCAGATCGATTTGCGCACCTTTTTGGCCTGCCAAAATCAAGGCATGAATGAGCACTGGATCGGTCAAGGAATTCATTTTGGCCACAATGCGCGCAGGCAAACCTTTTGCAGCGGCAGCACCCACCGCGGCAATTTTTTCGCTCATTTTCTTTTGCAACTGGAACGGCGCTGTCCAGAGCTTGTTCATTCGGCCCAAGCGGCTGGGGCTGGCCAAATGCACAAACAGGGTGTCCATGTCGGCCGTGATTCGGGCATCACATGTGAGGTAGCTGAGGTCGGTGTAAAGCTTGGCGGTGCGGGGGTTGTAATTGCCCGTAGAGAGGTGGCCATAGCGTTTGAGCAAGCGACCTTCGCGGCGTGTCACCAACAACATTTTGGCATGGGTTTTCAAGCCCACCACCCCATAAACCACTTGCGCACCCACTGACTCCAATTGCTCTGCCCAATTGATATTCGCCTCTTCATCAAAACGGGCCTTGAGTTCCACCACGGCTGTCACTTCTTTGCCGCGCCGAACTGCTTCGCGCAAGAGGTTCATCATGGCGGGGTCGCTGCCGGTTCTGTAAATGGTTTGCTTGATGGCCAACACCTGAGGGTCTTCCACCGCTTCTTTCAAGAAAGCCAAAACACCATCAAAACTCTCAAACGGTTGGTGGATCAGCACGTCACCTTTTTGCAATCGTGCAAAGATGGAGCTGCCATGGCTCAATTGTTTGGGGTAGCTTGACTGATAGGGCGGAAACAGCAGTGCAGGGTCGTCTACCAAATCGATCAACTGATTCAATCGCACCAAGTTAACGGGGCCGGCTGCACGAAACAAGGCCGATTGGGGCAAGCCGAATTGATTGAGCAAAAACACCGACAAATGTTCTGAGCAGCCATCCGACACTTCCAGTCGCAGGGCTTGTCCGTACTGGCGATGTTGCAAGCCTTTGCGCAAGGCCGTTCTGAGATTTTCCACCTCTTCTTCGTCCACCGACAAATCGGAATTGCGCGTCACTCGAAACTGAGAAAACTGACCGACATGGCGGCCTGGAAACAAGTCTTCCAAGTGGGCTCGAATGACGCTGGACAACAAAACAAAGGCTGTGTCTTTACCCGCCACTTTGGCCGGCAATGGAATCACCCTGGGCAAGACTCTGGGTACTTTGACAATGGCAATGTCGTTGGAACGGCCAAATGCGTCTTTGCCGGACAACTGCACAATGAAATTCAATGATTTGTTGGCCACTTGGGGAAAAGGATGCGCTGGGTCTAGCCCCACTGGCACCAACAAGGGCTTCACCTCACGCCTGAAATAGTCGCTCACCCATTTTTTCTGAGCAGGGTTTCGATTGCCGTGCGACAAAATGTGGATGCCTTCGTGTTCAAGGCTTGGCAGCAAAACATCGTTGTACAGGCTGTATTGCTCAGTGACCAAAGAACGTGCTGCTTCGTACAACTTTTCAAAAGTGCGTACGTTGTAAAGCCCCTTGGTGTCTTGACTTCGGAAGGCCGCCATGTGCAAGTCGGCACGCACTTCAAAAAACTCATCCAAGTTAGAAGATACGATGCACAGGTAACGAAGTCTCTCCAAAATAGGAACTTCTGGTCGCTTGGCCCAGTCCAAAACACGCTCGTTGAACGCCAAAATACTCCCGTCTCGGTCCAAAAGATCGATGGGGGGAGTGGGAGTCGAAACGGGCGCAGAAGGAATATGGGTCACTTGAAGGAATTCATTTGCTTAACAGCAGATTGTGCCTCACACGGGCTGCGAGGTTGTGCAGACATTTTTTCCTGAAAAGGTGACGAAAAAGTGTCAAATGCATGGCGGATAAATGACATCCCAAGCATTATGGCGCAGTCAACGCTGCCTTAACTGCCGAGCTCTCCACCGAAGCCAAAGTCCATGAATGAGCAGATGAGTCAGCCAAATGGCCAGCAAAGAAAACACGACATCACTTAAAAAATGACCGCCTTGGGCAATGCGCACCACGCCCACAACAGATCCAGCCAGTAGCCCCGCCCCGAACCAAAAATGGCGGCGCTTGCGAATGCCAAACATGCCAAAGGCCATGACCGAAAAACCAATGGCAGCATGACCACTCACAAAGGAGCAGTTGGTTTTGCAAAATGAGCTCGGTACAAAAACAGGCACGTAAGCACTGGGGCCCGAAAACTCTGTCACATCACGAGGGCGGGGACGCCCCATGTTTTCTTTTAAAACGGCGTGGACCAAGAAGCCAACGCCCAAGACAACCACAGCCACAAAGCCTGCGGCTCTGCGCCAAATGCGCCTAGAAACCCAGCCAGGTTTGACCACGGCCAGCAACAGGGTGCACAAACAAAGCACAAACAGCGCACTGCCAACCCAAGGTACACCGATGTAGACGGCCTTCACAAACCCAACATCGTTGGCTGGAAAAACACCCTGCCCGACATAAAAGAATTGGGACACCGCAATGTCTGTGTGGGGCCAGACAGAAAAAATAAAGCTTGCCGCCAGTAACAGGCACCAAAATCCAGAAACCCCGAGGAAGATTTTTTTCATACGGCGGTGTCCTTGTCTGAGCTTTAGGGTGAAGGTGTGCTGACCTTGGCCGTGCTGGGCGACTTCACCACGGACAAAGGGCCTTGCGTGGCCACCACGTCCCAGTCTGCGGGCCACAAGGGGGGGCTGGTTTTCACCAAGGCCAATTCGCCAGGCAGGGGCTCTCGCCGCGGTGCAGCTTGCTGGCGGTAGGTGGCAAATGAAGGAACATGGACACCCCATTGAACAACGACGCGCGGATCGTCTTTCAATTGGAGGGCCAAGGCATGCACGGGCGATTGCAGCGTATGCGACCACCAAGGCAACACCACCAGGGCCAGAACCATTGAATGGAAAACGGCAAAAGCTGTAAAACTAGCGCCTTTGGAGACGTCCAGTTGAATGGCAAACATCCCATGCGCCAACTTTTTAACCAGAAGCTTGGAGAACAACAGCAAAGGGATGGCGAGCAAAATAAAAACCATCTGCGTGCTTTGCGATGTTTCTATCAACTTTCTGTAGTAGGCATCCTTCAACAAATCGCTGTGCTGCTGCAGGTAGCCAGGCAGCCCCAAAATGAGCGCAAAACCCAGCAGGCCCAATGCCCAAGACAAAGCCCAGCTTTTCCGGCCTGCGTCCAAGGCTGATTGTGTGAGGATTAAACACACAGCAGGACCTGCATACAACAAGTAATGCGGCAGCTTGGTATTGGCCAAGCTAAAGAAGGCGAAGACAAAAGCAAACCAAATCCAGCAGTACTTCAACACCGGTTGTTGCCACTGCGAACGCACTTGCACGAGCGCTTTCATCCACAAGGCCGACCAAGGAAGCCACAGCAAAGGCAAGGCCAAAGCGAAGTAGGCCCAGTTGCCTGAGTGCCCTTCCATGCTGCCCGTAAAGCGCTCGACGTTGTGCTTTAACAAGAAACCGTCAATGAATTTTTGGCCATGGCGCGCATAGGCGTAGAGGTACCAAGGCATCGACACCAACAACAAAATCAGCCAAGACACAGGATCTTTGAGAAGTTGCACCATGCGCGATCTGATGGCACCTTCCAACATCCACAAAATGCCCAAGGTTCCCACGGGCAAGACCACGGCCACAGGACCCTTGACCAGCAAGCCCAAAGCCATCCAAAGGGCCACACGCCTGCCAGGACCCGCGACATCTGAAGCGAGCGCGCGCCACAAGTCTAAAAAAATAAGCACAAAAAACATGCCTAGCAATGCGTCAGCAGTGGCCGTTCTGGCCATGGCCCATGGACCCAAACTGGTGGCTGAAATAATGGCGGCCATGATGGCCGCTTTGACGCCCCACTGCTGAAAGGCAAACCTGGCAAGGGCCAAACTGGCAATCCAAGCAGACAAAGCAGACGGCAATCTGAAAGCAAACTCATTGACGCCCCAAACGGCCGCACTGATGGCTTGGAGCCAATAAACACCAATGGGTTTGTCAAAGCGGTCTGTCCCATTGAGGGTGGTATGGCCCCAGTCCCCCGAGGTGAGCATCTCGCGTGTGGCCTCTGTAAAAGCACCTTCATCGACATCAAACAAGAAGGACTGATGAAGGCCCAATAAATAAAGACCCAGCAAGAGCAAAGCGCCAATGACCCCTAAATAATTGGGAGACAAAAAGATGTTTGAAGCCTTGTGTGCGACGGGACTACTTTCTAAATTTTCGTTCATCATGTTTGCCACATCATTGCTTTGAGTCATGCCAAGCATCTTGCATGTCAATGTGAGTGGGTTGCAGGGTTTGGTAAGAATTGAACTTGCCCGCATCGTAATAAGTTCGCATCAAAATTTCTGCAATGACGCCCGTGGTCAAGAGTTGCAAGCCACTGACCACCGCAAAGAATCCCAAGAACATCAGAGGGCGATTGCCAATGGACTCGCCCATGAATTTGAGAACACCCAAATAGGTGAGGATGACCATACCTACCCCCGTCACGATACTTCCAAGCCCACCAAAAAAGTGACCAGGGCGAGAACCGAAACGTAAAAAATAGTGAATGGACAACAAGTCCAGTAACACTCTGAAGGTGCGTGACAGTCCGTATTTTGACTGTCCCTTGGTGCGAGGGAAATGCGCCACAGGCATTTCGGCCATGCGTTGGGGTGAAGTGACGGTGGCCAACCACGCTGGAATGAATCGGTGCATTTCGCCATACAGCCTGACTTTCTTCAACACCGAAGCGCGAAAAGCCTTGAGGCTACAACCCAAGTCTTGGAAGTTGAGGCCACTCACATTGCGTATCAGGCGGTTGGCAATTTTGGAAGGCACTTTGCGAAGCCAAAATCCATCTTGCCTGTGTTGGCGCCAGCCGGCCACCATGTCCAAGTCGTCAATCAACAACTTGCCAACCAAGGCCGGTATGTCAAGAGGGTCGTTTTGCAAATCCCCGTCCATGGTCACGATCACATCGCCACGGGCAGCGTCGATGCCGGCCTGCATGGCGGCTGTTTGCTTGAAATTTCGGAGCAGTCGAATCAAACGGATATGGGGACCGACGTCCTTCGCCGACGCGTTCAAGTTGGGCCACGTCTGGTCGCTGCTGCCATCGTCGACCACGATCAACTCCCAGGGAAATGGGTAGCCAGAAAGGGCGTTGTGCACTGCGTGAATCAAATCGTGGGCCAACTCTTCTTCGTTGTACATGGGCACCACCACTGAAAGATGGTGAGGCGGAACATCATGAAGTGCAACGATGTTGAGTTGTGAATTAGACATGTGCGCTGTCCTTTCTTGGAGTGACATGGAGAAGGGGAAGGCCGTTCAAGACCAGTGATACGGCGGCACCCAACAGTGACACGCAGAGGAAGAAAAGATGTGTGAACAAAACGCTGGCCATGAAGCTTTTCATTTCTGACCATGGCAAAGCAAGACCGGTCCAAACACCCACCTCGTAGGTGCCCATTCCGGCAGGCCCAGACACCGGCAACAAGGCCGACAACTCGCCGGTCAGTGCCCCTTGCAGGGTTTGAAGGATGTCTAGTCCTGTGAGGTGCTGAAGCATGACGGCCACCACCCCTAGCTTGCAAGACCAATTGCATGCAGACCATATCCAGCCCCAAGCATCGGATCGTTGGTGCAAGAAGGCACGCAAATGCCGAATGAAGAATTGACGAGAGCGCAGCGTTCGCAGCCACCATTTTTTGGCAAAGAGCGACACCAGAACCCAAACAACAAGCAACAGCAGCAAGCAAGCTAAGCGCAGGGCCAAAGGTACAAAGGGCAACAACAAGCAGGCCATGACCAACAAAACCACACCGTCTTGAAAACGCAACCACAACAAACTGCGAATGCACTGCTGCCATGTCACATTGAACAAACGTCGCACCAACACAGGGTAACCCAACTCACCCGCTCGCATCGGCATCAACAAAACCGCGGCATTGTGAAGGTAAGTGGTTTTGAGGGCGTGCAAAAAGGGCACATGCCCTTCGGGCTTCCATTCAGATTGAAAGCGGATGGCCCTGAACACAAAACTCAGGCTCCAGCCAGCGGCACACGTCATGAGAAGCCAAATGGGCAGTGCCTCTAGCTTGGCGTAGGTCAGGGCCCAATCGGTATGACGAAGCAAAACAAACAACAGGCCCAAGCAAAGCCCCCAGATGAGCGCTTTGAAAAGCCACTGAAGGGGCTTGGCAAGCATGATGGCCCTGACAACGGAGACCCCCGCCAACGCCCATTGAACGCCATGAACCACAACAGAATCTGATTGCGGCGTGGTGAGGTAAAAAGCAATCAAGAGGTGAAGCACAATGACCAACACATGGCCAGGCGTTCGCGCAAACCAAGGATTCCAGGAGCTTCGACGTTCCCAAACAAACGCCAATGCCACCACGCCAAAGGCCAAGCCGGCACCTGCGATGACATCGGCGGGCCAATGGGCACCCACGGCCACGCGAGTCCAGGCCACCAACCCGGCGATCAGGCCTGTGCAGAAAACAAGCCAAGGACTTTTGCCCTTTTGCACAAGGATGACACTCAGAATCAAACCGCATGACACTGCAGCCAAGGCGTGGCCTGAAGGCATGGAGCCGCTGACCAGAGGCGGGTGATCAATGAGGCTTAAATTTTCAACGCCCAAAACACTGGCGGGTCTGGGCATGGGCAGCCAATGCTTGATCAGTTGGGCCACAAGGGCGCCAATCAGCCATGTTTTGAGCACCCATGAGGTGATGACGCCGGGTTTGCGCTCCGCCAACAACAAAACCAAGAGCACCACATAGGCATCGCCGCCCAAATTGGTGATCGACCAAAATACGGGGGGCAAAATGGGGTTGGCATGAATGCTGGTCATCCAGGTTGAATTGAAACCCGTCTGAAACAACAAGCAACTGATGCCCAAGCACAGAGCCAGCAGGGCTGCTGCGCCCAAAAGCACTCTTTTGTTGGAAATCTGTTGAACGGTTGGAATGGTCATAGATGAGTCAAAATAGATACCTTGCGGTCTATTGGCGACATTTTCTTTCAACCAGACTTCATGACTTGGTCATGAGGCCTGCCTAAATCGGTTTTATGAAACCTAAAGTTTTGATTACTGGCGCAGCCGGTTTTATCGGCTCCCGTCTGGCAACACACTTGCAAGACTTGGGCTACGAGGTGGTTGGCTGCGATAAATACAACTTTCGACATCAAATTTTTGATGGGGAAAACCCACATCACCTCAGTCTACAACGATTACGCCACGATCGGCTGAGCCATTTTTTGCAGGCGCGAGAAATTCAATACCACGCCTGCGATCTGGCTGTTCACGAAGAAGTCGTCAACTTGTTTAAGTTGACCCAACCCGATATTGTGGTGCATTTGGCAGCCCAAGCAGGCGTGCGTCACTCTGTGCAAGCGCCGATGGACTTTGTCAGTTCCAATTTGCAGGGTTTTGCCCATGTTTTGGACGCCTGCAAAATTTTTAATGTGGGTGAGTTCTTGTATGCCAGCTCATCCAGCGTGTATGGCGCCAGAACAGAGGCGCCTTTTAACGAATCCGATCGGTGCGACAAGCCAGAGTCGTTTTACGCAGCCACCAAAATGGCCAATGAAGCCATGGCCTATGCCTACCATGCCCAATACAAAACCCCTTCATTGGGCATGCGTTTTTTCACGGTTTATGGCCCTTGGGGCAGGCTGGACATGGCGCCCATCTTGTTTGCCCAAAAAATTCGAAAGCAAGAGCCCATTCAACTGTTTGGCAATGGCTTGCTCAAGCGCGATTTCACTTTTGTAGACGACACCGTGTTTGCCATTGGCCAGTTGATTCAATTGGGCGTTGCCAAAAACAAGGTCGATGTGGTCAATGTAGGACACTCCAACCCCGTTCAAGTGACAGAATTTGTAGATGTTCTGTCTGAATGTTTGGGCATCCAACCCATCGTTGAACTGGCACCCATGCAAGTTTCAGATGTACCTCTCACGTGTGCCAACGACCAAAAACTGCGAAGCTGGATTGGTGATTGGCCCCACACTTCGCTCAAGTCCGGGCTGGGTCAAATGACCGAATGGCTCAAGATGTGGAGTCCTAGCACCTAGAATGGGCAACCATTCTTTGCGGGTTGGCCATGTCCTTATTTCAGAAAAGTATCACCAAAGAGCTTACGCGCAATTTTGGTGGCGCCACGGTCATCCTTTTTACCATCGTGATGACCATCATGCTGATCCGAATTTTGGGGCAGGCCTCCAAGGGTCAAGCCGATCCCGCTGAAGTCATCTTGTTGATTGGTCTGAATGGGATTGGCAACGCGGCGCCTATTCTGACCCTGAGTCTGTTCATCTCCACGGTCTACACATTTTCAAGGCTGTACCTGGACAGTGAAATGGTGATTTGGTTTTCAGGCGGCCTGAGTTTGACCCAGTTTTTAAAGCCACTTTGGAAGTTCTGCTGGCCCATCTTATTGCTGATTTCTGTGCTAGCCCTTTGGGCTTGGCCATGGAGCAATTTGCAAACTCAGTATCTCAAAGACCGGTACGAAAAGCGCAGCGACATTGAGCGCGTTGCACCGGGCCAGTTTCAGGAATCAGCCTCCAATCAGATGGTGTTTTTCATTGAGAAAAAGAAAAACATCGAAGATGAGGCCAACAGCGTCTTCATCTCCAGATTAGACGGCCCCCTTGAAACCATCACCACGGCCAAAACGGGTGCCATAGAGCGCGTTCAAGCCGATAAGTTTTTGGCCCTCAAACAGGGACAGCAAACAGTTTTGAATCACCAAACGGGCGAGGTCCGGGTGACAGATTTTGAACAATTCAACTATTGGCTCGACCCTTCCAGCCAGCAAATACTGACGGGCATGCAAAGCCAAATGCTCAGCACACTTGAGCTCTTGCAAGCAGATACCAACATCAACCGAGGTGAGTTGTTTTGGCGTTTGGGTTTGATCTTGGCGGCCATCAATTTGGCCATGTTGGCCGTCCAAATGGCCAGTGTCAACCCACGCATTGGCAGGAGCTATTCCTTGGCCATGTCTTTGCTGTGCTTTGTGGGTTACTACAACATGATCACAGTCGGCAAACGTTGGGTGGCCGATGGCGTGTTTTCTTTGGGCGGCATGATGTTGGCAGTGCACGGAACCGCCACATTGATCGTGGTGATTTGGTACCTGCAAACAGAATTCAACCTACATTGGAAAAGGCTCTTGCCCTTTCCAGCGAGGTGATCGACAGCCTTAAAGACTCAGCGCTTTGATGTTCCCAAAAACTTGGGTTGCACCACGCCCTTGATCGCTGCTTGAGCCATTTGGAAAAACACATCGGTGTTGTCCAAAACGCCAGTGAAGGACCAAGCGCCAGGGCCCATGGCTGAGATAGGGATGTCTGTGGCGGTGTGCACACCGCTGTTGCCAGGCACTTGGCCCGTGATCATGTACTTGCCATCCACATCACGCGCGGTGGGATCTGCAGGATAAGCAGACAGCGGTGTGGCTTTGACAAAGGGCTGCTGAGAATCTTGCAAAGGCAATGGGTTGGCACGCCAGTCTTCATATCGATCAGAGTTGGCGCCATAGCCAACCAACATGCGGAAATCGATGTCGACTGTGGTCGGATAACCATCTGCGGACATGATGTATTTGGGGAAGCCCGCCTTTTCATAAATGCCCACCACCTTGTCACGCAAGTTGGCTGCGCCACCTTCTTTGGCCAGTTCTTGCAGCCGTGCATCGGTGACCGTGGACGCCCCAATGAGGGCGACACCGGCACATTCATGGTCCGCTGTAATGATGACCAAAGTTTGGCCATCTTTTTCAGCAAAGTCTTGGGCCACTTTGATGGCACGGTCAAATTCGATGGTGTCCAAGATCCAGCGCTCGGTGTCCATGCTATGGGCTTGCTTGTCAATAGAGGCGCCCTCCACCATCAAGACAAAACCTTTTTTATTTTTTTGCAAGACACCCAAGGCCTTGCTTGTCATTTCTTCCAGCATGGGCTGGTCAGGAAAACCAAAGTCGTCTACCACGCGGCCCTTGATGCCCTTGGCAACATTTCGACGGCCATCAATTTTGTCCAACGCCACGTTCATATTGGAGTGGGAAAACAAGCCCAATAATTTGTCGGTGGTCTTCACATCCATGGCCGACAAGGTGGCCCAATCAGGGGCGTATTTGAAGCCTGCAGTTTGAAAGTCTTTGATCAAATCTCGGTCTTTGTCCAATTGACCAGGTGCAGCGCCCCAACGCTTCACAATCTCAGCGGTGTGGGCGTCGGTGGCAGAAAATGCATAGTCGTTGCCATTGGAGCGGGCTGAACCTGGCACGGTCGAAGGCAAGAACCATTTGCGACCACCACCCATCAACACAGACAAGCCTGTGAGTTTGCGATCATCAAGGTACTGATCGACAATGCCTGTGCCCGCACCTCGGTTGCTGGTGTGCACTGCGTTGGCAGCAGGCGTGGCATCGAACACATCGGCTGTGGTGACCAAGCCCAAAGCCTTGCCTTGTGTGCGGCTGAGGTACTCACTCAAATATTCAATGCGGGGGTTGTCAAAAGGATCGATCGTGTCGTCTGGAAACACACCTTCTTCGTTGTTGTTGTTTTTGTTGCCCAAAACATAAGCCGACATGCCGGGGGCTGAGTCGGTCACCAGCGAGTTGAGTGACGACGTTTTGATTTGGCCTGACACGGGGAAAGTGTCCATGGCCAAAGGCGACTTGGCTTTGCCCTGCGCATAGCCTTGAGCCACAATGCGGGCCGCTGTGCGCTGCGCTGCGCCCATGCCATCACCCAACATGATGATGATGTTCTTCACTTTTTGACCGCCTGCTTGCCAAGGCACAATTTCAAAATTACCGCTGGTCTTGACCACTTGGCCATCGTTTTGCGTGGCTTCGAATTGAAATACATGAACACCAGGTTTGGTCAAGGAAACAGCGCGAATGGTCGCAATGCTGGCGTGTTTGGCAACGTTGGGCAAGCACCCACTGGCGCAAGTTTTCAAGGCGATGGGCAATTTAACTTCCACACCATCAATGAAAAATTTGGCTTTCTCAATGTTTTTGTCGGCTGCGTCGGGCACCACGGTGGCCTGCAAATCAAAACGCTGATCAGGCAAAAATCTGGCGATGATGGGTGCTGGCGCGCCGCTGGTAAACAACTCGCTGGGGGGTGTCAGTCGTGTCACTTGAGGGGCCGCTTGGGCTGTGCTCATGCCCAACACAGACAAAAGGACCAAGGAGGTCAGACCGAACTTTGAATTCATGTGAAGCAACATGGTGGACTTTCAATGATGATGAGGTTGAGCGATGGGGGCAACAGCGCTGACGGCTTCCTGCCCTAATTGAAGATGAAACCAAGCCACAGAGCCGTCGGGGGCTTCTATGCGTTTGAAATTGAACTGGCCCATGACCGTGATCAGCCCAGCAGCATGGGGCACCACCCAATTTTTCTGGCTGTCGTGCAGGTACACCCAGCACACAGAGGCGGGCAAATCATTGGCATCGCCGTCGGCGTGCTCACTCATTTGAATGGGCCGAGGCGACAGCATGAAAGCCCCTGGCATGGGAACTTCGCTCTTAACCATGTAGCCAGTCAGCAGCACTGTTTGACCTGATGATTGCTTGACCTTGTCGGTCACTTCCAATCCTTTGGGGCCAATGGGCATTTTGAAAAAGGATCTGAATTCAAGGACGGTGGGCGGGCTGTTTGCAAGACCCAGCCCCGTTTGCACCACAGTCTGAGAGGCAGCCGGGGAACTGAACATCAGCCCTGTCGCGCCCAGAGCCCCCAAAAAGCAGAACGTCAAAAAGGAACCGATGATGTGTTTGCGCATTAAGACTTTATAAGATGATTCGGTGAACTTTTAGTGACAAAACACTTTTCAACTGGCTCAAAAACTGCCACAAACAGCCAGGCAGCGCATATGCCGTCACTAAAATTACATCAAACAGTCATACGATAGAAATCTTTTCTACTCAAAATTGTCGCGTAATAGGAGAAAACCATGAAGATTTCAATCGTTGGCGCAGGCTATGTGGGCTTGGTCACGGGCGGTTGCCTGGCCGAAATTGGTCACCAAGTTGTTTGCATCGACAGCGATGCCCGCAAGGTGGCCACCCTGAATGCGGCCGGTTTGCCCATTTATGAACCCGGTTTGCAAGAACTGATGACGCGCAACCGAGCCGAAGGTCGCATTCAATTCACCACCGACATGGCGATGGCGGTTGAGCATGCAGAAGTTATTTTCATCGCGGTGGGCACCCCCTCCAAAGAAGATGGCTCTGCCGACCTTCAACATGTGTTGGCCGTTGCAGCCCAAATTGGGCGTCATTTGAAATCATTCAAAGTGATTGTGAACAAGTCGACCGTGCCAGTGGGAACCGCCTACCAGGTCAAAAAATGTCTGCAAGATGAACTCAAGCAAAGAGGCATTCATGACGCTTTGTTTGAAGTGATCTCCAATCCTGAGTTCTTGAAAGAAGGCGCTGCCATCAAGGACTTCATGCACCCCGACCGCATTGTGATTGGCTTGGACGCTGGCCCCAATTACAACTTGGTTCACCAAAAAATGGAGTTGCTCTACTCCAGCTTTAACCGCCACCACGCCCGCACCATCTGGATGGATGTGCGCAGCTCAGAGCTCACCAAGTACGCTGCCAATGCGATGTTGGCCACTCGCATTTCATTCATGAATGAGATTGCCAACTTGTCCGATTTGCTAGGTGCCGACATTGACAGCATTCGCCGCGGCATTGGCGCCGACCAACGCATTGGGCCCGACTTTCTGTATGCCGGCACAGGCTATGGCGGCAGTTGCTTCCCCAAAGACACCCGCGCCATCATTCAAACGGCGCTAGACAACGGCAGCCAAATGCAAGTGGTGTCAGCGGTTGAAGACGTGAACAATGCGCAAAAAACTTTGTTGGTATCACGCGTCACCCACTACTTTGGACAAGACCTGAAAGGCTTGAAGTTTGCGGTGTGGGGTTTGGCATTCAAACCCAACACTGACGACATGCGCGAAGCCCCCAGTTTGGTGATTATTCATGAATTGCTCAAGCGCGGCGCTCAAGTGTGCGCATTCGATCCTTTGGCAGCCAAAGAGGGTCATGAAGCCTTGGCGCACGAAGTGCAAGACGAAGCGCTCTTGAAGCGCTTTAGCTTGGCTGATTCTGCCTACGAAGCCACAGCGGACGCTGATGCGCTTTTGGTGGTCACCGAATGGAAAACATTCCATCACCCCGACTTTGAGGCCCTTAAAAGTGGCATGAAGCAAGTTCTGATTTTGGACGGCCGCAATTTGTACGACCCCCAGTTGATGCAAGAAATGGGCATTGCCTATCAAGGCATTGGCAGGCGTAACCAGCTGGCGCTTGATTTCAAACCTGCACTGAACAAGACTGCCGCTGAAGCTAGCCCAGCCTAAAAATGCCAAAAGGCTTTTTCTACCTCATCAGTGCCCAATTTGCTTCCGGACTGGCTGACAACGCACTGCTCATTTTAGGAATTGCCTTTTTAACGGAGCAAGGCTACCCAGGCTGGTGGGCGCCTTTGCTCAAATTCTCTTTCACACTGTCCTATGTGTTTTTAGCGCCACTGATGGGACCCTTGGCAGACGCAATGCCAAAGGCCAAACTCATGGCTCTCATGAATGCGCTCAAAGTGGTGGGTGTGGCCTTTGTGTTTAGCAGCATGCACCCCATGCTGGCTTTTGCCATCGTGGGCATGGCGGCTTCGGCCTATGCCCCTGCCAAATATGGCTTGGTGACCGAAACCGTAGCAGCCGAACAACTGGTCAAAGCCAATGGCTGGCTAGAAGTAACTGTGGTGATGTCTGTTATTTTGGGCACCGCCTGTGGCGGTCTTTTGGTGGCCTCCAAGAATTTTGAATTCATGGCTGCGCTGAACACTGGTTTTATTCACTTGTTCGGCTTGCCTGTGGCGACGCAATACGCTGGCCCTTTGCTGTCTCTGATTGTGATTTACATCACCGCTGCCCTGTTGAATTATGGCATTCCGCAAGTTGACATTCGATATGTTCAGGAAAGCATGCGCCCTTTATCGCTGTTTAAAAACTTCATACAAAGCAACAGAGTTTTATGGACAGACCCTGTGGGCCGAATTTCGTTGGCGGTCACCACACTTTTTTGGGGCATAGGTGCCGTGGTGCAATTTGCGGTGCTGCTATGGGCCAGTGAAGCCTTGAACATGCCCCTTGAAAAAGCCAGTTTGTTGCAAGCTGTAGTGGCCTTTGGGGTTATTTTTGGCGCGGCAGTGGCAGGACATTGGGTCGCCTTGAAGCACGCCTTCAAAGTCATGCCCTTGGGCATCTGGCTGGGTCTGTCTTTGCCAGCACTGGCGTTTTCCACCTCGCTCTGGGTGGCCATTCCTTTGATGCTGATCACTGGATTTGCAGGCGGCATGCTCATGGTTCCCATGAATGCACTGCTTCAAAACAGAGGTTTTGAATTGCTTACCGCGGGTCGCTCGATTGCGGTTCAGGGCTTTAATGAAAACGCCAGCGTGATGCTCATGTTGGGCGTTTACAGCGGCTTGTTGGCCATGGAGTTTCCACTCAAGTGGGTGATGTGCTTTATGGGAAGCTGCATGGTGTTGGGCATGCTTTACTTGCTGCGAATGGCATCCCAAAAAACAGTTTCCACTTGCTCTGCAATTTGATCCCAATCTAAATGCACCACCTGCTGGCGGGTGCTTTGCGTGACCTGTTCCAAGAGACCTGGGGATTTAAAAACAGCCACGCCTTGCAGCGCAAAACCTTCCGGATTGTTTTCGGCCACCAACCAACCGTTCACACCCGATTGCACCCAATCTCTGGCAGCCGCACAGTCAAATGCCAAAACTGGAATGCCACTGGCCAAGGCCTCTAGCGTCACGTTACCAAAGGTTTCGGTTTGACTCGGGAATACAAACAGATCGGCGCTGGCGTAATACCTGGCAAGGTCGGCTTGTTTCAACATGCCCGGAAAAATAATCTCGGGGTACCGGTTTTGAAATTGCTCTTTGAGGGGGCCGTCACCCACCATGACCAGCTTGACATCGGCCCCAATGCCGCGCAAGGCATCAAAGGTTTTGAGAACTTGGTCAAGGTTTTTTTCTGGTGCAATGCGGCCCACCGAAATCAGCACCTTGGTTTGTTCGCTGGCGCCCCATGCGTTGCGCAAACTGAGGTCGCGCTTGGCCACATTGAACAGCTTGGTGTCCACCCCTCTGGCCACTACTTTCAAATTCAGAAAACCATTTTCATTCAAGCTTTTGCGGAGCTCTTTGGTGGGCACCATGGTGCATGCGGTGGCGTTGTGAAATTTGCGCAAATAGGCCACGATAGGCTTGCGCAACCAACCCACACCGTAGTGCTTTGAATAGCTCTGAAAATTGGTTCTGAAATCGGAGGTGACCGGCAGCTTCAACACTTTGGCGGCTTGCAATGCCGACCATCCTAAGGGGCCTTCTGTGGCGATGTGAACCACGTCAGGTCGTCGCAAGGTCCAGGCTTTGACCAATGTTTTTTTGCTTGGCAAGCCCAGCTTCAACTCAGGGTATCGGGGAATGGGCATGCCCCGCATCAACACCTCTTCCAAATTGGAATCGCCCAGATTAGAATCTGTTTTGGCTTGACGAGGACGGATCAATTGAACATCGTGATTTCGATGACTCAGCCCTTGAACCAGCTTTGCCAAGGTGACGGCAACCCCGTTCACTTCTGGTGGCCACGTCTCAGTCACCACGGCTATTCGCAGTGAGGGCCGGCTGGCAGGGTAATCTTCTAAAACGATGGGTGTTTCAATTGAATTTTCCATTCAATCATCATCTGCGTTTCATTTAACAAATTGATGACAATTTGGTTAAGAAAAAAAATTTGATGAAATTTCAGTGACAAATGCAACTTGTCACAGAATTTTCATCATTTCCCATAATCATTCGTTCATGCACAATTCGTGCTGAACAAAAATTTGCCACTAGGAGAAGACGTGAGTACTTTCTTTGAAGCTTTAAGAATTCAGCGGTTTGACGATCATCGTTATTACCATCACAGCCGCATCAACCAGACGCTGCATTTCATCAGCGCCATCAGCTTTGTCACGGCCTATGCTTTTTTGCTCATCGATCCCGTGATCTCCGCTCTGATTGCTTGGCTCATCTCGATGACCACTCGTCAATCCGGTCACTTTTTCTTCGAGCCCTTGGGCTACGACGAAATTAACCAAGCCACACAAGAACACAAAGAAGAAATCAAGGTGGGCTACAACCTGAACCGCAAAGTGGTGTTGCTCAGCATTTGGGCTATTTTGCCCATGGCCTTGTACGTGCAGCCCGGCCTGTTTGGCATGATCGAACCCTGGGACACATTGAACGAGTGGGTCCGTCAAGTGGGTGCTGCTTGGTTGATCTTGGGTGCGGGCGGCTTGCTGTTCAGAACCATTCACCTGTTCTTCTTGAAAGACGTCCAAACAGGCTTGGTTTGGATGACCAAGATCATCACCGATCCTTTCCACGACATCATTTTGTACCACAAGGCGCCCTTGTACCTCATGCGCGGTGAGTTGATGGACAACAACCCCAAGCAGATGTACCACTGAGCCTTCACTGCTTCATTCAAGTCTTTTTACTCCCAAAAAATGCACTGTTTCTACAGTGCGTTTTTTTTGGCCAACCGCTCATTTGAATTCACCACCATGCAAACCCTCCAAAATCCTTCTGCCTTGAACCACCGGTTCATTGCTTTTGCCACCCATGCCTTGCTGGCCATTGCCAAATGGAGCTTGTTTGTATTGCCCATTGTGTTTGCCATTGTGTTTCTCAAGGCCAAATATGTTTTGCACTATGGCGAGACACTGCGCAAACTGAGGATTCATCACAAAGCACTTTCGAATGGCCCCGTGCGGCGCTATTTTGAAAACTTCTTCAATGAACGGGTGAACCAATCGGATCAAATTACGGGTGCCTGCACCCAGTGCGGCAATTGCTGCCTAGAAAAACAATGCGTTTTTCTAGAACCCATGGACGATGACAAGTTTGGCTGTGGCATTTACAGCTCTCCTTTTAGACATTTATCAAACTGTGGTGGATTTCCCATCTCCCAAGAAGACATCACACGCTATGACTGCCCAGGTTATGTGCTAACTTCCAAGGTGATTAAAATAGCCGTGGCACAGACGTCATAGAAAGATAAAAATGGTCAATGGGAAAAGCGCATGGACAAACACGAAGTTAGTGTTCGCCTGCATGTCAGTGGTCTTTGGGGCTCAAGCCGCAGAATTTAATTTGGAACCGGTCCCCCTCAAAAGGTGGTCATTGGAGTGGGGCTGGAACAATGAGTCCTATGCCAAAAGTGACATTCACTTCACCGGCAAGGACCATGATTTCACTTTATGGGCCGTTAACGCCAGAGACACCCAAAAGACACTGACCCCCGCGACGCTGTTCAACACCTATTTGAACCCCGGAAAAATCACCATTCCTCAGACCAATTTCAGATTGGCCTACCAGTATTCAGCGGACACGGCCGTCGCTTTGAACCTCGATCACATGAAATATGTGGTGTCAGATGGGCAAACGGTGGCTGCCAGCGGCAGGTACCTCAGCACCACTTACCCAAGTCAAGGTACGCAGTATTTGTCTCCGGCTTTCATGCATTACGAGCATACCGACGGCCTGAATGTGCTCACTGTGGAGTATGAAAAGCGGTATCCACTTGACCTGTTTGGCCATGGCATCAAAACGCGCGCCTTTTTGTTGGGCGGCGCAGGCATTGTCATTCCCAAGAGCAACATCACCCTCAACATGCTGAACCAGCCCCGGAACGACCGGTTTCATTTGGCTGGCACCAGCTTGGATGTCGGCACCGGTTTGGAATTTGATTTCCTGACCGATTTCTATGCCAGAACCTCATTCAAAATGGGGCAGGTTAATTTGCCCGACGTGGTCACCAGTGCACGCCAAGACAAGGCCTCTCAAACCATTCGGTTCAAAGAGACCAGCCTGACTGTGGGCATGCGCTTCTAAGGCTTGTTGCCTTTCTTCAAGCTCTGATTAAGCAGCCTTTTGAAAGAACATTTCTTTCAGGATGCTTCTTTTGATGAGCTTGTTGGTCAACTCAGCGGGCGCCCAGAACCAATGGTCTCTTTTCATTTTTTCGCAAGCTGAGACAAAGCGCTTGACCACCTCATCGAAATCGGCCTCGGAATAGTTGAGGCTGAAGATCAAACGGCCCGTACCCACCCAGCTCAGGGCCAAGCCTTCTGCCCTTAAATAATACTGAAGCATCCAGTTGTAACGTGAAGGCTCTGTGTAATACAAGCTCCACACGCTGGACATGTTGGCAGCTCTCAGGGGTAAACCATTGTCAATCATGGCTTGGTTGAAGCGCTCTTTTCGGCTGTTCCAAGTGGCGTCCAAATCTTGGTAGATGGCGGCGGCTTCTGGCAACTCTATTTTCTCCAAGAACACAGACATGGCACCCATCACATGGGGGTGCGCATTGAAGGTACCGCGGGCAAAGCAAATGTCTGCGGGGTGCTCAGACCTGAAGCGTTTCATGAGGTCGGCACGGCCGCACACCACGCCCACGGGGAAGCCACCGCCCAAGGTTTTACCGTAGGTCACCATGTCGGCGCGAACCCCAAAGTATTCTTGGGCGCCACCCTTGGCCAATCGGAAGCCCAAAAACACTTCGTCAAAAATGAGCACGATGCCGTTCTCGGTACAAACTTGGCGCAGTTGTTTGAGCCAAGCCGTGTAGGCCTCACGGTCGTAGGAAGCTTTGCGGCTGCTGTCCACCAAGGACGAGTCGCCTGGGGCGCCTTGGTTCAGGTGCAAGGCTTGCAAGGGGTTGATCAAGACACAAGCAATGTCTTTGCGGCTGCGCAACACCCTGAGTGAATTCTCGTGCATGTCCCGCAGGGTGTAGGTTTCGCGGGGCGGCATGGGGTTGCCAGGACCGGGCTGCACATCTTCCCACCAGCCGTGATACGCACCAGAAAATCGCACCAAGTTTTTGCGTCCGGTGTGATAGCGCGCCAAGCGCACCGCTTGCATCACGGCCTCGGTGCCCGACATGTGAAAAGACACTTGATCGAGCCCCGAAATTTCTTTGAGCCTTTGAACGTTGTAGGCCACGCAGGGATGGTAAGACCCCAAGGTAGCGCCCACGTCTTGAACCCTTTCGGACCCTTCTTTCATGCAGGCCTTGTAGAAGTCGGCACCAAAGACATTGACGCCGTAAGAGCCGGTGAGATCGTAAAACTTTTGGCCGTCTTGGTCTGTCACAAATACGCCATCAGCAGCCTGTATAAAGGCACCAACTTTCAAATGCTGTCGGACCAAGGGGCTGAACTGAAAAGGGACACGGTAAGCACCCGTGAATTGCAGGTCAGAAATGATTTCGCGTGCTTGCGCCGTCAGTTCAATGCTTTTGGCATGACGCGTTTGAAGCAAGTTGGCCAGGGTATAAAAGGCTGCTTTGCGGATCTCTGCCACCGCTTCGGGTGCACCATCGCAATTGAAAAACTTGTCTTCTTTGAATTCGTAGCCAGGCAAAAATGACACCACCCTTTTGGCCATTCTGGAATGGCCCGTTAAAGAAGGATGTTTTGCACGAGAAAGTTCGAGCCGTCTCTTAACGTAAGGTAATGAAAGTGCCAAGGCACCTAAGGACAAAGCAAGTTGAACAGACACGTTGAATCCCAAATGAGTCAATGAAGTCACATTTTTATTTAAAATTCGTGACAGGAAAATGAAAATGAAACAAATAATTCAAAAAATTACGACACAAGAGGATTTGAATTTCCTTTTCACCAACCGAATTCCACGCATTGCTTTGACACGCTTCATGGGCCGATGGAGCAAAATCAAAAACCCGCTGATTCGTGATTTGTCGATTGGTGTTTGGAAGCTTTTCTCCGACCTCGATCTGAGCGAAGCCGCGAAGACACACTTTGACAGCATGCACGATTGCTTTACCCGGGAGCTCAAACCCGGATCGCGCACCATCGACATGCGGAGCAACATTGTGAGCAGCCCCTGCGACGCCATCGTGGGCGAATGTGGCGCCATCCATGACACTCAAATCTTCCAGGCCAAAGGCTTTCCCTACACCCTTCAGAGCCTCATGGGCGACACCGCTCGCACCGGCGACATGGTGGACACCCTGCGCAACGGCACTTACGTCACGCTCAGGCTCACCTCCAGCATGTACCACCGTTTTCATGCGCCAGCCGATGTCACGCTCAAACACGTGACTCACATTTCGGGCGATACCTGGAACGTCAACCCCATTGCTTTAAAGCGTGTGGAACAGTTGTTTTGCAAGAACGAGCGCGCTGTGTTGAGCCTTCAAATGAGGGATGGCACACCGCTGGTGATGGTGCCAGTGGCAGCCGTTTTGGTGGCCAGCCTTCAATTGCACGCCGTCAACCTCATGTTCCATGTGGACTACACCGGCCCCAACGAAATTCCATGTGATGTTCAGGCCGCCAAAGGTCAAGAGATGGGCTGGTTTCAACACGGCTCCACCATCATTGTGTTTGTGCCCCAAGGATTTAAATTGGCCGATGGCATTGCCACCGGTGAGCGCATCAAAATGGGTCAAGCTTTGCTGGAAAAATTAGCATGAAAAACACAAGTCAACTGTTTGCTTCCCTGATGATGTCAGGCCTGCTATTGGGTGCTTGCGCGCCCTTGTCTGAGAGCACTGTCAGCCAGCCCGAAAATCTGAACATCAGCATTTTGGCCTTCAACGATTTGCACGGCAACCTAGAGCCGCCACAGTTGTCCATTCGTGAACAAATTGGCAATGAGTCCAAAGAGGTGCCAGCGGGTGGCGCGGCCTACCTGGCAGCAGCCATTCAGCATTTTAAAAAGCAGAACCCATTGCATGCGGTCGTGTCAGCGGGCGACATGATTGGCGCCACGCCCCTGGTCTCGGCGCTGTTTTTGGACGAGCCCACGATTGAAGCGGTCAATGCCATGGGCATCGATTTCAATGCGGTGGGCAATCACGAGTTTGACAAAGGCACCAACGAATTAATACGCATGCGTCGTGGTGGCTGCGAAAAATTCACACGCTTGGAGCCTTGCCAAGTAAACCGCCAATTTGGAGGGGCCAACTTCGAATTTTTGGCCGCCAATGTGAAACAAGCAAACGACCAAACATTGTTTCCCGCTTATGGCATCAAATCTTTCAAACAAGGCAAGCAAGAAGTCAAAATTGGCTTTGTCGGCATGACCCTGAAAGGCACGCCTTTCATCGTCACACCCGATGGCATCAAGGGCTTGCGCTTTGAAGACGAAGCCCGTACCGCCAATGCCATCGTGCCCATCTTGAAAGCGCAAGGCGTGTCTGCGCTGGTGTTGGTCATTCACGAAGGCGGTGTGACGAAGGGCGGCCACAACGATGCCAGTTGCCCCGGCCTGTCTGGCGACATTTTGCCCATCTTGGACAAACTCGATCCTGCCTTTGACGTGGTGGTGTCGGGTCACACGCACCGCGCATATGCATGCGACTACCAACGCGTCAATTCAAGCAAACCATTTTTGCTTACCAGCGCTGGGCAGTACGGCACGCTGCTCACCCACATTCAATTGCAAATAGATCCTTTGCAGCGCAAAGTGGTGTCCAAGTCGGCCTACAACAACGTGATTCAAAGTGAGCCCTTCGTCAACTATGCGGGCGTTCGAATTGAACCCAACGCCGCCCTGCCATCTTATGGCAAGGAAGCCAATGTTGACAAAATTGTGACGCAGTATCAACAAGCGTCGCAAGTTCAGGTTTTGAAAGTCATTGGCAATTTGCCAGGTTCTCTGATTAGAAAAATGTCACCTTCCGGCGAGACTGCGTTGGGGAACTTCATCGCCGATGCACAATGGCATTCAACATCCCCCAAAGAGCGTGGCGGTGCCGACTTTGCGCTCATGAACCCTGGTGGTGTGCGCGCAGATTTGATCATTCCGCCGGGGGGCGGCACTGTTAATTTTGGACAACTCTTCAAAACGCAGCCCTTTGGCAACACCTTGGTGGTCAAGCGCATGACGGGTCAGCAAATCAAAGACTTGTTGGAGTTTCAGTACAACAATTTAGAACGGCCCAGAGTCTTGTTTCCATCACAAAGCCTCAAATACAGCGTGGATGTGAAGCAGGCCAAAGGTGAGCGTGTGTCCAACATTCAAATCCATCAACAAGCCATTGACTTGACACGTGCGTATCACGTCACCATGAACAGTTTCTTGGCCAGCGGTGGCGATGGTTTTTGGCAATTTGCCCAAGTACCGACTGTATCGGGTGGCGAGTTGGATGTGGATGCCTTGGCAGAATACATTCGCTCTCAGAAACAAATGCTCGCACCAGAAGTGAACAGAATTAACATGTTGTGAATTAGCACAAACCCGCTGTTTTTAACGGAACTGTCACACATCAAAAATAAGCTTAGTCGCTGAACTTCAAACGGCTAAGCACCCATGCGCCAGTGGCAGCAAACTCAAAGAAAAAAAGCACGCATCGAGATCATTCCCATGATCGATGTGATGATGTTCTTGCTGGTTTTCTTTGTGCTCATCAGTGTGAACGTGATTCCGGCGCTGGGCATCAAAACGCAGCAGCCTTCTTCTTCTCAAGCTCAGCCCTTGAAGACCAAAGACGTGCAGGTGGTTGTCACCCTTGGCAAAGAAGACATCATCCAAGTGGACGGTGCGCCCGTTGAACTCAACGATTTAGCCTCGGCTGTGCGCCGCAAAGCTGGCAATGCTGACAACATCGCGGTCATCGTCAACAGCGACAAAGGCGCTGAAGTTCAAACTCTGATCAATGTCATGGACGAGATCAAGAAGTCGGGTTTGGGCAAAGTGTCTTTGGCGGCCAAAGAACGCAAATGAGCACCCTGATCCACCAACTTAACCAAGAACGCCACAAGCTTTCTAGCTTGGGCTCACTGTTGTTGTTGGCGGGTGTTGTTTACGCGGCTCAATTTGTGCAAGAGCCCGTTCAGCAGCTTGCCCAAGAGGCCATGGAGCTGACGACCACGCTCATTGAGCCGCTCTTTCAACCGGCGCCACCACCGCCACCCCAAGTTCGCCCGCCTGAGCCCCAGCCTAAATTGAAGGCCATCACGCCGGCCCCTGCAGAACCTGTGAAGGAATTACCCTCACCAGAACCCGCCCGCGTGTCGACGCCTGCGGCACAGCCCCATGCAGCGCCTGTCACGCCCGCACCACCCGTGGCCTCTGCACCACCCGTGACCACCCCGCCTGTACCCCAAGAACTGCCAAAGGCCGTACCCCAAGTGCCAGTGAATGTGTCCTTGGAAAACAATTACGTCAGCAGCGTTCGCACCACGCTCAATGCCAACAAACGTTACCCCACAGGCCGTGAGGCCAGCCTGCAGCGCCCCTCAGGCAAAGCCAAAGTGTGGTTTGTGCTCACTCGCAATGGCAGCCTGCAAGACTCAGGCATCGACGAATCAAGCAACTCCATCATTTTGGACAACGCGGCTTTGGCCACGGTGCGCCGAACCACTTATGCCCCTTGGCCCGAAGGCACATGGCCGTCGCAAGCGCAGCATAAATTTACCGTCACCCTCGATTTCGTTCCTCTCAATT